>Ga0268262_10000627_pt1 | contig 45773 bp, 40 predicted proteins | sample TergutNc150P3_FD_190354 | JGI IMG/M metagenome (GOLD analysis project Ga0268262, IMG submission 190354) | Nasutitermes corniger P3 segment gut microbial community from laboratory colony in Florida, USA - Nc150 P3 (SPAdes) (version 2) | ecosystem: Host-associated > Arthropoda: Insects >... | reverse complement strand
ACAAACGCTTCTAATTTCATCTTTTCCCCAACGACAAATTCCGCAATTTCCTTGCCGTGCGTTTTCATTGCTTCTTCAAAAGAAGTGCCATTCTTATGTGCCTCTGCATATACTTCGTGATACCAAGTCCTTATATAATTGCAATATATGCTATCCGTTGCGTTTTCCGCTGGCATTTCCGGGCCTGCGGCTTTAGCTAGGGCTTCTAGGCTTATGCTTACTACAGCCGCAGGGTTATCAGAGGAACGTGCTCTGGCTGCGTTTATAGTAGCTTCGTCAAAACTGCGCCTATTTGACCAGTCGTAGCTGGGGTTGTAATTATGGGGATTTATTTTCATATTCTATTCTCCTTATCGGTTATTTTTTTAAAAACTTTAGCCTCTACGCCAAATTTTAAATACTGATTTTTATAATGCAAAAAACGTGCCACTACTTTAATTTGTGGTTGTATGTGTTTAATAAATATCATTTCACATTTGATGGCAACCGCAAGGGTTGCCCCTACTACGTTTATATTTACAATCGGGAAAATCCTAAAAATCGGGTGAATCGGGGTTCAGACAATAGCCTCCAAAGCCACCTTGAAATCCGGTTTTGAATTTGGAAACCACAATTTGAAACTCTCTAAACCCTGGTGTATCAACATTCCTATTCCGCCAAGAGTTTTGCAGCCAATTTCCTCTGCCTCTTGCAACAGTTTTGTTTTAAGCGGATTATACACAATATCAAAAACCGCCATATTTTTGCTTAAAATGGATTTGTCTATCGGGCTTTGATTTATGTTGGGGTACATTCCAATCGGTGTTGCATTGCAAAGCAAGTCTATGCCGTCTTTGTGATTTTTTATTTCATCATAATTGTGCAAACTCAAATTCTCAAGATGCAAAGTCCATTTGTCCGCTTCTATGCTAAAAATTTTTAGTGATGCCGCACCGCCTTCTTTCAAAAAGGCGTAAGCCAAGGCTTTTGCGGCACCGCCGCTGCCGAGCATAGCTATATTTTTGCCTTTAATTTCAATTCCAGCTTCTTCCAAATTTCTTAGAGCACCCAAGCCATCCGTGCTGGTTCCGCAGAGTTTGCCGTCTTGCCAATAAATGGTATTTACGCTGCCTGTGGCTTTGGATGTGGGCGAAATATAATCCAAAAAAGGCACAATTTGTTCCTTGAACGGAATGGTCACATTTGCTCCCTTAAAACCCATTGCCCTAAAACCTTCCACAGCTTCCTTCAAATTTTTTTCCGCGTGAAATGGCACATAAACCGCATTTATTCCGCAATTTTTCAAAAGCGCATTTTGAATTGCCGGAGATTTTGTATGCTCCACCGGACAAGCAAATATACCGAGAATTTCTGTTTTGCCGTTGATCATCTATCTGCTTTCCCTGCTCATTTTTTGCTAAATATACAAAATTAAACAGGTAATTCTTTTAAACTACCTCACAACTGCACGTATGGTTTGGGTGCCTATTTTCACAATATACATTCCTTTTGCCTGAACCGGAATCACCAAATCTGAACCTAGGTTCTCCCGATTCAAGGATTTGCCCGATGTGAATACGCGTTTGCCTTGGAGGTTGTACACATCAACTTTTGCGTTTTGGGATAGGTTTGAGAGTAGAATGGAGTTGCCATTTACCCTTGCTATTATGTTGTGTGCAAAGGGGCGAGTTATTATAGGCGTTGTTTCATCTTTAAAGGAGTCTATCAAAAGAACCTTTGCACCTGTTACAGGCGTGCCATTTTTGTTCATCAAACGCGCATATACGTTATAGCTTCCCTGTATTCCAACATTGGCAGTTGCCTCTGCATCGCCTCTGCATTTGCCTTTGCCACCGCATTTGTAAACAGCATCTTTCACCACAATGCCTTTGTCGCCATTGCATTTAAAGTCATTGGCTCCGCCAGTGCACTCTTTTAATCTCTGTTGGCTGCCTCTAGCCGGAGATAGATATACTGTATCTTTGGTCACGCGGTTTATCATATAGAAATCAACAACGTAATCGTTATCTATAAGTTGCTTGCCGCACATCTCTCCTTCTTTGCCGCCGCTCATTTTGGCTTCGCAGCTAGCTCCACCGGTGATGGCTGCGCACATAATGTTTTGGGTATTTTCCGGGTCTTGAGTGAAAGCACTCTTTTGCACCACATACATATTGGTGGTTATGCGCACATTGGAATTAGCGGTACGCTTATCGCAGAAGAATATATCTATGGGATAGAGTTTGCCTTCTTCTAGCCCAAGATCTTTCAACTTTACGTGACCCGGAGCCGCCAAATGGTTACCGCCCAAATCTATAACGAGTTTGTTGTTTATGTAAACCCAAATATCATCATCACCGCTAAAGTAAAACTCTTGAGCAGGGTCATAATAAAAATCCGCGTGGCTTTCAAAGCAGAAATGCTCATTTGCTACGGAGGAGGAGGCATACGTGGTGTTTTCGATACCATAAGAATTTACGATTTTCGTGTTTCCATGCAAGAAAAAAGATGCCGTATCTCTCTTGGTACCCCAGTCATAAGGAGATCCTGTGCCTGTAACACCTCTGAACACGCTTCTATCTGGAGTGTCTCCATCTCTAAAATCGCCCTCTTTGCTCTGATACTCGTCAAATATTTGCGGGGTTATAGCTGATATCAGAGGGGGGAATCTATCTGCATCGCGTTTGGCATTGCAATTCGGGCAGCTAGCATCATTTGGTGCTCTATTCAAAATCTCAGGGAAAAAGCCACCCACAAGCTTGCCGTTTGCATTTGTCATTTTATCGCTGTCAAATTCAAAGCTGCCCACCATACCGGCAGTAGCACTGGTTTTCACCTGAGTAAAAGGCATATCGTAGCAACGCCTGATATTAACGCCCTGCGTTGGTTCAAAAGCCTTTTTGAACCAATCCGCATTTGTCCAACAACCATTCTTTGTGCAGTTACCACATTCAATTTTTCTTGTGATAGGATTCAAAGTTGGTGCTGCCAAACCTTTAACAACACCCGTGCATTGGGGTTTTAGGTTGGCTTTTGCCCCATTGTAGCCTCCTGGACCGTATTGGCATTCTGCCTTTGTATCAATACCATTACCTTCATCCGCACCTCTCCAATACCTGCCGCAGCTAAAATCTGGGTGAACAGAGGCATCTGTATCGTAAATAAAGGCTGCAAGGTCAAATTTGCAACGGTCTCCGATGTTATACTCAGGATTTGCGATGGTAGGGTCGGTGGTGTACCAACCCGCCCACGGATCGTTTGGGTCTAGTTCGTCTGTAACCACATAAAGACTGGATGGGTTATTAAAATGGGCAAATATATCTCCTAGTCTAAAAACGCCACCCACAGCACTAAAATCGTCACTTGGTTCAAAATCCCTTGACCAAATACCATTTGGACCTATTCTATCTATGCCGGGTTTCCCAAGCCAGAACTGAACATCCCTTAGCAGTTCAGAAGACATAGAAATATTAGTTCTATACCAGCCGCATTTACCTGCTCTTGTATCCAAGTCCAGCGGAACAGCCGTAGCCGCAGAGCCCTGCGAAATATAGCTCCTGCCTGCTATCCATTTGGCATCGTTTGGCGGGTAAAAGTACAAGGTTTGAGCTGCTACGCTTGCAGCAAGCAAAGCAACTAAGGAAAAAGCAAAGCACAATGTTTTGAGAGGGTTCATAAAAACTCCTTGTTGAGGGGTGAATTGCAAATCCTATTGCTAATATAGTAAAATTCTATTTTTCATTACGTGCCCATATTTCTAATTCCAACCATAATTCTCTTAGCGTTTGCGCATTCAAACGCAGAGCAAGTTGTTGGCGCAAATAACTCTTTGGAAATTCCGCAGGGGGCGCGCTCGGCGGGTGTGGGAACGGCGGCTTTGCCAGTGCAAAGCGACTTGCCTTCACTTGTTCAAAATCCATTGCAGCTCGCTTGGCTTGAAAGATTATCCCTTGCTTTTGCGCACGTGTCTTATTTTGAAGAGACTTCTTACAACGGAGTTGTTATGGCGGTGCCGCTCAGAGATGCTGGAGCGCTGGGGTTCTCGGCAGCTCGCTTTGGAGCAAGCGATATACCGCATATAAAAGAAAACGAGCCTTTGCCAGATGGCGATAACTACAATACCATGAATATTTCCGACTGGATTTTCACAAGTGCTTGGGGAAAGAATTTTGGAAAATGGAATTTGGCTTTTGCCCTGCATTTGCTCAAAAGGGAATTAGACCAAAGCGGCTGGGGCTTTCGCTCCGATATTGCCGCAGGCTATGAACTTTCAAAAAAACTCATGCTGGCAGGCATGGTTAAAGGCTGGACTTCGTCTGCGGTTAAGTGGGAAAGCGGATATTTTGAGTATTCCTCGCCGGAGGTTTATGCGGCATTTAAGTTCAGAGAGCCGCTTCCATACTTTTACGGAAATTTAAACATTTACTGGCAAAGCACGGGTATTTTGCACTCAGAATCGGAAGAAGAAACTAGGTCTTGGAAAAATCCCATAAACTGGTTTTTAGCCAGCTCCAGCGGCTTGGAATTTGAGACAAATTTTTCTCTAGCCTTCAGGGCAGGCTTGGTTAAAATTAACGATGCCAGCAGTTTAACCTTGGGAGCAGGCATTAGGCCTCTTCCTAAACTCTCGGCAGATTATGCGTTCCAAATGCACAATTACCTCTCAAATGTCCACAGAATTTCAATAACCGCTAATTTTTAGTTCAAATAAGTATAAAAAGAGCCTTAGACACACTCTGCACATAAAGGCCCACAAGTCCGTTGCTGCTTTCGCCCTGGCGATTTGCCCGCAAACTATCATTGCAAAGGGTCTAAGACCAAGGATAATATAGCAAATATCAGCGTTTACTAATTTTATATATTCAATATATGCTTTTTATTTTACTTATTCCGATAATTTTCTTGCTTTCTTGCGGCAGTGCCGAGAAACGGGATGTGTCTGTGGCAGAACACGAAAAGAATATGAGAATTCCAGCCATAGACGACTTGATAGTCAAAGATAAAAAAGAGTATTTAGAGCGTTGCTATTGGCCTGTTTATAAAAAAGAAGCCTCTGAGTCACCGCGCCCCTGTGAAACCCAATTGCAACAACTTTTAGAACGCAGATATTATGCGAATTACACTCAGGAACACGTGGATATGGCTGCAGACGAAATGTTTTTCAGAGATATTAAAGATAAAATTGCTAAACAAGTTAGAACAGATGTCAAATTACGCAGAGCCTTGGGCAAAAGGTTTAAAAATATGGACGAAGTCATAGACTATTACAAATCCAAATACACTTTTAGGGTGGAAAAGGAAAAAGATAAAGACAAAGATAAATCAGAAAATTAAATGTTGTCCGTTAAAGATAAGTCCCTAATCTCCCTCTCTTGGCCCCTCGTTGTTACTTTTGGCATCGGCATGGCATTGCCTATGCTGGATAGCTGGTTTTTATCCAGACGTTCCGTAGAAGCGGCGGCTGGCGTTGGTGCTTTGATGCCTGTTATTGGAACCCTGTTTATGGCAATTCAGGCTTTTGCCCAAGCAGGAGCTAGCATTGCATCGCAGTTTTTGGGTGGGGATAAACCTAGGCACGCTCAGGTCACCCAAACTCTTGTGATATCTGGCAGCGCGGTTTTAGGGCTTATTATGGGGGTTATTCTTTGGTTTTCAACGCCTACGATAGTGGCTTTAATGGGTTTGAGCGGAGAGCCTGCTGAGGCGGCTATTAAATTTTTGCACACAATAGCACCTGCGGTAATGTTCAGGGCTTTGCAAGGAACTTTAACCAGCCTTGTGGCAACCCACGGCTATACCTTATGGAATTTGTTTGCAAACATAATAACCCTCATAATAAACATCACTTTGAACTACATATTTTTGGAGGGTTATTTTGGCGTTCCTGTTTTTATGCAAGGTGTTTATGGCGTGGCAATAGCAACCGGTTTGTCTTGGGCTATTTCTGTAATAGCATTGTGGATAGTGGTTATTTACCATCTTGAACATAAAACGCATGTAAGAGATATTAAAAAAGGCTACTATGTGCTTTTGCCAGAATGGCTGCGCATAGGGATTCCAGCTGCTGTTGAACCGGTTAGTTTTCAGCTGTTTCAGGTTTTTGTTATGGCAATGTTTGTTAAACTAGGTCATGATCTCAGCGATGCATCAATAGTGCCGGCTAGGGTTTTTTCTGGAGCTTTTGCGATGTTCGGGGTGGTTTTAAGCGTTGGGCTTGGCAGCGGAAGCCAAATACTGGTGGCTCATTTGGTTGGCAACAAAGAATTTGACAAAGCGAATAAAAGAATGCACCAAAGCCTTGTTTGGAGCAGTTCCAGCGCATTTGTGGTGGCTGTGTTGGTGGCTCTAACTGGGCAACACCTGCTATCTTTTTACACAACTAACCCCGAAATATTGCATTTGGGTGGTTTGCTCCTTTGGTGCGATGTTGTTCTGCAACCGTTCAAAGCCTCCAATATTGTTATAACAAATGCTTTGAGGGCTTCGGGAGATTCAGCATTTCCGGCAGTGTTTGGAACCATATCCATGTGGACACTTGGGCTTGGCACAACCCTATTCCTGTGTTTTGGAATAGAGCTTGGAGCAATGGGTCTGTGGCTTGGAATGGCATCTGACGAATTCTACCGCTCCATTGCAAACTATACCCGCTGGCGCAGAGGCAAATGGAAGAGCAAGGGAGTGATTAGATAGCTACTTCTCATTTCCTTTTAAATCAAAGATTCTCTCTTTTCCGTTTGAGAGTGTTTTTTTAATTAAAACACGAGAGCCGTCAAAATACATACGCAAGCTTTTCACATTTTTTTCCGCAGAGTTAGCATTTAAAATAGGAGTTGCTTCTTCTGAACTGCTACTTTGTTCAACTGAGGAGGAACTACTAATACTACTGCTGCTGCTGCTGCTTAACGCAAGGGAAGAAGAACTGCTACTTGACCTTACCGAAGATGAGCTACTTGGCTTTGAACTTGACGAAGACACAGCTACAGAACTTGAACTTGCCACAACCTCCCCTCCTACAACAGCCACTTTGAGAGCGGGTGGCGGTATATCCATATCGCTTGCTATATAGTAGCCAGGGTGAGGCGGCTGATTGTAAGAGGAGTTTTGCCACGCAACGGCAACCCTATATACAGGGTCGTGCATAAGCGTAACAAGGCGTTTCGTAGTTGCCATTGTTGAGGTGTAAATTCGCAGGGCGTTTGAACCGTTGGAGAATATCACCTCTTCACGAAAATCGCCGAATAAATCTGCTTGCAGAACGGGGTTAGATTTAGTGCCATTTATTTGACCGTAGTCTCCACCGGAAAGCAGATTTTGCCTGCCGCCGCTCACTGTCCATTTATCAACATGATTGCCATCCAAAAGTTCGCGACTAAAATTGCCACTCCACCATATTACGTGATTCGTTGAATAAGGCAAGCCTCCTAAGTTGTTGCATTTTATATCGTAAAGATTCATGCCTGAAGCCCAGAAAGTCCAACCTTTTGTAGGGTCAATCTCTGCAGCAACCGCACGACCTACATCTGTATCTGGTTTTGGAATGTTGCAAATTTTAGTGCCATCACTCGCCTGCCTCAATAGTATTCCATGCCCTGTGCTTTTATCTTCGTGCGGCATATAAATCTGCGGAGTTGGGTGCCCCTTTATCATGTGCGCAACGTGAAGGGCATCTCCATGCCCCCACCCTGTTGTGTGCTTCCCCTTTCCATCGGGGCCAATAACTGCCGCACCGGTGATAATGGAATGTTTGCCACTGTTATCAACATCTGCCACGCTTAACTGGTGATTGCCTTGCCCAGCGTACGCACTGTTGCCAGAAGCACCAGAGTCAAATCTCCAACGCTCCGTCAACTTACCACCCCGCCAATCCAAAGCGAGGAAAGTCATTCGCGTATAATAACCCCGCTGAAACACCGCAGATGGCCGCTCGCCATCCAAGTATGCTACCACAGCATTGAAGCGGTCAACTCGGTTACCGTAGTTATCGCCCCAGCTGTTCACAGTACCTCTCGCAGGCCAATAGTCAATAGTGGCTAATTCTTTTCCTGTGGCACCTTCAAAAAGCGTGATATATTCCGGCCCGCTGAGAACATAGCCGTCTGTGTTGCGGTATGCGGTGGTGTGGTTTGCATTTGCCGCAGGCCCCTTGCTTATATATGCACCTGTGCCGTCTTTTGTGCCTGGCGCAGTTTTCATTATCACTTCGGCTTTGCCGTCTCCGTCTAAATCGTACACCAAAAACTGAGTATAATGCGCGCCGGCTCTTATGTTTTGCCCCAAATCTATGCGCCATAGCCTAGTGCCCGTGAGAGTATAAGCATCTATAAAAACATTGTCGGTTACACCAGATTGAGAATTATCCTTGGCATTGCTCGGATCCCATTTGAGCACCACTTCATAAATCCCGTCTCCGTCAAGGTCGCCTGTGCTGCCATCTCCGGGGGAATAGGTGCCTCCTTGCGCGCCAGTTGCCGGTCTTTGCAAATTGATTTGTATATATCCAGCGTTTGTGACTGTGTTGTTTATTATCATAGCCTTTTCGCTCGCCTCTCTCTCAACTCCGTCAACCACTGCCCGCACCGTGTAGCTGCTGTTTTGCGCGGCGTTTGCGTCTGTATAGGTTGTGGAAGTCGTTATGGGAGTGCTGTTGAGCTTTGTTGCATCTCTATAGACGTTGAATCCGGTGGCATAAGGCTCATTTGACAAAAGCCGCCAAGATAAGTAATAACCCTGCCCTGAGCGCACCGCGACAAGACCCCTATTTAGTTTTTCCACTTGCATTGTGCCTGCAAGCACTGGCACGGAAAGAACCAAGTACGCAAATATCAAAGATATTTTTTTCATATTCATCTCCTTTTTCCGTTTAAATCAAAGATTCGCGCTTTTCCGTTCGGGAGTGTTTTTTTAACTAAAACACGAGAGCCGTCAAAATATATGCGAGTGCCTTCAATATTTTTTTCTACGGAATTAGCAATTAAAACAGGGGTTATGTCTTCGGACGAACTGCTGCTGATCAGTATGTTTGAGCTACTACTGCTCTGTGTTTTTGAGCTGCTGCTACTCTGTACTTTTGAGCTGCTACTGCTCTGCGCTTTTGAACTGCTGCTTGCAATAGGCGTTTCTTCTTCGTCTTTTGGCAGAGGTCTGAATCTGTTTGCGTTTGCCGGAGTAGCGGTTCTGATCCAGTCCCAATAGTAGCGGATTTGCCACGTGTCGTACTCGTTGATTACTTTGGCACCTGTGCCATTCCACATAAAGCTTACCAAGGCTCCCTTTCCAAAAACGCTACCATCGGAAGTGTTGGGTGGTTTATCAACGCCAACCGCACCGTAAAAATCATATAGCCCAAACCCATGCCCAATCTCGTGCAGCAAAACACCCGAACCCGCGCCGCCGCTCTTTGCCGCAGACATAACGGCAGTAGAAGGCAAACGCTCTCCCCACCAACTTCCGTGCCCTGCCGCTCCAAAGTCATATTCCGTGCACCACAAATACAAATCCACACGGGCGTAAGGGTCGCCCCCATATTGATAATTCATATCCTTCTTTATTGCCGCTAAGTTATTCACTCTGGTCATAGCCTTGGGTGCGCTCGCAATGAGGTTAGTAGGATGGTCGGCAGATGCCGGACCTGGATTATCATAATTATTGTTTACCCACACTACCTCATTAGGTTGCTTATCTAAAATCTTGGCACCATCGCTCACCGCCCATCCCGAAATTTTCACAGAGATTTCCTGAAAGGGCCAGCCGTCCATGCCTATAATTTGGCGCATCCATTCATTGATAGCTTGGTGAAGCACAGATGCTATTTGCTTGCGTTCCTCAAATGTTATGGATTTTGTAGTCTCCCATCTTACCGCGTAGTTGATAGAACCGTTGCCGTCCCATATTTGGTCAAAGAGGGTGTTGTACCAATCCCAAGGCACGGCTAAAGGCATATACGACTCACGCGGATAGCGGTCGTTTTTCAGCCAGTCAAAGTTTTCTTTCATATTTTTTGGTATCTTGCTCATATCCACTGGCACATAGTCAATCCACCGAGCGTAGATTGTGGTGTTTTCAGTAAACTTTGTACCCGCCGCACCTAATATTACCTGCGTGCCACCTGTTGCCGCTGCCGTTGTGAACCAACCCCTGAAGGTGTAGCCTGGTCTTTTTGGAACCGGCAGTGGAGCACCTGTTAAACAGCCTTGTGCATCGGTTGTGACAATCTTTGGAGCGGGTGCGCCAGAATAGTTTTTATCAAGGGTTATGGTAGCCCCGAACAAAGGCACGGAGATAAACAGGCTTATGAATATCCAAGAAAATTTTTTCATATTCTATTCTCCAAGTATAAATTTATACACCATTAATATACATTTTTTTTGCCTTTAGCGATGAAAAAAATATATAAAATGACAAAAAACGAAAAAATTATTATTCACCTCTCATCTCCTTTTAAATCAAAGATTCTCGATTTTCCATTTGGCAAGGTCTTTTTAATCAAAACGCGAGAGCCGTCAAAATATATGCGTATGCTTTTCACATTTTCTACAGCGCGAACATTCAAAACAGGAGTTATATCTTCTGATGAACTGCTGCTAGGTTCGTCTGCGCTACTGCTGCTTTGTGTGTGAGAGCTACTGCTACTGATTTGTAGGCTTGAACTGCTACTCGATGCATTTGAGCTACTGCTTTGTGCTTTTGAACTGCTACTCGGTGCATTTGAACTACTGCTACTTTGTGCTTTTGAACTACTGCTCGGAACATTTGAACTGCTGCTCGGCTGGATATTGGTAATTCCGTAATCTGTTACCATTTTCGGATATAGTTCCAAGCGGGCATTTGACCTGCGGGCGTTGTTGGTCCAGTCAAAAAGGGGCTTGGAATCGTCTCCTGAAAATTCCTGCGGTTCCCATACAAATGTACCGAATCCTTTGTTAGATGATAGCTTGTAAACCACATCGTTTACTTCGCGGTGAAAGTCTGCGTATTCCGCAACAACAATTTTAATATTGTGGTTATTGGCTATAGCGGTCAAAGCCCTTTTCAAAGAATCCACATTCCCGTGCCATTTTGGATAATAAGATAAACCAATAACGTCTATTTTATTTGCCGCATTTGCCTCTACCTTATTAAGGTTTGATTTTAAAGTAGTGAGCCAACTGTTGGGATTTTTGTCGTTGATAGTGTGCATCATTATCTTGATATTTGGGTCAACATCTTTTACTCCGTTTATGCCAGCGTTTACTAAGGTGGCAAAATTTTGAGTATTTCCGTTGCCATCGGGCTTTATCATTCCGTTAACGACTTCGTTGCCCACCTGAACCATATCTGGCAAAGCTCCGGCTTCCTTGAATTTCTGCAAACTCTCCTTTGTGTAGGTACGCACCTTTTCGGTCAGTTGCGTGAAATTAAGACCCTGCCAAGATATAGGTTTATATTGCTTGCTGGGGTCTGCCCAAGTATCGCTGTAGTGGAAGTCTAGCAAAAATTTCATACCTGCAGCTTTTACCCTTTTCGCAACTTTTATCGTGGAATCCAGCCCGCAATACCCCGCTGCTGAATACGGATACGGATTCCAACCGCTTGCATCATTTGGGACATTTGGGTCTTTCGCTTTTGGGTCAACAAAAATGCGCAAACGTATGTAATTGAACCCAACTCCTTTGAGGAGTGTAAGCAAATCCGCTTCTTGATTGCCGCGGTAATACTTTACGGTTTTTTCTCTTTCTTGCATCCAAGATATATCAGCACCCAACACGTACGACTCATTTTGTGCGCAAACAAAGCCAGCAGCAAGACAAAACGCCAAAATAAGAAGAATTTTATTGCCCATATATATAAATATATATTTTTTTCAGCCATCGCGGTTTAAGGTTTACTATATTACCCCCATGAACTATTTTAATACATTGCCACTGCGCATACAATTGGAAGAACTCGGCAAATGCCGTTTTATGGACGCATCTGAATTTGCACGCGGCGTAGAAGCGCTTAAAGGCAAAAAAATCGTAATCATAGGTGCAGGCGCGCAGGGCTTGCATCAGGGCTTGAATTTGAGGGATAGCGGGTTGGATGTTTCTTACGCGCTCAGGCAAGCAGCCATTGACGAAAAACGAGCCAGCTTTACAAATGCAACCGAAAACGGATTCAAGGTTGGAGTGTATAAAGATTTAATCCCAACAGCAGACCTAGTTTGCAACCTAACACCAGACAAACAGCATTCCAAAGTTGTGGCAGAAATTATGCCCTTGATGAAAAAAGGCTCTGCTCTTCTTTACAGCCACGGTTTCAATATTGTGGAAGAGGGAATGCAAATAAGAGAAGATATAACAGTGATAATGGCTGCCCCAAAGGGACCTGGTTCTGAGGTTCGCGCGGAATATGTACGCGGTTTTGGAATGCCATCTTTGGTTGCAGTTAAAAGGGAAAACGACCCTGAAGGCAAAGGTTTAGACTACGCAAAGGCTTATGCCGTTGGGCTTGGTAGCGACCGTGCTGGAGTTTTGGAAAGCTCCTTCATTGCCGAGGTGAAAAGCGATTTGATGGGCGAACAAACCATTCTTTGCGGAATGCTACAAACAGGTACTCTGCTCTGCTTTGAACGCATGGCTCAACTTGGAGTGGAACCAGCTTATGCCTCCAAACTTTTGCAATACGGCTGGGAAACTGTATCCGAGGCTCTTAAACAAGGCGGCATAACAAATATGATGGACAGGCTTTCAAATCCCGCGAAAATAAAGGCTTTTGAGCTCTCCGAAGAATTGAAAACCATGATGAAACCTCTTTACCATAAGCACCAAGACGATATTATCTCTGGCGAATTTTCCTCTACCATGATGAAAGACTGGGCAGATGGCGACAAAAAATTGCTCGCTTGGCGAGATGCAACAGGCAAAACCGCTTTTGAGAAAACCGCTGCTACCGAAGCTCAAATAACAGAGCAGGAATATTTTGACAGGGGCGTTTTGATGGTTGCAATGGTAAAGGCAGGCGTTGAACTCGCATTTGAAACAATGGTTAGCGCAGGAATGAAACCCGCCTCTGCTTACTACGAATCTCTGCACGAAACCCCGTTAATCGCAAATCTCATATCCCGCAAAAAACTCTACGAAATGAACAGGGTTATTTCCGACACAGCAGAATACGGTTGCTATTTATTTGCAAATAGCTGCGTTCCGCTTTTGGAAAACTTTATGCAGGCACAAGGCAAAGATGTTATAGGTGCAGTGTTCAACGAAGGCAAATCTAACAGAGTGGATAACCGCCGCTTGATTGAGGTGAATACGGCTATAAGGCAGCACCCAGTAGAAGAGATTGGCGCATGGCTGCGAAGCAAAATGCGTGGAATGAAACAACTGTAGTGTAGTTACATCACAAACTCTTTCGCCTTTCCTTTATCTTTTTTGGTAACAGATATGGCTTCTAAATATACGTGGTCATATCCGTCTATCATTCCTTCTTTAACAATGGCTTCTACCATAATCCATTCATTCGGTCCAAATTTAAGTTTCTCCTTTTTATACACAAATTCAAAACCAGCCCTGCCATCATCTCCGCAACAGCCGGCTGTTTTTCTAAAAACTTCATAACGTTCTTTGTTGTTATCGTCCATATATTTTTCAAAAAAACCTTCAATTTGAACTATCTTATCCCCATAAGTTTGCGGGTTTAAATAAATATCCTTCACCTGCTGCACAAAGAGCCTGTCTTTGAGGAGGCAAAAAGATTTGTTGTTCGCTTGTGCCATTGTGTGTGGGCAAAAGATCAAAAGCATTAAAAGAGACAAAACGGAAATTTTCATAGCAACTCCTTTTTTCTTTTAAAAAACGAAATCAAACTAAAAACTAAAAACGAAATCAAATTCACCGCAACAATGCTAGCTCCTGTTGGAACATTGTAAGCAAACGAAATTACCATTCCCATAAAAAAGCAAATAACAGAGAGAAAGGCAGAACATACAACAACCGATTTAAATGTTTTCAAAAGCCGCATAGAGGTAAGCGCAGGAAAAATAATCAAACTTGAGATGAGCATAGCACCCATAATACGCATTCCTATAACTATTATCACAGCGGTTAAAAGCGCAAGCAGTATATTGTAAAATTCAATGTTTGTCCCGCTCGCTTTGGCATAGTTTTCGTCAAAAATCACGGAAAAAATTTTATTGTAAAAAAACACGAATAAAAAAAGTATCACAGCAGAGATAGCGGCGCACAAATACACCTCTTCTTGCTTTATCGCTAAAATGCTACCGAACATATAATTGCAAACATCCGTATTCATTCCAACGGTAAGTGATATTATAATCACGCCTATGGCAAGCGAACTACAAGAAATTATGGCTATAGCCGCATCTCCTTGCATTTTTGAGCTTTCCCTAATTCTTAGCAGCAAAAAAGCCGCGAGCATCACAAGAGGAATGGAAACTTTGAGCGGCGAAAGCCCCAGCGGAACAGCAATGGCAAGCGTTCCAAAGCCAACGTGCGAAAGCCCGTCTCCTATCATTGAATATCTCCGCAAAACAAGCGGCAATCCCAAAAAAGAAGCGCACAACGAAACGCAAATTCCAACTATTATGGCTCGCACAACAAAGGCGTATGAAAAAAGTTCTTCAAGGAGTTCTAGCATTATATGTGTCCTTGGGGGTAAAGGTAGAAAAAATTTTCGTGCCTATAAAGGCATTATTAGAACCCTGCCCACGAAGTGAAGCTGGAAGGGTGAGTAAAATTTCTTTTGTCAGAACCCCGATTCTAGGATTTACAGGATTACAACACCAAATGCTCACTTGTGCAAATAAAGGTGAAATCGTGGTTTAGATAATTAACGAGCATTAAGTAAAGACCACTTACTGTCGCTGTTTCCTACCGAATTTAAGAAATGCTTGGACACATAGAAGCAATGCCGCGCCACCAAAAACAGAGCCAGCTATTTCCATTCCAGAATAAATCAGAATGCCCGATAAAGCTATAAATGAAATGGCTATGAGAAACGCTAACCACAAGGAGGTTAGCACTATGCCTTGTTCTTTTTTGGCAAGCAAAATTTTTTCCGCATCATTTTTTATCGCCGATTCCACTGCCATAATACGAGTAGCTTGTTCTTTGTCTGCGTGTTGCATCATCCATTTAACAATTGACTCGTCTATGTCCTTAAACTTTGCCAAATCTTCTGGTGCAGGAAGCAGGCTTTCTTGAATCATAATACCCATTGCCGCTTGCCTACCATCGGTACTGGCTTGCATCTGTTGCCGAGTTGCCATAGCCTACGTTCCAAGCCTCTGCTTTGCCAAGCCAAATGCCCTGCAAAAATCCAAAGCCATATTTTGACGGTCTTTAACAAAATTTTCTTTGTCCTTTTCAGGTCCCACATAGCGAGTGGCAGATTCCACCGAAAGCAAATCCTCAATGTTAGAATTTCTGAGAGCATCCACTTCCTTGTAAATATCCGCCAATAGTGGTTCTTCGCGAAGCCGCGCCACTCGATCAAAAACGCCAAATATGCCAAGAAAATTATTCATACATACTCGTAATATAGAAAAAAACCTAATCCTTCACACAACGAACACTAAACAAGTGGCCGTCCTTATTGTAGCTGTACCTGTAGACACCCTCGTTGCCGCCGTCCATGCTCCGGTAGTAGGCGGAGTTGGCATAGCCCTCGGTAGCACTCCACCAGTAGCCGTTGTTGCCGACATTGCTGAAATCGCCACCCGAATAGCCGTAGCCGCCCGGCAGAGCCGCAAAGCCATACGTGTCCGAGCCTGATGGAACTCCGCTATACGAATTCCAGCCGCTTGTAGCTTTCAACTTTGTTCCCGCATTAGTGCCAACATAATCTGTTAATGTTGTCCATTCTGCATCGCTAGGTATATGCCAGCCACTAGGGCATATTCCCTGATGCTTTGATTTTATTTGCCCAGAGCAAGAACTGGAGTTGCAGCTAGCATCCAGAGCCATTGCAGTTGCCCAATTATATAATCTGCCATAAGTCGCGCAGTTGGCTGCTTTATTGTCATAGCACTTACTGCCGCTTGCATCGTAGTTAAGGTTCTCCGCCATCCAAATTTGTTTGTCAATTCGCGTGGTTCTATATGTTTGACCACCGCAAGACACAGTATTGTCACCAGTAACAGCATTGGGACAACTGCTTTGAGTATTGCCGCCACCGTTACTAGACGAGTCTCCAATATAATTAGCACTGCCTGGGTCATACGGGTTATTGCGCTCAAAATCCGTGCAGGATAAGAAAAGAAACAGGACTGCGATTAGAAAAAATCTTAAAACCATATTTGCACTCCTATTCCCGAAACCAAAAGTGCACCGCCGATAATATAATACATATTCCTATCCTTGCGGTATTTTTCCGCTTTATTCCAAGCATCCTCATAATCCTGAGCAGAACCTTGTCTTAGGCCTTTGTAATCCTTGTATCGTTCGTAAGCTAGATCATTGTTGCCAACTCCTTTAGAAATAGCCACCACTACCCCCGCCCCCGCAAGGCCAGCCACAAAGACGAATTTAAGTAATTTCGACATACCTGACCTTGAGTCTTCAGAGTCTTTCTCTGCATAAGAATCCCCAAGTGCCTGCACAGGCTCATAAATATCCAGTTTGTGCTTGTACCTAACCTTCTCATTGTGTTTAAGAACAACACTCACAGTTTCCCTGTTCTCACCTATCTCTATTTCCGAGCAGAGAGGGACAGCATCTATGAAAGGAGTTTCGCCCACTTGCTTGCCGTTCACAAAAACAGGCTCGCTCGCTGGCTCGCCGTTCTTCTCCGCGCTCAAAGCCAAGCCGCCCTTCTTCAGCTTTATGTGCTTTGACATATCAAAAACCTCGCGGCTGCCCTTGTTTATCCCCGCCATGAAATTCACAGGCTCATAACATCTATGATTTAACTTTACATTGTAATTCCCCGGAGAAAATTTGTTCTCAAAAGAACTATACGCTCTGTCGTTTATTGTCAAATTCCAATTATCTTCCTCGCCTATATCGTCTATGTAAGCGGGCTTTATATACAAAATTCCAAAACTTGATTTAAGCCTTATCGCTATGCTCTGATTATTGCGGGCAATGGAAACAGTTGTGTCAACCGTCTCGTGCTGCTCCAGTGCTGCTATTATGCGCACATTGCCATCGCCAAGCTCTATTTTGCAGGGTGTTTTTGGGCAACTGGCGGCAGGCATCCCGTTGAAGCTCAAAATCGCACCTGACGGCTCGGAGCTTAAATTCACCAGATAACGCTTTCCGCCGCCAAACTCGTAATCCGCTGTTTTCTCCAAGCCGCTTATGCCGCCTGCCACAAGCGGAGAAGCCTTTGAACCGACCGATGACCCCGGTATCTTACCGAACACTTCGGTAGGAACCCTTTTTTCCACAATGTCAAGCAAGCCATCTATGTTTTCCGCTTCGCCGCTTAACATTCCCACCAACCCTTCGGTGCGCACGTTATACAATTCAACCTTGAGCCTTATTCTGTTGCCAAGTTTGCCCACGCTTGCTTGCGCCACATAGTCAACCTGAGCTTTCTTGCCCAAATCAACAATGCAGGAACTCTCGCTGCATTCCTTGATGTACTTTTCCGCACCGCCCAACCGCCTAACGACAACGTCTTGTTTCAGCAAAACAAAGGCATTCGTGGGCAGAACCTTCAATGCCGATTCACGCATTTTATCCGTGAGTGCTTCAAGCTCGTCATTGCTCAGAATTGTACCTTCGGAAGGCAGCACGGCAACAGAGGTTTGCTGCCCGTAAGCGGCAAGGGCAAGAAATAGCAAAATGAAAAGTCGTTTATTCATATCCTGTTGCTCCTTTTTCTATATTACTCCACAAGGGAGCGACTTTATTATATCGGTTTTTAATAGGAGGCATTTTATGCCCCAAAAACTTCAAAAACCAAAGTTTGCTCCGCTTACTTTGGATTCCACTTTCAAAAAAGCATTTGCTAACGAGCAATGCACGGAACTTCTTTTGTTTCTTCTCAACACTTTCCTCGCCGAGAAGCTGAAAAGCCCTATCAAAGAGGTAATCAACATTAACCACGAACTGTTTGGAAAAACTAGGTTCAATAGAGATGCTGTATTTGATGTTTATTGCAGGGATGCCACGGGTACAAGGTTCGTTGTGGAAGTTCAGGTTAAAGGGCAGGAACATTTCATAAAGCGAACTTTCTTTTACCTTTGTATAATTGTATGCAGTCTTGCGGTGAAAGGGAAAGACTATGATTTCAATATTCCCAAGCTCTATTCCATCAGCTTCTTGGAGTTTGAGCTTGACTTTGGGAAGGGCTGCACGGAAGTGATACAGCATTTGTCTCTTAGGAACGACAAGCACCCTGAAATCAGCTACGATATTTTGCAAATGATCTATGTCATCTTGCCTAGGTTCAAGAAGAAAGAGAGCGAGTGCAAAACGATTATGGATAAGATTATTTTCTCTCTCAAAAATGGTCATAAGCTCAAAGGTGTTCCCAAGAGCTTCAAGGAGAAGGAGCTTTTGCAAATTTTCAAGGTAGCCGAAATTTCTAATTTTACGGAGAGAGAACTCAAGCAGTATGAGGCAGCTATGATGAACAGACACGACCAAAAAGCAATCCTTGCCTACGCCAAGAAACAAGGCTTGATGCAAGCGGCTAAGTCTATGATTAAAGATGGGCTTGAGCTTGAACGTGTGGCTCGCATTACTAAACTTCCTAAAGAACAGATTATTGCATTTAGCAAAGCCTAATGGAGAATGATTAGTTAACTTCACCACTCACCCCACAGAACCTGAGGGAAGTCGCTTCCCATTTTTCCCTTCAAAATACCAACAGCCTGCAAATTTGAGTTCAATACAATGGTCAAAGGCAGGCTAGGGTCCTCTCCCCGCTTCACCAATCCAAAGCTCTTGAACAGAATCACGTTGGGGTCAAAATAATACGGAAATGCACTCCCCGCATTTTTTTCCACCATCTCGCTCACCTTCTCGCCGCTGGAACGGATATCCTCGCCCACATCTATCAAATAAACCAGAATGCCACGCTTTTCCAGTTCGCCCTTGTTGTTTTTGAGAATGGTGAACTCTTCCCTGCACGGAACGCAGTAGGTGGCAAAAAAGGAGAGAACCACACGCTTTGCACCAGTTTTTTTCACCGCTTCCTTGATATCGTCTCTGTACAATTCGTCTATGCCGTTCTTTTCAAGCACAAAAAAGTCAGGGATTATGCCCCGTTTCAATTCGCTCGGCAAGGTTAAACGGCTTGATTTCTGCGCAAAAGAAAATATAGGCAGCAGTGCTGCCAGTAAAATCGCAACTTGCGTTATTCGCATTGCGGACTCCATTGTTTTATCTCACTTATCCATTGATTCCAAAATTCCGCTGATTTAAAATTGTTCTGCAATTTCTCCAAGGCAAAATCGGGCTTTTGGTGCGCTCCCATTGCATCGCTTTTTAGTTGTAAGTATTCCGTGCCATCGCAAGCGTTCAAAGAAAGCGAATGAGCGTAAGAGCAGGTGTTAAGACCGAATTTAACCGAGCACTGCGGTTCAGAGCCTTTGTAGGCAAGCGAAATGCCTCTGCCTGCGCAGGGCGATTTCTCTATCTTTATGCTGCCAGATAGTTTGGAAAAGGCTATCTCGGAGTAAAGGGTTTCCTTTTCCGTATTCCAGTGCAGCTTGGAAACTCCGCAATAATTTTTATAATCTTCCCTTGTTTTGGAATAAATCTCATCTGCCAAATAAGGACTTCTGACTCCCCAGCCTTCAAGCAGATGTTGAATTCTCATAAAATCGTTGTAGAGCATTTGAGTTTTGCGCCAAGCCTCGTTTTTATGCTTGGGGTGTTCTGTGCTCACTGCCGTGTTGGAGGCAAGCGAGAGGGAATCTTCCAATAGCCGCTGCCTCTCCAAAAAACTTTTGGCGGCATCGGCCTTGCTCATGCAAACCGTGACGTTTGTCTTGTTCCCGTTGCGTTTGCTACGTACAACGCGGGCATCATTGGCGTTTGGAAGGGAAGATTCTATGGTTGTCTTGGATTCATATCCTGAATTCAAATTTTCCTTTCCGTTTGAGATTTGCTGGCTCACCACTCGTTCTATTGTCACATTGACCGATGAGCTTATCTGCCTTGAAAGGGCGGAATGGGCTTCTGCCAAAGCTTCGCTTTCGTTTTCACCAACGCCAAAGCCCCGGAATTCACTGGAAGGACATTCAGCCATAGGCTCAGGCGGCGGTGCGGAAGCACAGCCGATGAACATTGGAATTATCAAAACAAGCAATATCGCAGGCATCATTCCTACCTCTTTACTTTTTGTATTTGGCGTTGTAGGCGGCGGTGCCTTCGTCCAGCTTTTTCATCATATCGTCTTTCTTCACTCTCAATTCAAGTTCCTCTTGGTTTGAAGTGGCAGCCTGCACCGCTTTCTTTAGCAAATCGGGATTCATAACATAAAGGGAATATATTTTGTAATGTCCGTTCTCCTTGTTGAACTGCACAATGGATTTATAGGAAGTTGCTCCATTCAGTTCCTGATGCGTTGATTGCCTAACGCCTTCTTCCCATATCTTTTTCGCCTCGTTGCTCACATTCTGTGCATACGCCTCGCTAAGGCGTTCCACGAAAGTGTTGAGTATTTTTGCCATATCTGTGCGGGCTTCATCGCCAGAAACATTACGGGCAACCATCTCGTCGCTGGATTCCCCCATGCCTATGCCGCAGGGGATGAACTTGCTTTCCATATCCCTTTTTATATCCAGCAGTTCATCTGCAGGCGTTTTGACTGTCTCAAAACCTCCGGCTGCCGCTTGTTGCGCTTTTGAGGCACAGGAATTGAGTGTGAATGTCATGGCTAATGCGAATATAGCCACCGATAGAAAACGGTTGGTTTTCATAGTGTACCTCTTTGTTGAAGGGAAAAATTTTTTTGCCAAAAGTTGTTTTATTACTCATAGTCATATTTGCAGTATAATATAGAAATTATTTCAAACTCAAAACCTTATCGCAAAGCCCGCTTGTACCTTCAACATCGTGAGAAACCATAATTATAGTTGTACCTTTTGAATTTATATCTTTCAAAATGCTATACATCTGTTTTGACGAAGCTGCATCCAAACCGCTCATAGGTTCGTCTAAAAGCAAAAGTTTTGCCTCGGCGCAGAGCATTCTCGCAAGCAATACCCTTTGCCTTTGCCCGCCGGATAATTCTTGAATGGATTTGCGCTTCAATTGCTCAATGCCTAGAAGTTCAAGATTTTTATCTGCTTGCTTTTTATCGTTTTTGCCGTAGAAATAAAATTTTGAATGTCTGCAAAGAGTGCCGGAGAGGACAACTTCGTAAACGCTTGCGGGAAAATCTTTTTGAACCTGGGTTTGCTGCGCCATATAGCCTATATCGTTCTTTTTTATATCGTGGAATTCTATGCTGCCGCTACTCAGTTTTACAAGCCCCGCAATGCTTTTTAGCAAAGTGGATTTTCCTGAGCCGTTTTCGCCAAATACCCCCAAGAAATTTCCAGCATCCAATTCAAAACTGCAATCCTTTAGAGCCATGGTGGACTCATATTTTACGCAAACTTGTACGCAAGAAAGGATTTTCATCTCTTATTTTTCTTCCATAAGTCCGGTTCTTAAATTTATCATATTCTGCCTTAACAAATCTAAATATGTTGTTCCGTCTTCAAACTCTTGTTTTGAAACATTATGATAGGAATGCAACAAAAGCATTTTTGCTCCCGTTTGCTCTGCCACCGCCTCTGCCGTGTTCTGGTTGCTCAATTCAACATAATATATATAGGGAATTTTATTTTTCTTGACTGTGTTAATCAAATTGGCTATTGTTGCCGGAGTAGCATCTGATTGGTCTGAACAACCGGCAAAAGCTGCTCTATAGTCCAAGCCATATTCCTCAACTAAATAGCGAAACGGAAATCTATCGGCTACAATAATTTGCTTTCTCTTTGCAGAATCAACAATTTGCGAGAATTCCTTTGATAATCCCTCTATTTGCAGAGCGTAATTCTGAGAATTTTCTTCATACTTTTTGCAATTTGCGGTATCTTTTTCGCAAAGCGCATCGGCTATTGCCTCAATCATAAAAATGGCATTACGCGGGCCTGTCCAAATATGTTCATCATATTCAACTTCGGGCTGAAATGAATCGCTCTCTTCTTCGGGTTGCATACCCTCTTTCTCTTCTTCTTCGTAAAGTCTAACAAAATCAAACAAGCGGACAATTTTCATTTTTGTGGTATCTAGGGTGCTTAAAATGCGTTCAACCCACGCATCGTTTTCTCCGCCTATGTATAAAAATACATCGGCGTTTTGAATGTTTTTTATATCTGCGGGGCTTGGTTCATAAGAATGTATGGAGCTACCTGGTGGAGTGAGCATCGTTATATTTGCCTGCTCCTTTGCAGTTGCTCTTGAAAAATCGTAAAGCGGGAAAATAGTGGCAACTATATTTACCTTGCCATCAGAGGCGGCTTTAGTTTTTTTATCTCCGCAAGAAATTGCTAAAACTAAGCATAACGCTAGAGCAAAGAGCGAGGATTTCTTAAACATAACATTTCTCCTTTGATGTTGGAAGTAAATGTAGAAAAAATTTCACAAGCATTTTTCACATACTCCCGAAATTCTAATTGCATATTCTATATTTTTGAATTTAGCTTTTGCTCCGGCTGCATTTATCACCTTTGCCAAATTCTCAACTTGTATTTCGTAAATCGCATTGCATTTTTCGCAGGTTATATGCTCGTGGTATTTTTTTGTTTTTTTCGCTTCGTAGTGTATGTGCCCGTGCCCAAAATCAACAGAGTTCAAAATTCCCGCTTCTTTTATTGAGGCAAGCGTTCTATAAACTGTGGCACGGCTTATGTTCATACCGTTTTTGTGCATTTGCAAGGTAAGTTCATCGGCAGAAAAATGACCAAGGGCAGACATCGCTTCTTTTAAAATAAGTTCGCGAGGCTGCGTGTACAACAAACCTTTGGATTTCAAAAAATCTTTATAGACTTTAATTGTTTCTTCTTGATTCGTTGCCGAAGACATAAATAAAAATGTAGAAAATTTACAATCAGCATTTAATCGTACTCAGACTTTGTGGTGAGAATCACAGATATTCCTTGCATCCCGTGAAAAGCCAGCGCAAAGCGGCTTATGAACAGTTTTGGCGTTCGTATTCTAAAACCAAAACCATAAGAGTTCCTTAAATTAAAAGAGGAGAAACGCCCATAGTCATCGCTATATATTCCGTATTCATTAAAAATGAGCATATCTGCATAGCGGTCTATGGGCCAGCGGTATTCATTTGAAAGGCCAGCAACTATGGCTCCAGTAAAATAACTGTCCGCATAAGCACGAAGCGGAAAATTTCCACCTAGCCTGCCCATAGCGGTAAACGGAGCCTTGCCTTCGTTGCTCTCCATCATATAACGTGCTTTCAATTGCGTTATTAGCACTCGCCTGTCTAACATTACTTCCCTTGCTTTTATGCTTCCGTTTATAGGGCTTAACATTTCAATGGCTTCGGAAAAAGATAAATTCTTTAACTTTTCTCTATTTGCATTGCTTTCTGCTACGGTCATAGCATAGCTTCTGTGGCCAAGCAATAAATAATGCACATAACGGCTCTCTGCAATATGGTAATTATGGTCTCTGGTACCATTGTAAGAACTGACAGGCGTATAAGAATAACTCACAGAAAACTTATGGCCTTTGGTTGCGGAATATGGCTCGTCAAGGGTATTTTGAAGCAAGGCAATCGTCAGTGGATAGTTTTCAAAATTCCTATAAAATCCACGGTTGGAAATATATACAGTATCTTCCATATTGGCTTCTTCTTGGCTAGGAAGATCAAATCTATTAAAATTGCCAGATATACTAAATTCTAAGTCCCAATCCCTAGACAAACTAAATCCAAAAGAAGAATTTAGAGCAACTGAGCTATCTGCAAAAAAATATCTAATTCCCTCTGAATTTCTAAATGAGCTGTTCCCGTATTCCTTATAGCTCGCACCAAATCTGGAGTAAAAAGAGGTGTTAAAAATTTTATTCTTTTTATAACGCATTGACATATCCCAATCTCCGTTAATATAGCGATGCGGAGAAAAAAACGTATTATCATTGTCAGAAAAAAGTTCAGTATGCCAGTACACAAAGCCTATATTGGCGGCACTACCCAAACGAGCATCTGTTGTTGGATAAAACACTATATGCTTTTTTTCCCCATAAGTTATGAGATTTGACACCTTTTCTATTATATCTTCCCTTGACACATATATCAACGGAGGTATCACTGGATATATTAAAAATTCAACTGTAGGCTGTATTATATGCTCAAAGGGCCAAGACACAAGAGTCAAGAATAGGTTTTCGTGCTTTACGCTAACAATAGAAGTATCTGAGCTTGCCTCTTGTGCCCTAGCGCAAAAAGCAAAAAGAAAAATAACAATAAAAACCCTTTTCATTTACTAAATTTGAAATTTACAAATGTTTTCTTTAATAACAAGATTTTTGCTCTTTTTGCAAAATGCGCCAAAACTGATAATAGTTTTTGCACTTGCTTTGTCTGCTTTGTGCGTATATCCCGTTTCAAACTTGCGCTGGGAACTGGATATGGCAGATTTGCTCCCCAAAAAACATCCCGCAATAATCGCGCAAAATCAGGTATATAAAGAATTTGGAGGCTGGCAAACCTTAATAATCCTATCTATATCTCCAGATAGCACGGCAAATGCAGATTTTATTGCAAACTTGGCTGCATCTTTGGAGCAAAACCCCTTGGTGAACCTCGCAGAATACCGCACGGAGGCAGATTTTTACAGAGAACATCAATTGCTATATATAAATCTCCAAGATTTAGAAACAATCAGAGACAGAATCAAAAGCCTTGTAGCCAAACAAAAAGAAAAACTAAATCCTTTTATAGTTGAACTGGTAAAAGATACTTCTGCATCTAGCAAGCCGTTCTTTCATTTAGAAGATATTGAAGGGAAATATTTGCCAAAACTGAAAAATTTTAGGGGCAGCGCAGACGGAAAGGTGCTGGTTCTGGAAATTTATCCGGCAAAAAACAATTTAAGCCTGCCAGATATGAGAAAACTGCACTGGCTTGCAAAAACAAAAGCCGATTCCCTAAGCAATCAAAAAAATATAGACGTGCTTTATGGTGGAGCAGTTTACGATTTTATAGCAAATAGCAGAACTTTGCTCTCGGAAATAAGAACCCTGGCATTTATTTCTGCACTTGTGTTATTTGCCATATTCGTTTTTTTCTGTTTTAAAATACCAGTTATATCTTTCATCACGGCTTTGTGCCTAGCTATGGCAACCCTGTGGACATTCGCTGCCGTTGCAATTTTATTTGGCAGAATAAATATTCTCACAATAATACTAGGCTTGATAATACCAGGGCTTGGAGGGCGAAATGCCACCCATTTGCTTTCAAGATACACCGAAGAAATGCAAAAAGGATTAAGCGTTAAGCTCGCACTAGAAAGCACAATACTCGGCATTGGGCAGCCTTTTACCGTTAGCGCTTTTATAAGTTCTTCAATGCTCTTTTGCTTGTTTTCCATTCCCTTGCAGGGAATAAAGGAGCTTGGAATTGCAGGCGGGCTTGGAATTTTATTTGATTGGCTTGCGATAAGCGTAGTGCTTCCGGCTATGCTAATACTTTTGCAAAAAAAACACAACTTTCCGTTGTTTGCAAAAATAACCTTTAAGTTTTCTGATTTCTCTAGAGAGCCGCTTAACATAAGCAAAAAATATATGGCCGCTGTTCTAATTGCTACCATAGCCATTACTGCAAATGGAGTTTTTCCAGAAATGGAATATCGCTTTTCAAAAACGGAGTTTGCAAATCCCTCTGAGTTTGTGTACGGAATTCTAAAAGAGATAGGAGAATACAAAGCGGAACCGGTTATTGTTATTTTTCCAAACGCAAAGTACGCAGAAATTGCAGCAGATAATTATCCCGATATAAATTGGGTAACTCTTGCAAGTCTTTTGCCTCGTGAGCAAGATAAAAAATTGAGAATTTTGAGAGAAATTAAAAGTGCCCTAAGCCCAAAAATTTTAGAATCACTTGCTGGCAGCGACCTAGAAAACGCAAACAAGGTTGTGGAAAGCTGGAACTTAAAGCCCATAGAACCCGCAGATTTTCCAGAGAGTTATCATTTGAAATTTTTGGGCAAAGACGGGAATACAGGGGAATTTGGTTTTATCTTTCCAGCATTTGATATTGATGATGGGCTTGAGTGCCGCAAATTTGCAAAAAGTGTAAACGAAATTTCAATTCTCGGCAAACCTCTTGCAAGCACAGGAAACCCCATAATACGTGCAGCGCTTATGGATTTGAGCTTGCCAAATTTGCGCAGGTGCACTATATTTGGTTGCATAGCAATTCTGCTTTGGCTTTTAATATTCAAAAATATGAGGAACCATATATTTTTGATTTTGGTATCTCCGGCTATTGGATTTTTGTGGTTCTTTGGAATTCTACATTTGTTGAATATACCTTTAACCGTTTATAGCATTTTAGCTTTGCCTTTTTTAATAGGAATTTCAATAGACGGTTCCCTGTTTTTGTGGCAGAGATTTTGGGAAGAAGGAACGGGCTCGCTAAAATTTGTTTGCATAAAAACCGGAGGAACTGTGATTATCTCTTATCTAATACCAATAGCAACATTTTCAAGCGTGTGTTTTTCTTCGCATCCAGGTTTAAAGAGTCTTGGCTTGGTGACGGTCATAGGTATTTTAAGCATAGTTCTGGCTCATATAGCTATATTCCCAATTACAGCCTCTCTAACTGAAAAAAGAAGAAAACCACAAGCTGAATAAAGTAGCCACCGATTAACTCTGAATTTCGCTGTGGCGTTCCCCCCGTTAGCTCTCCGAGCGGAAAAAACGGGGGGACGAATGGTGATTTTTGTTAAAAAATCTCCATTCAAGGGGGGAATGCTGATTGGATAAAATTGAGGTTGTGAGTTAATCAGCATTTACTAAATAATAATTTATATCGCCTGAGACAAATCAAATACCAAATGAGAAAGTTTGAATCTATCCAGCTTAAAGTCATTGAATGATGTTTTTAGTGCATAGTCCAACCTTATTGTTAAAAACTGCCATTTATAGCGAAGTCCAAGCCCCATAGACATTTCCTGAGCCGTTTCATAAGCCTCATTTGAATCAGTTATACGAGCCCAGTCTGTGAATTGCACAAGCTGAAAACTGCGAAGCGCATTCCAAGGTGGAATTATTCTCAGTTCCTCATTTATTCTGTAATAAATTGGCGAAAGCCCACCGGTTTTATCGTAATATGTGGAATCTTTGGCCGCATCGTATTTTTCAGTCATTATGTATGGAAACACACTTCTAAAACGATAGCCGCGCAAGGTTCTGCCCCCGCCCTGATAAAATGTTTGCGCATCGTCTTCTCCAGCATTGTTGAAAACATTTCCATAGCTAAAAGCAAAGGCGCTGAGTAAGTTTCTGAAAAGAGGAAGATATAAATAAGAAGATATATCTGTATAAAGAAAACCATGTTCTAAACTCAGGTTCCAAAATTCTGCAAATTTTTTTACGCTCTTAACCTTTTGAAAAGACTCGTTTCTCAATTCTCCACCTGCACCAAAAGCTGGAACAAATCTAAAACCTAAAATAGGGTCGTGGCTATTATCGGTATAATCAAATACCAAACCTATTTCGTCTTTTATTTTAAAAAGGTCGTCTTCTTTTAATTTTATCAATTTTAAATATCTGAAATCAAATGTGTTTCTAAAACGAATATGACTAGAAAGCCCAAATGATATATTTGCCCTATTCGCTAATTCCCATCTTTCGGCAAGTATATCTGGGTTGGTTGGTTCTGGTAGTTTTTCATGGTTAAAAAATATTTTCTCATCTAATCTTATAGCTGTGGGTATCCAAGATACTCCGGTGCCAAATAGCAATGGATGCGCATAGTTGAAAGCGAGTTCCTGACGATTTTCTGCAAGCATAGCACTAAGACCCATTTCGTGAAAAGAACCGAACAAATTTTTGTGCAGAGAAGACAGCGACATTCCAAAACCGTAAACCTGTTCAAAAAAGAAACGATAGTTTGCCTCACCTGGAATCCTCTCAAAAACTGTTAAGGTAATATCAGAAAGCCCATTCTCTTGCAAAGTGTCTTCTAGCCTAACCTGCGAAAACAACTGCGTTGAAAATAATTTTGTTCTAAAAGAGAAGAAATATCTTTCGTTAACTACGGAATCGTGGGGTATTTCCCACAATTTGTTCAACCAAAGCGTATCGGAAAGCCCGTGTTCTGGTTCTGTTTGCCCTGGCAGCAAACCAGAGCGAAAAACAACACTCCTAAAATTCCCCATGCGAACTTGAACGCTAGGGTCTGTGAAATAACGAACATTCACATTTTTTTTAGCTGTGTCTATGTATTCCCTGTGCTCTATGGTTATATGCAAATAGCCGTTTTTTTGATATATATCCCTTATCGACTTCTGGTCATTGTTTATATCCTCTGGGTCGTAAAACCCGCCTTTGGGAACAGAGAGCTCCCCTACCTTTATAAGGGTATCCGAACCTTCGGTAAATTCAATTTCTGCCCACCCAAACTTGTACCTTTCCCCTTCATGCACAGTAAACACATAATTTTCCACCAGTACAGAATCCACTTTTTCTTCACTTATAGAGAGAAAAATATTTTCGCTGAAATAACCGTTGTTCTGATAAAAATCGTCTAAGTTAACCTTTGCTAGCTTGATTATGAAATTGCGCCTCTCCGGTGAAATTAAATCCATTTCCATAGGCAGGTCTAACTGCTCTATCAAAAATTTTTCGCTATAGATTTTAGCTCCATTTATTTGCAATTTCCAAGGGGAAACACCCGCACTCGCAAAAACTGCAAATAAAATTACGCAAAGAATTGCATACATTAATTTTTTGGCTTTCTAGGTGGCCGCTTCTTTGGAGCTGGAGCATCTTCGTCTGGAGCTTTGCCTTTTCCACCCTTTTTAATAGCAGGTGCGGGAGGAGCTTCATCTTCACTTGGCGGAGCTTCGTCCATTACAGGTTTCCTTTTTCCACCATCGCCGCCACCGCCGCCACCTTTAAAGACCTTCTCTGGGTTAAAACCAGAGGGAAAGTTTGTTCTGCTATCGTATACAACTCCAGAAACCTGCCTCAGGGATTCCATTCCTTTGGAACGAGATAAATTTGCTCCAGAAAAATCCACCCTGTCTAGTTTTGTGTCTGCGTTAAAACTTGCGGCTTGAATATCGGCGTTTACAAAGCTAACTTGAGTGAGTTTTGCTCCATCGAATTTTGCGCCGGTCATAGTGGCTTCCGAGAAAATAACTCTGTCTAGAGTGGAGTTTTTAAAATCGGCTTTTGTCAAATCTGCTTTGGGGAATTGCGAGCGTTTCATATCGGTTCCGTCAAAAACTGCATTTTTTAAATCCGTGCCAACAAAATCGCATTTGTCAACGCTTGCATCAAAAAAGCTCGCTCCAACCATTTTGGTTTGTATAAACGTGCTGTTGCTAACATTGCTCTTATCGAACACCACGCCAGTTATGGTCATTCCGTTGAAGTCCATATCTGATATGTTGGCTTGCGCAAAAATAGATTTTTGCAATTTTGCTCTCTTCAAATCTTGCTTGCTAAATGATGTTAGCGAAAAATCTGCATTGGTGAAATTGGCATTGCCAAAATCAGCACCGGAAAAATCCACCCTTTGCAAACCAGCACCTGTGAAGTTTGAATTGTTCAAATCCACATTCACAAAATTGGAGTTGGTTAAATTGCATTTGGTAAAGTTTGCCCCAGTTACTTGCGCTCCTTTAAAGTTGGAACCCGCAAGCCCCGAATTGGTAAAATTGGTGTTTTGGGCAACAACCCCGCCAAAATCAGCACCGGTTAAATCAACGTCTATGAGTTTTGCGCCTGTTAAATCGGTGTTTTTAAAGCTAAGACCCTCAGATACCTTCATTGAGGTGAGGTTTGCATTCATAAGAGATGCACCTGAGAAATTAGTTGATTTCTCTATGGCTCCTTCGCTGTTCAAAAGCGTTGCTCTGTATAGGTTTGCCCCTTCAAGGTTTGCATCGGAAAAATCCACGCCTCGCATATCTGCGCTTGAAAAGTTTGCGCCCGCAAGATTTGCCCCAGAAAAATTTGGGGTTTCTAACATTGCGTTCTGAAACTTTGCGCCTCTAAGCTCTGCTTTTTTAAACACAGGGCTTGCGCCAGTGGCATTCTGAAAATCTGCCCCTTCACCAGCGGCATTGTCAAAACGATAGCCATCTATTCCCTTTTGCCTAAAGGAAGTGGTTATCTCCTTGCCTCGCCAATTGGCTTGCTCAGAATTATTCCCTCCACAGGAAGTTAAGGAAATGAAGAACGCGGAAGCGGTTAACAAACCGCCAAAAATATATTTTTGCATATAATAACCCTTTTGCATATTCCATTAAAATATAAAAAAAAATTAAAAAGAGGTAGATTTTTTTGTATCTTTCGTTTTTATGCCAAATAGAGTAATAGTGGGTTCTCAGTGGGGCGATGAAGGCAAAGCCAAAATCGTTGACTTTTTAACCCTATATGCAGATATAATTGTCCGTTTTCAGGGGGGCGCAAATGCAGGGCATACTGTAAAAGCAGGCGACCAGGAATTCATTTTTCACCTAATCCCAAGCGGAATTATGCACGAAAACAAGGTTTGCGTTATAGGAAACGGCGTTGTTTTTGACCCAAAACAAGCGATTTTAGAGATAAAAGACCTTGAAAAAAAGAATATTTCGGTGGAAAACCGCATTTTAATAGCAGAAAACGCCCATATCGTGCTACCCTGGCATATAGCCTGCGACAAGCTAAAAGAAGCCAAAGCCGGAAAATCTGCCATTGGAACCACAGGGCGAGGCATTGGACCCTGCTATAGCGACAAAGTCAATAGGCTAGGGGTAAGGGTTGGCGATTTATTGGATATTAAAGAATTAAAGCCTCGCATAGAGGCTCTAGCTCAGTTCAGAAACGAGGAATTTCAAAAGATGTTCGGGGCAGAACCCATAGACCCAGGTCCAGTTATTGAGGAATACTTGGAATTTGGCAAACAGCTAAAACCCTACATCTGCGACACTGTTTCTTATCTATACGAGGCTTTGAAAGCCAAAAAGCAGGTAATTTTTGAGGGCGCACAGGGAACTATTTTAGATGTTGACCACGGAACCTACCCCTTTGTAACGTCTTCAAACACGGTAGCCGGTTCTGCAAGCTGCGGGTCTGGAGTTGGCCCCACTGCCATAGACCAAGTTATTGGCGTTGTGAAAGCCTACACCACAAGGGTTGGAAACGGGCCTTTCCCAACCGAATTAGAGAATGAAATTGGAGAGGAGCTTCGCAAAATTGGCGGTGAATTTGGAGCCACAACAGGCAGGCCTCGCCGCTGCGGTTGGTTTGATGCCCCCGTTGTTCGCAAGGCAGCAGCCGTGAATGGCTTAACGCACCTCGCAATAACCAAGCTAGATGTGCTAGATACTTTTAAAGAAATTAAAGTTTGTACAAACTATAAAATGGAAGGCAAAGAATTGCAGACTTTTCCAAATGGATTAACGCAAGTTGCCCTTTGCGAACCTGTTTACGAAGTTTTGCCGGGATGGGAGTGCTCAACCGCCAAATGCCGCTCTTGGAACGAACTACCCCCAAATGCGCAAAAATATTTAACCAGAATTTCCGAACTCGCAGGCGTTAAAATAGGGATGATTTCCATTGGAGCAAAGAGAGATGAATCTATTGTATTGGATATTAATTAAGTTGAAAGTTGAAAGTTGAAAGTTGAGAATTGAGAATATGGAAAATGAAAACCCTTTTAGTACTCCAATTAAAATAAAAGAGCCGCAGAATAAGCTACCCGATTTTTTAATTGAAAATTTGCCAGAACATTTGCAAGCTACCCTTAGAGAGCTTGGCTGGAACGAGCTGATGCCCGTGCAAAAGAAAACCATTCCCTATATGCTGCAAGGCAGGGATATGTTGATTCAGTCTAAAACAGGCTCTGGAAAAACTGGTGCTTTTTTGCTACCCCTTTTTCAGGTTATAGTTGCGGAGCATATTTTTCCGCAGGCTCTTATTTTGGTTCCCACTCGCGAGCTGGCAGTGCAGGTTAATGGCGAAGCAGAAAAACTAGCAAAAGGCACGGGCATTCGCTCTTGCGCAATTTTTGGCGGCGTTGGCTTTGACAACCAAATTCACGCCCTGAGAACCGGAGTGCATATAATAGTTGCCACCCCGGGCAGGCTTTTAGACCACGCCCAAAGAGGCAACATAGATTTTGGAAGCATTCGCGATTTGATTATGGACGAGGCAGACGAAATGCTAGGCATGGGTTTTTATCCCGATATGCAACGTGTGCGCCGCTTTTTGCCAAAAGAAATTTCTTGCACAATGTTCAGCGCAACAATTCCACAAACAGTTAAAAGTTTAGCGAGGGAATTTCAGCGCCCAAACGCAGATTTTCTCTCCCTCTCTTACGACCAAGTTATAGCAAAAAATTTGGAACACCGCTACTATGCCTCCGATGCAATGGGCAAGGATTCTCTCTTGATAAAAATTCTAGAATGGGAAAATCCAGAGAGCTGCATGGTTTTTTGCAATATGAAAAAAGACGTTGCATATTTGGAACAGGTTTTAAACGATTACGGCTTTGCCTCCAAAGCTCTTTCCGGTGATATTTCTCAAAAAGAACGCGAACAAGTTTTGGGAGAATTCAGAGAAAACAAACTTAAACTTTTGATATGCACAGATGTTGCAGCACGCGGCATAGATGTAACCCACGTGACTCACGTTATTGTTTACGACCATCCGAGCGACCACGAGGTTTATGTGCACAGAAGCGGCAGAACAGCGCGCGCTGGCAGAAGCGGTCTTTCCATTTCGCTCATAACACCAGTTGAAGAAATTGAGATTCAAAAAACCGCCGCAGATTTTGGCATAAACTTTATAAAAATGCCACCCATAAGCGAAGAAGAATTGGCGAGCCGTATTCGCCAAAGAGCCGAGGCAAAACTTGACCGCGAGCGCAGATTTTTGGGTCAAAAGCAAAACGAAAGAATGCGCCGCTATCTCCCAATGGTAGAGGAACTTTCGCAAAACACAGAAGGCAAAGAACTCCTCGCCTATCTGCTGGATTCGTTTTATTGGAAATAAATTTAAGTATTCAAAAAAATCCCTTGCATATAACTTTGTGCAAGCCAACAGGTTCGCAGTCAATCAAGTAATTTATTCCCTTTTGCTTTGCGTGGCAGTTGTGAAGCTCTGTGCAATTAGGCGGGCAATATTGCCACAAAGCTCCCTTTTTTCTTGGCCCCATAATACCGAATTTCAGCCATTCCCTTGTGTATGCGTGAACGGGATGTGAGAGAATTTTATCAAACTCGCCTTCTTCCACAAGTCTGTCTGCGCAAAAAATTGCAAGGCGCGTTCTGCAAAATTGCATTTTGCCCGCTTTTTGCAAAATGGTATCTTTTTTGCTCGGTAAATAAATTATGCTGTTTGTTATGCCCTTTCTCAGCAAGTCTTGCAAAAAATCATAAGGCCTGCACTCATCAAAAAATCCGCCCTCTGGCTCTTCAATAAAAATTGCCGTATTTGTATTGAGGGAGCAGAGCCAAAGCGAAATTTTTTGCAAAATCACCAAAGGAATTTTAGACGGCTTGCTCAAAAGAATATGTTTTTCTATTCCATGCTTTGCCGCATCGTCTTCTAATTTTTTCTTGCTTATGTCTTTATGCAAATCAAGGATAAAATCCTCTATTGTTCTGTGAGGCGGAAAAGATTTAGCCGCATTTTTTGGCAAAAGAATGGATTTCAGAGTCTCTCCCGTTTTTAGCCTTTGCCCATTAAACATAACGGCGTTTTGACAGTTGCATTCATTAGGCAAAAAACCAGCCAAGGCGCGCAACAGCTTGCTGTGATGGGTTTCGCCTGCTAAAAACAAAAAATCGTCTTTTTCCAAACTCAGCGAAAATGGTTTTATTAAATGATTAAGCGAAAAATCCACCCAAGAAATAGACATATCACTTATGCGGCAAAATTATTTTGAACGTTAAAAAAAACATATTCGCAAATAAAGCAAATACAAGCGCATAAAGAGAGCTGCCATAGAGCAAGGGAAAATCTTTTAGATAATAAGCGTTTTTTATGGTGCTGCCAAGACCCGGAATATTGAATTTTGCCTCTAAAAACAATAAAGCGATAAAAATAGCTGGAGCAAAAAAACTCCAAAATAGAGCCTGAAATGGCAATGCGGCAATGCGCGCTTGTTTTAGAATTTTTGCCTTATCCATTCTCAAAAACGTAGAAAATTCGCTAAATCTGCTGCTCAAATTCCTTTTTACAGTTAAAAAGAACAATAAAACGCCAAAAGTGCCAAAAAAAAGGGCTAAAATCAGAAAATATTTGCTGAGTGAGTGAGGAAAGGCTGTTAAAACAAAGTGCTGAACCGTTTGAGGATATTCAAATTCTGAAAAACCGAGGCTTCCTTTTGCAAACGAAGTCTTTATGTAAGCAAAAAAGTCTGTGAAATTAAAGCCCAAGTTCTGTCGCAACAGCGTGAATTCCTTTTTTGTCTATGGTTCTCAGCCCTTGGCTGCTAACGCGAAGGCTAATCCAGCGGTTTTCTTCTGGAATAAAGAATTTTTTTGTGTGCAAATTTGGCTGCAATCTAACCTTTTTTTTGCGATTAGAATGAGATATGCGGTTTCCCATCATACCTTTTTTCCCTGTAACATCACATACGCGGCTCATAAAATTCTCCAATCTAGGTCTATAAATATAGCAATTTTTAGCCGTTTTGTCAAGGGGTATTATTTTCTACCTTATTCCCACCACAAATGCCAGAAACCTTAGAATGTACCGTATCTTCCGTAGTTTTTTCAAACGAGCGAAATGGGTTTTCTGTTGTGCGCATAAAAAATGGCAAACAAACAGAAACCGCAGCGGGTAATTTTTTGCCTGTTCACGCGGGGGAGAGGGTTCGTTTAACGGGGGAGTGGAGCGAACACCCTAAGTTTGGAAAGCAGTTTACCGTGGTGAGTTGCGAGGTTTTGCAGCCAGAGGGGGAAAATGGCTTGATAGATTATTTGGCAAGCGGAATTTTCACGGGCATAGGGGAAAAAACAGCGGAAAAACTGGTCGGTGTTTTTGGGGAAAATTTGCCAAAAATTTTAGACACAAATCCAATGCAACTGCGGGGTGCAGTGAAAGGATTGAGTGGAAAGCGGCTTGAGAAATTCATAGACGATTGGGGAATGCAGCAAGAGAGCAGAAAATCTCTGCTATTCCTCTACAAACTCGGATTCACCGGTGCAAAAGCTATGCTCGCTTGGAATTTGTACAAAATGCAAACAGAAGATATAGTAAGCGAAAATCCTTATGCTCTTTGCGAAGAACCTTTTGCATATCCTTTTGAAATAGCAGACAATGCCGCAAGAAAAATAGGCTTTGAAGAGAGTTCTGGGCTAAGACTGCGAGCCGCAATTTTGCACGTTTTAAGAGAAGCTAAATTTGATGGCGGGCATTCATTTATGCCTCCCGAAAATTTATTGCAAAATGCCCTTAATTTTTTGAGAATAACTCCGAATTTTCCAGACGATGATATTTTTGATTACTTGTATTCAGCACTCTCCGATTTGAAAAAAGCGGAAAAAGTCATTGTTCAACAGGAACGCGTGTGGCTGCCAGAACTTTACGAAGCGGAAAAATATATAGGCACATTTATCCGTAGAGCTTTGAATTTTGGGGAGTTAGAGGCTTTGCACAGCGATGCAGAAATAAATGCGGCAGCGAGTAGCCTTGAGATTTCTTATAGCAACGAACAATTAAAAGCCATTAAAGATGCGGTTTCAAATATGTTCTTTGTGATAACGGGGGGCCCGGGAACAGGCAAAACCACAATATTGAAAGGCATATTGCATATTTTGAATTTGCAAAAAAAGAAAGTTATGCTCGCCGCACCCACAGGGCGTGCGGCTCGCCGAATGGCAGAAGTTTGCCGCTTTAAAGCGAGCACCATTCACCGCCTTTTGGAGATAGACCCAATCTCTGGGCTTTTTTACAAAAACGAAATGAACCCTCTAGATGCAAACGTTGTTATCATAGACGAAAGCTCAATGCTAGACAACGAGCTTGCCGCAGATTTAATGCGAGCGCTGAGACCGGGCACTCAGTTGATTTTAATCGGCGATGCAGACCAGTTGCCAAGCGTTGGCCCGGGCAATGTGCTGAGGGAAATACTTTCTTGCTCGGAAGTTGCGCAGGCGAGGCTTTCCAAAATTTATAGGCAAGGGGAATCCAGCGATATTGCGGAAAATGCGCACAGAATTTTAGCGGGCAAAATGCCAAATTTGCAAAACGGCTCGCACTTTCACTACATACTCTATCAAAATTCAGAAGAAGCTCTTTCCATTTTGCACAGGCTTTCAAAAAATGGAGAACTGCAAGTTTTAACCCCAATGCACAAGGGAACTCTGGGAACTCAAAGCCTGAACGCCTTTATGCAAAAGATACTCAACTTCAACGCTTACGGTTTTGATTACAGAAATATCCATTGGCAAATTGGCGACCCCGTTATGCAGCTTAAAAACAATTATGAAAAAGATATTTTCAACGGCGATTTGGGGCGTATAATTCGCGTTATGCCAACTGCAAAAAAAATAGAAGCGGATTTTGAAGGCAAAACCATAACCATAGAAGGCGATGAATTTGAGCATTTAACCCTTGCCTATGCCTGCACAGTTCACAAAAGCCAAGGCAGCGAATATAAATCCGTGGCGGTTGTGCTGGACTATACCCACTCCATTATGCTGCAAAGAAATTTGCTATACACAGCCGTCACCAGAGCAAAGGAAAATATTTGGATTTTGGCGAGCCAGGGTTCTTTGGAAACCGCGGTTCGCAACAACAGAGAGCGGCATCGCTGGACTGCACTTGCGGAGTTTATATAGCCAAGGGGGGAATTTACTAAATTCATTCTCTTATGGGATTTAAATGTGGAATAGTAGGTCTGCCAAATGTTGGCAAAAGCACTATATTTAATGCGATAACAAATGCAGGCGCAGAGAGTGCGAATTACCCTTTTTGCACCATAAACCCAAATGTGGGAATGGTGAGCGTGCCGGATAAACGCTTAGATACCCTCGTTAAGGCTTACAACCCGCGCAGCATTGTTCCAGCGGTAACTCAGTTTGTGGATATTGCAGGGCTTGTTAAGGGAGCCTCGCAGGGCGAGGGGCTGGGCAACCAATTTTTAACGCACATAAGGGAATGCGAAGCCATTATGGAAGTGGTTCGCTGCTTTGATGACGAAAACATCATACACGTGCACGAGGTGGTGAACCCGCTCAGAGATGTTGAGATTATAGAAACAGAACTCATATTGAAAGATTTAGAAAGCGTGGAAAAACGCCTAGCTCAAGAAACCAAGAACGCGAGAATTGGAACCGCAAAGGCAAAAGAAAAATTAGCCGCCTGCGAAGCTCTTGCAAAGCATTTGGGTACAGGAAAGCCGGCAAGAGAAATTGAGAAAAGCGAAGCGACCGAAGAGCTTATTTTTGAGCTTGCCCTCTTAACCGCAAAACCCATTTTCTATTGCGCAAACGTAAGTGAAAGCGATGTGATAAAAGGCAATGCCTACACCGAGCAGCTAAAAAAATACGCAGACGAGCGCAAACAAGATATGGTTATCATCTGCGGAAAAGTTGAAGAAGAGCTTGCAGAAATGGAGCAGGCAGAAAAAACGGAATTTCTAAAAGAACTCGGAATGGCAGAAAGCGGATTAGACCAAGTTATTAAAAAAGGTTATGGAATACTCGGACTGCGTACCTTTTTCACCGCAGGAGAAAAAGAAGTTCGGGCTTGGACATTTCACAAGGGTTGGAAAGCACCTGCCTGTGCTGGCGTTATACACACAGATTTTGAAAAGGGTTTTATTAGAGCAGAAACACTTTCGTACTCGGATTTTGAAAAATACGGTTCGCTGAATGCCGCCAAAGATGCAGGGCATTTGCGCACAGAAGGCAAAGATTACGAAGTTCAAGATGGCGATATTATGTTGTTCTTGTTTAATTCTTAAATGCGGGATAAAAAAATGAGTTTTGCAAAGAAATATAAAAATAGAGACAACTCAAACGGCATAGACATTGCTCCTATGCTGGATATGGTTTTTATTCTGCTGATATTTTTTGTTGTCACAAGCTCCTTTGTTAGGGAAACCGGAGTTGACGTGAACAAGCCCAAAGCGAGTTCTGCCGAGGAACTTGCGAGGGAAAGCATATTGATTGGACTTAGCCGCGAAGGGACAATTCACATAAACGAAGGCCAGGTTGATTTAAGAACACTAAAAACTATTTTGCAACAGATGGTAGCCGAAAAACCCGACCGTGCAGCGATAATCGTGGCAGACAGAGAAGCACCCGGCGGGAAAATCGTTGATATTTTGGATCAGTGCAATTTGGCAAGGGTGAAAAAAGTATCCATAGCGGCAAGTAAAGAGAGCGATTAATGCTTCTCTCCCTTTCACAATCAGGTTTTAGAAATTTAAAAGAATTCTCTTTGGAATTTAATGGCGGAATAACCGTGATAAGCGGGAAAAACGGTTGCGGAAAAACCAATTTGCTGGAAGCGATACACATTATATGCCAAGGATTTTCTTTTAGAACAAAAACTTTGCAAGAAGCCATAAACTGGAATGCGAACAATTTTGTTTTAAGGGCAAAAACCACCGATTGCGAAGCTGCAATTCAAGTGGAAAATTCCAGCACAAGGGGAAAATTAAACGGAAAGGAATTTCGCAGGGCAGGAGCATTGTTCGGTTCTGCCCCCCTTGTTTTTATCTCTCCCGAAGATATGCTGCTCGCAAGAGGTGCTCCAGAAGCGAGGCGAAATTTTATAGACGAGCTTTTATGCTTTTACAAAAAAAGCAATTTGGATTTGCTACGCAGATACCGCAGAGTTTTGCAGCAGAGAAACCGCTGGCTAAAGGATAATTTAGAAGGTTCTGCCGTGGGTGGAGAGTATCTGTTTGAGGCTTTAACGGAGCAGCTCGCTTCGCTCGCCGTTTTAGTTTGGGAAGAGAGAGGATTTTTGTGCAAAATATTGGAACCTCATGTAAATAATTTTTATAAAATTTTATCTGATAATGCAGAGGAAATAAAATTTTCTTACACAAGAGCTATGGATAAAGAAAGTTATTTGAAAAACCTGAGCGAAAAATCCAGTGCAGAAAAAGCGGCGGGAACTACGCTCATCGGTCCGCACAGAGACGATATAGATCTTTTGATTGGGGAGCATTCCATGCGAGATTTTGGCTCGCAGGGGCAATGCCGCTCCATAGCTCTCTCAATGAAATTTGCCAGTGCCGAGATAATAGAAAATTATTCGGGAACAAACCCCATTCTGCTTTTAGACGATGTTTTTGCCGAACTTGACCGCTCAAGAAGAGAGGCCCTTGCAAAAATTGTCAGGCAAAAAAATAGCCAAACCTTCGCCGCCACCCCCAGCTTGGAGGATTTGCCCTTCAAGGGAGATTTTTATTTGGATATAGAATCATTTTCTATATATCGTTCCCCCCGTTAGCTCTCCGAGCGGAAAAAACGGGGGGACGAATGGTGATTTTTGTTAAAAAAATCTCCATTCAAGGGGGGATTTTCTATATTAATGCTATGAGTTCAAGTTCTCGGAGACACGATAAAAATATTCTCTGCATGATTATGGCGGGAGGTCAAGGTAGCAGGCTTTCACCCTTAACGCGCGACCGCGCAAAACCGGCTGTGCATTTTGGCGGGATTTACCGAATAATAGACTTTGTGCTTAATAATTTCATAAATAGCGGCGTGTTCAAAATAAAAATTCTAACACAGTTCAAATCAGATTCGCTCAACAAGCACGTTTCGGCGGCTTGGAGCCTTAACCCTAGCACAGGGCAATATGTGGATTTGGTTCCCGCACAAATGCGCACCGGAAACGATTGGTATAAAGGCACAAGCGATGCCATTTTCCAAAACATAAATTTAATAACAGATGAACGCCCAGACTTGGTAGCCATATTCGGTGGAGACCACATATATAAAATGGACGTTAATCAAATGGTTGATTTTCACGTGAGCCACCAAGCTCAATTAACCGTAGCCGCCATTCCAGTTCCCGTAAAAGAAGCACACGAGTTTGGCATTATAGAAGTAAACGATGATGGCCGCATGATAGGTTTTGAAGAAAAACCGAAACAAAACCCAAAGCAAATACCTTGGCGCTCAGGGTGGTGCCTCGCGAGCATGGGCAACTATCTTTTTTCAAGTAAATTTTTAGTGCGCCAGCTTTTGGAAATTCACCACAACAACCCAAAAGCCACAGATTTTGGACATAACATTCTGCCTTATCTTTACCCAGAATATCCCGTTTATGTTTACGATTTCACAACCAATTTAGTGAAAGGCGAGTTGCCAAAAACAAAAGGCTATTGGAAAGATGTTGGAACCTTAGATGCCTTTTACGAAGCAAATATGGATATATGCGCACCAGAACCTGTATTTGACCTTTACAACGAAGCTTGGCCCATTCGCACTTACAACTGGAATAGACCACCAGCGAAATTTTCTAGCAATACCGAAAATCAGGGAACTGCTGTAAATTCTGTTGTTTCGGCGGGTTGCATAATAAACGGCGGCGAAGTTATACACTCAGTACTGAGCCCAAGTGTCACAGTTCAAAAAGATGCCTTGGTAGAAGATTCCATAATTTTCCCCGGTGTGACAATAGCACCTGGTGCAAAAATCCGCAGAGCTATCATTGAAAAAGATATTCACGTTCCAGCAGGCTTTGAAATAGGCTACAATCTAGACCGAGATGAAGCTATGTTCCATTTAACCGAGTCTGGGGTTGTTGTGCTGGCTAAGGATACCGTTATAAAGGGAAATTAGGGAGTGGCCTGTGGGATTTATTGAAAAATCTGGCGAGGCTGTTTATGCGTTGTATTATGAGCTTAGGCAAATAACCTACCTTTTGAGTGAATCCATATATTGGAGCACACTTGGGCGTTTTGATAAAATGCGTTTGCCTTTTAAAGGTGCGCTTTCGCTTCAAATGATAAGGCTCGGAAGCACGGCAACCACCATAGTTTTTCTTTTGACTTTTCTAGTTGGCATAACTCTCTCTTTTCAGTCTGCGGTTCAGTTGGAGACTTTGGGGGCTGGCGTTTATTTGGTTAGAGGCGTGGCTGTAACTATGTTTATGGAAATTGGCCCGCTTATAACCGCGATTATTTTGGCAGGCCGTTCTGGCTCATCAATAACAGCAGAAATAGCTTCTATGGTTGTTCAAGAAGAGGTAAAAGCTCTGAGGGTTATGGGTATTCACCCTGTTCAATATCTTGTGCTGCCTCGTTTCCAAGCCATGAGCATATCAACTCCCCTGCTAACTATGCTCGCAGATATTGCGGGTTGCTTTGCGGGCTATTTAATTGCAACTCTCTATATTGGGCTTCCAACCTCGCTGTTTTTATCTGAGCTAAGAGAGGCTCTTTCAATAATTATTTTGGTTAAATCCCTTTTTAAAGGTTTGATTTTCGGGTGGCTAATATCTCTGATTGCCGTTTCAAAAGGTCTCTCTGTGCGTGGTGGAGCAGATGCGGTTGGGGTTGCAACAACCAAGTGCGTTGTATTTTCCATAACGGCAATAATTTTAGCAGATGCTGTGTTCTCATTTATATTCTATTGATTTTTTCTATATTCACCCCAAATGCCAAACTCAACGCCACCCGGACTTGTATCAAAGTACCCGCAGTTCACAAAAATTGCAATGTGGGTTCTTTTGGTTTTACTCATTTTCTGGTTGCGCTCCTTCTTTTTGCTGATATTTTTGACATTCGTATTTTCCTTTGTACAATATAGTTTAGGTGAAAAATTAAAACAAAAGATAAGAAACCGCCGGATTAGAACCTGCCTAATAGGTATATCCATGCTGATTTTGATAAGCGGAACCATATACTTTTTAGCAACAGAAGTTAAAATACAAACCAAGTCTTTTATATACAATTTCGATAGCTATATAGTTGCATTTGACAGTCAATTAAATAATTTGGCAGAATCTTTCCCAGCTTTTGGACAAATGCTCTCGGATATTGAAAACTACGCCAATTTGGAAAATTCCAGAACAAAATCTCCAACGCTTTTGATTTTGCAGCAAAGTTTTGATTTGCCCTCTGTGGAAAACTCCGGCAACATCAAAAAAAATCTCTCGGCCGTGCTGCTATATTCTGGAAAGCTGATAGGCATAGCTAGTTCCTTTTTATTATCCATGCTATTCTCATTCCTCATAATTTTAGACTACCCGCGATTAACCCGCATGTTCGGAAAGCTTGAACGCTCGCGCATAGCCTTTGTTTTTCACGAAATCAAACCAAGCATAACTCAATTTTCTGCCATACTCGGAAGGGCTTTAGAAGCTCAATTTTTTATAGCCGTGATAAACGGACTTTTAACCGGAATCGGGCTTTGGCTGCTGGGTATTGGGAAATTTTCGGCATTTTTAATTTCAACGGTGTTCTTGTGCAGCTTTGTGCCCATTGCAGGGGTGTTCATATCTTCTGTGCCAATATGCATGGTAGCTTTGCAGCACAACGGGCCTTTTTTGATGCTCATGGCAATAGGTCTCATAGCAATGATACACGCCATAGAAGCCTATATTTTAAATCCGCGTATTTATGGCTCTCACATGCACATGAATCCTGTTATCATTTTGGGAGTTTTAACCATATTCGGAAAATTATTCGGTGTGTGGGGGCTAATTTTAGGGGTACCGCTGTGCAGCTTTTTCTTTAAAGTTGTTTGCTTGCAAGAAAATATAACGCAAAAAACAACGCAAAAAACATAAAAATGTAAAAAAATGCAGAATTATGCAACTATCTGTTGCATAATTCACTTTTTAGGATTTTTTTTGCTCTGAACTACGTCTAACATTTTAGGAATAAAATGTGAGGTAGTGATGAAAAAGGCATATTTTTGCATAGACGGCTTTTCCTTTAAGCGCATAAGCGACTTTTACAGGTATGAGCACAGGATTCGCTCCAGACTTAGCATAGCCGCAATAGAAACCTATTTGCGCTTTGAAATAACGCGGCGGCTAGACTGGAACTGCGGCATAGAAGAGCTAGACATAGAAAAGCATTTTTACCACCCTGGCGAAAGTTCTAAAAGAGCTTTTGAACAAAAACTAATTGACTGCGGCTATAAAGTTCATTACTCTGAGCGAGCAAACACCATTGAACCAAAACCCAACAAAAACATATTCACAGACTGGATAATAGCAAGAGCGCTCAGAAAATACGATATTTTCATTTTGCTAACAACTCAGGGGCAATACAGAAACATTTTCAAACATGCCAAGAGATGCAAAATCCAAAACCTGCTGATAGGTTGGGATTCCCCCTGCAAAAATTCTACGGGCATAGACAGCCGCTGGAAAACCGATAAAAAATTGATAGGCTATGCGGGCATTTACTGCCCCTTGGAAAAAACACTAAATCAGAGCGAAAGTGTTTTTGCCAGCGTTATGTTTGAGAAATTTTGCCCCAAGTATCCTTCAAATTTACTATACGGTTAAACACAGGCTTTTGCGGTGCGGAGTCTTTGTAATCAACGCAAAAATAACCGTGCCTAACAAATTGAAACCTGTCAAAAGGTTTCACGTTTAAAAGCAATGGCTCTGCTTTGGCGTGTTTAACTATCATGGAATCTTTATCCACATAGTCCATATAGTTTTTACCTTCTGGAATTGCACCGGGGTTTTCTAAGGTGAAAAGATTTTCAAACAACCTAACCTCAATATCAACTGCAGACACACAATTAACCCAGTGCAGAGTTCCTTTCACCTTGCGGGCATCTGCGGTTTCGCCTCCCCTGCTCTCAGGGTCGTACTTGCAATGCAACTCAGTGATATTTCCGCCAGCGTCTTTGATAACCTGCTCGCAGATAATGTAATATGCACCTTTTAAGCGAACCTCCGAACCCGGGGAAAGCCTAAAATATTTTTTTGGAGGATTTTCCATAAAATCTTCGCGCTCTATGTAAATTTCCCTGCCAAAAACTATTTTCCTCGCACCCATTTCCAAATTCTCAGGATTATTTTCCGCTTCAAAAATTTCTTCCCTGCCTTCTTCCCAATTTGTTATAACGACTTTCAAAGGGTCTAAAATAACCATGGCTCTTTGCGCATTTTTGTTGAGTTCTTCCCTTATGCAAAAATAAAGGAGCTGAATATCCACCATGCTATCTGTTTTGGCAACTCCAATTCTGTCTGCGAATTCGCGAATGGAGCTTGGCGTGTAGCCTCTGCGGCGAAGCCCGCTTATTGTGGGCATTCTGGGATCGTCCCAGCCAAGAACGCATTTGTTTTCAACCAATTCCCTCAAAAGCCTTTTGCTCATAACCGTGTAGGTTAAATTGAGGCGGGCAAATTCAATTTGGCGCGGGAGAGCTGCGGGCATTTTCCAGCTTGGCGAATAGCCTTTGTCTATCATAGCTTTTATTTCGTTAAGCACCCACTCGTAAAGAGGGCGGTGGTCTTCAAATTCAAGTGTGCATATACTGTGGGTTATGCCCTCTATCCAGTCGCCTATCGGGTGCGCATAATCGTACATAGGGTAAACAACCCACTCGTTGCCTGTGCGGTGATGGCTTGTTTTTTTTATGCGGTAAATTGCAGGGTCGCGCATATTCATATTTGGGCTTTCCATATCTATTTTTGCGCGCAAAAAGGCTTCTCCCTCTTCTAGCTCGCCTGCTTTCATTTTGTGGAAAAGCTCCAAACTTTCGCTTGCAGGTCTATCCCTCCAAGGGCTTGCTTTACCCGGGCTTGTGAGGGTGCCTCTATATTTGCCAACATCATCGCCTTTTAGGTGGCAAACATAAGCCTTGCCTGCCAAAACAAGCTGCTCGGCAAACTCATAGCACAAGCCATAATAGTCGCTTGCATAAAATTCATTTTCCATCCAGTCAAAGCCGAGCCATTTAACGTCTTCTTTTATGCTATCCACATATTCAACATCTTCTTTTGTGGGGTTTGTATCGTCAAAGCGCAAGTTGCATATACCGTCAAATTGTTTTGAAATGCCAAAATTTATGCAGATGCTTTTTGCATGGCCAATGTGCAAATATCCGTTTGGCTCCGGCGGAAACCTTGTATGCACGGAACTATAGCGTTTATTGCCCAAATCTTCAACTATAAAATCTTTAATGAAATTAGATGAATCCATAGCGGTAAATTAGAAAATTTTTGTTTACTAATTTTAATACATGGAATTTGCCAAACTTATAGCTTTTGTCATTGCGCCACAGAATTTTTTTGAAGAAATCTGGGTCAATGAATTATCTGGCTGTTTTGGCAATTTGGAACATCAAGGCAAATTTTTTCCATTCAACAAAACCGACTACTACCAACCCGAAATGGGCGATAATCTGCACAGATGCGTGATTTCTTTTGAAGGCCTTATTGAGCCAGAGAATATAGGCACACATAAAAACAAAGCCATTGACTTAGAGAACCGTCTAAAAAACGAAAAGGGCGGCCGCACTTTGAATATAGATGTTGGTTATATGGATTTTGATAAAATTGTTCTCCCTTCAACAAAGCGAGGTCCCTTTAAACTTTACGCGGGGAGCGGCATTTGGCTGGATATGATTTTGACCTATTCAAAAGGAAATTTTACCCCAACTGCGTGGGCTTTCGCAGATTTCAAAGACAACCCTTACAAAAAGGATTTAATTTTGATAAGGGAAAAGTATAAGAGGGGCT
>Ga0268262_10000626_pt1 | contig 45894 bp, 35 predicted proteins | sample TergutNc150P3_FD_190354 | JGI IMG/M metagenome (GOLD analysis project Ga0268262, IMG submission 190354) | Nasutitermes corniger P3 segment gut microbial community from laboratory colony in Florida, USA - Nc150 P3 (SPAdes) (version 2) | ecosystem: Host-associated > Arthropoda: Insects >... | reverse complement strand
TCTTCTTCCAGAGGGAAGATAACCGTTAATTCATATCGGCGCATAGTTCCTCCTTATGGCCTTATGTCCGGCAATACCGGAAAAGAGGGATAGCTTAAAATGAGGTTTAAGCTTTAGTTCAGGATAGTAAAAAAGTTAATTAATAACAAGGGGGGCGGCGGGAGTTTTAAATACATTTTAGGGTGTATTTTGCGATTAATTTTTCCTTCCATTGAACAATATTTTCAATGAATTATTTTCCTATTTTAAAAGCATAAGACAATGCAAACAAAAAGATTTTTTTGGGAAAAGGGGTAAAAAATGAGATTTAATATAAAATCATGTATTTTGTTATTATCTATCGCAGTTATTGTAATAATATTAGTCAGCACCATAAGTATAATAACGCATATTACCGTTTGTAATATTTGTAATGGCCACGCTGATAATTATAAACAGCAAAAAATAAGTAATAATGACAATGAACCTACAAAAAAAATGATTTCCTTTGTCAATAACAGAAACAGCGAAACGGCGGGAGATCTCAGAGCCTTATCGGTTACCAATGTGATACAGCGGGTGCTAGAAAAAACTTTAAAAGAAAACGATGACATCGCCCTTATGGCCGTTTATGCGGAAGACGGAACGATTTTGGCGCATTTAAAACCTGAGCGGATAGGCAAAAATATGTTTGATGTTGATGATGAATTAAAGTATTGCATAAATGAGATATACAAGGCGATGAAGAGCAGAAGGATTTACAGCGGATCCAGATACGATCCTTTGCTTAATGAAGATGTAAAATTTATTGTGAAGCCTTTGCAAATAGGCAATTTTGATCAAAAATTATCGGTGCTAATAGGGGTTCAAAGGCCAAAATGATTGGCTTGCGCTGATTTACAGAACTCGTCAAACTCAGGTTCTACCGCCAGGAAAGCGTCAACCAGTTCAGGATCAAATTGTTTTCCAGTTTCTTCTAATATGATTGATTTTGCTTTCTCGCGGCTGAACGGTTTTTTATACGAACGTTCAGAGCGTAACGCGTCATAAACATCGGCAATGGCGATTACACGCGCGAGAAGGGGAATCTCCTTTTCTTTCTTGCCGTCGGGATAGCCTCCGCCGTTCCATTTTTCGTGGTGATGTTTCGCCATTACGAAGGCGTTCTTTAAAAAGTCGTCATCATTCGCGAACTGCATTGATTTTTGTAAAGAATCCGCCCCCGTCGTACTGTGGCTTTTCATTACGTCAAACTCATTATCCGTCAAATTTCCGTTTTTAAGAAGGATACTGTCAGGTATGGCGATTTTTCCCATATCATGCAGAAGGGAGGATTCCGCTATCCTTTGAATTTCCGATTCGGTAAATTGATAGCCACGCCGCGCCAATTCACGCAGTAAAATAGCGACATATTCGCTTACTCGCCTTGTGTGCACTCCCGTGTAGCCGTCTTTTTTTTCTATCAAATCGCTCATAGAATATACAATCGCCTTTTGAAGATTGCGGATGCTTTCAGTCTGCCTGTCAACTTCTGACTGTAATTCCTTATTAAATTGCTCAATTTTCGCGTGAGATTCATTTAACTGCCGTATTAAATCCTCTTTTTCAGTAATGTCGGTTACTATCACGACGGTACAGATCATTTCGTCAAATTTATCATAAACATAATTTAGCGATATCTGGCATTTCTGCCCTTCAACGCGGCAGACGGCGTCGCAGTTAAATACGGACGCGTCTTTTTTATGGCGTTGCAATAAAGTAGAATCAGTTAATGAACTATCTGACAACAAGTTGTCGGACAACAAGTTGTCTTTAAAATTAAACAGACTGAATAATTTTAATTTGGTAAGCTGTTCGGCATTTTTCTTAAAAAAACTTTCCGACGCGGTATTGCAAAGCATAATATTTCCCGTATCATCAAGAATAAGCACCGGCAGTTTAACGGCCGTATAAACATAAGCGGCAAGGTTGGAAATATTAAAACTAAAACTGTTATATTGGTTCGCGTAATGATTACAGATAAAGATAAACGCCGCTATTCCCAAATAAGGGATAAGTTCTATAAAATATAAATTTGATTTAAGGGTAAATAACAGGCAGACAAGGGAAAGAAGCGATATCAGGCAGGCTATAGATATTGTTTTTGCCTGTAAACGGTCACGTTTTAGAGACGCGGTTTTTATCCATCTATACAACAGAAAAATCAAGCAGCAGAAAGAGAAAATAACAATTAAAAGAACAAAAATATTAAAAAAATTGGAAGAAAAAATGCTAATTGCGTTAGCAGATATAATTATAATAATAAATATCACGGAAATGGTAAGTATATTGACGGAGAGTAAGACAAACTGTAATATTTTTATTTTTCTGGAATTGATTTTTGAAAGATTAAAGATAAACGCAAAAAGAAACGGAACCGCCATGATTTTTATTGTTGAAAAAATAACGTTCGCCGTGCTGAATACATAATCTATTTCGTCCCGATTTTCATTTTTTGAAAAGGCTATATAATACATAATGCCGCTGTTAAAAGTGGAAATCGCAACTACCGCGCAAATGGCAAAAAAGTACCAGCTTAAAGCGCTGCGTTTATTTTTCCCCACAATTTGAAATATGCCCTGAAAAAGTACAAGAAGAGAAATAACAAAATATATTAACGCAAAAATCAATCTCTATTTCTCCATTTGAATATTTATAAATATAGACATGCAAAATAGTGACATTAATCCTTCAATATAATTCGCGATAATATTTCAGGATCCGGCGACAACGGTATGCCCGTTATGGCAAAACAGCAAAGCCCCTGTATCGCCGACCAATAAACGGCCGCAAGCTGCATAGGGTCGCCGCCGACAGCCGAACCTTCCGCCTGTCCTTCATAAATTATCCGCGTAAGGCTTTCAATCGGATTTGGCATTTCCGCCGTAAATAGCCCGGTATCCGGTATTTTAAAACCGCTCATACTCACCTGAATTATGAACATAAAATAATCTATTCCGATATAGTGATTTGACAGCATTTCACACATCATGGCGGTTATTTGCTTTATTTTCACTGCTGCGCTGCTGTCCCTTTCCGCAATTTCTTTTATGCTTTTACCGGAAATAACGACTGCCTGTTGTATTAATTCGGTAATCAGATTTTCCTTGGACGGATAATGACTGGAAAGCTGTTCTTTGCCCAAGCCCGCTTTTTCTGCAATTTCATCTATTGTTACCGATAACCCCTTTCTTGCAAACAACGACAACGCCGCAACTTTTATCTTTTGCCGGGTGGTTTCACTCGAGTCATCAAATGTTTCCTTAGTTCGTGACATGGTGATTTATAATAATAAAAAAAATATTATTTGTCAATATTTTATATTTTTATTTTATCCACCTTTTTATTCAATAATTCAACCATTATTATATTCAGTATTAATATACCGCCTATAAATAACGGGAAAATATTAAAACCAAAAAATGACGTAACTTGTCCGAATAACGGAGGCATAAATGTAGTCCCAATGTACGCGCTTGCCATTTGTATTCCCATTATTGCCTGCGATTTATCACTGCCAAAATTTATTGGGGTCTCGTGCAAAAGACTTGGGTATATGGGGGCGCATCCAAGTCCAATTATAAAAAATCCCGGTAATAACAGTATCCTGCCAAAGGGCAGCATTAGCGCGGTAATTCCGCAGGCGATAAGAGCCTGCCCCAGTCTGACCATCTGACGATTAGTTAATTTCATTGTAAGAAAACCTGAAATAAAGCGTCCTGACGTTATGCCGATATAGTATAATGAAATCCATTGGGCGGCTATTTCTGGCGGTATATTTTTTTCAGTAACCAGAAAACTGCTTCCCCATAATCCGGTTATGGTTTCAAGACTGCAATAACAAAAAAACGCGATTAGAATTTGTTTTACTCCGGCAATTTGAAATATCTCTTTAAAATTTATTCCTTTATTGGTTTCATTTTTCCCATTGTTATTTTGAAACTTTTTTTGCCTCCACAGTGATATAGTGATAAATAATACCGCCACAAGACAGCATTGAATTATTCCTATTGTGCGATACCCTGAATTCCATGAATTTTTATTTATCAAATAGAATGACATGATAATAGGACCCATTGACGCTCCAACGCCCCAAAAACAGTGAAGCCAGCTCATGTGTCTAGCTTTATAATGCAGAGCGACATAGTTATTCAAAGCCGCGTCAACGGAACCCGCGCCTAATCCAAGAGGGATTGCCCAAAGGCATAACAACGCAAAAGTTGAAGAAAAAGAAAACCCCAAAAGGGCGGCGGCTGTCATTAAAACGCTAAAAGCGGTAACAATGCCCGTTCCAAGCCGCCTGATAATTCTTTCGCTGAAAATACTGGAAACAACCGTCCCGCCGGCTATAATCATTGAAATATATCCCGCATAATGCAACGGAACGCTTAAGCCTCCGTACATTGAAGGCCATGCCGAGCCAAGCAAAGAATCCGGAAGGCCCAGACTAATAAACGAGAGATATATAATAATAAGAAGTATAATTGATACCATTTATTTGCCTCCAAGGCTGATTTGCCAATATTCTAACTCAATATTTCACATATAAACAATAAAAAATAAACATTTTTAATCATTTTTATATTTTATCAAAATAATTTATTAAATTCTATAAATACTTTGACGCCTCTTTTACGCTCAATTTGCTAAGCTGATTTTTATATTTATTTATAAAATCTTTAACCCACTTTTTATTTATTTTTGAGTATTCCCTTAAACTCCAGCCAATAGCTTTATTTATGAAAAATTCATCCGTTCCTAAATTATTTACTATAACCTGTTCCAGTAATTTTTGATTGGTCTTTTCTTTGTATTGCAGTTGAAAATCTATTGACACCCTTCTTAACCAAATATTTTCATCTGTTGACCATTTTAGCATTTCTTTTTCCAACTGTTTGTAATTTAAAATTATTTTTCCAACCAACGCGTCTATTGAATCGGCGGTATCCCACCATGACTTGGTAACAATAAGTTTCTTAAGTTTAGGTAAATCATTATCAGTTAATGTTCCTATAAAGCAGTCCAAATATTCCACCGCGGCATATTGTACTTCACGATAATTTTTACTCCAGCATATATTGACAAATTTCCAATTAAGTTCATGCTTTTTGCCTTCTTTTATGTATGGTTTTAATATCTCCTTCAATTTTGGTTTTGGTATGCCTAAAAATTCAAATTTATTTTGCATATAAGCGGCCATTTTTACCGCTTGTTCTTCATTTTTGTTTTTTTCCAATTCAGTAAATAAATTATCGTACCACATATAATCCCTTCTTTTTCCTTAATAAATATACAAATGGAATCAATTGCAGTAAAAAAATGACAAAAGACGCTATTTGCTGCGCATAAGCCGGCCATGCTACCGGTTCTAACGGCCAGGGGTCAATAAATGTAATGGCTACCCTGCAAAACCATACAAAAACCATAAAACCATATATTACAAGCAGATCTTTATTTCCGCCGAATATTTTTTTCTTAAAAAATAAAAGTAGCAAACTTATGCCAGTTAAAAATAATGAAAAGAAAAAATTTATCCAGTCAATTCCCACTTTTAAAAATTTATATTCACTTTGAATATATGAATACCATTGATACAGGTATGGAACTGAAAAATGCCATATTCCGATAACGGCGCTAAATATTAATCCGATACTATATAATATTTTCATAAAATCCCTCATTTGTTATTTTCATGATTTACGCCTTAAATTAATATTATATTTGAATTTATATTTTGTCCATATCTTTTTATGCTTTATACGGAATAAATGGCACATAACATGGTATCAATACGGTCTTATATCTTGCTATTTTTTCAGGATTTTTCCTATTCTGTACAACAGATCGTCATTATCATAGGGTTTTTTAATGTAATCAACAGCCCCTATTTCCTGCGCGTGTTTTATGTCTTTAGGATCGTTTGAAGTTGTAAAAAACGCTATCGGAGTATCGTATAAGCCGCTAATCGCCTTGATTCTGGCGTAGGTATTCCACCCGTCCATATCCGGCATTATTAAGTCCAATAATATTAATTGGGGAACAAGACCTTGGTAGAATAAAGCAAGCGCTTCTTTGCCCGATTTAACGCTTGATATGTCATACTTATTCCGCAATACAGCTTCCACCATTTCAAGATGAATACCGTCATCATCTACTATGAGGATTTTTTGCTTCTCATCGCCTGCGGTATCATAAAATTTTTCCGTCTCCTGTTTCAAGGCGTTGAAGTTACGGTTGTTTTCCATGCCCATGTCGTTTACATGGCTGACTGAAATATTTATCTGATTAACGCCCTTTAATATCTCGTTCATGCCTTCTACCGCTTCCTGACTTGTTTTTATAAATTCATCCGTTTCCTTAACCAGAGTCTTGCCCGATTCCGCCATGTCATCAGAGCCTTTTTTTACCGAGCGTGTTATGTCACGGAGGCGGCTTATGGATTCCAATATTTGCTTGCCGCCTGTTTCCTGCTCTTCCATAGCGTTCAGGATATTTTGCTCATGTTCGGAAACTGTTTTCACGCTTGAGTCTATAGCGCCAAAACGCGCCAAAACGTCATTGGAAGATTTGGTAATGTTGTCTATGGACGTTTTTATTTTTTTCAGCATCGCCGCGGTAGTTTTTGATTGTTTACTGGATGATTCGGCGAGTTTGCGGATTTCATCGGCTACGACGGCAAAGCCCCTTCCCGCTTCTCCGGCGTGCGCCGCTTCAATCGCGGCGTTCATCGAAAGCAGGTTTGTCTGGGCGGCGATATTGTTCATAACCGCATTGATTTCCAGCAGACCCTCGGAATCGTGGGCAATTTCCCGTATCTCCTGCGCGACTAATTGGAGTCCGGTCTTCCCGTTTTCCGACGCTCCCGTTAAAACGACGACGTTTTTGCTGTTTTCTACCAGCGTCTGGGTAACAGAATGAATGTTAGCTGTCATTTCCTCAATGGCCGAAGACGACATATTTACGCTCTCGGTCTGTTCTTCTATCATTTTGTTAAGACTGTCAATATTTGTTTTAATTATCCCTACCGCCTTACCCGCTTCTTCAGCGCCGTTCTCCTGCTTGACCATAAGGTTTTCCATGTTGTCAAGGTTAGACGAAATCTGCGTCACGGCGGTTGAGGTTTTGCCCATATTGGTGGAAAGTTCAAAACTGGTATGGTTAAGCCCGTTGATTTTGTATTTTATAGTCCCAACAAGGCTTTTAATTTTTTCCAAGGTCATATTGAAAAAGCCTGACAATTCCCCGATTTCATCTTCGGATTTAACGGCTACTTTTACGGTTAAATCCCCGTCTTTTACTTTTTCCAGAGCCGAATGGATCGCCTTTATCGGAGAGCTTATTTTTTTTGCGACAAAAAAGAGCAATATAAAAACAACTACAGCGAGCATTCCAATACATAGAATTATCAGGCGCAGGACTAATGTATTTATATCATTATAGATTACAGACGACGGTATTGTTGATACAAGAATCCAACCTGTATGGGGAATGGCTGAAGAATAAATAAAAATATTTTTATCAATATTGAAAAAGTCCGCGGAACTTAATACGGAGGCGCGGTATTTATCAAGTTTTAATTCTTTAAAGAATTCTTTTTCCATAACCGCGTTTATGTCCTCATGGGTAATAAAAAGCCCGTCTGAGTTAATAATATACATTTCCTGTCCAGGAAAACCGCGCATCGCGTTAATTATCTCCCTCATAACGTTTACCGCGACATCATCCGCCGCCACTCCGATGTCCGTTCCTTCGCCGTTAATAACCGTCATTGAAAGGGTAATGATAACGTCGCCGGTTTCAGAATCAACATAAGGTTCGGAAAAAGCGATTTTTCCCCGTTCTTTCTTCGCGTCGGTAAACCATGAGCGTTGGGTATTATCCCAATCGTCATCTGGAATCCATCCTCCGGCAAACGCGCCAAAACCGCCCGGCTTGTTCCACATCAGATTATTGGTAAAATACAGATCAAGACTGTTGGGTACTATTTCTTTATTGTCGCGCAGAAAACCGGCGACGGATTCTGTGGAAACCGTCCCCTGCTTAAAAAGATGCGTAATGCCGACAGAGAATTGTTTTAGGGCTTCTTCATGTTCTTTAATAAAGGATAACACCATATCCTGAGATCGGGCGACGTTTGTCTTTGTATTTAATTCAGTCAAATTGGTAACGATACGACGAAGATTGTAAAAAAAGATTATGGATATGGATACCGTTATAGTTAAAATCATGATTAAAGAGACGGTTGTAAATAACCTTGCGAATGAAGTTTTTTTTGTCTTTTTCATAGATTTTTTGTTCCTTCCGTTTTATCAACAATATGAGGACTTAAAAGCGCGTCATAATAAATCAGCATAACTATCCGCCATATTCCCAATATAATTTATTCAACAGCCGAAACATGCTTGAACAATTTATACAGGTACTCTTTTTAATAAAATCTGTTTAAATATAAAATAACAGGAGTAAATAAAAAATAATTAACAATTTTGATCATTTTTAACATTTAATTGGATAAATATTATTTTTTAAAGGAGGAAAATTAACAATTTTGATCATTTTATCGTATTTCTGATACGGGAGTATACCATTCCATCTGGCAGAAAGTTCCGTCATAAAGTTTTGTGTCAATTTTTTCAAAGCAAACCTTATCAATTAACAATTCATATTTAGCAAGATTATTATATGAAGATTTATTTATAACATTTATCGCGCTGTACATTGAACCTACCACATTACGATCAATATCAGAATAATGATGCTGTCCTATGTAGCGGAATTTTGCGCATAATGAAGTTTCAAATGTATCTTTGCAAAACCCCTGCGGAATATTCTTAAAATCTTTTACCTGTACCGATGGTACATACTCCGACATTCCAGTTTTTCTGTTAAAATTCCGCGTTATGCCAATAAACACCTGAGGGTCTACCGTTGACTTAATTTGCATGCGTTCATTATTCCAAAATTGTTTTGCAATGACATTTCTTGAATCACTCAGCGATACCTTATGGTATTTCCCTATTACGTGAAACTGCGGAACCATCACAATGTCAGGACCGAAGAAAACATTGTCGCCTAATTTGTTTACGTCAAAAAGATGAAGCGGCGGCTTGATTTTAATAATTTTCCCCGTTTTACGCAAATCGCCCGGAGTTATTCCAAATTCACGTTTAAAAGCCCTGATATATGACTGCTCATATTCAAAACCGTATTCGTCCGCAATTTCAATAATATTGGTATCGGTTTCCAGTAAATCGTTAAGGCTTGCCGCCAATGTGCGGGAGCGTATATATGCGGCGATAGCCTGTTTAAAAGCAAAACTGAACAGTCTGCGCAAATGACCTTCAGAAAAACCGTATTTTTTGGAAAGAACGGAGACGTTAATATTTTTTTTGATGCCATTTTCAATATCAAGCAGTATATTTTCAAGTAAATTATACGGTTTGAGCATTTATTTTTTACGCTTTTTTATTCTTCGCGGTCATTCTGTATATCAGCATAACAAGCAGCATAATAAAAATGCAAATGCCAAAGAGGCCGGCCATGCCCTTCCACATGACATCTAACGACGCTATTAAATCAGGTACGTTCATATTCACCTCACTGACCCAAATGACGCATAATAAGGCTTAAAACCAAGCCGCTTGCGGCTACAGACGCAATCTGCCCTGAAACATTCGCGCTTACCGCGTGCATCAATAAAAAATTTTCAGGGTCTTCTTTTAACGCCATTTTCTGAACAACCCTCGCCGACATGGGAAACGCGGATATTCCGGTAGCCCCTATCATCGGGTTTATTTTTGTTTTTAGAAAGAGATTTAATATTTTGGCGAATATCACTCCGCCGCCGGTATTAACGACAAAGGCGAATAACCCCAAAAATAAAATTTTTATCGTCTCCACCTGAATAAATTTCTCGGCTTTCAGGGTAAATGCGACCGTCAGTCCCAATAAAAGGGTAATAATATTCGCAAGCGTCTTTTGCGCGGTCTCGGAAAGAGAGTTTAACACCGTACATTCCCTTATTAAATTGCCAAACATTAAAAAGCCGATTAACGAAACCGCAACGGGAGCGATAATTCCCACGATTACCGTTACAAGTATCGGGAAAATAATTTTAAGCGTTTTGGGGATTTCCCTGTCTTCTACCGGAGCCATGCGTATCATGCGTTCTTTTCTGGTGGTTAACAGATTTATTGTCGCAGGCTGAATTATCGGCACCAACGCCATGTAGGAAAAAGCCGTAACTAAAATTGGTCCTACATATTTTGATTTTAACACTTGGGCGGCAAGGATTGTCGTTGGCCCGTCGGCGGCGCCTATTATTCCTATCGCCGCTGCGTCATTAAGATTAAATCCCATAAGTACGGAAAGCGTTATAGTGGCAAATATGCCAAAAGACGCCGCCGCGCCGAATAAAAAGAAAATAGGCCTTGAAAGCAGCGGTGAAAAATCAATCATAGCCCCGATACCGATAAAAAGCAGCAGGGGCATTATTTCCGACGCTTCAATCCCCGTCCTGTACAGCCATTCTATCGGACCTGCAACGTCCCCTATTCCGGGCATTACCTGATTTATCGCGCCGCTAATGGGCAGGTTGACAAGTATCGCTCCAAAACCCATCGGTAAAAGCAGGGACGGCTCGTAATCTTTTCTAATCGCCAGATAAATCAATATTATTCCGACGGCATACATTACAAGATGCTTCCATGTTATCAAAACTAAATTACCGGTTATAAATTCCATAATAATTAATATACAACTTAATTAAAAATATTACAACTGTCAGAATCATTCTTTTTATTTATTTTTTTTCTTTAATTTTTCCTTTGTTTTCTTTTTTATTTTTTCCTTTGTTTTTTTCTTTATTCTCTTCTTTGTTTTTTTACAGATGGTAAACGGTTCATCATCTGACAAAATTTCCAAAGAGTTGGCTTTGCAATGTTTCATTATTTCAGGCGCGAATTTGTGCGCCGCCGCCGCGCACCGTCCGTCTTCCTGGTCATTTTCACAATAAAAATTAGCGATCCATTTCCCGTCAATTTTTGTACATGTCCCGCGTATCGTATAATAAAATTCATATTCGTCAATTCCCAAACTTTTGGCCCATTCTTTGTGCAGTAAAAAAACAGAATAATCCAAAAAAAACACTTCATCATCGTGTATTAAAAACATATATTTTTTGCTAGACGCCATGCACACCGCCTCCATGTTGTAGTATACGACATATTATACGGATTGTCAAAGCTGATATTATTCTAATAAATATTATATAACAAAGAAAAATCTTGATATTTAATAGATAATATCTCAAATAATAACTTTGCGTCCTCTGCGCTTCTGCGAAATAAAATTTGGGAATGCGGTTAAATGTTTCATTCAAGTTTATTTCTCCTTATTTTCCTTTACTATAAATGATTGTCTCCTTTTATTATTCATGCTATACTTATCCTTCCTCGACATAAAACAACTCTATGTGTTATACTTGACTTGACAGGAAGCTGGAAATGTCGGATGCCGAATTGTTTATTGAAGAAATTAGAACCCTGCCCGATGATTATGTAGTCATTGTGGTGACTGTCATTCAAGCGTGACACTTGAAACAATATGAAATTTAATTTATAGTCATTATTAAGGAGATTGCCGTGACTATTGAACAGACAGTAGAGATACCAAAAAGCCGCCGATTGACCTTTGACATACCTAAGGAAGTTCCAATAGGTAGGGCGCGGGTAGTTATTCAATTTCCAGTTCCGAAAGAGATACAAGAAAATGAATCTATTCCACAAGAGGCTAAAGGACAAAGCAAAGACGAGGCTTTTCGTCGTGCTATTAGCCAAGCCTATGGCGCATGGAAAGATAATCCCTGGATTAATCATTTGGAAGATATTAACACCATGCGGAACGAATGGGATCACCGTGATCCATGGAATCCTGATTCGGACAAAAGACATCAGGACTAATATGGACAAACCTCGCTTTATAATGGACAGTAATGTCCTTATTGACACACTCAACCATAAACTTAATTTACTGGCGTTTTTAGATACCCTTCCCGATTGTGAAATATACATCAATATGGTGGCAGAGATAGAAGTTCTAGCAAAACCTGATATGAGCGAACAGGAAGAAGCCTTAGCCCGGTTATTACTGGATTCATTCAAATGGGCGGAAGTCGATAAGTCCGTCCGTGAAATAACTATCCAAATCCATCGAGCAAAAGAATTACGCCTTCCGGATGCCCTTGTTGCTGCCACAGCTATTACCCTCAACGCCACTGTGATTTCCAATGATTCCCATCTGAAAGATTATCACAGACATGGTTATACAGTCATGCCCTGTGTATTAACAACTTAAATAATTCCTGTAGTTTCTCCTGCTCTTGCGTGTTGGTCAGAGTATCGTTTATCAAGGATTCCAATTGCGCCAGATCTTGGTCGATAGAGGAGAAATCCTGTGAGAAGGCAGCCTGCGAGGAAAGAGAGAAGAAGAAAAAGCAAAAGACGACGGCTGTTAAATATTTTGAGGAAAAATTTATTTTCATTCAATGTGCGCTCCTTATATCATTTATCAATATTTATCCCGCTCCCAACCCCAATCCCTCATGGAATTTTTATATGAGGCCCAGTCCCTTCTGGTTTTTATTGTTGTAAAGTCAAATTTTTCAATGGGACATAATAATTTATATGCATGATCTGATGAACTATGCATTTTTCCATCTGGAAACAAAAACGGATCGGGCGCATTTACACGGCTTTCTTTCGAACTATGTCTGATAGTTAAATTATTAGAGTATTTTTTATAAATTTCTATCATTTTTTCATCATATTGAGCCGCTTCTAAATCAAATTTCCCTTCAGGTTGATTATTTTGCTTTCCGTTACGGTAATATTCCTCAATCCGCCAAATAATGTTTTTGTTAATGGCGCATAACTTACCTCCCAAATAATCAATTCCATGATAATTTTCTTTTGTAACTACAGTCGCTACTTCCAATTTGATATTTGTTTTATGAATCTCATGTAAAATCATCAATTGTGTGTCGCGTAACATTTTAGCATTTTTTTCATTAATGCCAAACTCCTTTTTGATTTCTTCAATCGTAAAACCACGGACAGATAAAAGAATAGTATCAATATATTTGTCAAGAATTTCCAGTTTTTCCACAGTCATATTTACGCCTGTTGTATTCAGGCAGACATGAATGTCGTTTTTATGTAAATATTTGATGAATTCAAGCAATTCATCCGTTTTATCCCAAAACACCATAGGCTCGCCGCCTGTAAGCGTTAGGCGCACAGTTCCATTGTATTTTAGCAATGAAGATATATTCTTTTTCCATGTGTCAATATGTTTTTCCATATTGTCGCCCCCTGTACAGCCACAATGACAAATTGGACACTTAAAATAGCATTTCCATGAAAGGGCATATACTTGATTTATTTCTTTATATTTCATTTATTTCTTCTCTCCATTCTTAATACTTATTTCCTTTGATTCATCCCAAATGTGATCGAATAATTCAGTATAAATTTCACCGCCGATTGAATTTTCTTTAAATTCATAGGTAATGGTAGTTTGATCATCTGGTAAATAATAGAAAAAGGGGCCAACAAAAATCATTTTATCTATGTGAAAAAATAAATCTTGAGGCGTACCATCATAATAGTGAATTTTACAATTCGCTTTCTGTGTTTCATTTAACTCATTACGCCACCATTCTATAAGACCATTGATATTTGTCTCAAAATAATCTTCCCTTATTTTTAAAGGAACCAATATTCGCATTCTTAAATTATTCAATAAACGATTTTTTATTGTTTTATCTATTGTGCTTTTTTTTCGTATTAAATACAAACCATCTTGCGTTATGACATCTATTTGTGTTGCCGATCCTTTTATAGCATTATTTATTTTATCATTTATTTCACTTCTATTTTCGTATATCTTCACTATGCCCAAATTGTCATTTTCCATGTCTGCTTTGACTGGCGAATCTGCTTGTTTAATTATTTCCAGTTCTTTTTCACCGCTATTATCCACCAAGAAAAATCTGTTAAACAAACTGATCAAAGAAGCTGCAATAAATGTTATTCCAATATTAAGCGGAATTTCTTTCCAGTTGAACTGCCCTAATATTCCGATACCTGTAAATAACAATCCCAAAGAAAATAACGCAATTTGAACGGCAAAAAATAATTTTTTTATCAAAATCGACATAATACGCCTCCGTTATCCGCTTGCCGGATTACAACAAATTTTCCAACTCCATACGGAGCTGTTTTTCTACAATTCCGCTATAAGAAACAATGAGGAATAAGAAAACCGCGTTTCCTATTCCTCATTTCCTCATCTATTCCCACCCCTCATCATTTCCAGTACTAATTTCATCGTAACCGCCGAGGGTAGAATTGCGTTGTTTTAGAGAACCAAAATTACGGTAAATAGCATAACCACGTTCTCCTCCATAACCACCAGATGCATTATTTGCATCTTCTCCAGAAGAACCATAAATAATGCCACTGGAACCGCTTCCTGGAGGATTAGCACGTTTCGTAAAAGTACCGCTATCAACATAAATACCACCTCCAGTCATACTTATATTTTTTGAGATTATTCCTCCCAACATAGTTACGCTAGAATTACCTGCAATAAATATACCACCACCTACACAATAACGCCCAGCATAAGTTGTATTTTGACTGATTATTCCACCGTGCATAGTAACAGTTCCACGGTTTTCAACATATATACCAGCTCCTTTTGTAGCCCAGTCATTACTAAGTTTATTCAAAGTAATTTCAGCATTATCGTAAATTATTATGATACCACCGTTCACATATATACCGCCACCTGTTCCACTGGATGTAGTATTTGTATTTCCGGTTATCTTAGCTCCCGAATAAAGAATCAAAGTTCCATTCCCTATTGCAATAAGTGCCTTATTATTCGTACTATGTCCACTCAGCACAATATCTTGCAATTTAAAAGTTATACCAGTATCTACAGAAAAGAGATTTCCTTGCCCTTCAAGCTGTATAGTTTTCACATCCGCCGAACTCGCACTATGGATAATGACTGTAATATTTCTGCCCATAGTAGAAACAGTTTGTGGCCCAATATACTCATTGTTATTTACAACAATGTCATACACCACCCCATCTCCGGCGTTGTTGCGTATATACGCCAGTTTTTCCACCAATGTCGTACCTGGTGGTTCAATAGGCACACTTAACCATTGCGCATAAAAAGAAGTGTTTGCATTAACGGTATACGCCGACCCTTCAACATAACTTGTTCCGCCACCATTAGCCTGCGTATTCCAGCCTTCAAACGTTTTCCCAATATTGGACATACTCCCCACACCCGGCAAGGTTATTTCTGTCCCCGGGTCTACCGTCTGCGCTGACGGAGCTGTGCCGCTTGCGCCATTTGTATTATATGTAACGGTATACTGAATCGCACTCTGCCATTTCGCAAACAGTGTTACATTTTCTGTTACAGTAAAAGTTGCGCCAACCGCATAATTTGTTCCCCCTCCATTACTCTGCGTATTCCAGCCCCCAAATGTTTTCCCGCTGTACACAAGCGTTCCCTGTCCGGGAACAGTGATGCTGATACCCCTGTACACTGTTTGCGATGCGGGAGCCGATCCACTCGTCGCGCCATTGGCGTTAAAGGTAACGGTATATTGCGGAGTTGAGCCGTCAATCCATTGCGCGTAGAAAACCATGTTTCGCGTAACGGTAACGGAGGCTCCAACGGAATATGTTGTGCCGCCGCCTGATGAACTTTCATTCCAGCCGATAAAAACATTTCCCGTACTGGTCATGCCGCCTTTATCGGGAAGAATTATAACAGCGCCGTCATTGACGGTCTGTGTCTCCGGCGGTGTTCCGTTTGCGCCATTGGCGTTAAATGTTACAGTATAGGTGACAGGCGGAACTCCGGGCTTTTCCCCATGAAAAAGAGTCGCCATCATATCACAGCCAAAAAATGTTACGCCTATAATCATTATCAGAATAAAATATTCTATCCGTCGTTTTGTCATTTTATTGCCTCCCTAAAACTTAATTGAATATGATAATTGAAAAGCCAATGCGCCATTACCGGAAACCGGCGTTTGAACAATTTTAAATTGCGTATTATCCATAACAGCCGCCATACGCGGCGCGCGGTGGTATATAAAAGGCCTTGCAAAACCGTAGACAAGCGTTAATCCGGCTACGGCAACGCCGGCAGTTGCCGGAACGCCGACAGCGGGATTATCCCAGTCAAGCGCAGTCGCTTCAATAACAAAGAGTCCCGCCGCAACGGCGTAACCGGCGGTAATCGTAATGCCGCCCGCAATATCGCGCTCAAGGTACGAGCCAAGACCGAACAAAATGTTTAACGCGCCAGTTCCTATTTTTTCCGCGGTGTCAGGCTGGCGGTTTGAAAAACCGGCAATCCTTTTGTCATTTTTGTTTACGCTTATAGTATAAGAAACAATAGCCGCTATTGTTTCAGTTCCTATTACCCTGATTCTGAAACGGTAATCATTGCCGGTATCATCCAGAGAGCCCGTAATAATCGCCTCCGCCCCAATTCTTTTGGTAAGGCTTGCGAGGCTTTCATCACTTATCATCCCCGCGCTTTTGTTGAATTGAAAATCAAGTTCCGCGTTTACGACTTCCTGCGCGCCTCGGTCAAGCACGATAAACTTGTGTGAATTAACCAGCTTGTCGAATAATTCCTTTAAAACATAATCCGATAACCGGGGATTATGCGATTGAAACTGGTACACGACAATTGTCGAGCTTCTTTTTAAGCCGTCCTGAATTTGCTGCGCGGCGTTATGTATTGCCTCATCCAGAGATAATTCTTTTGACTGCCCGAAAACGGACAGCGCGGCAAAAAACAAAACAACGGCAAAAAATCTTTTTTTCATTTTATCCTCCTAAAGATGCATATATTTATGGAAAACGCCTGGCGTCAGGCGCTTTTTCATCGGTACATGAAATGGCGTCAAAAAAATTTTTACATTCCGTCTTATGCTAAAAATCCTTTTGTATCAGACACCTTTTTTTTGTATAAGAAAAACCTCCGTTTATTTTTAACGTTTTTTATTTATCCAGAAAACATCAATATTTTAAGAATAATATCATAAAACCATATTTTTTGTCAATAAAATAATAGAAAATACAATGATTTTTGTAAATATAGACATAAATTCTTATTAATCAATCATTAATTTTATTTTTTTAATAAGGAAATTCAATTTAAATTCAACAAAATAAACGGACATATATTCTATACGGTTTCTTACCCCTTATTTTGGAGAAAATTCATAAAAAAAAACAAACCTTATTGCAGATGAATTAAATGCACAAGCGCCGCTTTAATACGAAAATTTATTTTATTATTTCACGATTAAATTCACCTGCATTATGATGAAATATTTTTGTACCATATCCAATATTTGAAAAGCGGAAAAGATGTTCATAAAAAGTTATGTTTTCCCAATTATAATCATCTGTTTGGTATATCTTCCCGGTTTCAGCATTAATATATTCGTTATCAAACCATGTTAAATCGAAGTATAATGTTCTTTCGTCAACCAATTTTAAAACATTCCATGCATGACCGGGAGATGTCCACTTTTGTACTGACTTAACAGAGGTTAATTGTAATACCCTATCCATAACTTCGTTTGCATAACCGTCACAAACGGCGTGTTTTAATCCGGGGGTTGGTATTGCAGGTCCATTATATCCGCTGAAATGCGCCCAATCATATTCAATTTCAGCGCAAAGTTGTTTGGCAAAATTAATAATTTCAGCATAGGCAAGATCATCTTTTAATTGCCTATCTACATCTAATCTATATTCATACTTGAATCTTAATGTTTGATATTCTGCGTATTCGCCATAAGTATCAAAGATACTTGACGATCCGTAATAACTTGCGCCTTGCCCCCATGTTTTAATTGTCCCGGCGTCCACATAGCCAGGCGCTACAGTATAAGACGCTTCCATTAAAACTTTATTATTATCTTGGTCCCACCAGATATTCAAAGAAGGATTTATCATATATGGCTTTTCCATTTTTGCTTCTGTAAATTGAGTATTCATTATAAAATCTCTTGCCTTAGGCGGAAATTTTCCAAGATTTGCTCCATAATACATTATTTCAGGAAAATCTATTTCTGAAAAAGAAACAAATTCTTCTGAAGATGACCCTGGTGGCGTTGTTCCGTTGTTTGTTCCGTTGTTTGTCCCGTTGTTTGTCCCGTTGTTTGTTCCGTTGTTTGTCCCGTTGTTTGTCCCGTTGTTTGTCCCGTTGTTTGTTCCGTTGTTTGTCCCGTTGTTTGTCCCGTTGTTTGTCCCGTTGGCTGTTTCATTGGTCGTTCCGTTGGTCTTTCCGTTGGTTGTTCCGTTGAGTATTTCATCATCACATTGAGTAAAACAAAAGAGTATTAATACAAATGTAAATACTGCAAAAAGATTTTTCATTAGTAACCTCCAAAATTAATACATTCCGCCTAAATTAAAAACTCCATAAAGAAAACATCAATATTTTAATAAATAATATCAAAAACTCCATTTTTTGTCAAGAAAATTTTTAAAAAAATACAATGTTTTTTTAAATAAACATTAATTCTAATTAATCATTTATAATTTGTTAATTTAACATTTATTTTCTCTCTTCTTCGTGTTCTTTGTCCCTTCGCGTTCTTCGTGTGAAATTCTTGCGAAAAAAATCAAAAACACCTTGCAGAATTTTAGCAAAAACTACCACATAACAAATAATAATTTTAAAACAATTCAAAAAGATTAATTATATTTTAGTCATATTAATTATAGCAAGGAGAATTGTTATGAAGAAAATCTTATTAGCAGCATTATTGATTGTAAGTATAATGCTGGCGGTGTCCTGCAAATCCCCGCCAAGGGACATGGATGAGCAGTACAAGAATTTATATGATGCCAACACCGGACTTGATTATACCGGGGCCGGCGCATATACGGTAAAGAAAGGCGATACATTGTCGGAAATTTCCAAGCACGCCTATAATGATGGTTTTTATTATCCCATCATCATGCTCGCTTCGCGGGGTGTGGTAATAAACCCCGACAAAATTCTACCCGGTATGGAGTTGACGCTTCCCGATCTTGAAAGAAACAAGGCCAATCCTACAAGCAGAAAAGCCATGAAAAACTGCCTTAACGGATTTGCCACCATTGAAAAAAATAAGGAAAACCCCAATAAGGGTTTAATCGAAGGCTTTAGGAAACGCGCGGACGAACTTTAATTAACGTACGGTTGTTTTCAAAAATAATCATTAAAGAACAAATGTTCTTTTAAAAAGGAAATTATTCCTTAATTCTTATGAAGGAGAAAAATTTATGAAGAAACTTATCGCATTACCGATTGTTTTAATTCTGGCCGCCGGTCTTTGTTTTGCCCAGGCTAACACTACGGCGCAGCAGCCGGCAATCGAAAAATTTGATCTGGAAATCAGCGCCGGTTTTCCAGTCCATTGGACTAACGCCAAACATGATCAGGAATTTTACTGGTTTAATCCCGGTTATGTCATGGAAGATAAATCGGTAACGGCCAACACGGCCATTGGCTTTTCAATGAACTTTAACTTTACCAGAAAAATCGGCCTTACCCTGGATACCGACTTCTTTTATGGGGCGAAAATCGCGGGTTTTTCCAATCCGTCATCGGATTATAATTCCATGTTTGGAACCAATCTTCTTATAGGACCGACATTCTATCTGTACAACGGCAATTTCCTAAGGATTCCGCTGGCGCTTGGCCTTCACATGTATTACTTTAGCGACGACCTGTGGATGCCCAGCCTTGTAGGTTATGATCCGCAGAATCCTACCACTCAAAACATTGACGGATACTGGATGAACCGCAGTGAATTTCAATTAGGCCCCGGAATCTCGCTGGGCATTCAATTCCACTTTAGCGACAGCATTTATATCTTCAGCCGCACCAATATAGTACTGGATTTCTTCCGCTGGCATCAGATTGACTACATTGCCGACGACGGAAGCGGCTCGGGCACCAATACCGCCCAGAGCAGATCCGAAACTGAAAGCGTCGTAAGCTGGGGGATTAAGCCGACCATTGGTATTGGCATAAAATTCTAGTAGAAGGATAAACCATTTTAAGAGGGCTTTCACGCGGAAGGCCCTCTTTTAATAGCTTTTTATATACTGAACATTTTACTTTTTCCTGCGGGAAGATTATCTTTAAACCCCGCTTATAATCAATATTTAACTCTTTCCATATATGCCGATAATAAAAGTACTCTATGAAAAAATGTATTTTAATCAGTATATTCATCTGTATTCTAACCTTTGGGCTGTATTCGCAGGATTTAAGCATTTCTTCAGAGGATTTGCTTTTGGAATTAAGGGCCGACGGCGGTTATCATCTGTTTATAAGGAAGAAACCCGGCATAGCCTCCGTGCTTTTGACGGAAACTACAAGGGATCCTACCATGCGGGCCGATAATTACGCGTACCGCGCCGGGGAGTGGAACGCCGTTAACGGCGATGAAGTGCGAATTCTAAACGGCGTTCCTATCCCGAAGGAAAGCAAAATCTATTCTCTTATTTCTTCCACAGTCGAAAACCACCCTGTTTTGGGGCAGGCTTTTCATATATATATTCCTTATAAACTCTATTATGGTTACGCGCCGAACCGCCACGGGGAAGTATTTTTATCCGATGGAACCTTTCTGAACATTCGCGCCTTCTCCCTGCCCTACGCGGATTATCGCGGCTCATTTAAAGACAACCCGTTTATTTTGGAGGCAAGACAGGAGCCGCCGCCCGGCCCCACCGAGGGAATGTACACAAAGGAGACCCTGGACGCGTTCACGGAAATCGCAAAATCCGGCAACGGAGACCTGATTTTCTCCCGCAGTCCCGACGACGTGGTAGACCTTATCAGAACCGAGCTTGAAAAAGAAAAAGGCAAAACCCTCGATCTTGTCATCTGCATTGACACGACAAACAGCATGAAAAAATATATTGACCCCGTCCGCCTTAAACTTATCCCGATGTTAAAAGAAATGTTAAACGGTTTCCCGTCTTTCAGAATTGGCATGGTTCAATTTAAGGATTATTATGAAATATATCTGACAAAAATAGTCCCTTTTACGGATAATTTCACGAATTTCCAGCGCGATTTAAACGCCATCCGCGTACACGGCGGCGGCGACATACCAGAAGCGGTATACGAAGCGTTATACGACGGCGCGGATAAATTTAAATGGGAAGCGGAATCCAGAATAATGATATTGATAGGGGACGCCCCTCCTCATCCAAGACCGAGGGGGAAGATAACAAAAGAAATGGCGGAAAAAGCCGCTATGGAAAAAAATATAAAAATACACACAATGATATTACCATCAAAATAAATACGGGGTTTTTATGAATATTATTAACGCGATAATACTTGGTATTGTTCAGGGACTGACGGAATTCCTGCCAGTCAGCAGTTCGGGACATCTTGTTCTTTTACAAAAAATATTTAAGATAGGCGAGCCTTCTTTGTTTTTTGATACGATGCTTCATGTGGGAACATTGATCGCCGTTATGACGGTCTTATGGAAAGACATTTTTGAAATATTAAAAAAACCGGTTCAAAAACTGACAGGCTTCCTTATTTTGGCGACAATCCCGGCCGTAATTGCGGCTCTTCTTTTTAAGGACGCTATTGAAGAAATTTTTGTTTCGGGAAAATATTTAGGCTTTTGTTTCCTAATTACCGCCACGCTTTTAGTCGCGGCGGAAATACTTTCAAGGCACGGTAAAAACGAAAACCACGCCGGTGAGGGACATGACGGAAACGGCGCAAAGATGACATGGCTTCACGCGTTATTTATCGGTATAATGCAGGCGTTTGCCATTCCTCCGGGTATTTCGCGCTCAGGCGCGACAATCAGCGGCTCGCTTTTTTGCAGACTTGACCGCGATTTTGCCGCGCGTTTTTCGTTTTTAATGTCCATTCCGGCAATTCTTGGCGCCGTTGTTATGCAAACCAAAGATCTGGTTAAACACGGTGCGGCGAACAACTCAAGTTTTGGAACCGCGGCTATTGTCGCGGGGACGGTTACCTCGGCGGTTGTGGGGTTTTTCGCGGTTAAATTTATGTTAAAGATTATTAAGGAGAAATCGCTTTTTGGATTCGCTATTTATACCGGAGTCCTTGGGGTGATTGTTTTAATTGATCAGGTTTGGCTGCGGTTTTTCTTTTAGGAATTATTTAAGAAATGATTATTGTACCCCATCTGATCGTCAGGCTAACGATCAGATGGGGTACATTTTTCATTGCTAATTGCTCATTGCTAATTACTGCCCCACGTTAAACCGTCGTCGTCTAAGGTATAGGTTCCCGGCGTTCCTTTGGCTGGGTCATCCTCGTAAAACACTTCGTACAAGTTGCCGGAAAACGCTTCAGCATCAAAAGAATCTTTATTAATTTTTCCCTCGAACGTTACGCTTTCAAGTTCGGCACAACTGAAAAAAGCCTTATTCTCAATGAATTTAACGCCGACTGGTATGGTTATGCTTGAAAGATTGGCGCATCCATTAAAAGCGTTGCCTCTAATGCCGTTAATACTATTTGGCAAGGTTATGCCGGTAAGTTTGGTACAGCCGTAAAAAGCCATAGCTTCAATGTCTGTAAGTATACTGCCTGAGATGTCAAGATTGACGAATTTTCCTGAATTGGAAACCGCATACCCAACGCTTCCCTTACTGCTGGAACTGCCGCCGAGTTCTCTCACCTTCAATTTAACCGTACAAGGAGTATCCGAGGTGTTGGCGGGTTCAGATGACAACCATTTTCTTAATACGACTGCGGAGGTAATAATTATTTTAAACTCGCTGTTGCTACAGCCTTCAAAAATGTCCGCGCCAATACTGGTAACTTTATTCCCTATGGTTACGTTTTTAAGACCGCTACAATCACGAAAAGCGCTCTCCCCAATGCTGATAACTCTGTCCGGTATGGTTATGTCGGTAAGGCTGGTACAACCACGAAAAGCGTTATCCCCAATATTGGTAACTTTCTCCCCTATGGTTACGTTTTTAAGACCTTCACAATCACGAAAAGCGTTATCCCAAATGCTGATAACGCCGTTTGGTATGGTTACGCTTTCAAGGTTTTTACACCCAAGAAAAGCGTTATCTTCAATGCTGGTAACGCTGTTTGATATGGTTACGTTTTTAAGGCTGATGCAACTCTCAAAAGCCTGTACCTCAATGATACTAACCTTGTCCCCTATCGTTACGCTGGTAAGTTTTTTGCAACCGGAAAAAACCTCCTTCCCAATGCTGGTAACATTGTCCGGTATAGTTATGTCAGTAAGGCTGGTACAATCTTTAAAAGCATTTAAACCAATGCCGGTAACAGTGTTTGGCAGGGTTATACCGACAAGCGTATCGCACATAAAAAAGGCCCAATCATCAACGACTGTAAAGGTACTGCCGGAAAGGTTAAGGTGGACGAATTTATTAACTTCGCTATTAAGCGTACTTCCAACGCTTCCTGTGGCGGAAAGCGGATCTCCGAGAGTACTAATGTTCAATTTAACCTTATAGAAGCTGTCTGAGTCGTTTTCTTCCTGGTCTATCAGCCATTCTTTTAATGCGGCGACGCTGTTAAAGACATTGACCGCCTCATTAGAAACGGTAACGGGGGAGCTGGTTTTTGCTTTGTAGCCTGACGCGCCTACGGTTACAGTGTATGTTCCCGCGCTATCCGGCGTAAATTTATTAGAATTTGCGCCGACATCATTTGGACCATTTTTCCAATGGTAACTTACCGTTTCTGACCCGCTGTATGTGGCGGTTAGTTCCGTGCCGATATCCACGTCGTCGATTGGGCTGATTGTTATGGTTCCTGAAAGTTCCGTGTCTTCCATTGGATCGCACGCCGTCATTGTGAATCCGATTGCCGCCGCCACAGCAATAATACCCGCTATTCTTAAGGTAGTTATTAAATTAATTATATTTTTCATATAAAAAACCTCCTTTCTTCGATGAAATCGGCCTGGTATAAAATTGAAATACTTATCAATATATACACCCTGAAGCTTTACCAATGGCAAAACTCCGCCTAAAGTATAAAAATGCCTTATATTAATAAAATAATATACTTTTGTGGATTTTTCAATCCCATTATGGGATTTTTACAAATTCAGAGTAAAAACGTAAAGGCAAAATTAGAGCCGCAAAAAGTGGTTCAATTAAGGCATTACACCCTCTTTACAACAATTTTCTTCCCTTTAACACGCGTAACCTTCACTCCCCTGCCAGAATCAATATGCTCGCCGTCAGTAACCGCCTCGTAGACTTCATCGTCAATTATTACGGTTCCCTTTGGAGACATTTCTGAGTCTGTAACGGCGATTCTTCCAAGCAGGGAAGAAAGGTCTTTCATACGCCTAACATCTTGCTGTACGCTTCCAGCGCGCCGTCGCCAAAATTGCCCGACAGCACTTTTTTGGTCAGGATTTTTCCAAGCTGCACGCCTTCCTGATCAAAACTGTTTAGGTTCCAGACAAACCCCTGAAACATCACTTTGTTTTCATAGTGGGCAAGCAGTGCCCCCAATACCGCGGGCGTTAGCCGCTTTCCAAAAATCAAACTTGAGGGACGTTCGCCCAGAAACTCTTTGTTTCCGTCTTTGCTGTCCTGCCCTTTTGCGAAAGCCACAATTTGAGCGGCAAGATTCGCTTTTAACTTTGTCTGGCTTTCAGAGCCGTCCACGGTTACGTCGTCGCCCTTCTGGCTTTCGAGAAAACCGATAAACTGAAGCGGGACAACGCCCGTCCCCTGATGAAGAAGCTGATAAAATGAATGTTGGCCGTTTGTTCCCGGTTCGCCGAAAATAACGGGGCCGGTGTCGTATTTGACGGGTTCACCAAAGCGGTTCACGCGCTTGCCGTTTGATTCCATGTCCATCTGTTGAAGATGGGCGGGGAAGCGGGAGAGCGCCTGGCTGTACGGTAAAACCGCAGTGTAGGGGTACATTAAAAAATTGCGTTCCCATACGCCGATTAGCGCGTCAAGAAGAGCGGGGTTTTTAAGAATATCCTTCTCCAGCGCAAGCTTGTCAGCTTCGGCGGCTCCCGCAAGAAATTCCCTGAATGTTTCAGGACCGAAGGCAAGGGACAGAACGCAGCCGCCGACGGCGGATGATGATGAATAACGACCTCCCACATAGTCGTCAATGTAGAAAGAGTCAAGATATTCGCTGTTACGCGCAAGAGGGCTTGTTTCGCTTGTTACGGCAATCATCTGTTTGTTTGGGAGAAGACCGGCTTTTTTCAATTTGTCTTTTACAAAAAGCTCGTTGGCGAGAGTTTCTTGGGTTGTGCCGCTCTTGGAAACCAAAATAAACAGGCACTGTTCAAGATTGCAGGACGCGATTACCGCGGAGGCGTCGTCCGGGTCCACATTGGAAATAAATTTCGCGTCAAGCTTTTTTTTGCCCTCGGCTGCAGCCCAGTTATCAAGCGCGAGGTACATGGCGCGCGGTCCAAGGTCGGAGCCGCCGATTCCTATCTGCACCACCGTGGTAAAATCCTTGCCTGTGGAACCTTTATACTGACCGCCATGCACGGCGGACGCAAAATCGCAGAACCTTGCAAGTTCCTTACTGTAAAATTCTCCAATATTTTTTCCGTTTTCCATAACCGGCTGTCCCTGCTGTCCGCGCGACAGGTGATGAAGCACTTTCCGTTTTTCGCCGGTGTTCATCATTTCTCCGTTAAGAAGCGCTTTGTACTTTGCGATTACGTCCTGTTCTTCCGCAAGATCCTGCAGCAGCTTAATACACTTATCATTGACCGGCTTGGCGGCCCACGAATACTTTAAACCTGCGGCCATCGGAACAATACACTCCCCTACCCTTTTAGCGTCAAGTTTGTCCCTAAAAAGAAACGTTTTCATCGCATGTTTTGAAAGTTTCTTATATGCGTCGGTTTTATCAAAGTTAATATATTTCATAATATTCCTCCATGAATTCCATTTTATATTATATTTTAAAATTGAACAATGACATAAAAATTAATATATTTAATTTGTAAAATCAAGAAGATGAGGTATCGCGAATATGGCATTAATTCCCGTCAAGTCAATAAAAAAAATCGCCAATAACAGTTTCCTTGTCTTTTCCTGCATTCTTTTCCTTATTATAGCCTTGTCCGCCATTGCGGCATATTCAATTTCCGCGCGTCAAATGAACCGTTCTTTTATCGGACAACAGCTTTCCATAGCGTCTGAAACAATGCGGCTGCGTCTTGCGACCGCGGTAAACAGCGAACTTGCCCTTGTGCTGAAAATGGCGGATACTCCGATAATTCGGCAGTACTTTATGAATCCAACTGATCCTATTCTTAAATTTCAGGCGGACATTGAATTTGCCATTTATCAGGAACACTTCAATAATAAATTGCTTTACTGGTCCAATAACATAGATAAAATATTATATTCAACAGGAAACGCCCCGTACCTTATCAACTCTGATGATCCCAGTAATTATTGGTACAATTTAACGTTATATGAAACGGAAATATTTAATTTAAACATTAATTATAATCCTGATTTGGAACATATCTATCTTTGGGTCAATGTCCCGGTATTTGACAGGGCGCATACGGGCAGAAAACCCATAGGGCTGATTGGCACGGGAATAAATTTAACTGACTTTTCAAATTTTATAGCTTCCAGTTATGATGAAAATATCACGACATATATGTTCAATAAATACAATGAAATTACTTCGGCGGCGGATTATGAACTGGTTCAAAATAAAGTACGTCTTGACGAACACTTGGGAGTTACCGGAGAAGAAATAATCAAGGTCGCCCATGAGCTTTCCGCGGATGAAAGCCAGAGCTTCATCTACGAAAAAAAAATATATCTCGTAAACTCCATCCAGTCAATGGAATGGTATCTGATCGTAAGTTATCCGGCTACCGGCTTTTTGTCCCTGAATCACGCCATGAATACGGTATTTTTCAGTATGCTGTCCCTTATCCTGTTCCTGTTCATTATTATTAATGTTTTTATTTCCCACTCTGAAAAAGAAATGACAAAGCAAAACATGCAGCTTATAGAGGCAAACAGGAAAACTGAACTCGCTTCCCGGGCAAAAAGCGATTTTCTCGCGAAAATGAGCCATGAAATCCGCACCCCCATGAACGCCATTACAGGCATGGCGGAACTTCTGTTGAGGGGGGAACTCTCATGCGAAGCAAGGAGCTACGCGCAGGATATCAAACAGGCTGGGAATAACCTTGTTTCTATAATTAACGATATTCTTGATCTTTCAAAAATCGAAGCCGGGAAACTTGAGATTGTTCCCGTTAAATATATGCTATCATCTTTAATCAACGACACGGTCAATATTATCCGCACGCGGCTTAAGGAAAAACCGATACGGTTTTTTACCAATATCGACGGGAATATTCCCAACACCCTTATCGGAGACGAAGTAAGGCTGCGCCAAATTCTTCTTAACCTGCTGTCCAATGCGGTAAAGTACACGGATAAGGGACATATCGGTTTGACCATTACCGCGGATAAACAGGACGATAAACAGGTCATGCTCAGGATAGATGTGGCGGATACCGGAAAAGGAATAAAACATGAAGATCAGGCAAAACTCTTTAACGAATTTGTCCGGGTAGATACGAAGAAGAACCATAGCATTGAAGGAACAGGCCTTGGGCTTCCCATTACCCAACGGCTCTGTACGGCTATGGACGGGAAAATAACCATGAAAAGCGCGTACGGCAAAGGCAGCGTATTCACGGTAATTATCCCGCAGGGCGTTGGATCAAAAGAGCCTTTCGCCTCCGTGGAGGAGCCTGAGAAAAAGAAGGTTCTTGTATATGAAAGCAGAATTATTTACACTAATTCCGTGTGCTGGGCGCTTGAAAATATGAAGGTTCCTTATACCATGGTAACAAATCAGAATGAGTTTGCCACATCCCTGTTCCGCGAAGAATGGTTCTATGTGTTTTCCGGTTACGGTCTTTATGAAAAAATTATGCCTCTTATGGAACAGAGCGATGCGGTCTTCTGCGGAGGAAAAAAGCCGCGCCTTGCCCTTATGGTGGAATGGGGCGATGAAGTATACGTCTCCAATGTGCGCTTTTTGTCCATACCGATACAGTCCCTGTCCATTGCCAATACTCTGAACGGCAAGGCTGACCGCCGGGATTATTGTGAAGTTTCCGGCAGTTCCGGCATAATACGCCATACATTTCCCCACGCGCGGCTTCTGGTAGTGGACGACATCGCCACAAATCTAAAAGTGGCCGAGGGACTCCTTTCCCCATATAATTTTAAGATAGACACCTGTTTAAGCGGCGCGGAAGCGGTAGAACTGGTGAAAAATAATAAATATGACCTTATTTTCATGGATCACATGATGCCGGACATGGACGGTATTGAAGCTACCGCAATCATCCGCAAATTGGAAAAAGAACAGCGGGAAAAAAACGGCAATGACGGGAATTTGCGCCGGAAAATTCCAATAATAGCATTGACAGCTAACGCGGTTGTCGGAATGCGGGAAATGTTTATTGAAAAAGGCTTTAATGATTTTCTTTCAAAGCCGGTGGACGTTTCCAAGATGGATGAAATTCTTGACCGCTGGCTGACTGAAAAGAAACAAATAACAATGGGCAATGAACAATTAGCAATTAACAATGGGCAATTGGCAATTAACAATGAAAAATCTACAATGCCCACCGCTAATTGCCCATTCCCCTCCATTCCCGGGGTGGACGTACAAAAAGGGGTTGCCATGCTTCGCGGGTCTTTTAAGGCTTATAAGAATATATTGATACTTTTCTGCAAAGACATGGATGACAGGATGCCTTTGCTGCAAAAATTGACTGAAACAGACCTTAACTTGTTTATTATAAATGTTCACGCCATGAAAAGTTCCTGCGCCGCTATCGGAGCTATGGATATTTCGGCTCTTGCCGCGAACCTGGAAGCCTCAGGCAAAGCGGCGGATATGGCTTTTATCAGCGGACATTTAACGGTTTTTTTACAACAGCTTGCGGAACTTGTAAAAAATATACGCGCCGCCGTAGCTCCGGTTGATCATGAATAAATTAAAAATATGTTACATCGGCGGCGGTTCAAGAAACTGGGCCTGGGTTTTTATGCAAGATCTCGCATTTGAAAAAGATATTTGCGGAACAATTGAGTTATACGACATAAATTACGAGGACGCCAAAACCAATGAAATAATCGGCAATAAACTCATGGAAAAGCACAATAGGGGCGGATGGAAATTTCACGCTAATCCTTCGCTTCAGGACGCGTTAGGTGGGAGTAATATTGTCATTATATCAATACTGCCCGGCGATTTTGAAGAGATGGCGGTTGATGTTCACGCCCCTGAAAAATACGGTATTTATCAATCTGTCGGGGATACGGCGGGAGCGGGTGGAATAATACGCGCCCTGCGGACAATACCCATGTTCAGGCGGATTGCACAGGAGATACGTAAAAACGCCCCCGCCGCGTGGGTAATTAATTACACAAATCCGATGAGCATCTGCACCCGCACATTGTATAAGGAGTTTCCGCAAATAAAAGCCTTTGGCTGCTGCCATGAAGTGTTTCACACTCAAAAACTTCTGGCCTCCGTTCTGGAAGAAGCCGGTTTAACTCCGCAGGACGGTATTAAACGCGAAGAGATAAAAGTAAATGTTTTAGGCATTAATCACTTTACATGGATTGATAGGGCGTATTGGAAAGATATTGATATTTTCCCCTTATATAAAGAATTTGTAAAAAAATACGCGGACACAGGTTTTAAAAAAATTAAAACTCCCGCCGAGGATTCCGCAGATGATGATCCTGAGAAGCAAAAATTTTTTGGCTCCCGCGATCGCGTTAAAATGGATCTTTTCAGCCGTTACGGGCTGATTGCCGCCGCCGGAGACAGGCACCTTGCGGAATTCTGCCCCCATTCATGGTATCTGTCCTCGCCGCAAACTGCGGAAAGCTGGGGCTTTGCCCTTACTCCGGTTTCATGGCGGGTTAAAAACCGTGAAAAATTAAAACTAAAAGCAAAAGCATACCGCGACGGAACGGAAGAGATGATTCCCGTTGAATCGGGCGAAGAAGGCATAAAAATTATCAAGGCGCTGGCAGGACTTGGAGACCTTACTACAAACGTAAATTTTCCAAACAACGGGCAGATGCCGGATCTTCCAAATGGGGTTGTAGTTGAAACAAACGCGGTCTTTAAGAGCGATAATATTGAACCCGTAACAAGCGGCGGACTTCCCGTTGATTTAAGGGCGCTTGTAATGCATCACATACTCAGTCAGGAGGGAATTGTTGAAGCGGTATTTGAGGGCGATATTGAAAAAGCGTTCCGCGTGTTTTCACACGATCTTGCGGTTCAAAAATTGCCGCTTAACGCCGCGCGTTCCCTCTTTAATGAAATGTGCCGCGCAACCGGCATAATAAGCGGATAACGGTAATAACAATGATAGACCGCCGATCGGTATTACAGCGGCATAATCCCCATTATAAAACTTTAAATAAATCCGCGCCGCTTTCCGTAGGCAACGGCGTCTTTTGCTTTACCGCAGATTTTACCGGCTTGCAAACTTTTTTTGACGATTACCGCGCGGCGCAGGACTCTTTCCCCCTCTGCACAATGGCCGAATGGGGCTGGCATTCCTATCCTCAAACGGAAGATGAATCGCTCTTGCGATTAACTCCCTACGACACCTGTGGCAGGACTGTTTATTACGCCACGGACGATAAGGGACAGGAAGAACTTTTTAAGAAAATCAGGGTCAACGCGCATAAATTCAACCTGGGACTGATTGGTTTTGAATTACAAGATAAAAAAATTACGCTTGAAAATTGCGCTCCTGTAAGCCAACTGCTCTCTTTGTGGGAGGGTATATTATTTTCCGAGTTTAAGATTGACGGCAGTACCGTTAAAACTGAAACCTTTGTCCACCCGAAAGAGGATACTTTGTACGTCCGCGCGCGGTCGCGGTTATTAAAAGAAAATAAATTGCGCGTAACGATAAATTTTCCCTATGGCAGCCATAAGAAAACGGGGGCGGACTTCTCTTCCCCGCATTTACATAAAAGCAAAATTTTAAAAAACAACGACGGTTCCATCCATATAGAAAGAGAACTTGACGACACAATTTATAAAGTTACAGTCGGCGGCGCGGGATTTACAGTTTCATTTAACGAAAATCCGCATACTTTACAATTAATCCCATCCAATGAACATATGGATTTCAGCGTCAGATTTGAACCTGTCAACATCCCTTCTTTTTCAAAAACGGGAATTACATTGGATAAATTACAAAATAAAGACGCCGTCCCTTTTGAAGAAGCAAAAGCAGAATGTCTTTCATTATGGGAACATTACTGGACATCGGGTGGCTTTATTGACTTTACAGGATCAATTGACAACAGCGCCTTTGAACTGGAACGGCGAATAACGCTTTCACAGTACCTGACGGCGATTCAGAGCAGGGGCAGGCTTCCCCCATCCGAGACAGGCCTTACATGCAACAGTTGGTACGGTAAGTTTCACCTTGAAATGCACTTCTGGCATCACGCGCATTGGGCGCTCTGGAACAGGACGGATGAACTTTTAAAATCACTTGAATACTATAAAAAGATACTTACCTCCGCCAAAGAAACTGCGTCTTCTCAAGGGTACTCAGGCGCGCGATGGCCAAAAATGTGCGATCCGTCAGGACGCAATACGCCTTCATCAGTAGCCGTGTTGCTGATCTGGCAGCAGCCGCATCCCATAATGTTAGCTGAATTATGCTGGCGCTCCCAAAAAAATACCGCTTTCTTGCGTGAGTACCGCGATATAGTAATTGAAACCGCCGAATTCATGAAAAGTTTTATTCATTTGGAAACTTTACCGGGCGGGGAAAACGCAGGCGCAGAAGAAAAAGAACAACCTTCTGACAGATACCGTTATGTGCTGGGACCGCCGTACATTCCGGCGCAGGAACGCCATGATCCAAATACGGTTTTAAACGCTTCGTTTGAACTTGAATATTTCCGCTGGGGGTTTCGCACGGCGGATGAATGGCTGCAAAGGCTTGAAGAACAAACCCGTTACGGGAAAATTACTGAAATGTTAAGCCTCCCCGCCGTAAAAGACGGCGTTTACCTCGCGCATGAAAATTGTCCCGGCACTTTCAGCAAGCTCCCTTTTTACACCGACCATCCGTCAATGCTCGCGATGTACGGCGTTTTAAACAGTGATAAAACAGATAACGCCATTATGTCCGCCACTTTGGACAAAGTCCTTTCCGTATGGGACAAAAAAACCTTTTACGGCTGGGACTTCCCGATGATGGCAATGACAGCCTGCCGTCTTGGCAGATACAAGGACGCCGTTGATATTCTTTTAATGGAAAGCCCAAAAAACACATGGCTTGAAAACGGCCACAACAAAATGACAGGCGACGCCGCCCTCCCCCTGTACCTTCCCGGCAACGGCGCCCTCTTACTTGCCGCCGCAATGCTCGCCGCCGGCTACGGTGAAAAAAAAGCCCCGTCCTTCCCCGAAGGTTTCACAGTTAAAGCAGAAAATATACTTCCGTATATTTAATATAAAATTTTTATATATTACAGCCAATTAACGTTTCTTTATATATTCACCTATCCTGAACGCCGCTTCTTCCAGTCTTTCGGGAGTTTGGGTAAGCGCGAAACGGAGCCAGTTTTCTCCGCCTTCGCCAAAACTGGAACCGGGTACGCAGAGTACGCCCGTCTTATCCAGCAAATCAAGACAAAACTCCGTACTGGTCATGCCCTTAAAAGGCATCGGAAACCATGTGAACATTGTCGCCGGAGTCTTTGGCACATCCCATCCGTTCTTTGAAAGCGCGCCGCAGAAAACGTCACGGCGCTCACGGTATGTATCACGATTGTGCGTAACTACGTCCTGCGGCCCCGTTAACGCCGATATTGCGGCGATATAGTCAAGCATGGACAAACCGTAATCAAAATTAGTCCGTAATTTTTTAAACGCGCCGATTATTTTTTCATTTCCCACCGCAAATGAAATTCTCAGTCCCGTTAAATTATAACTCTTTGACAGCGAGTTAAACTCTATGCCTACGTCTTTCGCTCCGGGAACCGCAAGGAAACTGCCGCCGGGAGGGCCGTCATGCACCAGTTCCGAATACGCGTTGTCATGAATAACGACAATATCATATTCTTTCGCAAAGGCGACAAGATTCCCGTAAAAACTTTTATCCGCTGTGGCACCAAGCGGATTTGACGGATAACATACCACAATCACCTTCGCCTTTTTTGCGATTTCAGCGGGAATTGCGTTAAAGTCGATTAAGAATTTATTTTCCGGCAATAACGGCGTATGGTAAACTTTAGCGCCCGCCATAAGCGGACCAAAGGAAAAAATCGGATAACCGGGGGTCCCGACAATCACAAAATCGCCGGGATCACATAACGCATGGAATATATGCGTAAAACCTTCCTGCGTCCCGTATAAAGAGATTATCCCGTCTCTTGTTATGTCCACGTTGTAACGTGTTTTATACCAGCCCTGTACGGCGTCTAAAAGCGGGGGCGGATCAATAAGCGTGTACTTGTAATTCAGCGGATTTTTGGAAGCCTCGCAAACGGCTTTCATCACATGATCGGCGGGCGGCAGGTCGGGAGTTCCGACAGAAAGATTAATAATGTCTGCTCCAAGAGCCGTAAGGGCGGCCCTTTTTTCTTCAAGTATCTGAAGCACATTCGCTTCTGAAGCGGAAGCTAACTTTGATATATACATAGGTTTATTGTACAATAATAACATTTATTTAGCTACTTAACGTTTATTTCTCAAAAACCAGATTTTTTCGCATTTTTTCATCAAAAAGAGCAAAGCCCGATAATATACCGTCAGGAAAAGCCAGAATTTAGCAGATTCTCCGCTCCCAAACAGTTTACAATTTGACCTAAAAAATAATATAATACCTATAATGAGTCAAAAATTACCTTGACTGTCAAAACAATGCGCCGGGAACCGCAGTTTAACGGAGTAAAATATTGAGTAATAACAATGAAGCGGCGCAGGACTTGTCCGCCCGCCGAGTCGCCATTGCAATGGCTTTGAACAAATCAGTTGAGATATTTTCCATCCATGAAGAAGAATCATTTGATGAAGTAATGACCAATGGCATAAAACCTTTTGCCGACGCGGTCGGTCTTGACCGCGTTGTTTTTTATAAGCTGGTGGACATAGGGGGAGAAGACAAACGTCTTGGGCAAGTCTACCGCTGGGACAAGTCGGAAGGCGGCTTGATGTCCCTTGCCGACGAACTGAAGATTATACCCCCTCATCCGGTTTTAGATAATTGGCTTTCAATAGCGATGCAGAACGGCCGTATCCGTTTCAGGGAAAGCGATTATACAGAAGACGTGGCGGCTTTAATGCGAATCTACGGCGTAAGGTCGATATTCATAGTACCCATTTTTACGCATGGTAAGTTCTGGGGAGCCATTAATTTTCAGGACCATACCAACGACTGTTATTTTGATGAAGACTGCTCCGATTTGCTGTATACGGCGGCGCGTATTTTTTCAAACGCGGTTATCAGGGAAGAAATGATACGGCGCGAAAAAATGGAAGCCGCGCTAAACAGGGCCGCCATCTTATTTCTCTCGCATAGTAAAGAATCTTTTGAGGACGCAATGACGGCAGGAGTGAAAGAGATTGCCGACGTATTTAATTTAGACAGGTTTTCACTATTACGCAACTATACCATATCCGGTGATTTTCGTTACGGAGGGCAAATCTACCGCTGGGACAGGAAATCCGGCGGAACTACGTCGCCGATAAAAGGGCTGGAGTCTTTTTCTCCTGAAAAGTATGTGCCTGAATGGAGGAATATTTTTACTTCAGGAGGAACGATTAACGGTCCCGTCAGGTTTATGCCCGAAGGGGAAGTGCTGTTATCGTTTGGCCTGGTGTCGATATGCGTTACGCCGGTTTTCATCAACAACGCTTTTTGGGGCATTGCCTTTTTTGAAGACCTCCATTCCGAGCGCTATTTTGAAAAGGACAGCGTTGAAATAATGCGGTTGGCGGCGTTTTTGTGCGCCAACACCGTCATACGCGCCGATATGGAAAAAGACATACGCAATCATGGCGAACTGCTTAAAATAAAACTGGAACAGCAGGAATTAATTTCCGAGCTTTCAAGAGGATTTATTTCTTCCGGCGATTCACAATCGCTGGTACAGGAAGCCGTCGCCAAACTGGGACGCTACCATAAAGTGTCATTAGTGTTTGTTTTCGCCATTGATTATCAGCATAAAAATATTTATCTGGCGTACCAGTGGTGCGCCGACAACTCTCCGCCGAGGATGGCCATAACCAATCTGTATACGTATTTAACTGACATTTTTCCCATAACGCTTCCAAGTTGCGCCACACTGCCGATAGTCGTATGCGATGATACCGCTGATAATTCCGATGCGGTTTTTCAGGCGCTTTACGCCATTGACGTAAGGGCGGTTATCAGCGCGCCGCTTTATGTTGACGGACGCTTATGGGGGGCGGTTTGCGTAGAACAGAATTCCACGCCCCGAAAATGGACGGAAAATGAAAAGGGATTTGTCGCCATGACGGCAAGCACAATCGCGGGCGTAATCATGCGCGACATCTATACCAAAAAACTTAAAGAGGCCCTTAATAACGCGATGGAAGCAAGCAAGGCAAAAAGCGATTTCCTTTCCAACATGAGCCACGAAATACGCACGCCCTTGAACGCGATAACCGGCATGACGACAATCGGCAAAAACGCGAAAGACATGGAACGCAAAGATTACGCGCTTGGCAAGATAGAAAACGCGTCAACGCACCTGCTCGGCGTTATAAACGACATACTCGACATGTCAAAAATTGAGGCGAACAGGCTGGAATTATCTCCGGTTGAATTTAATTTTGAGAAAATGCTGCAAAAAACAGTCTCGGTAATCAATTTCCGCGTGGAAGAAAGGAAACAAAAACTTTTAGTGTACATTGACAATAAAATTCCCAAAACCCTGATAGCCGACGACCAGCGTCTTGCCCAGGTAGTAACCAACCTCCTGAGCAACGCGGTTAAATTCACTCCCGAAGAAGGCGTAATAATCCTTAACGCGGACTTTATAAAAGAAGAAAACGGCTTTTGCACCATACAGGTTTCAGTAAGCGACACGGGAATCGGAATAAGCGAAGAACAGCAAAAACGCCTGTTCAGTTCTTTTCAGCAGGCCGAGAGCAGCACAACGCGCAAATACGGCGGCACCGGATTGGGTCTTGCGATTTCCAAAAGCATAGTGGAGATGATGAAAGGCCGTATCTGGATACAATCAGAACCCGCAAAAGGCTCAACTTTTACCTTTACCATTAAGGCGATGCGCGGCGCGGAGGACAGGCAAAAACGTCTGTTAGATGTCGATCTAAACAATGTCCGCATTATGGCCGTAGACGACGACCCGGATATATTAACATATTTCCGTGATACGACGCAGAGATACGGCGTATCATGCGAAACGGCGGAAAGCGGAGAAAAAGCGCTTGAACTCGTGGATCAAAAAGGCGGCTTTCATATCTATTTTATAGACTGGAAAATGCCCGCTATGGACGGCATACAACTCGCCCGTAAAATAAAGGAGCGTAATCCTGAAAATTCCGTCGTGATAATGGTTTCCGCCGTCGAATGGAACACGATTTCTGAAGAAGCAAAGGCGGCAGGCGTTAATAAATTCCTGTCCAAACCGCTGTTCCCTTCCGTTATTGAAGAAACAATCAATGAATGTCTGGGCGTTGACAAACAGGAAACGGAAAAACCGCAGGAAGATGACATTAACGGCCTCTTTGCGGGACGGCGCATACTGGTGGTTGAGGATATGGAAATTAACCGCGAAATAATAATGGCCCTGTTTGAACCGACAATGATAGAAACAGACTGCGCCGAAAACGGACTGGAAGCAGTCCGCATGTTTACCGAATCCCCCTACAAATACGAATTGATTTTTATGGATATACAAATGCCCGAAATAGACGGCTACGAAGCGACGCGCCGTATCCGGGCGCTGGATAATACCAAAGCAAAAACCGTTCCGATAATTGCCATGACAGCTAACGTATTTAAGGAAGATATTGAAAGATGCCTCGCCGCCGGTATGGACGGGCACATTGGCAAACCTATAAATTTCGAGGAAGTAATAAGCATTCTTAAATCGTATTTGGTGGTGAAAAAAAAGTGAAAACAAAATTATCGGAATTCTTTTCAAAAAGTCCCCTATATTTACAGCTGTTGTTTACTTCTTTCGCTTTTTTATTAATGGTCGTATTAAGCATTATCTTTACCAGCAGAATCGTGCGGGCTAACCTTCTACGCAATGTTGAAAGCGTACTAAACTCCGTAGAATCCCAAATCAACTCTGATCTGCTGGAATCGCGCATTATACTGGACGAATTCGCGCAATCCATACAATATTTAATTTTACATGGAGCCGACGCCACTGAGTTACGCGCTTATAACGAGTATATATCAAATCACCTGCTTTCAAAGAAACTGGACATTATAGGTCCGAGCGGCCCTTACGGTTATATCGAAACGCTTGCAGACGGACCGTTTTTTCTTATAGGTATTCCCTGGAAACAGCCGGATAATTTTTCGCCTGCAGATCGTCCGTGGTACAAAGCGGCCATAGAGGCCAACGGCGAGATAGCGGAAACAGAGCCGTATGAAGACATAATAACGCGTGAAACCGTTATAACGCACGCCCGTTGCATTTATGACGGTAATGGAAAACGTTTAGGCCTTGTCGCCATTCAGGTACGGGCAGGATATATCGGCGAAAAAGTTGTCAATATTTTTACCAAAGACGGCTACGGGGCGCTGATTAGTCAAAATTTAACCATACTCGGCCATCCCAACCCGGCTTTTATTAACAGGAAAATGAATGACCCGACAATCCCCGTTTCTTCATTTGCCGATGAATTGGTACGCAATGGAAAAGTTTCAGAGGCTGTCTTTACCAACTGGAAAGGCGAAAAAACAATCGCCTCTTTTCGCACGCTTGCCAACGGCTGGTATTTGGGCGTAATGGCTGAAAAAAGCGATTATTATCAAAGCGTAACAAATATGGCGTTAATTCTCAGCACATTGGGCATATCGCTTGCGGCGGTATTGATCCTGATTCTTGTCCGCGTTGACGAGGCAAAAAACAAATCTGACGCGGAGAGCAGGCATAAGAGCGCGTTCCTCGCCAACATGAGCCACGAAATACGCACGCCAATGAACGCCATCATCGGAATGATCACAATAGGAAAATCCGCGCCAAACATTGAACGTAAAGATTACTGCTTTATGAAAATAGAGGACGCTTCAAACCACCTGCTCGGCGTAATAAATGATATTCTGGATATGTCTAAAATAGAAGCCAATAAATTTGAATTATCTGAATCTGAATTTGAATTTGAAAAAATGCTTCAACGGGTTGTGAATGTCGTCAATTTCCGCATAGACGAAAAGCATCAGAAATTTTCAGTATATATAGATCATTCCATTCCCCAATCATTCATAGGGGACGATCAGCGGATAGCGCAAGTCATCGCCAACTTGCTGGGAAACTCAATCAAATTCACGCCGGAAAAAGGTTCCATCTCCCTGGCGGCGCGTCTTGTGGGAATAGAGGGCGACATTTGTACCCTGCAAGTTTCGGTAAGCGACACCGGAATCGGCATAAGCGCCGAACAACAGGCAAAACTATTTAAATCTTTTGAACAGGCGGAATCCAGCACAACCCGCAAATACGGCGGCACGGGACTTGGCCTTGCAATTTCCAAAAATATCGTAGAACTGATGGGCGGCGCCATCTGGATTGAATCAGAACTGGGAAAAGGCGCCGTTTTTTCATTTACCATTAAGTTAAAGCGCGTAACAAATGAAAAACGCAAAATTTTATCCTCAGATATAAATTTAAAAAATGTCCGTATCCTCGCGGTTGACGATGACGCGGACGTATTAACATGCTTTAACGAAATAACGAAGGACTTTGGCATAATGTGCGATACCGCCGCAAGCGGTGAAGAAGCGCTTAAACTTATAGAACAAAAAGGCGGTTACAATATCTATTTTATAGACTGGAAAATGCCCGGCATGGACGGCATACAACTTGCCCGCGAAATAAAAACCAATGTCACAAAAAATTCCATTGTAACAATGATAACCGCCGCCGAATGGGGCGATATTGCCGAAGAAGCAAAAACGGCGGGCGTTGACAAATTTCTTTCCAAGCCCCTGTTCCCTTCCGCCATTGCGGATATGATCAATAAATGTCTCGGCGCGGACCAACAGCAGGCGGAAAAATCGCAAGTTGAGGACATTGACGGCATCTTTGCCGGGCGGCGCATACTGCTGGCTGAAGATGTGGAAATTAACCGCGAAATTGTGAAAACACTGCTTGAATCAACAAAAATTGAAATAGACTGCGCGGAAAACGGAAAAGAAGCGGTGCGTATGTTCAGCGAAGCGCCTGATAAATACAAATTGATTTTCATGGATATACAAATGCCAGAAATGGACGGCTACGAAGCTGCGCAGAAAATCAGGGCTTTCGAAGCGGAGCATAATAAAAACATTTCAGAAAAAGCCGGCAATAACAGGAATTTGCGTAAGCAAATACCGATAATTGCAATGACTGCTAACGTGTTTAAGGAAGATATTGAAAAATGTCTGGCTTCCGGTATGGACAGCCATATAGGCAAGCCTCTGGATTTCGATGAAGTTATGGGCAGTCTTCATAAATATTTGGATAAATTATGAAATGGTTTGATAACATGAAAATTAACTCAAAAATGATAATAGGTTTTTCCCTGATCATCGCGTTATTTGCGGGTATGGCCATGTTCGCCATTAACAGACTGAATAAAGTTTCCGTAACATACGGCAACACAATCAAATACCCGATAAGCGTAAGAAGCCACATTCTGGAAACACGGTCGGCGTACAATGAACTGCGCAGGATTACGAACACTATGATAGCAATAGCGCCGCTGGGCGAAAGCGCAAGAATCATAAATCTGTATCAGGACGCCGTATCCACCTATGAGACAATTATAAATACCATACAAAAATTTGAAAATATTATTGAAGAAAATCCTCTTATTAATGAAGATGAGAGAAAAATACGGCTTGAACACGCCAATACTCTAAAAAATTATATACATAGATATAAAAATGAAGTATGCGATCCTATAATGGATGCGGCGTACAACAACAATTATGAAAAGTGCATAGAGATAGCCGGCAACCTGGAAAATTTCGCGGACAAAGCGGGAGCGCTTACCGTTGAATTGTATGATCTGGCGAGTATCGTAGAGAAAAGAACAGCTAACAACGCGCAGATTTTATCCGCCCATTCCGGAATAATGCTGATTGCAACTTCAATAGTTTCTGTTGTTATTTCCGTTTTATTGGCCATATTGATTGCCCTGTTCGTCACCGACGCCCTTCGCGTCCAGAAATCGGCATTGAACACCGTGTCGGCCATGTTTGATTCAAACCCCCATATCAATTTATTATTTGACGACGCGTTAAACATAATCGACTGTAATCCGGAAGCGGTTACTTTCCTGGGCTTCAATTCCAAGCGGGATTTGCTTGACGGATTTGTCGATCTTATATCCAGAACTGTTCCGTCCGTATTTTCCAATGGACAACATTCCCAATCTTTGGCCCAGCGGCTGGCGACAGCCGCTAAGGAAGGCAGTGGCAGATTTGAAACGGAACTGCATTTTAGCGCCGATGATATACGCAGATTGAGCGTTGATTTCAGGAAAATACCCTATAAAGGCAGCTTTGCCCTGGTCGGCTATATATATGATATGACTGAAATTTTTCAGCGGGAAATGCAGTTGGCGCACGCAAGGGAATTAAACGAACTGCAGCTTACCAAACTAAATCTCGTCGTCAAGGCGACTAAAATCGGCCTGTGGGATATGTATGTGATACAGAACGATCCCATAAACCCGTCCAACACCTTTATATGGTCGGACGAGTTCAGACATATGCTTGGGTACGCAGACGAAAATGATTTCCCCGACCTACTCAGCAGTTGGAGCAATCTGCTGCACCCTGAAGACAAGGAAACGGCGCTTAACGCTTTTAAAAAGCATATACTTGATAAAACAGGCAAGACGCCCTATGACGTGGAATACCGCCTGTTACGCAAAACCGGCGAATACGCCTATTATCGCGCTTCAGGGGAAACAATCCGAGACGGTAACGGCAACCCAATACGCGTTGCGGGCGCGCTCATGGATATTACCGAAACCAAAAATATGCTGATGATGAAAGACAGGCAAAAAGCGGAGGCGGAAGCAGCTAACCGCGCAAAAAGCACATTCCTCGCCAACATGAGCCATGAGATACGCACGCCGATGAACGCGATAATCGGCATGATTAAAATAGGAAAATCCGCGGCTGATATTGAACGTAAAAATTACTGTTATATGAAAATAGAAGACGCTTCGAATCACTTGCTCGGCGTAATAAACGATATTCTGGACATGTCAAAAATTGAAGCCAATAAATTTGAACTTTCCGAAACGGAATTTGAATTTGAGAAAATGCTCCGGAGGGTAGTGAATGTCGTCACTTTCCGAATAGATGAAAAACGTCAAAAATTTTCCGTAAATATCGACCATTCCATTCCGCACACATTCATAGGCGACGACCAGCGGATAGCGCAAGTCATCACCAACTTGCTTGGAAACGCCGTTAAATTTACTCCCGAACAGGGAAAAATCAGCCTTACAGTGCGTCTTGCGGAAAAAGCAGACGATCTCTATACTCTGCAAATTTCGGTAAGCGACACGGGAATCGGCATAAGTCCCGAACAGCAGGCAAAATTATTCAAGTCTTTTGAACAAGCCGAATCCAGCACAACCCGCAAATACGGCGGCACGGGGCTTGGACTTGCAATTTCCAAAAGCATTGTGGAACTTATGGGCGGCAAAATTTGGCTTGAATCGGAACCGGATAAAGGCTCTACATTTTCCTTTACCATTCAACTGAGACGCGGTGCGAATGAAAGACACAGACTTTTGTCCTCTGATATAAATTTTAAAAATGTCCGTATCATGGCGGTTGACGATGACAAGGACATATTAACTTATTTTGATGAAATATCACATGGCTTCAGTCTGATGTGCGATACAGCCATAAGCGGGGAAGAGGCGCTTAAACTTATAGAACAAAAAGGCGGCTACAATATCTATTTTATAGACTGGAAAATGCCCGGCATGGACGGCATACAGCTTGCCCATGAAATAAAAGCTAATGCGAAAGAAAATCCCATTGTAATAATGATATCCGCCGCCGAATGGAGCGTGATTGTTGAAGATGCAAGAAAGGCGGGCGTTGACAAATTCCTTTCCAAACCCCTGTTCCCCTCAGCCATTGCGGAAGTAATTAATGAATGTCTCGGTGTTGACCAGCAGCAGGCGGAACAATCGCAGGCCTCGGACAATGCGGGAATCTTTTCAGGACGGCGACTGCTGCTGGTTGAAGATGTGGAAATTAACCGCGAAATAGTACAGACGCTGCTGGAACCGACAAAACTGGAAATGGACAGCGCTGAAAACGGCGCACAAGCCGTCCGTATGTTTACCGAAGCCCCCGATAAATACGACATTATTTTCATGGACATACAAATGCCGGAAATGGACGGCTACGAAGCGACAAAGCGAATCAGGGCGTTTGAAGAAGAGCATAATAAAAACATTTCAACAAATAATAGCAGCGCAAGTTTCACCGAAGGTGAAAATAAAAGCATGGAGTTTCCGAAGGAAACTCCTAAGCAACAATCGGAACGACCAAAGAGCGTTCCGATTGTTGCAATGACAGCTAACGTTTTTAAGGAAGACGTTGAAAAATGTCTCGCCTCCGGTATGGACGGCCATGTGGGCAAGCCGCTGGATTTTGATGAAGTGATGAACAGGCTTCATTTGTATTTGGATAAGTAATATATTTATAGTATGCTCACAATGTCATATAATGACATGGTAAAAAACACAAAAATAATTTTTAACTATTTTCACTATATCATTCTATGACACGGTAAAAAGTATAAATTAAAGGTATGAATATAATTGACCATTTTGAAAAAATCATCACCATTGTCGGTGAAAGCGGACTGTGCAATAAATTCTTTGATACCGCGCGGGAGCATATTGAGGCCGCCGGCGCCCTGTTGCAAACTACCCCTATTCAGACGGCGCTCTTTGCCTTGATTCTTGAACACTTCGGCGAGAATCATACTTCAGCCGACGATATCGCAAAAACCTTGAAATGCGGAAAAATGCAGCTTATAAGGTACATGGATGACTTTGACGTCTTAAAACAAAAAAGACTGATAAAGGTGAAACACAGCTATTCCGGTACTTCGGATAGTTTTCCCAGATACACTATCCCCCTGGAAGTAATCAAGACTATCCGCAATAATACGGAATACCATTGCACGGCTTTTGACAACCTAAGTACGGAAGATTTAATTGACTGCGTTAATAATCTTCTTCATGCCTTAAAGAGAGATGAATTAAATGAAGATAATTTTAAAGAAGAATTATTATACCTTTATGAGCGTAACAAGGATAACTGTTTTGTAAAAAAAACCAAAGAATACGATTTAAACGAAGGCTCAATCATGATAATGGTTATTTTCTGCCGCGCATTGTTACATAATGACGAGGAACTGATAAAGGAGGAAGATCTTATTGAAGAATTACGTGAAATTGTAGGATATAGTGAAGCGCGGCATATCCAAAACCGCTTAAAATCGGGAAAACATAAAATTATTGAAAAAGAACTTATTCAGTTTGACTGCCATGACGGCATTGCAGACACTGAATATTTCAGGCTTACTGAAAAAGCAAAAGAAGAATTCCTTGCCGATATTGATTTTATTGAAAAAGCAAAATACAAAGGCAAGAATTTCATATTGGCGAAAAATTTATCCGAAAAAAAACTGTTTTACAGCGAAAAAATAAGGGAGCGCATTAACGAGCTGACGGAACTGCTTAACGAAAATAACTTTTTAAGTATTCAAAAGCGGCTTTCGGAGAGTGGAATGAGGACGGGCTTTGCCTGTATTTTTTCAGGTCCTCCGGGAACCGGAAAAACGGAAACCGCGTATCAGATAGCGCGTAAAACAGGCAGGGACATAATGCTTGTAAACATTGCCGAGACTAAAAGCATGTGGTTCGGAGAAAGCGAGAAGCGCATTAAATCCTTATTTGACCGTTACAGAAGCATAGTAAAAAATGGCGGCCTTGCGCCAATCCTGTTTTTTAATGAAGCGGACGCGGTTCTGGGAAAACGCAGGGAATTGTCGCAGTCGCGTAACGGTCCCGATCAGACTGAGAACGCCATTCAAAACATTATCCTTCAGGAAATGGAAAATCTTAACGGCATTCTTATCGCCACGACCAACATGACAGTTAACCTTGACAAAGCATTCGAGCGCCGTTTCCTTTACAAAATTGAATTTGAAAAACCAAATACGGAATCTAAAATTCAAATGTGGCAAAATTTTATCCCCGCTCTTGATGAAAACGACGCCGCAAAACTTGCCGGTAAATACGATTTTTCAGGCGGGCAGATAGAGAACATAGCGCGTAAAAATACCGTTTCCTATATCTTAAGGGGAACGGATCCAAATTTTTCAATTCTGGAAGGTTTATGCAAAGAAGAACTGCTTGAAAAACCTGTTGCAAGGATTGGGTTTTGCAGTGAATAAATCTTTTAAAGGAATAAAATAGGAGATAAGACATGATAAATTTGATTGATAATATTGAATAATCATGTTATTATTTTAATAGTTAAGGAGTTTCTGAACATGGGTGAAAAGGAGAATGTATTACTAATTGAAAAACTGATAACTGATGATGATTTTGATAAGCTAAAAGATTACTTTAAAGATATCAATAATATCAATATTTTTAAAGTTATGGGTATTGATCAAAACGAAATAAGGCACAGTAATACAATAGCATGGCTTTTGGATCCATTTGAAAACCATAATTTAGGAACATTATTCTTCCAAAAATTTATGACTCAACTATTTGAAAAAGATCCTGATTATTTCAATGATAGAAATATAAACATTTTACAATTATTATTAAACGATATTAATGACATGAAAGTATTTCGGGAAAAAGAAGATATTGATATTCTTGTTGTTTCAAAAAAATTAAAATTTGTTCTTTGTATTGAAAATAAAATTAATGCCGGTATTGGTAATGAACAATTAGATAAATACTATAAGTATATTAGAGAGCATTATTCTTCGTTCGATATGATAATTTTTCTTTTATTGTCACCGACCGGATATGAAGTGCCTGCTGATAAATCAGAAAATCCGGAAGACTGGATTTCCGCATCGTATGAAGATATAGTAAAAATACTTCGTTCTATTTTGGAACTGGATAATGAGCAAAAAGTGCAGTATATTATTGATGATTATATTAAGCTTTTGGAAAAGGAGAATATTGTGGAAAACTTTAAACTTGATGGAATTCTTTCGAGTCTTTTTGCAAAACATAAAGACGCCATTGATCTTTTATTAAAGTACCAGGAATCACAACCTGTTATTAAGCGTGTTAGGGAGATATTTAAGGAAACATTCTTGGAATACGAGAAGGAAGGAAAAATTATCTGTAATAAGAATTATTTAGATAAATTTTGGCTGGTTTTTTATACAAAAAACATGGATAAATATTTTCAACCTGTCAAAGATAAGTCAGGATCATGGA
>Ga0268262_10000625_pt1 | contig 45913 bp, 45 predicted proteins | sample TergutNc150P3_FD_190354 | JGI IMG/M metagenome (GOLD analysis project Ga0268262, IMG submission 190354) | Nasutitermes corniger P3 segment gut microbial community from laboratory colony in Florida, USA - Nc150 P3 (SPAdes) (version 2) | ecosystem: Host-associated > Arthropoda: Insects >... | reverse complement strand
TTAAGCCTGGGACCATACTTATCAAACAGATCGTCCAATGGAATCACAGCGCCCGCGTCAATAAACGCGGTTTCGTTAATTTCAATTAAGTCAGGGTATACGCCGCCGGCAATCATGGTTCCCCGTTTCTGGTAAAGGTCTCCGACAAGGATATCCCAATTGAATGTAACGTTAAATTTTTCCTTCAGGTACTTGAACATTTTGTTGTCAGGAGAAGGCTGCGAACCACTCCCAATAAAAACTGAAATTTCGATCGGGTAGTTGTCGCCTGAAGCAGCCGTTTTCTTTTTACAGCCGATAAAAGCCATGCTTGCGATACAGATGAATATCGCAAAAACAATTAGTTTCTTCATTCTCGTCATAGAGAACTCCTTTTCAATCCATGAAAAACCCCAGTAAGAGGGTCAATCACTGGAGGATGATTAACCCCCTCGGGGGCAGTTTACCAACGGTAAACCACATATTTCCCCCTACGGGGAAGTATGTAAAAACCGAATTTATCATTAGGAGGATAAAATTTCGGGTTTTTCACAAAAGATAAAGAATGTACAAAAACTATGCTTTTTCCCGTTTTCATGAAAAAAGGCATAACCCGACAAATTCCTGGCATTTTTTGGTCTCCAAATGATTCTTATTGTTTCCATATAAACAATTATGTTTTTTAATATATATTATGGTTTTTGAATTGTCAAGTGGAGAGTGGAAAGGAAAATTAAAATGGGATATATTATTTACAGTAACTTAAAAAGCTTTATAACTCTGTTATTTTTTGGATCCAAATCATCAACAATCCTGGTCATGAAATCAATAATTATTGCCAAATTCTCGTCCGATAGCTTGTCTAAAACAGCAAAAGCTTCTTTCCATGCCGATTCCAGGATTATTTTGCTGCGGTCTTTATAGTAAATGCGGCCTTTCTCAGATGGTTTCAAAATAATATCTTTATGGTTACCTTGTTGTTGATAACGTTCTACCAAGCCATAATTATCAAGCACTTTGACATATTTCGAAAAAGTGCTCTTTTTTAGCCCTATTTTATTAGCCATAAACACCATATTTTTGTTTTCATCTTCATACTCAACAATACATTCCAATGTTTGCCATTGCTGTGAAGTCAACCTTAACCCCAATTTATCGGTAACAGCCTTGTTCCCAAAATTGGCAAAAAGATTTACATATTTCTTGAGTAGACCCATTAACTCTCTGTACCTGCCCATCCATTCCAGTTTCATCTGCCAACCCCGGTTGATCTCTAGTTTTATAGAACTATATCATTTTTTTTACCATTTTTCTATTACACATGAAAATGGAAAAAGCCTTTTAGTAATATTATAAACCATATAGTCCATAAAGATACTATATAGGACATGTTGTTTTTCCGCAAGGGGTATAATTGAAAAAACGGGTAAAACGTTTAGTAAGCTCTTTACGATTGGCTCGGCACTACTGAATTTTGAAAAGCTCCCTCACTTCCGGTTCCAGGGCAGCAATCATTTTAGACATAAATTCTTCCACTATAGCCATATTTTCGTCTGATAACTTTTCCAAAATGGAAAAAGGTAATTTCCATCCTTTTTCAATAATAATTTCACTGTGGATTTTATAGTATTCGCGGCCTTTATCTGAAGGTTTTAGAATAATATCCTTGCGGTTGTCTGATTGTCGATATCTATCCACTAATCCAAAATCTACTAATAGCTTAACGTTTTTGGAAAAAGTACTTTTGGGTACGCCTATCTGACTAGCCATGAAAAACATGTTTCTATTCTCATCCTCATACTCAATTATACATTCTAATGTCTGCCATTGCTGTGCATTCAATGAAATATCAGAGTCGCCGGGAATTTTTTTATCATAATGTGAAAAAAGGTTCATGTATTTCATCAGCAATTTAATGAATTTTCTGTTTCGTCCCATCCATTCCAGTTTCATTTATATACCACAACCTTTTGCCTCAAGTATAAGGAACCATATCACTTTTTTTTCCCTTTTCCTACATTGCCAAAAATGAAAAATATTTTTATTGACACACTGAATACCATATAGTAATATAAAATACCTTTTTGTTCATATATAAACAATATGGAACATAATGCATTTTAATAAGGGGCTGCTTACGAAAACAGGAAAATTCCAACCAAGTTTTGACTCTTTAAGGGCCTATGAATGCCCCCGTTGGTTTCGGGATGCAAAGCTTGGTTTTTGGAGTCATTGGGGGCCCCAGAGCGTTCCCATGGCCGGAGACTGGTATGCCAGGAATATGTATATTCAGGGGCAACCTCAATATTTGTACCACCTGCGGCATTATGGGCATCCTTTTAAGTTTGGTTACAAAGACCTGGTAAAGCTTTGGAAAGCGGAAAAATTTGATCCTGAAGGGCTTATGGAGCTTTTTGCCAAAGCAGGCGCAAGGTACTTTGTGGCACAGGCAATGCATCATGACCATTTTTTCAATTTTCAGTCAAAATACAATCGCTTCAACTCTGCACAAATAGGCCCAATGAAGGATATCTGCGGACTCTGGAAAAAAGCGGCGGACAGGCACGGTCTGCCATTTGGTTTATCAGAACACCTGGGCGCTACTTTTTCCTGGTGGGCAGTGAACAAGGGGGCAGATGCTTATGGCCCTTATGCCGGCATTCTATATGACGGCAATGATCCCGCATATCGGGATTTTTACATGAATAATTACGAAGATATTGCTAAAGACGGCGATCGAACACGCCTTACCTGCTGGTATACGGCAAATTCCAGCCACCATAAATATTGGCTTTCAGTTATTAAGGAATTAATCGATTTGTTCTCACCGGATTTACTGTATACTGACGGAGGCCTTCCGTTCGGTTATTGCAGGGACGGCGGCCATGAATATTCCGCTCCGGTTAACCATCCGGATTATCTTTACGGGCTTGACGCTGTCTCCTACCTGTACAATAAATCAATTGAAAAAAACGGTGAAAACAAAGCCGTCTATCTGCAAAAAGACAGGCGGGAAGCAATTTATTTGATAGGCATACTGGATATAGAAAAGAGCCAGCTTCCTGAGGTTCAGGAAAAGCCATGGCAAACTGATACCTGCATTGGTAACTGGTTTTACGATGCAAAGCAGGTATTCAAACGCCCCAACCATATCATCGAAATGCTCGTAGATATCATTTCCAAAAACGGAACCATGCTTCTCAACATACTTCAGCTTCCGGATGGCTCTATTGATGATGAAACAAATTATTTGCTTGAGGAGTTAGCATCCTGGATTGCCATTGCCGGAGAGGGAATTTACGGTACAAGGCCATGGCATGTTTCAGGCGAAGGGTATTCCAGTGTCCTGATAGAAGGATTCAGGGAAGTAGCGGTAAATTGGACAGAAACAGATTTCCGTTTCACCGCAAAGGAAAAAACTGTCTACGCTTTTATAATGAAGTCGCCCGAAAATAGATGCTCTGTTCTTCGTAGTTTTAAGGCGGAAGAAAAAATAACATCGGTAAAATTACTGGGCTTAGGATCTGTTCCCTTTAACTGGAACTACGGAGTTCTTGCGGTAAAACTCCCCGAACAACTACCGACCCCATACCTGAACTGTCTGGCTATAGAACTGTCAGAAAATCAGACTGACAAAACAATCTGAATGGAGGATATATCATGTTAATTAATGAATTACGCGTAAACGCCGCTCTTTATGAAACGGCTGTCGCCTTTGACCCTCAATTGCCAATGGGCGGCGGCTTTTTCGGCAGCCCAATTATACCCCCTGGAATTGAATTTATCAGGGGCAACAATGCCGTCCTCCGATTTAATGCGCCTAATGCAAAAACTGTCGTTGTCCGATTAGGCTATTCTGAAGGCCCTATGGTCGAAATGGAAAAACAGCAGGACGGGATTTGGACCGCTACGATAGACAGCGAAAGGGCAAAATACTCCGCGATTTTTTTTGAGGTAGACGGAGTCTATGCGCTGAACCCCATGGCACCCATTGGCTGGAGCCATGCTCATCCCATCAACATTATTGATTTCCCCGACGAAAGCGCTGATTACTATCTGCTGAAAGACGTTCCGCATGGCACAGTAGTACGGGATTATTATTTTTCGAAAACCTGCGGCTGCTATAAAAGCTGCCTTGTATACACGCCTCCTGACTATACTTTAGGCAAATGGGATAATTTGCCCGTGTTTTACCTTCAGCATGGCTATGGCGAAAACGAAACGAGCTGGGTTCATCTTGGTAAAGTCAACTGGATTATGGATAATCTGCTGGCGGAAGGCAAAGCAGCGCCTTGCGTTATTGTCATGAACAACGGAATGGTACAGACGGAACAAAGCGATGGGAGCCGCGATTGGGATCCGCTGACAATTGAGAAATTGCTGTTGGACGACTGCATTCCGTATATTGAAAAGCACTATCGCACAGCTTCCGATAAATGGCACAGGGCAATGGCAGGTTTATCAATGGGTTCCATGCAGACAAGCGTTACAACGCTCAAACACCCGGAGTTATTTGGATATGTCGGGATTTTCAGCGGCTTTCTTGGAAAGATTGGCGATCCAGGCAAAGCTGATAACAGTCACTTTGCCGCGTTTGACGATAAACCGAAACTGCTGGATTCATACAAACTGTTCTTCCGCTGCATAGGCGATGCCGACCAGTTTATCGGACAGTTCAAATCTGAAACCGCAATGCTAAAGGAAAAAGGGCTTGCCCCTGAACAATGGAAAGCGCATAAAGAGGTCTTTTATCCAGGCGGCCACGACTGGAATGTTTGGCGTCCTTGCGTGCGCGACTTCCTTGCGCTCGTGTTTAAGTAAAGCTCACCCTGTATAATCACTTCGGGTAGCCGAATACCGGGCAAAAAGCTCCGCCCTGCTTTGTATGCCCAATTTTCGATAAAGATTTTTTTGATGGAAAAGAACTGTATAGTAACTGACTTTAAGGGTATAGGCGATTTCTATAGGTGCCCTGCCTGAAAGCAGCATGAGTAAAAGGCTGAAGCTTACCAGAAACAGCACAACGCCGATTGGTAATTACTGGTAGAGTCAATAATGCCTTTGGCAGAAACAGTTGATGCCGCAATGAGCTATATTAAGCAACAATATCCGGCAGGCTTTCAGCGTATAAAGCAATTTTCTATTGTGGTTCTGTCAGAAAAGGATCGCTAAGCATTACCCTGTCTCCAAAAATCTTTGTCGACAGGCTTTTGAAGTAATTCGCCGTCAGATTGCTTTTCCAGTGCTTTTTTGCCAGATATTCGGTATAAGCGTACAGCGGATAGACTTTGAAACCCGAGTAGAATTTATCATAATGAGTAACCATCGGGATTGCGCCATATTCATCAATAAAGACTGTCCCTTCCGAAGCGGTTTTCTTTAACCTTACGAACGCCATCGCGCCAAGCAACAAGTTTTCGCTTTGGCTCATAGCCGAGATAAAGTTTCCGAGGGAATAAAAACAGAGCATATTATTTCCGTCCGGCCTTGGTATGTTTTCGATTTCCTGAATTACATGGGGATGATGACCTATAACAAGATCTACAGCATGTTCAGCGAGCAGAACGGCAAAGTCTTTTTGTCTTTTGCTGCAGTCATGCTGGTACTCGTCTCCCCAGTGCATGGAAACCACAAGAAAATCGCACAGGGGGCGGATGGCGTCAATTTCCTTTGCCATTATCACAGTGTTGATAAGCGAGATTAAGTAAGGTTTATCCGCCGGAACCGGAATGCCGTTTGTTCCGTATGTGTAGGAAAGAAAGCCTACGGTGATATTGTTTTTTTTCAGCAGAACAGGAAGGTTCCGCTTTTCTTCGGAACGGTGGATACCAAGGACGGTTACGTCCGGATACTCGTCCCAAAAATCCAATGTCGCAAAAATCGCATCTTCCCCTTTGTCCATGATATGGTTAGTCGCATGATTTACCACATTAAAGCCTGTTTTTTCCAGAGCCCGCCCCACGCTTTGAGGGGTATTAAAGACAGGAAAATCTGAAAACCCAAATTTGCTGCCCGCTAAAAGCGTTTCCTGATTTATAAATGCAATGTCCGCATTTTTCGCCAGGGAACGAATCTCCAGGTAAGCGGTTTCGTAGTCGCCTTCTTCTCCCAATTTTATCATTGGCGTGTGGTACAGGTTGTCTCCCGCCGCGATGATAGTTAAATAACTATCTTTAATGGAAAAATTATCCTCATGCGGTGTTACTACTACCTGAGATGGTAACTCCTGTTCTGCCAGGAACTGAGGTTCTGTTTCTTTTACTACAGGCTCCTGGTTTGCACAGGAAAAAAAGATAATTACAGATATAAGAAAAAAAAAGTGTTTCAGATTTTTCATCTTAATAACACTACATTAGAATCTTTCCAGCGGCCTTTCAATATACGGGCTTGGGTTTCTCCTTGCGCGGTTTCCCCACTCTCCCGCGTTGTTACTGCCTGCAAGAAAAGCCCAGAGCTGGGCAGCAGGCCTTGATTTTCCCGAGGCGTACAAAGCGGTGGCAAAATAATAGACGGTTCTATAGTATTCCGTTTCTTCCATAAAAGCGGCAAGTTCCGGCCGCCTTTGTACAACCGCCATCAGATTTTCCAGGGTTGAAAAGCTATAGTCATAATCCCGGCGGATTACTTCTTCGATGAGTAAGGAATTCTGAATTAAAAAGGCAAACATAAGATGCTCCATTGCCTGGGTATACCTGCTTGAGGAATAGTAAAAAAATCCCAGAAGGCGATGGGCTTTTTCAGTGTCGGTATTGTTGTTGCGGTATAGGGTCAGGAAGCGGTTGATCCCTTCATATTCCAGTATCCTTGTCATCGCGGCCCGGATCTGATTTGAAGAACCCTGAAAACTACCCGCCCAAAGGCTGTCTCTTGGAAGGCCGTTTACTCCAGGGCCTTCGATAATTTCATTTGCCCGCCTTTCCATTTCCTGGTAATTTCCGCGTATTCTGTGCATCTCGGTAATTTTATAAAGAATTTCAATCTCGAATCCCGGAGTTTCAAGAAGGCTCCTTTCGCTCCATGCTTTTTCGTACTGACGAAGCGCAAGGCCGGTTTCCCCTTCGGCCCTGTAGGTTTCACCCAGCCAATATTCAGCCTCGGGGTAGCTTTTCAGGCGATCCAGTTCATTAAGGGCGCGGGACACCGAATTATTCATTGTATTTTTAGGAACGCGATAGTAAAGCTCGTTAAGCACGGTTGCGGCGGTATTTTCGTGGCGATCGCTAATATACCATTCCACATATTCCAGAGAGTCCCCGAGGCGGCGAACTTCCGGTATGGAAAGAAACCGGATAAAATCTTCTTCCAGCCTGGTAAATTGGGCAATCCGCTGGCGGCGGGCATCTTCAAAAGTAATGAGCGCGTCTCCATAAGAGCCTTTCCTAAAAAGAAGCTTTCCCTGTTCCATGGTATACCACCAGGGCTGGTTAGCCTGAGCCGCAACTCCATAATAACTCACAAAACAAAAACCTAAAGCAAGGTATAAAAATTTTACTTTCACGCATCCTCCGCAAAAGACAAATAAAATTAAGAATTAGTTTCTAAAAAAAACAACGAAAAATTCATCTCACAAAGGCACAGAGTTCACAGAGACCACAAAGGAAAGACTGAATGAATCCGGATTAACGAATAATTCCTCTTAACTTTGTGTTCTTTGTGCCTTTGCGCCTCCGTGAGAAATTTTAGTAGCAAAGCTTTAAATCCTCCTCAACTCTTCCTCGAAAGCGGCGTCGGCTTCAATGGCGTTTATGGTGCGTATAACCTTTCCTTTCGAAAATATAAGCACCTTGTCCCCTGCGCCGGTAATGCCGATATCAGCGTGCCGGGCTTCTTCCGGGCCATTTACCGCGCAGCCCATTATCGCCACGGTAATGTTCTTGTCCATGGCGTAAAGCCTGTTCAGCCACTGCGCGGTAAAAGCGTGCGTATCGAAGCCACTTCGACCGCAGCGGGGGCAGGACACAATGCGCACCCCGTGGCGCGGCGCTTCCCCGGTACCCTTCAATTCCCTTACCGTTTCAAGTATCTCCCGTGCGGCAATTACCTCGTTCTCCATGGTGTCTGAAAGGGAGACGCGGATGGTATCGCCAATTCCCTCCCCCAAAAGTGTTACAAGGGCAGTAGCATTACGCACTACCCCGGCAATTAACGGGCCCGCTTCGGTTACACCCACATGCAAGGGAAGATCGCTCCTCTCAGCAAAAATCCGGTTCGCCTTTATAGTATCGGCAACCGACGAGGCCTTCATTGAGACCAGAACGCTATTAAAGCCCAATTCGTTAAAAACGGAAATTTCCCGTTCCGCCGCCAGTACCAGGGCCTCGGCGCTTTCAAGCGAACCGGAGTCCACACACTGGCGAATATCCAGCGGAAGGCTTCCCGCATTTACCCCTATTCTTATAGACCGTGAATTTGCCGCCGCTTTGTTCGCAACCTGCTCTACTTTGTCCCTGTTGCCGATATTGCCGGGGTTTATGCGAATTTTAGCTATTGGAAAGTCAAGGCAGCGCAGGGCGATTCTATAATCAAAGTGGATATCCGCAACGAGCGGCATGGAAACCATGGAAGCCAGGTTCCCAAGAACTTCGGCGGCGTTTAAATCTGGAACCGCAAAGCGAAGAAGGCCGCAGCCCATCTTCTTTAGCCCTGCTATACGGGCGACCAAGGCTTTGCCTGATTCACCTTCAAGGTCAGAAATAGAAAGACGATCTTTCCACATGGTTTGAATAACCGGTGGAAGACCGCCTCCAAGAAAAACGGCATCGACGTGGGCAAAGCCGCCTATTTGCAGTGTCCGCGAATGCATATTGACTGGCGGCTGTAGCCGCCTCCAGGCTATTGTTGTGTATTAGCCAAGGGTTGTCATGGAAAGAACCATTGCAAAAAGGGCAACAGTTTCGCAGATACCTACTACGGCGATGTAGTTGGCAAAACCCTTGCCGGTTTCACTCAACGCGTCCGCGCCGGCGGCTCCTGCCTGGCCCTGTGCAATGGCGGAAAAAGCTATGGCTAAACCTGAACCAAACCCCATGCCCAGGAGTTGACCAGGATTCACCCTATCTATCGCATTCAGCATCTGCTGCATGAGAATAAACCCGTAAAATGTCTGGGTCAGAGGAGCGCCCGCGAAGGTAAGAAGGGTCATAGGCGCGGGTTTATTGGCCTTATAACAGCGCTTCCAGGCGCCGATTGTGGCCGATCCCGCAATACCTATTCCTACCCCGGAACCAAGGGCCGCAATCCCCATCACAATACCCGCACCTATCATTCCTAAAACTTTTGGATCCATAAAAAACTCCTCTTCGTTAATAATCGCTATATTTTTCTACCGTTTAGCAAACGGCTTATATGAAAAACCGGACCAGGTAAGCCCCAGGTGGGAAGAAAATTCCAGTGTGTTAAGCCTTACCCCGTGGACCAGAACCGACAGTACGTTAAGTACCATGTTAAAACTGTGGCCGAATAAAAAGAGTACCACGCCGAATATAAAAAAGGCCAAATGGCTCACCATGGAACCAGCAAAGCCGTCTACCGTACTGGCAATGGAAGCCCCGGCCAAGCCTACCGCCCAAAGCCTGATGTAGGACATGATGTCGGAAAAGACATTGGTTATACCCAGTACGTTTGTAAGGATATTCGCGCAGCTTGTAAGGAAGGATTTGAGGACGCTTCCTTCGTAGTTGCCGAATACAAAGTTCAGCGCAAAACCGCCAACCAGGCAGCCAAACTGCCAGGATTTTACCCCGCCGAATCCGGTATTGAACACAACGAGGGCAAGAACCACAAAGTACATCCCGACTAACATTCCCAATTGGCCGAATTCTGCCAGTACCCTGGGGGACTTAATTTTGGCGAATATTCCCCTAATGTGGGCAACGCTCAGTTGGGTAAGGGCGACGGAAAAACAGAAGAGCATGAGGTTAGAGGTAATCCCTTTTCCCATCGCATCAACGCTGTCGTATGCGGACACCAGCCCGGAACGAATCCAGAAATTGTTTGCGTTGTAGGCTGTAAGCCATCCAGATTCATTCGACGTGTTGACAATGAGGGGGAGGCTGATATTTTGTAAAAACTGCGGTATCGCAGAAACATCAAAACCAAACCACGAACAGGTAAGGACGCCCCAGGCAATGTTTGAAAGGCTCATTAAAAACATAAATTTAATAAACAGCGGCGTGCCTTTTTTGGAGGTTCTAGCTATGAAGATGATCGCAATCAGGCAGAGTATCGTACCATAGGCGGCATCCCCGAAGATCATACCGAAGAACAGGGTAAAGAAAAGGAGGAACCAGCCGGAAATATCAGTTTCCCGGTACCCCGGCGACATTTCCAAAAAGCCCGTAAGGGGATAAATGAACTCGGTAAGCTTGTTGTTTTTCAGTTTCGTGGGAACTTGCATATCGTCTTCGGCCGGATCCGCCGCGCATAAAGCCCAGCCGTTTTCGCTGGCTGCCCGCTTAAGCAAACCCATGTCAGATGCCGGAACGTAGCCCGAGATCCAGGAAATGTTTACATCCGAAGCCGCAGTGCCATTTTCAATGCGTTCCATGGCGCTGTTGGCAGTCTCGTATTCAATATCCGAAAGCAAAGATACTTTTTGGTCTTCGATCTGTTTTTTAAGAGACGAGAGAGCGGCCAATTCATTTTCAATTTTGACCATCTCGGCTTTTCGAATCTTATCCCTCTCGTTAACCAGGGAAAGGGGCCTTTCCGGCAGAAGATAGGGATGCTCATTGGGTACCGAATCAAACGCCAAAAGATGCACGGAATGATTCTTTTTGTCCTTACTCAGGACGATATGAGGCACATCACGAGTATTTTTCTCATAGGAGGTTAAGGTAATGTCGTAGAGCTGGGCGTTTACCCCGTGTTCTTTAAGGTACACAAAATCTTTTGGCTCAAACTCGCCCCATTTTTCAAAGCGGCTGATTTCCCTCTGATGGTTGAAGATATAGTCTTGTAGCTTCTTGCGGCGATCGGAAAGGGCCACCACATGCCTTGCGAGATCTCCATCAAATTTGGGCGGAGGCGTTTTGTCTTTACCCTTCTTTTTCGGGGTAAAGGCAGATAGCACTCCGGACGCGATATCAAGCTGGACACGGCGATCCAGAAGCTTAGTCAGGGCCGGCGAAGAAACGGCTTTCCTTTCCAGGTGAATTACTCCCAGATCCCGTATCTTATTCAGGGCCGCGTCCTTATCCCTGTCCATCACAAGGAGGGACACTTTTTTCATAGGTACAATCACGATCCTGCCCTCTCCATGCCCCGTTTGGAAATTTTACCCCGCACCACAGCGGCGGTCTGCTGATCTCCCAAATACACGGCAATCTTTTTGATGTTGGCTTTGGCCTCGGGGATTTTGATCTTTTCAAAGAGGTTAACCCGCTGGCTGGTAGTCTGGAGTTCCTTCCTTAAACGGCGCTGCTGTTCCTGAAGGCACTGCAGTTCCAGATCCAGGAGGAGATTTTTTTTCATGCTATCTACCGCTATGTCAACCCAGAGGGGTTTTGCCACAATGTCATAATCGCTTACTTCAAACTCGGCGCCCTGAAAAACAGGAATGGATACGCCGGCGACGTTTCCTTCTCCGGCTATCATTTTGGTGATCCGAAGCATATCTTTGGTAAACACGCCTTCTTCGCCGAAAACAGCAACCCACTTTCTAAAACCGGCCTCTCTCTGCTCTTTTAAAGCCTGCATTTCCGCCATATGATTATCCACCAGACGGATTTCAGCCTGAAGCTGCTGTTTCTTTAACATCAGGGTCGGAAGGTAGCGTTGAAACCTTTTGAGGCTGTCTTTCTGCTTTTTCTGCTCATTCTTGGTGAGCTTTATTTTTGCCATAACCTGCTTCCGCTTTCCCTTCTATTTTTTTGGCCAGAACTCGTTGATGAGCTCTGAACGGAGCCCGGTTTCATCGCTTTTAAAACAATCCGCCAGAATTTCCCAGCCCAAATCCAGGGCCCTTTCCAGCGGAATGTTTACGGAAAGATCCATCATCTCCTTTTCAAAACGCTCGCCGTACTGGAGCAGTTTCCCGTCCCAGGCGCTCATATTAAAGCCCATGGATTTCTTTTCCAGGGTGTCCTTGTAAGATGAGTAGAGTTTTATCATACCGTCCATGAGCGCGCGGTGATCTTTGCGGGTCTTGCCGTTCACCTGCTGCTTAAGGCGGGAAAGGGAACCAAAAGGCTCGATGCGCCCGCCGCGCAGGTAGTACTGCCCTTCCGTTATGTACCCGGTATTGTCCGGCACCGGGTGGGTAACGTCATCGCCGGGCATGGTGGTTACGCCCAGAACGGTAATGGAACCCGCCGTATCAAAGTCGACGGCCTTTTCGTAACGGGAGGCGAGCTGGCTGTAGAGATCGCCGGGGTAACCGCGGTTACTTGGCACCTGTTCCTGGGAAATGGCAATTTCCTTCATCGCATCGGCGAAGCTCGTCATGTCGGTAAGGAGTACCAGCACGTCCTTATTCTGCAGGGCGAACTGCTCTGCAACGGCCAGGCTTATGTCCGGGATCATAAGGCATTCCACAGTTGGGTCAGCGGCGGTATGCACAAACATGACCGTCTTGGAAAGGGAGCCGCCCTGCTCAAGGGTGTCCTTAAAATAGAGGTAATCGTCGAATTTTAAGCCCATGCCGCCCAAAATGATTACGTCAACTTCGGCCTGCATGGCGATGCGGGCAAGAAGCTCGTTGTAGGGCTCGCCTGAAATTGAGAAAATCGGGAGTTTCTGGGAAACAACCAGGGTGTTAAAAAGATCGATCATGGGAATACCGGTACGAATCATCTTACGGGGGATGATACGCTGGGCAGGGTTAACCGAAGGGCCGCCTATGGGGATAAGGTTCTCTTCCAGGCTGGGCCCGTTATCACGAGGAGAGCCTGAACCGTTAAAGACCCGGCCCAGAAGGTTTTCTGAAAAGGAAACCTCCATGGGATGGCCCAGGAATTCGATTGTATCGCCAGTCGAAATACCGCGGCCTCCGGCAAATACCTGAAGGGATACCAGATCTCCTGCCAGGCGGTTCACTTCCGCGAGGGAAGCGCCAAAGCTCGTATCGATCCTCGCAAGGTCTCCGTAACGGACCCCCTCAGCGCGGACGGTAATTACGTTACCGGTTATCGATTCTATCTTGCTGTAAATCTTTTTCATCGATTCATTCCTTTATGCCTAGCCGGCTATCAGTTTTTCCGCAACTGGATCCAGCTTGCCAGCCTTATCCTTGACCAAAGCCAAAAGTTCCGCCTCTATTTTCCTGAATCCGTCGTTTTGCCATGCCGAGAAGTTATAGTCAATGAACTTCTGGCGCAGGCTGTTAAACCAGGTACGGGCCTCTTCCTTGTCTTTGAAGTTAAAGCCGCTTCCCAGAATCCTGAGTATTTGGGCAAAGACGTATTTCTGCCGTTCCGGACTAGCAGCCTGATCTACCGCATCAAAGGAGTTCTGCTGGAAGTAGACAGAGTCAATAAACTCGCCTTTAAGGTAAGTTATAAAGTCTTCCAGGCTTGTCCCTTCTTCGCCGACAACCTTCATCATTTGTTCCACCTCGGTACCGCGCATGAGGATCTTGCGCGCATAGCCGACCTTTTCGTCCGAAATGATACCCTGGTATTTGGACCAGGAATCAAGGGGATGAATGGCGGGGAACTTGCGGGCGTCTGAACGCTCGCGGGAAAGGCCGTGGAACGCTCCTACGACCTTTAGTGTCGCCTGCGTTACCGGCTCTTCAAAGTTACCGCCGGCAGGGCTTACCGTACCGCCTATGGTTACCGATCCTATGGCACCGTCCTTAAGCCTCACCAGGCCCGCCCTTTCGTAGAAACCGGCGATGGTCGACTCCAGGTAGGCGGGGAACGCTTCTTCGCCAGGGATTTCTTCAAGGCGCCCGGACATTTCGCGGAGGGCCTGCGCCCAGCGGCTTGTAGAGTCCGCGAGAAGGAGCACATGAAGCCCCATCTGCCGGTAGTATTCCGCCATTGTAACTGCGGTATAAAGCGACGCCTCACGGGCGGCTACGGGCATGGATGAGGTGTTACATATGATGATGGTCCGTTCCATGAGGGATTTGCCGGTTTTGGGATCGATGAGTTCTGGGAATTCTTTCAGGACTTCCACAACTTCGCCGGCACGCTCGCCGCAGGCGGCAACAATAACTATGTCCACATCCGCGTGCTGGCTCATCTGATGCTGCAGTACTGTCTTCCCCGCGCCAAAGGGGCCGGGTACGCAGAAGGTGCCTCCCCGTGCTACCGGGAAGAACGTATCGATAAGCCGGATCTGGGTTACCAGCGGCACTTCGGGCCTGAACCGTTCATCGTAGCAGTTGATTGCACGCTTGACCGGCCAGTGGAAAGAAAGGCACACATTGCTTTCCTCTCCCTTTTCGTCAGCCAATACCGCCACTGTGTCGTGCAACTTGTATTTTCCTGCGGGCTTTACGGATTTAACGGTGTATTCCTTGTACATATTGAAGGGCACCATGATCCTGTGCTTAAAGACGCCTTCAGGCACAGTGCCGATAGTATCCGCCCTGACAAGTTTATCGCCTGGTTTCGCTACCGGGGTAAAGTCCCATTCCTTTACAAGCGAAAGAGGGTCAAGGTAAACTCCCCGTTCAAGGAAGAAACCGCACTTTTCAGCCAATTGCGGAAGGGGATTCTGGAGACCATCGTATATTTGCGTAAGGAGGCCGGGCCCCAGCTCCACGGCAAGCATGTCACCGGAGAACTCAACGGCATCATTCACTACAATGCCCTTGGTCATTTCAAAGACCTGGAGGCTGCAGTTATTCCCCTTGATGCGGATTACTTCACCCTTGAGTTTTTTACCTTCGGTTTGAATATACGCCACTTCGTTCATCATTACAGGGCCGTCAAAAATGACGGCTACCATGTTACCGTTTACCGCGGCGACCTTTCCCTTGGTTCCTTTCATTATAATCCTCTTTAAACCCTGGAATTGTATGCATTCAGTATTGAATCGTAAAGTTCTTTATACTTGCCAGCCCCGATTTCGGCGTCGAAAAACTGCCGCCGTTCCAGTAGCTGAAGCTTCATCAAATAAGCGAAAATATTATTCACCCCGAAGAGATCGATCCCCACCATGTCGTCCAACGCACCCCAGCGGGACTTATCTATGAAAATCGCGGCTTCAAGCGGGTCGGTCATCTCAAAGGCGGCTTTTGCTACTGCCTCAGCACGCGGCACGTCGTGCGGAGGATCCCCCGGAGAAGGGCGTTTCAGCTTTGCCGCCCGCAGGTAAGCCAGATTCAGCATCAGGGTGCGTTCCCTCGCCAAAAAAAGGTCGATAAAGTCCGAGCCTGTAGGCTGAACCGCTTCGACTGCCAATGGGGCATCATAATAACAATAACGAGTGAGGGCTGCATCGTCCGGATGCAATAGGCCATGGCACTGTTCCCGGAATTCTTCGGAGCCTATCGGAGGTTTATCGCCGTAACTGATAAAAGGCAGCGTAGAAACAAAATAGTAGTAATTCCGGGCGCCCAAGGCTAGTTCCCCTTTGCGGCGTTCGTTAAAATTTCCGCCAGACGGGGATTAAGGTAGGCGGAAAGCAGTTTGGCTACAGCCTGGGCCGAAAAATCGTAATATGCCGCACCGTCTTTTTCGACAATGTGGAAACCGCCGTCCAGGTTTTTTCCTGCTTTGAGTTCTACCCCGCCTTTAAGCGCGGACGCAAGCTGCGACTTGAGCGCAGCCTCGATTTTCTTTAAATCGCCCTCTGAAAGCAGTACCGCAACGGAATCGGTATTTTTTGCAGCCCAGTTTTTTATTAAATCAGGCAAAATACCCTTGATCACATCGGCTGAATATGCGGAAGACACCGCTTCGGCACTCAGCTTGTCCAAAAGGGCCTGAATTTCCCCTTTAAATGCAAGCACCAGATTCCGGGAAGCCTGCTCTATAGCCGCAACACCCGCTTTTTCAGAGCGTTCCGCATCAGTTTTACCACGGCTTACGATATCCGCCGCTTCCTTTTTGGCAGCAGCGATTATACGCCCCGCCTCCGCCTCCGCCTCACTCTTTATTTTGGCGGCATCTACTGAAGCGGATTCAATTCCGTCCTTTTTTATTTTATCGATTAATTCTTGCAGCTGAATTTCCATAAGCCCCTCTTTTGATTATGGCCTTAAAAAAGCCTTTGTTATCTTTTTAAAAATTGTCTAGTACTTTATTTTATCAGGGATTATTTTTTTATACAAGAGGAATTTTATTAAATTTATCTCGCCAAGGGACAAAGGAACACACGGGCCAAAAAGAAAGAAGATAAAGCTATTTACCCTAAAATATAACATACCTTTAGAGGGAACAGCGAATGGGGAATAGGATAGCTCAGATAACAATTATGCCAGGATCGCTATTCATCCTTAAGCAATGTGGAATTTACATACCCTTCAATGTTTCCGGACCTGATCTTATACCATTGACCTGGTTTATCAAGTACTTCAACACGAGTATTACGGGGTAGTGTTCCAACAACGGAATTATCAGCAGATGGTCCGCTTCTAACGTTTAGAGCATCAGTATTTACAATCATATATTGTGATTGCTTTAGGTATTTCGCTGCTCTCATACCCTTCAATGTCATGGTAAGCACATTGCCGCTTATGGAATATTTCCCTGTCAATGTTTTAAAAGAGTCATTTAGCTGTTTATCAGAGATGGTATTTCCAAAGGTCTCCTTAATTTGGTCTTTTGTATACCACTTTGATTGAAGCAAACCTTTCCACGCAGGATGACCGCCATAGTAATGGGTTATTGCCATATTTATATTCCCGCCGCTTGCAGTATAAGTCCCTTTAAGCTGGGAGCTTCCCTCAGAATTATTTTCAAAACTTCCATTATTAAATACCATTTCATCATTTGTACTACCCCATGTCCCATTGAGATCAGGATCCGCCCCTGTGGGGACAGGCTCCGGCCCACTAGCACAGCCGACAAGAGCCATTCCAAATACCAGCGCCATGAACAGAATTCCCATAAACAGTTTTTTGTTTGTCATTATTTTCTCCTTTGAGCAATAAAGTTTATTGTGTTTTTTTGGATTCACTGGCGAATATTATAAAACCATCAGGGGGATTCCGTCAATGGTTCAGATTCATAAAAATTTATCTCCCCTTCGGGTTCTTAGCACAAAGGCACGAAGCTCACAAAGGGACATGGAGAAGATATTCTACCACAAACCACACGAACCATCACGAACAGTGCCTTGGAACACCTATAACTTCTTCCGCATATATCGAGCAAAAGGATGCCGAGATCGTTCCCGGCATCCTTAAGGCTATTGCTTGAAAAACCTGCCGCCGCCCATATATGGTCAGGGCATCCGCTGTTTTCGTTAAATGCACTATTCCCACCGGAAAAACCAGATCTGACTTTCATAGCCACTATAGGGGGTAACTCCTATATTATATTGGTCCGCAGCATCATTGTTCGCGTAAATAACATAATACTCATTATTCTGGATAGAGACAAAAACCCATATGTACAATCCATCGCCATTTAGTCCGGAATTATCAAGTTTAATAACCCCTTCCGTAACGCCGTCCCAGTTCCAATTTTCCATGGGATGAAAACTCGGAGGACCGCTAATGCCGTTAATAAGCTTATCTACCCGCGCCATTTTATACGCTGTAGAGATGCCATCCAAACCAACTACCGAGCGGCCTGATTTCTTGGCTTTCAATTCATTGTACATTTTCATAACATGAGTATTGCTCACCGTTGCGATATCGTTATCACCACCGCTAATTATACCGTTGTTGCAGGCGGCTATTGATAAGAAAAGTACAACCGTCAACATCACAATGCCAATAAACTCGAATGTTTTCTTCATAAAAACTCCTTATAAACTAAAATTGCCACTTTTATACTATATTTACTCCGTGTCCTCCGTGAGCTTTGTGAGAGTTAATTTTCTCAATAATTCCCTACCAGTCAAAGGCGAAGACTGCCCTCTCCTGGTAGTCCTGGCCTGGGCCGAAAATAGCGGAGGGGAAGCCGCCCTGGTTGGGCGAATCAGGATAATGCTGGGTTTCCAGGCAAAAACCGCCGTACTTTTCATAAACAGATCCGATTTTTCCCTTAAGCGAAGATATATGGTTCCCTGTATATATCTGGACTCCGGGCTGGGTCCCAAACCCCCTCATGGATCGCCCCGAAAACGGATCGTAGGCTTCCGCGAACGGCCTTAGCTTCCCAATTTCCCCGTCTATTACTAAACAATGATCGTAGCCACCGATTTTCTTTGGCGCAAATTCCCCAATATCCCTGCCGATAGGCTTGCGGATCTGGAAATCAAGAGCTGTATTTTTTACCGGCAGTATCTTACCGGTGGGGATAAGCGCTTCGTCAACCTCGATATAGGAAGGGCAGTACAATTTGAGCTCTGTAGAAAGGACATCCATACCCCGCCCTTCTCCGGCCAGATTAAAATAAGCGTGGTTAGTCAGGTTCACAGGGCAGGGGGCGTCAACTTTTGCTGTATAATCGGCGACAATTTCGTTTGATTTGGTCAGCCCGTAACTGACAGCCGTCCATAAATTTCCTGGGTAGCCTTCTTCGCCATTCGGGCTTTTAAGCTCAAAACGCACAAAAACGCCGTCCTGCTCTTCGTAGGCCTCGGCTTTCCAGACCCGGCTGGAAAACGGCATCCGCCCGCCGTGCAGCGAATTTTCCCCGTCGTTTTTGTAAAGGGTGTAATCAATGCCGCCAAGGGAAAACTTTGCCCCCCCTATCCGGTTGGCAAAGCGCCCAACGGTAACTCCGTAATAGTTATTGTTAACGAATCCGTCAAAGGAGCAAAAACCCAACAGTACATCGTCTGTACCCTTTGAACGGGAAGGAACAAATAACGAAGTCCAGGTTGCACCCAGGGTGGAAATAGAGAGGGCCAAATCCCCGGCTTTTAGCGTATAAAGATGAACCTTTTTCCCGTTAGGAAGAAGGCCGAAAGTCTTTTTTGAAACCTTCATTGTGCCTCTCTCATAATATAAGCGTTGCGCCTCATTTATGGTTTTAGCGTTATATTTAGAATAACCGCTCAATACCGTATTATCAAGGGGGGAGGTACTAGCCTTTTGCATAAACCCACATTAAAATAATTTTAGCCGGTGATATATTTACCGGGAATATAACATCTGAGTAAGGAGAGATAAAATGTTAAAGAAAGGATTACTGGTTTTGATAATAATCGCGTTTGTAGCGGGAGGAGCTTACGCGCAGAACAGTTTCTTGTTAATGGCAAAGAATACCATCACCGTCGATGTCGGGCCGACCATTGTTGGCTTTGGCATTGGGCCAGCGATAAAATTATTTAATATGGAGGGCCTTACTGCCAGCGGTTTAGGCGCTGCGGGTCAGTATGAAAGGCAGCTCTCCAAGTCATTGAGCATTGCGGTACGGGGTGCATATCTGTCAACTGATATGGGTCTTTCGGGTAGTCAGGATACAGGATATGCAAATATAACTGTCAATACAAACATGAAAATGAACTTGTCATCCTTTTCCGGAGAAGGCCATGTCCGTCTTTACCCGTTGGGAAACACCTTCTTTTTGGATGGTATGGCAGGTTACGCGCACTTGAGCACGGACTTCTCAGGTAGAGCTGAAATAGTGGGTGTGGGTGGAGACTCCATTCCAAAATTCACCGCAGAACGAGACTATATAAAACTCGGAGCAAAGGTGGGGTGGAGGATAAGTTTTGGCAAGAACGGAGGGTTTACCTTTGAGCCGGCGGTCGGGGGCTCCTACGGAATAGGTTTGGGTGATTCTATCCAGGATCAAGCTGCAAAAAAACTTGGAGGGAGAGTATCTGCCATTGATGATATATTCCCATACATTGAACAACTCATATTCATCGGTGGCCCGCGCCTCAGCCTGGCTTTCGGTTACAGGTTCTAGTAAATATACCCGGCTGCTTGCCTTGCTAAATCGTCAGTCAAGCGGCCGGATGTTCAACTTAAAAATTTTCCTTAAAATTTTTTCTCACAAAGGCACGAAGCTCACAAAGAACACAGAGGAAATAAAGAATTTAGTTAAAATTTTCCTTTTGAATATAAAGAAGGGTACATCGGTATTTACAAATAAAGACTAAAACTTTGTGTTCTTTGTGTACGCGAACCGAAGGTTCGATGCGCCTTCGTAAGAGTTCTTTTGAAATGATTTTTCTTTAGTTTATGATATTACACATTCCCGTAGGTACGCTCACTTCACTTGATTGAGGGGAAAAGATATACTTTCTTCATGGGTATCTGGGAACGCCTGGGGAATGTAATAAAGAGCTATTTTACCGATGAAAGCGACAAGCTTTTCGGGAACCATTCCAAATGGCGTTCCGATCCGGATCTCGATACTGCTTATGAGGAACTTGATGATTATCTGAAAGGCAAGGACAGCAGGGAAAGAGCTTCCAGCCGGGAAGAAACCGAAAAACAGAAAAAAACCAGACCAGTCCCGGAGGAAATCAGGCAGGACTTTGCAGAATTGGGCCTGACACCTGACGCCACAGCTGAAGAATGTAAAGAGGCTTATAAAAAGCTATTAAAGATTCACCACCCGGATCGTCACGCGAATCACGAAGGAAACATGAACAAAGCGACTGCCAAGTCCGCCAGGGTCAACGCCGCTTACGACCGGATTATTGTCTGGTTCCGCCTTCAGAATCAGCTTTAATAATTAAAATATACCCACTCGGTCCATTCATCGCCTTTATTCCTCTTCACCGGTAAGCTTTCGGTGCAAGGTTTTGCGGCCTATGCCCAAAATGTCGGCGGCTTTGCTCTGATTGCCTTTTTGGGCTGAAACCGTTTCACGAATGATGATTTTTTCCGCCTCTTCCATGTTTGTTCCAAGGGGGATGCGTATCCAGCCTTCGTCGCTGCCGGCCCTGATGCCGGGGGGAAGGTCTTCCACGGTGATTAGCTTTCCCTGGGACATGACCACTGCGCTTTCCACACAGTTGCGCAACTCCCGAATATTGCCCGGCCAGTCGTACGCGTAAAGGCAGGAGCGGGCTTTGTCGTTTATGCCTTCGATGTTCTTTCCGTTTTCTTCGGCGAATTCTTTTAAGAAAGCCGTTATGAGAAGCGGAAGGTCGTCTTTGCGTTCCCTTAAAGGGGGGACATGAATGTTTACCACGTTAAGGCGGAAATAAAGATCCTCGCGGAAATTGCCCTTTTCGATCTCCGCTTTAAGATCCTTGTTGGTGGCGGCGACAATGCGGACATCTGTTTCTATTGTTTCTTCCCCGCCCACCCTTTCAAATTTCTTTTCCTGCAAAACCCGCAGCAGCTTTATCTGTATGTTCTGATCAATTTCGCCTATTTCGTCCAGAAAGAGGGTGCCTTCGTTCGCCAGCTCAAAGCGGCCCCGCTTCCTAGCCAGAGCACCGGTAAAAGCACCCTTCTCGTGGCCGAAAAGCTCGCTTTCCAAAAGGCTGGCGGCGAGGGCGGCGCAATGCACCTTGATGAGGGGCTTGTCCTTGCGGGGCGAAAGCTCGTGAATCGCGTCCGCCACAAGCTCCTTTCCAACGCCGGATTCGCCCGTGATCAGGATAGACGCTTTGGTGGGGGCGGCGCGGCTTGTGGTGTTATAAACCTTGCGCATAACCGCGCTGGTCCCGATGATGGTCTGGAAGCGCTTGTGCTGCGCCAGTTCTTCCAGAAGCCGCTTGTGCTTGAGGACCAGTTCCCGGTTGTCCAGGGCCTGCTTAACCAAAAGCGAAAGGTAATCCAGGTTAACCGGCTTTATAAGGAAGTCCCACGCACCGGCGCGCATGGTTTTAACGGCGGCTTCAATAGTGCCATGACCCGTTAAAATGATCACCGGAATTCCTGGGCTTTCGGCTAAAACCTTTTCCAGCAGCTCCTCGCCGGAAAGGCCCGGCATCCAGAGATCGGTGATCACCAAATCGATGTCGCCCTTCTGAAAGCGCTTGAACGCCTCGTTCCCGTCGGCAGCGGTCGCGACTTCGTGCCCGTCAAGCTCCAGGGCTGCCGCAAGGCCCTCGCGAATATTTTTTTCGTCTTCGGCGATTAATAAGCGGAATTTCATTTATCCCCCTTGTAAGCGATAAGCAGCTGTTCCGGCTGAGGTTTAGGCAAAGAAATGGTAAAAATAGTCCCCTCCCCTACCCTTGATTCAACGTAAATCTCCCCTTTATGTTCCTTGACAACCTTGAACACAACGGTAAGGCCCAGGCCGGTACCGGCTTCCTTGGTGGTAAAGTAAGGCTCAAAAATCTTGGGGAAATCTTCTTCGGATATTCCTTTGCCGGTATCGGCAACAGTAATTATTTCTTCCCTTTCCGCGTCCCTGGTGGCGATGGTAAGCTTCCCCCCCCCGCTCATTGCGGCGGAGGCATTGTTTATCAGGTTAAGGAAGGCCTGCTTCATTAGAGCAGGGTCAAAATCAATATCGCTTAGATTTTCTTCCAGGTTAAGGACACATTCTATGCGGGCTTTTGCCAATTCAAAAGAAACAAATTCCGTAAGCTCCAATATAAAGTCGTTTATGTTACCCCGCCTTGGCTCCAGGTTCATCGGCCTTACTGCGAAAAGAAAATCAACAATTATTCTGTTAAGGCGATCTATTTCCTCATTTAAAACTTTGATGTATTTGTCGCTTTGGCGGAAATATTTATACGGCTCACATTCATTTCCACGGGAGCCCTCCGTCGCCTGTTGGGCCGCGCATAGCTTTTCCTGGGCATCCAGGGCTTTTTTTAAAAGCTGAACGTGGATTGAAAGCGCGCCCAGCGGGTTCTTGATTTCGTGGGCTACCCCCGCAGCCAGGGTAGTAAGGCTCGCGAGGTTTTCCATTTGCCTGAGCTTTGCTTCGCGGTTCCTTCTCTCCGTGATGTCCTCGATAAGAATCACGGAGCCGGAAACCTGGCGATCCTGAACCACCGGCATCACGCTAACCGCAAGAATCCGCTGCATCCCGTTGACATCGACGTAAAACTCCCTTTCCTCCGCTACGTCGGTGGAGAGGAGGGTTTGGGCGAGAAACTCGGCAACCGTTTCTTCGGGGATTACGCTCCAGATGGTTTCCCTGCCCTGCTCATAAGAAACTATAGAAAGGAACCTTCTGGCAGCTTTGTTTGCAAGGATCAGCCTGTGCGAAGTGTCGCAAACAAGAACCCCCCTTATAAGGGAATCCATTACCGTTTCAAGGCGGTCAATTTCCTTTGACGACAAATTAAGCAAATTCCGAACCTGCTCAGGCTTTAGATCGTCTGCTTTTTGAAGCGCCCTTTTTAGGAACTGCCTCATAGTTCCGCCATCCTGAGGCTTAGATCGATTAACAACTTTTCCAAAACCTGAGGCGGCCTAAGGTTATAAGTGCCAGCCGCCGTTTCCGCCCAATCGGAGCACTGCTTCCATGCCTGGCTAAACGACACTGACGGCGCTGTACCGGACGACATTGCGCTCATGGAAACCTGCGCCAGAAGGCAGGAAAGAAAACGGGAGAAAAGGGAGCGCACTTCGAATTTCGCGGCTTTCTCGACGATCAGGTTGATTACAGCAGCCGTGTCTTCTTTAGGCCTGCCAAGGCCCGCGACTTCAGCTTTTGGGGCGCTGGATTTGCCAAGCTGCACAACTTCCTCGCTCAAGGAGCGGCCCTGCCTTTTTGAAAGCAGCGCGGCCCTGTAAGCGACAGATGCGGCAAAAAAAGCCGCGAGGGCTTCGAGCGCGTCGGATGTAACAGGGAGAAAAGAATCAAGGTAAGGGCCTATTCCGCCTTTATAGCAGCCTTCGGCCTTAAAAACCCTTCTGATTACTTCCTGCTCGGCTTCAGCGCCGCGGGAGCTGAAGGCGTAGGGCCTGAGCCTTGAGAGGATAGTCGGAATCAGGCAGAGCGGCCTTGGGGCGGTCAGCACCACAGTCAGGCGGGCGGGGGGTTCCTCCAAGAGCTTTAATAGCGAATTCCTCGCTTCTTCCTGCATCCGGTGGGCGTTCTCGATAATAAGGCATTTCCCCCCGGAGGCCGGGGCGAGGCGGCTCCAGAAAGCGGCACGCCTTATCTGGCCGATAGGAATCGTCTCGCTCATCCCTTCGGACTGGAGCTTAAAGGAACCTTTAATAATTTCCTCCGTCAGCTTCGTTACGGAACCAGCGTCAACAGAACTATGGGCGAACAGAAAGGCAAGATCATCAAGATCCTCTTCCAGCGAATTTACCAGGGGAGAAATTTTACCGGCTTTTGGCTCGTCTTCCCAAAGCACCGGATTGAAGCGGGCAAGGAGCTTTCTTACCGAGCGGATGAAAAGAATGCGCGATGAAGGGCTTCCTGTTTCTTTTAAGAATGAAGAAGCGGACGCGGCAATTTCCGAGGAGAAAGGTTTGCTGCCAAGGCAGAGGAGATCCGGGTGAACCAAAAGCCGGTGGCGGTTACAGGATGGGCAGGGGCAGTTCCATGAAGCCCTGACGGCTTTATCTGCTGCCTCGCAGGAAATAACCCTGGCCAGTTCCAGGGCTGCGGTTCCCTTTCCTGAAGCGGGAGGGCCTGTAAAAAGCATTGAGGGTGCAAGGGACGCGCCCTCAATATCCGCGATAAGCTGGCTTGCCGCGCTTTGTCCAAGAAGGTTTTCAAACACAGTGCAACCCTATCCAAATAATACCGGCAGATATATAAACACGGTCTCGATAGTTTCCTGGCCACGGCCAAATGGAATTTTTATTAATGGCAGCATTATTTGTGCAAAAACGCTGCCTGAAAAAATTTTTGAAGGGTCAAAAATAGGCTGGACATTAAGAACAAAAATGATGAGTATCACAAAAGCAAAGCCTTCGATAAGGCCGAAAACAGCTCCGAGAATTTTATTGACAGCTCCCAGATTTGCCCCCTCTATTACATCCCTTAAGACTTTCTCCAGAAGCTTGATCACGATCATTACCAGAATAAAAACAGCGACAAAACCAAGGAGCTCAGGCACTACGCGTACATTCTGCATGGCATTCTGCCTGATAAACGCCGCAGCAGCAGGATTCAGAAGCACCGCAGCCCAAATCGCCAGGATCAGGGCAGCCCAGGAAAAAAGCTCATCAACAAAACCTTTAAAATAACCATGTACAATCATTAGCATTATTAGAAAAATAAAAATGTAATCGATCACAGGAAGATTACCCATCTTTCCCCCTTATCCTTTCAGCGATTTCCCTCGCTATGAAATCAGCCGCGTTTCCCTCAGACAACCCGCCAATCTTCGCATCAGCCATAGACTTTAATTTTTCGGGATTTTGAGCAAGCAAAGCAATGAGTGTGGAAAGCTTCCCGGCGGAAGAGATTCCTGAATTTTCCGGTATGAAGCAGATAGCGGCGCCGGCTTCCTCGAAAATACGAGCGTTCTCTACCTGGTCTCCCCGGGTAGCCGAACCACGGAAGGGAATCAACACCATGGGCTTCAACAAAAATTTACATTCCCAGATAGTACCTGCGCCACTGCGGCAAAGTACCAGGTCAGCCGCCGCAATAATATGCGGGATTTCATCTTTAAAATAAGCGTAGGGTTTGTAGCGTTCATTTTCTTTCAGGGCGTCTTCAATATTATTTTTCCCGGTTTGATGCACCACCGTAAAAAACTCCGTCAGGTTCTTCAGGCAGGCTTTTACAAGATCGTTGATCTCCCTGGAGCCAAGGCTACCGCCCAGGACAAGCAGTATCTTTTCGCTTTCCCCCAGGCCTAGAAAAGCGCGGCCTTTCGCGGGATCCGCCGCCGCGAACTCATCCCGCACAGGGTTCCCGGAAACACAGATTTTTTTTGCCGCCTTTCCTGCAAAAAAAGCAGCCGATTCTTTATAGGGAATAAAGACCTTTTCGGCAAATTTCGTATTCAGCCGTGTAGCCAGACCCGGTGAAAAATCCGACTCGTGGGTAAAAACAGGTATTTTAATTGAACTCGCGGCGGCGCAGGGGGGAACGCTCACAAAGCCCCCTTTGGAAAACAAAAGGCTCGCCCCTTCCCTTTTTAGAATTTTCCTTGCCGCGAAAAAACCCGCAGCGATTTTAAAAGCATCAAAAAAATTCCGCAATGAAAAATAGCGCCTGAGTTTCCCGGATGGAATGGCGAAAAACTCTATCCCCGCGCTTTCGATGATAGCCCTGTCCATTCCATTGCCACAGCCAATCCAGAATATTTTATGGGGAATAATTTTTCTTAAATACGAAGCGACCGCAAGCCCCGGATAAATATGCCCTCCGGTTCCTCCCCCCGTAAACGCAATGGAAGCCATAATACAAGACTAAAAGATTTTATGCCTTTCGGCAATCATAAAAAGGAACAGCGTACTACGTACTATTGACCACAATGCTTTTTATTGTGTAATTTATTAACACTTCGGGCCGTTAGCTCAGTTGGCAGAGCATCGCCCTTTTAAGGCGGTGGTCGGGGGTTCGAATCCCGCACGGCTCACTAGATAAGCAATATACGCCATGGCGTCTTAAAGAGAATTTATTTTCTCCGCCAGGGCGTCATAATTGCCGGATTCGGGGTTATCAGTTATCCGGCAGCGGATAAGGCTTCCTGAGGCAGGGGCTTTAGCATCCCCGTAATTTACCCGAACTTTCAGGTAGTTTTCCGTAAGCGCCTGAACCATGCCTTCCGGAGTATTTTCCCCTGCCTCTGCAACGGCTTCCACTTCTTTGCCTATCCAGCGCTGGATATATTCACGGCGGCCTTTTCGGGCCAGATTTGTTAAGAGTTCAACCCGCCTTAATGCATCCTTTCCGTTTACATTTGCGGAAAAATCAAAAGCCGACGTTCCAGGCCGCCGGGAATATGTAAAGGCGTGTATCCACGCAAAGGAGAGCTTTTCCATCAAAACATAGGTCTTTTCAAATTCACACTCGGTTTCGCCGGGGAAGGCGGCAATGACATCGCAGGCTAAAAAGGGATCATGGCGGAGGCGACGGAGCAGCCCTACAATTCTTTCAATATCATCCGGGCTATACGGCCTGCCCATCTTCGCCAGTATCATCTCGCTTCCCGATTGCAAAGAAAGATGGAAATGGGGCCTTATTCTATTGTTTTCCAAAACACGGAGAAACGCGTCTGTAAACAGAGCGGGTTCCGGCTCTATCGAAGAAAGCCTTAGCCGTATCGTCGCAGTTCCGTTTAAGAGAAATTCCAGGAGTTCCGGAAGGCCCATCGACTGATCCCGGTACTGGCAAATATTTACCCCGGTAAGGACGGCCTCGGCAATTTCCCGCTGCTCCAGGGTTTGGAGCTGCTTGAGGACTTCGCCTGCTCCAAGGCTCCGGCTTTTCCCGCGAGCAAGGCTTACCCTGCAATAGGCGCAGTTACGGTCGCATCCGTCCTGGATTTTTATGAAAGCCCTGGAATGGGAAAAGAATTTTTCAGGAGCAAAGCGGAAAACGCTATCAATGGTCTTATTGGAATCTTCGTTTGAATGAAGCCATGAAGCAATCATGGCACACAGCAAATCGGGATTTTCGCAAGCGGCGTCGGAGAGAAAACGGCCAAGATCCAGAAGGCGATCTTTCTCTTTGCCCGGAACAATAAAAAGCCGGCCTGACGGGCTTCCTTCCAATTCCTTTATGGCGGCTGGATCCATCTGGGCATAACAGCCGGTAACAATAAGGCAGCTATTGCACTGTTCCCTCAAAGCTTTGCGGATAACCCGCCTTGCCTTTTGCTCGGCCATCGAGGTAACAGTGCAGGTATTAACAACCAGAATCCCTGCTTCTTTTTGTTTTTCCTTAAGGGAATCCCATGGTGCAAAAGAAAAACCATTGCGGTAAAATGAATCGGTAATTGCCTCAGTCTCAAGCTGGTTTAGCTTGCAACCCAGAGTAAAAGCTGAAAAAAACATGACTTTACCGGGACAGGGCCTGCCTGACTCGTTCAAGCCCCCGCCTGGCATCGTTCAACTGTGAATTAAGTGAAAGGGCTTTTTCGTAGGATACGGCGGCTTCGTGCAGATCCCCGGCGTTTTCCTGCGCGTACGCAAGGCGCGTCCACCAGACCGCGTTTCCCGGAAGGCGGTAAAGCGCGGTTGTAAGGGCGATGTCGGCGTGCCGGAAACGTCCAAGGCGTATATAGATTTCTCCCAAATAATAATAAACAGTTTCTATCCTGGCCCCTTCAGGCGCCATATTGATGTATTCCTGAAAATACTGGAGCGCCTCGTTGTTGCGCCCCAGGAAATAGCAGATTTCCCCCAAAGCCTCGGTAATCCTGACGTCATAGCGGTTAATAGTTCTGCCTGCCCTTGCATAGTCCAAAGCTTCGCTATAACGGCCAAGCTTTACAAGGCTCCAGCAGATAACAACATGAGATTCAATATTACCGGGAATGGCGGCAATTTCATTTTTACAGATTTCTACAGCGCGTTCGAAATTATTGTTCCTGTATTCCAAAAGGGCATCAGGAACAGTTTGAGAAAAAAGCAGTCCTATTGATAACAAAAAGAAACTAAATAGAAGAACAGGCCTTAAGCCTTTCATATTTTTGGACTTCTTTCCGCCATGGTGCATCGACCGTTAAACATGCACCCTGACTCCATGAAAATTTCAGGGGCCTTCACATTTCCGATAAGTTTGCCGGTTACTGTTATTTCCACTTTTTCAGAAGCGGTAACATCCCCTTTTACCGAGCCACGGATAACTACCCTTGAGGCATTGATATTCGCCTCTACTACCGCTTCTTCATCCACCACCAAAAGCCCATGGGCAGCAATGTTGCCGGAAAGCTTTCCCCTTATAAGAAAAGGTTTTTCAAAATTAAGTGTCCCGGAAAAATTAATATCCTTGGATAAAATAGTATCAAAATCTTCATCTTCCAACGCATCGTTATGGACATCGGTCATATAGGGAAATTTAAGCGGTGTAAGGGTGTAAGGTCAATAGGCTCAGGCGGTTCAATTATATTGCTTAAGAAATACCTGTTGAAAAGATAAACTGCTGAACAGCTTTCTCATACCGCTCGGGGTACATCGAATGGCTTTGACAATGGCCGGCGCCCTCAAAAATTTCCATAGATGACAGTGGGCTTTTCGACGCGCTGCGGAGCTCCCGGCACATGCCGACCGGAAACTCCTCGTCTTTTGTTCCGTGAATAAACAGAATTGGGACGTTCGAGTTTGCAACCCTTTTAATCGGTTCTATATCGGAAAAATTAAAGCCGTATTTCTTCTTTAGGCTGCGGTTTACCATAAACATCAACAAATGCGAGTTAAAATGGAGAATTTGTTTCATTTTGGCCACGGACGCCTCCCGGAATGTGGTACAGCACCCATCCACAACGGCACAGTCGATGCGGTCGTCTATGGCGAGCGTTTCCAGCGTGGTAATAGCGCCCATTGATTCGCCGTGAACAGCGATGAACGTATGTTCCCCCAGCCGGTTTTTCACCCAGGAGATAATCGCCGACAGATCGTATTTCTCTTTAAAGCCCAGCGTGCATATGTTGCCGGTACTGTCGCCGAACGCGCGCTGATCGTATATTACAGCCGCATACCCTATATCCATGAATGCTTTGATATAGCGCACCGATATCAATCTGTTCTGCGCGTGCCCATGCACGCGAATGACGCATTTGGGACGTTCGCCCGGCTGCAAAGCCTTTTGCGCCGGGATGAATTCGCACGAAATATCCGCGCCATCGCCGTGGATTACAAACGGCTCTTTGTCCATTTTGTCATAAGCGTCAAAATCCACATGACCGAATGAAATTTGATCGGCTCTTAAATGCTCAAATGATTGGCGCTTATTTCCTGTTGGAATTACAGTGGATTTCGGAAACATTTGGCTGAGCGCAAGGCACATTAAAAAATAGAGCGTTAAAACCCCAGCAATACAGATCAGCGCTATAAAGTACCAAGCCATGATATTTTCCTCCCCATCTAACTTTTTTTATGCGTTTACTGTTTCTACAGTTTCCGGGCTAATACGAGCCGTCAGTTCCCGTACAATCTCATCGTATTTTTCTTCGCTTAAAATGATTTTCTTGCTGTAAATAACATAGGCAACGATCAAACATATGAGGGGAATCAGTGACAAGAAACACAGCAGAGCATTTGCACTGCCGGCAGATACTTCCCTGATAACTGCATCGATCAGCTCCGATTTGGCGTCCGGTAAAATTTCACCCCTGACCACAGCGTTTTCAATTTCGGAAATTCGGTTAGTAAAGCCGAGTACGCCTACGGCCAGATATATAAGCATGGAAAGCAGCAGGCCAACGGCCATCCCCAGTTTTGACACGAACGCCCGCACCGAAAAAATGATCCCTTCATTTCTGTTTCCTGTTATATATTCATTGTACTCGACGCAGTTCGCGATATTCACCAACAGGATCAGATAAAATACATTTTCAAGCCCCACCAGCATATTAGCGCCGGTCAAAGCGTAAAACTTGTATTCAGACAAATTTCCCGGCCAGAACGAGCCAAATAGCAGCAATAAAAAATAACCGGTTACGGATATACTCAGTCCCGTCCGCACAAGACTTTTGCGGCTGAACCTGCGCGAGATAGGCGTGAATAGAAAAATTACAAAGCTGGCGGCCAGCATCCCGGCGGTAGTAAAAATGCTGGTCAGCGCGCCGTTGTACCCGAATGATAAATACAGATAAATCGGCGCCATCGTTGCCACCAGCATATACACGATAAAATGCAAAAAAAGCAATATACCGTTCCACATCACCTGGTCATTCCCTTTGATGACACCGATGATTGCGTTAATGCTCACGTTTCCTGCAGCTGCAGATTTCGCAGGCAGCGGCCGCTCCTTAACGCCAATTAAAGTGAGCGACTGCGTGACAAGCATAAGGGAGCAGAACAGCATGGCAAGCGCCGCATAAGCTGTCACAGCGCTGCCGCCGATAACTCTTTTTCCAGCCGTGAATGTGGGAACGATCAAGCCGCACAGAAAGGCCGCAACGCCGCACATGATGTTGGTCAGGCACATGAGCTTGTTGCGGTCGTCAGCGTTCGAGGTCAGCGAAGGCAGCATACCCCAGTATGAGATGTCGTTCATCGTATATGTGACGCTAAAAGCCAGATACATCACGCCAAACAGGATCACATAACTCCACCCTTGCAGGGTGTTCGTGAACGATACGACGACAACGGCGACGGTCGATATACAGCCGCTGAATATCCACGGCTTGAATTTGCCCCAGCGCGTGCGGGTAACATCCAGTATATTACCCATTACCGGATCGTTAAACGCATCGAAAATACGGGCGATCACCATAATGACGGTAAGCGCGGTAAATTGCTGCGCGGTGAGTGTCTTCGTGAACAGGACATAATTTGACAGATGCCCCATAAAAAGCCCGGCAGCAGCCATATCGCGCCCTACCGATCCAATTGAAAAGCACCAAAGATTCCTGTTACTCAAACGGTTTTGCATATTCGTAGTGTATCACCTAATCAACACAGGCGCATACACGTTAAAACCCGGCAACCCGTTTCCCGTCAAGGCCCCGGATTACCTCGCAGGCAAGGCGGACTGCGTTTTCAAAATCCGAATAGGAAGAAATGCTGTAATGCGTGTGGATGTACCGGGCGGGAATGCTGATGACGATTACCGGAACCGCTTTACCGCTTAGGTGAATCACCCCGCCGTTGGTAGCGCCGCCGGTCCTCACCGCTTCCTGAACAGGGATGCCTTTTTCTCTGGCGATGTCCAGGGCAAAACGCTGGAAACGTGGATTGGTGATCATCCGGGCGTCAAAGTGCCGCAGCATCGGGCCTTTTTTCAGCGCAGTCTGAACCGCGTAAGCTTCCACAACCGTATCGTCGGCAGGGCTGCCTTCAAACACAATCGCGATATCCGGCTTCACGGTTTGGCCGGTTACCTCTGCTCCCCGCATCCCCGTTTCCTCCTGAACCGCAAAGGCCCCTGTTACATTCACAGCAAGTTCCTCCCCGACCAGTTCCTTTAAGATTGAGACAAGAGCGGCGCAACCAAGGCGGTCGTCAAAGGCCTTTCCGATCATTATGTCGTGTTCCTCGCGGTACTCAAAGGAAACAGCCGGCACTACCGGGGTTCCTATGGAAATGCGGTAATCTTCACGGATTTCCCTGTCGCTGGAAGCGCCTAAATCGATCACCATATCGGAAATTTCCGGAGCCTGCTTCTTTTCCGCATCTGAAAGGTAATGGGGCGGCTTACTGGCGATTATGCCCGGAACCCACTCGCCCCGGCTGTTACGCACCAGAACCTTGTGAGCCGGAAGGCAACACGGAACCCATCCGCCCAGGGGAACAAAATCCAGGGTCCCGTTGGGGCGGATTGCCCTGATCATGAAACCTACCTCATCGCTGTGAGCGTCAAGCATGAGAGTAGGCTTCCCCTCTTTCCATCCCTTCCGGCGAAGGCAGAGGTTCCGCATAGCGTCTTCTTCCCACTCGCCAAGGCCTTCCACGTAACGGCGGATAACGCCGAGCACTTCGTCCTCAAAGCCCGAAACTCCGGGAGCTTCGGACAGTTCCTTAATTAAAGCGATAGTTTTTTGTTTCTCCATTTTTTATCCTTCATTTAAATATAGTAATTTATTGATAATAGAGTTTCCACATATTGCGGTATCTAGTATCTAAGCCTTTTTTTTGGTATCTTTTAACTATGACAGCAGACGAACTTCGAACCAAATACGTTGAGTTTTTTAAAACAAAAGCTCACGCGCAGATACAGGGCAAGTCCCTTATTCCTGAGAACGATCCCACGGTGCTATTTACCACTGCGGGTATGCACCCGCTTGTCCCCTACCTTTTGGGGGAGGAGCACCCCGCAGGGAAACTCCTTGTGGATTACCAGAAGTGCATCAGAACCGGGGATATTGATTCAGTAGGGGACACCAGCCACCTGACTTTTTTTGAGATGCTGGGAAACTGGTCGCTGGGGGATTACTTCAAAGACGGCGCTATCAAGATGAGCTACGAATTCCTTACTTCGCCGGAGTGGCTGGGGATCCCTGCGGAAAAAATCGGGGTGACGGTTTTTGCCGGGGACGAGAACGCCCCCCGCGATGACGAGTCTGCGGATGTATGGCGGAGCCTGGGGTTCCCTGAAAACCGCATCAGTTACCGCCCAAAGGAAGACAACTGGTGGGGCCCCGCTGGAACCACAGGCCCTTGCGGCCCGGATTCGGAGATGTTCTACGACATCGGAAAAGAGCCTTGCGGCCCAAAATGCGGCCCTGGCTGCTCCTGCGGCAAATGGCTTGAAATCTGGAATGATGTCTTTATGCAGTACAACAAAAACTCCGAAGCTCAATACATTCCGCTTTCACGCAAGTGCGTCGATACAGGCATGGGCATCGAAAGGACAGTAACGATTCTGAACGGAAAATCATCGGTCTACGATACAGAAATTTTTGCCCCAATAATCGCGGCTGTTGAAGCGGCTGTCGGCTACAAGTACGGCACAGACGCCGAGAAAGACAGGTCGCTCAGGATAATTTGCGACCACACCAGGGCTTCTACCTTTGTCCTCGGGGATCCCAAAGCGGTGAGCCCCTCCAACGTGGGTGCGGGCTACGTGCTAAGGCGCCTTATACGCCGGGCGGTGCGCCACGGGCGCAAACTCGCGGGAAGGGAAATAGTCCCGCTGCTCTCCCCCATCGCGGCTGTGATAATTGACAAGTTTAAGGGGCCATACCCGGAGCTGACGGAAAACAAAGCCTACATAACGGAAGAATTAAACGAGGAGGAAGAGAGGTTCATGGAAACCCTTCAAAAAGGGGAACACGAATTTGAGAAGCTTCTTCCGGATCTGCTAAAAGACCCCAAAAAAATTATGGATGGCCGCATTGCCTTTAAGCTCTACGACACCTACGGTTTTCCTATCGAGCTTACGGAAGAGTTGGCGGCGGAAAAGGGCATGAAGATTAACCGAGGGGAATTTGACGAGGCGTTTAAAAAGCACCAGGAGCTTTCCCGAGCCGGAGGGGAACAGGTCTTTAAGGGAGGTCTCCAGGATCACAGCGAGATTGTAACAAAATACCACACCGCCACGCACTTGCTCCAAAAAGCCCTGAAAATTGTTTTGGGGGATCACGTTGCCCAAAAGGGCTCCAATCTGACCGCTGAACGCCTTCGCTTTGATTTTTCCCACAACGCGCCGATGACCGAAGAAGAGATCAAAAAGGTACAGGAAATAGTCAATGAACAGATTCGGAAAAACCTGCCGGTAAGTATGGAAATAATGGAACTGGAAAAGGCCAAAGCCTCAGGCGTTACAGCTCTTTTTGGCGAAAAATACGAATCCCAGGTTAAGGTCTATACTATTGGGCAGCAGGGGCAGGCGTTTTCCAGGGAAGTCTGCGGCGGCCCGCATGTTGAGAACACCGGCGTTTTGGGAAAATTTATTATCCAAAAGGAGCAATCATCATCATCGGGCGTCCGGCGAATCAGGGCTGTCCTTGAGCAAGCCCAGTAACCTGGCGGGGGCATTTTGTTTTTATATAAAGGATTAACATGAAACGATACCTTATTCTTTTCATTTTAGCTGTTTTCTCTTTGGCAATGGCCGTTGCCCAGGCGGATCTGCAGCCTGTCGCGTTGGTGAATCTGACAAAAAGCGAGCCTATCACAGTAAAGCAGCTGAAAACCGAGATTGAAAAATACGCCTGGCAGAGCATAGTTAGCCGCCTTGGGCGCGTCCCCACAACGGCGGAAGTAAACAAGGAAGTCCAAAATTGCAGCCTGGAAACAAAAAGGCAGATCCTTGAAGTCCTAATCAATGACAAGCTTGCCTTGCAAGCCGCGGAACGGGACAAGATCACCGTTACCGACAACGAAGTAAATCAGCAAATAACCCAGTTAAAAGCACAGATGGCCCAGACAATTGGGCGGCAGGTAACTGACGAAGAATTTGCTACAGCAATTAAAAACGAAACCGGCCAGGATCTTCCCGCTTTCAGGGATACCATAAAGCGGCAGGGCATAATCCAGAAATACCTGCTATCAAAAAAACAGAATCTGTTCGCGAGCATGAAACAGCCGACAGATCAAGAAATTATTAACGTATACAACCTTTCAAAAGCCCAGTTTGTCAGGCCCGAAATGGTACGTTTTTCGATGATCATGATACCCTACGGCGCGGATGCCGCTTCCAAAAACAAAGCGAAAGAGCTTGCCGACAGGCTTATAAGGGAGATTGGCTCGGATACTTCGAAATTCGACGAAGCAGTCATCAGGGGCCAGGCTCCCAATTCCGGCTACCAGGCCGGGGACGGGGGATACGTCCCGCGCAACCCGGAAGCCCAGCAAGTCGCAGGGGCGAATTTCATGAATGCCGCCTTTTCATTAAGGCAAGGCGAGGTTTCAAAGCTCATTGAAGGCGTTGGGGGCTACCAAATTATTAAGGTTACCGAAAGCCTGCCTCAGAAAGCCCTGGAACTTGATGAAATAACGGCTCCCGGAAGCCGTGTAACGGTAAGGCAGTACATAGCGGCAAATTTGCTGAACCAAATACAGCAGGAAACCCTGGACAGAGCTTCCAAAGAGCTGATAACAGAACTCAGGACAGGGAATCCGTTTCGAATAATGGAAAATAACCTCAACTGGTAAATGGCCTCAAGGAGAAAAGGACGGATCCTGGCTTTCCAGGCTCTCTTTTCCTGGGATATACGCTACAACCAAACCGGGGACGCTTCTATACCCGAAGGGCTTTTGGATTTTTCCTGGGCCGATGGGGATGTACCCGGAGATACTCCTATAGATGAAAAGATAGTTGCATTTTCCCGCCTTTTAGTAACAGGGACTGTAACACACATCGCAAATGTGGACAGCATGATCCAAAAGCACCTTGTAAACTGGGAAATAAGCCGCCTGAACCGGGTCGATCTCGCAATTTTAAGGATGAGCGTATACACGCTTATGTTTCAGGGCGAAATGCCTCCTTCCGTGGTAATTGACGAAGCCGTGGAAATCTCCAGGGAATTCGGCTCCGACGATTCTTACCGTTTTGTCAACGGCGTCCTGGACAGCGTAAGAAAAGCTCTGTCAGGCGAAGCGGTCTCCAAATGAAAAAGAAGAAAGGGAAAGGCAACCCGCTTAAAGCTATCAGCATCATAGGCCTTATCCTTGCCATAATCGTTTCCTGGGGGATGGTGTTATTGATTTTGTTCTGGGGAAATCCCGGACAGGAAAGAATAAGCGGAAACACATTTACAAGGGAACTAAGGGCTTACGATATTTTTGACGCTCCAAAAAAGATAATCGAAGGCGAGAACCCCGATCAGATAGAAAGGATGCTTACAAGGCTGCAAAAACACGTAAAAACCCCGGAAGAACAGCTTTCGGTATTAAAGCGGCGAAGGGCCCTTGCAATGATTGACAGGCGCTACATCAGCGCCTACGCGAAAGCCGCCCAGGCAGCTGCTAATGCATTTACCCGCTCTCCTCCAATCGCGGCTGTCGCGGCAGAAGCGACTGTGCTTGGCGGCGTTTCATCTGGAAACGACCCTACCCTGCTAAAAAATTACGCTTCCAGGATCTCCCAATACCGCTTTGATATGCTCAGCTTAAGCGCTTACATCCTTGCCAGGGAGCTTGATAACCCCTCCAAAGCCGCAGCCCTGCCGCTCTTAAACGATCTGCCTGCCCTGGATATGTCAATGCTTTCAGAAAACACACAAAGGGATCTCCTTATTGATGATTTTCTGCTCCGTGCGTACTCCGGCGATATAACAGCCGCGACATCCGGAATCAATAATTTAATAAATACAGGCTCGGCGGAAATAAAAAGAATGGGGGCGGAATTTTTTTATGATCACAATAATCCCCTAAGGGCGGCAGAGCTCTTCCTGAGCCTTGATAGCGAAAACGACTTTGCAAGGGCTGCGGATGCCCTGGCTTTAGCGGGGGAGATCACCGGGGCAAGGAACATCTGGCTCGCCTTATCCGGAGGAGTGCCAAAGGCAAGTTTACGCTACCTGTATAACCTCGCGTCTTCCTCGCCTGATGAAGCGGAAGAAGAGTCATGGCTTGAAAAGCTGTTTGCCCAATCGCAAGGTTCCCAACCCAAGCAAGGCGCGTTGGACAGCTTAAGCGTCTACAGCGTAGTAAGGTACACCAGGCTTTTGGACACAGATCGCAGCATTGCCGTTCTTGAAGACTTTAAGGGCGCTCCTCTTTTGGATCTGGAGCTTTTACGCCGCAAACAGCCCGGATGGCCCCGAACACGCGCTACCTCGGAAGTCTGGACGCTGCTCAACCGCTCAGGCGATAACCCGGATCTGTACGAGTGGGCCGCATGGTATTTTGAGTACCAGAAGCTTTACTCTGAAATAGCAGTGCTCCTGAAAGAGGCAAGCCGTAAAGGTATGACAGGCTCCTGGTTCGATCTACACACCAGCCTTGCTCTAATAAGAGATGGAAAAATACAAGAGGCAGAAAAGATCCTGGAAGCCCGTTACAGGGACCCCTCTTTAGCTGACTGGAGAATCGTTGCCAATCTCGGCAGGATCCAGGAAAGCCGCCGCGCTATTTCTACCGCTTTAGACTACTACCAGGCAGCCGCCGCTCTTGTCAAAGACAAGCCTTCCGCCGCTTTGGTGCAATTGCGCCTTGGGCGCTGCCTTGAAGCCCTCGGCCGCATGGCAGAGAGCTACCGCGCCATAGAGCTGGCTTACGAACTGGACAGCGACAACATAAACGTCCGCCGCGAATTCCGCCGCATCGAAGGCCGCTGATTAGAAAACCAATAATTCCTAAAAATTTTACCACAGAGTTACACGGAGTCTCACGGAGTAAAATTCAAAATTAAATAAACTCCGTGGTACTCCGTGGTTTTCTTTATTTAGCAGGTGTGAACCTGAAACCGGTGCCGTCGGATTCTACAGTGCCGACTGCCGGGTAGACCATGTGCATGCCGCCGATGGGGATTTTGTTCCTCGCTGCGTAATCTAGTATCTGCCTGCGCGAAGCGGCGGCAGCTTTCTGATCCGTATCGTAGGTTGCCGAAATATCCGGGTTGGGTATCTGGATAAGCGCCACATGCAGAAAGTCCCCGGCAATTATCAGCTTTGCCCCATTGTTTTCCACCAAATAGGCGGTATGGCCCGGGGTGTGCCCGTAGTTGGCAATGGCGCTTATCCCCGGCAGGATTTCCCTTGTCGCTGCGCCCAGAGCATCCGGCTCAAAGGTAATTACCCTGGAGCCATAGGGGGCTAAAGCCGCGACTGCTCCCTGGTTTATCTGGGTTTTGGTAAAGAAGGAGTACTCTTTTTCAGACAGGTATATTTTCGCGTTTGGAAGAAGCGGTTTACCGTCCTTTTGAAGGCCCCCAATGTGGTCGCCGTGCATATGGGTTAAAAGAACCGTGTCAATCTGATCCAGGCCAAGTCCAAGGGTTTTTATCTTGTCGAAAATTGCCCCGCCGAACGCGGTATCCACCAGGATGTTTTGCCCCGGCGTTTTTATAAGAAAGGCATTGGTCGATTGCTTGAATCCGGTTTCGGGTATGTAGCGCTTTATCATTGCCGCGTCCGCGCCGGGGATGATGCCGGTGCTTCCGTTGCGCTCGGATTCAACAAGCATAAAAACTTCAAACTGCCCCACTTTAAACGAATAAATGCCGTCGGTTTCAGACGCAAAACCGCCAGCGGCAATCGCGCCAAAGAGCAGCCCAATAAATATTTTTCGTCTCATCCCGATCCCCTTTATAGTTTTAGAATTTCCCGCCGCGGCCGCCGTGGCTCATTCCGGAAGAGCCTGTGTGAATGCCCCTTCCCGAGAGGTTTGAATCGCTTGCCCTCGGGGTTTTAGTGATATTGCTGTAAAGAAACTGATCCTGCTGTACCGCAAATGACAGGCTTCCGGGAATAAGATAAGCCTCGGCCTGGGTTTGCTCAATGGCAGTGTTCATGCTTTTTTTCCAGACCCCGACAATCAAAAACCCTATTCCCAGGGACACTAACCAGGCAATTGCCACTAAAATCAGGTTGTATTCATCAAAGAAATTGCTATTATTGCCTTCGGCGTCAAGAATGAGCAACTCTTCCCAACCTTTCGCGAAAGCGGCGAAAGCGTTGTAATAGTAGCCATTCCTGAGATAGTTAAGCATATCATTTTCCAGTTTATCGGCAGATGCGCCATTAAAAATCCTAATGCCCCTGCCTGCCATGCTGAACCAGTATTCCCGGGTCTCCATGACTAAAAGAAACAGGCAGCCGTCCCGATTCTGGCCGAGGCCGTAACCGTTGTTATCAAAAAAATTATCCGCATAGTCCCTCGTATTGGCATAGCCTATGTCATTCTCCGTTACAATCACAAGATCAAAATTGTAAGTTAAGGATACAGTATCCGCCAATTGCCGGAGGCTCGCCGCTTCGGCGGCGCTTAAAAGGCCGGCGTTGTCAACAACCCGGCTATTTGCAAAGAGAGGGGTGGAGATAATCAGCATTGCCAGAGACAATAAAAACAGCTTTATCTTCATTTCACGCCCCTTATAAAAAAATGCTAAGCAGCTGAATAACGACGGTAAAGGCTATGCCAAAGATCGCCGTGAACAACAGGGTGTACCTTACGGCTTTCCCCTTGTCAACAGGAAGCCTGCCAACAAAGCGGCCTGTCTGGCCGTTCATCATAAATTGATAATTTTCCCTGTTGTATTTTGTGTTTAATATCCATACCGGAAACAGCGCGTAGCTTACCTTGCCGCTCTCTATATTTACAACGGAACTCTCCAGCATTACCGACGAATAGCCGGCGACAGAGTGCCTGAATTCTGTTTCTACCGAGCTTTTTATCCTCGCGTTTGCCCTTTCCTTGCTTGCCTCGATATCAACATCGTACTTCTCCGCCGAATAACCGGCGAGGTAATCGCTTTGAAAGCCTTTTATCTGGGCATAGTCGAAAGGCTCAATGGCGTCCATGTAGGCGTTATACATCTTCTCCGAGCCGTCGACAGGAACCTTTTCAAAATTAAGGCTGCCGTCCCTGATAACGGAATAAAAATCGGTTTTGGTGTAGTTAAAGCTGCCGTCGCTCCAGGCTCTTACCTTTGTCGCCTTGTACCTTACGCGAGCCAGAGCCTTGGCATCAAAAAGCCAGAACGGGGCGTACATGCCCTGGACATTCTCGATGCGGTTTTGCTTGACAAATAAATTCGGCAGAAGCCGCTTTCTGTCACAAAACTTCTTAAGGGCTTCCACTGCGGATTTTTTTTCAAGCTTGAAAGGAATACAGTACTCCGGCTTTAGCAATCCCTGAATGCGTTTTTGCACTATCTGGGCATTGCCGCAGCAGGGGCAGACCATCGCGATTGTATTCTTGTCCCCGATCAGCTCCGCCCCGCAAGAGGGGCATGAACCGGTACTGAGATCGACAAGATCGCTATCTTTCCAGGTTCCCTGGGAGCCGGATTTCCAGTCAAAACGATCTTTGTTCTGGGAATTGACCTCTTTTTGATAGTCAGCCAGGGCCTTTATTTCAAATTCCGCGTCGCAGTAGGGGCATTTCATGTTTTGAGTAGCGCTGTCAAACTTAACAGTCCCGCTGCAGTTGGGGCACTTGTACTCTTTTATATCCATTGCTTTCCCTTATGGCTGTGGCTTTCCGCACTCGGCGCAGAATTTCCCGGTGTTGCCGCTATGGCCGCAGGCGCAGGTCCAGCCAGCTGACGGCTGCGGCTTTCCGCACTCGCTGCAGAATTTCCCGGTGTTACCGCTGTGCCCGCAGGAGCAGGTCCATCCGGCTGTCGGCTGCGGCTTTCCGCATTCGGCGCAGAATTTCCCGGTGTTGCCTTTGTGGCCGCAGGCGCAAGTCCAGCCGGCTGCGCCTGATGCCGCAGGCGTGGCGGCTACGCCTGGGACGCCTGGAGCCTGTTGGGGCGCTTGCTGGCCCATAGCGAACAGGCCCTGCGGGTTCATGCCGCCGGCCATATTTGCCATGCCCATCCCCATAAAGCCAGTCATGGCTCCGGCTGTGTTCCCGGCGGCTGTCCGCATCGCGTCGCTTTGGGCGTTTACCAGCGAAGCCGCGGCCATAGTCGGGTCGCGCATTACTGCCGCAGTCTGGAGCTGCTTTATCCTCGCCTCGTCTTCTTCGGTAGCAGCGACGGATATCCCGAAATTGGCAATCTCTATGCCGCGATAGTCCCTCCACTTCGCCGTCAAAGCCTCGTTTAGCAGATCTGCAAGCTTATCCGTCTGGGCGGGAATCATGTGGTATTCCAGCCCTGCACCGAGTTTCGCCAGCGTCGGCCCCAAAACGGTTACAATCTCGCTCTTAAGCTGGCTGTCCATCTTGTCGCGGGTGTAGTTTTCTTCCACGTTCCCGCAAACATTCGCGTAGAACAGCGCCGGGTTGGTCATCCGGAAGGAATATTCCCCGTTCGCCCGAAGGCTTATGGTAAGGCGCAGGTTCATCGTCGGGTCAACTATCAGGTAGGGAATCGGCGTTGGGGTACCGTACTTATTCCCCAGGATTTCCTTAGTGTTAAAGTAATATACCCTTTGATCTTTTCCGGGGCTGCCGCCGTATTTAAAGCGTTCCCCCATGTTCTTCAGGGCGTCAATTATCCCCTTGCCCAGGCTGCCGTAAAAAAGGCTGGGTTCCGAAGACTGGTCATAGGTATAACGCCCCTCTTCGGCGCATAATTCCGCGATTTTGCCGTTATCGATAATCAGGACGGCTTGCCCTTTGTTCACCACAACGCCTGACCCGTTGGAAATGACATTGTCTTCCCCTTTGGTATTACTGCTTCTTTTGCTGTTCCTTCTCTGGCCTTTTGCCGCCAGAACATCCGCTTCCAGGCTTTCGCAGACAAAAAACTCCAGCCATTGATCAGCCAAAACGCCGCCGGCAGCGCCCATCACCGCTTTAATCAAACCCATAAAATACTCCTTCTATCTTTGATTTTATCAATAAATCAGGTTTAGTATCTTCCAAAAATCTTATTTTGGCAAGAAAAAGGAGATTAATAACAAAAAATTCGTTTGACTTTAATATGAAAACATGGTTAGATTAAAGGTGATGATTGGGAATATTATCAAAGCAAAGCGTAACAATTACCCTATAAAATTATAAAGGAGTCATGATATGGCAATGGATCTACCCAAGAGTCCGAATGTTTTTCATCCGGAGAAACCGAGCGCAGTTGGTTCAAGAAATTCATTGGCCCAGGATTTTAGGGATCAGCAGTCAGAAGTTAACCAGCTTTTGGAGGAAGAAACCAATAAAATAATCCACCATTTAACCGCCAAGCTGCCAAAAGATGTCCTTGAACGCCTGGATGTAATGGGCGGGCTAAAAGAGAAGCTTTATAACTATTTTAACCAGAATTTCCAGAATATGTTCAACCGTTACATGGTAACCAGCGAAGATGAGATGATCAAAAAGATCCGGAATTTCATCGACAAGGAAGAAACGCTGGTTCTCGCTCGGTATACCCCAAAGGAAATATCCAAACTTCTGGACGAGGTCGGCGGGGCTGACAAGTTCAACAGCGGTGAAATTGAAAAATCGATAGTAAATATGTATGGCCACCTCATGGGCCATGTCCAGCGGGGGGTAAACGAGCTGGAAACCCTTACAAACGGCATCCTAAGGCAAAAAATGGATACCGGCGCGTTTGTCCGCGGTGAAAACGCCTATTCAATTGTTAAGTGCGCCTTTACTGACAGTGTAGATAAGCCCAAAAACGTAACTGATGTCAAACTTTCAATCAATATTATCGATTCAGAACTGATAAGCCCAATATTCCACTATCAGGTAACCCAGGATTACCTTGTCAGGGATCTTTTAAGCAAATACATCATTGACACAATAGACAAGGAACTTGAGAAGCTTAAGGAAGACAAGATTGATAAAGGGCATGAGGAACTCTCGGACGCCGAGGTTATATTCGCGAAGGTTGGCATGGTAGAACGCCATACCGATGATGATGTGGACAACGAAAAAGCCAAACGCTACAAGCTTGTTTCCAAAGCCATAATAGACAAGCTTAATGGCCTAAGGGCGGAAATTGATCCCGCTACCTTTGATCAGATGAACATCCGGGAAAACCTGAAAAAGATCATTGATATCGAAAACATCAGGAACCGGGGCTTCAATACCGCCATCAATTCCATTACTTCGATTCTTGACACCTCGAAAATGGGTTATCAGTACATTGAAAACCTCAAGAACGGGCGCGGAGTTATCATCCGCGAGTATGAAGATACGGATACCAAAAACCTTCCGGACGAACGGTATCAGATTAAAATGAGGTATTTTGACCACGCCCAGCTTACCGAGGAACGAAAAGCCTACGAGGTGCAGCTTAAGAGCTTCGAGACGGAAATTCAGCATGTCTGGGATCTGGTTACAGTAATATACGAAGACGGCAAGCCATTAGGAAAAGTAATTGACTTCAACGACCTTGCCAAAAAGGTTAAGGGCCGTATTAAAACCAGGATCAAAGACAAAACAGGGGAGCCCATGTACGAAGACGTCGAAAAGGCGTGGGACGAGGTTTCCTTTGTAAAGCCTGCCGAAACCGAGGTTGAAAGATCAAACCGGACATACTTATATGAAAAGGACCATATCCGGCAGACGATCATTCTGATAAAAGACAAGCTTAAGGAGCTGTACGATTTCCAGTTCCCGATAGAACGGCGCGTAATAGAAGATCGGCTTGCCTTCCTTGAAAAAAACTATGTCGCTTTTGAATACGAGATAAACCCCTACCACATTTTACCGGGCATTATCCTTGACATGGACATCACATCCATCAAGAGGAAGAAGAGAACCCTGGACGCGATGGCCAACGTGCTTAATGAGTTCCTGAGCGGCGTTTCAAAGGGCTTCTCGGACGCAGCTTTCGCTTCCTTCAGCCGTAGGCGTTCAACAGTCAGGGAAGACATCAACCAGTCCTTCGGCGAACCGCCTCCCAAGGCAAAAGCCGCAAGGACTGAATCTGCCGGTGCCGCCTACCTGGACATAATCAATACAAGCTCCGACACAATTTCAACCCCACCCAAAAGCAGGGGCAGGGGCGCCAAAGCCAAAGCCAGCGCAGCAGGCCTTCCAAAGCGGCGTGGCAGAGCGGCGAAAAAGTAGTTAAGTGAAGTAATTAAAAGCCCCCGGATTTGGGGGCTTTTTTGTTTTCTGATAGATTGCAACATTTGAAACCATCTAATTCTACGAAAAAAAGAGTAATGAAGGTTTTCCATCAAATACCCACTTTTGTATGTCCACGGCTTATGAGATGATGGCACTATTACATTATCGACACAGAAAAAATATACCACTATACTATTTACATGGAGATATAGGCTATGCAACTTACCTTAGAAATTCCTGATGTAGCGAACGTCTCTCAAACTGATGCCCAAATACTCTTCGCAATGAAGCTTTTTGAATCCAATAAACTATCATTGGGAAAAGCAGCGGAGGTATCCGGGCTTTCATATCGGGCTTTTTATGAACTTCTAGTTCGATATGGAATCCCAACGGTTACTTTGTCTGAAGATGATGTAAAATGTGAAATTGAGAATGCCCTCAAACCCCAATAAAATAATTATTTCTGATACAACTTCTTTGATTGGCTTAACCAATATCGGGCAGATTGATATACTGCGAAAGTTGTTCGGTTCCGTCATTGTAACGCCTGAAGTTGCCAAAGAATACGGAGCTCCGTTACCTGAATGGATTTTTGTACAGGCAGTTTCTGATTCTGAGAAAATAAAAATACTCAATAAGTTCATTGGTTTAGGTGAATCAAGTGCTATTGCTCTCGCGCTTGAAACCGGAAACGCATTATTGATTTTAGATGACAAACGTGCCCGGCAGTTTACTATCAGTTTAGGTTTGGAAATCACCGGGACATTGGGTTTACTTATCCGGGCTTATTAAAAAAAATATAATTAATGATATTGATTCGGTAATCACCAACTTACGAAAAGTTAATTTTAGACTTCCAGCCAATACCGAAGCTTTAATAAAAGCAATTAGAAAATGATTCTGATGGATACGTCAAATCACAAGGCAAATTTATTATATAAATTTTCTAACGAAGACGCATCGAACCTTCGGTTCGTGATCACAAAGCTCACAGAGGAAAGCTCGTTACTTCCAGACTATGCTCTGTCCATCTTGTATATTCCAGCCCGAAAGTTTTAAAGAAGAAATTTTCACGCCTTTTGAACCGTCAGACCGGAGGTCTGCGGTAGAGGGACTGAGGCGCCTTTTACATGAGGTAACCTCCAGGCGAAGATAGCATACACTAAGGGGGTGGATTTTTTCAGGAAATACGGGCCCTTGTTCAGAGCAGAAGTATACTTTGAAATATTGGAAAATTTGGATGATTTATACAAATGGTTTGATGAAAACCGAGTCTCAATAATAACCAATCATTTGAACGAATGTGTCCTCTTGAAAGATAAATCTGTAATAGGTTATTATCCAAAAACTGATGCCGCCCTTTAAGCCGCCGAAAAAAGAGGCTTTATAATTGGTGAATTTCTCATTCAGGATTGTATTACTGATGAAGAGGAAATAATGCTTTATTTCAATTACAATCAGGCGGTATGTTTTGGAAACTAATGCCATAACTTTTCATCTACGAGAAAGAGGATATGCGATACCTTGTATTTTCACCCCAAAATGGGTATATTGAAGGTATGGATAAGCAATCAGCGCCCATTTTAGCAAAATCGGCTCCATCCGGTGGCGACTACGCCGAACCCCAGGAAAGGGCTTATAACGCCGTAACTATGGCGGCCTTGCAAGAGACAAGCGATATTATGAGCGGTAAGAGAAAGGTTAAATGGAACAGCTTTAAGTCAGGTGAAACGAAAACAAGGGCAAAAAAGAGCTTAAAAAAAGAGCCTATCCGATTTTTTGTGTAAATGACAAAGTATCATAAGAACGGAACCCGCTCTTTTCCAAACTCAATGGCAAACTGGTTTAATGCCTGCCCCCACTCCCTTATCGGCATCGTCCATTTTTCAG
>Ga0268262_10000624_pt1 | contig 45916 bp, 40 predicted proteins | sample TergutNc150P3_FD_190354 | JGI IMG/M metagenome (GOLD analysis project Ga0268262, IMG submission 190354) | Nasutitermes corniger P3 segment gut microbial community from laboratory colony in Florida, USA - Nc150 P3 (SPAdes) (version 2) | ecosystem: Host-associated > Arthropoda: Insects >... | reverse complement strand
CGGGGAGCAGGATATCCTAAAAAACGCCTGCACCTGCCCCTACGGACAGAATTCTAAACGCCGAGATATGAGGAGTAAAATAGCGGATTTTGCCGGAAAAGAAGCGGGCGATGTTAAACGACGGATATTAAAAGCCCTTGGCGAGGGCAAAATTGACTATCTAACCGACGAATAATTTAAAATAACATTTGCAAATTTTTGTATTTATATGATATAATCATGTAAAAGGAGCAAAAAAATGGAAGAAGCTTTAAAATGTAAGAGTTGCAAGAAACCCTTAAAACCCAATTGGGAATTTTGTCCATACTGCAAACAGCCTGTTCATGTAAAACCGAAATTATGCAAAAAATGCGGTGAAGAACTGGCAGAAGATATGGTAATATGTCCGGTTTGCGGAAAAGCTGCCGGTACTGCTAAGAAACCTGCGGCAAAAAAAAAACAGGTAGCATATACAGCTCCTGAACGAAGTAAACCTGCAGTATCAGCATTTAAGGAATCTGCAAAAAAGCGTTCAATACAGCCTGAAGAAGTAAGCGACGTAGCGTTCCGCAACCTGTTTGAAGCGTACAGCAAAGGGAAACTTCCGTTTTCTCAAGGGTATATTGTTTCCTCATTCTTCAGCGATACATCATATTACTCAATTTACGAAATTGTATCCTATGCCGGCGTAAAAGAAATTTTTATGACGCCTACAGGGCTTCAATTTATAACGGGCGGGAAAAAATTATATATTCTGGTTGAGCCTGACACATATCAGGTAAAGTACCAAGAACCTGTTTCAAGAGCGGAAGGCGAAAAAATCCCGAAACGCTTCAGTGAATTGGATGAAATTGTCGCTAAAAATCAAACAAAGATATTTATAGCAAAAGAACCGAACGAAAGTTACGGCTCTTTTACAATACTTAAGCCGACAGGAATCAATTTCTCGGTAGTGTTTTATAAAATCCCAAAACTTTATGAAGCGCTTTCCGAATTCTTTGTAGAAACGCTTAACAGACAAAGAAGGGTTCCCGAGCATGACGCAAAATTGGCAGCCCATGTAATCGCAAATACTCTTAAAAAACACATGGGATTTGAAGGCGAGTTTAAATAATAGTAAACGCCATTAAAACGGCGTTTACTATCACGATAAGCGACATTAAAACGTCGCTTATCGCAGCGGTTTACGGGCGGCACGGCGCAGCCGTGCGCCCTACATCTGACCACATTATGTGGTCAGACGTCGTAAACCGCCATAGCGAAGATGTGCAGATACCGATCACTCCGAGCCTATCCATTTTGCGTCTAGGTACTTTGATAAAAACAGATAAAAAAAATCGTCTTTTATTGCGTCGGGGGAATAATATTTATAGCCTTCTTGCGGATTCTTTTTAAAACCGAAAATAATCGCCTCGTTGGCGGCATAGTTGCAGAGAAACAAAAAATTCATATCGGTATTTAAAGCCGATAACCAGTAAATAACAAAATTATCTTTCCCTATTATATTCTTTTCGTATTCGTTAAAAACAGGCAATTCTTTTGTTTCCACAGAGTAATTGTAATAATTAAATTTCGATGAAATATCCATTACCCTCTTTTCATACTTTTCCGAAATCTGACGGAAAGAGTTAGAGTGTTCATAAATCTCACGAGTCTGCGCGGGTACGCTGTTTATAACAAGAAAAACAAAAATTAATGATACAAGTATCTTCTTCAAAATAATCTCCTTAATATTTACCACGAACCACACGAACCAACACAAACGACGACAAGATGTATACTAAAAGTTCGTGAGCGTTCGTGTGGTTCGTGGTTTAAATTCTTCGATCAACCCTCCGCCAACAACTCATTTATTATCCCAATACCCTGCTCTATTTCACTGTCTGTTATAATGTAAGGCGGCAGTAACCGTAAAGTGTTCGCACCCGATGACAGCATTAAAATACCGTTTTGTTTTTTAGCGGAATCGGCTCTTGCTATACCGGCTTCAAGAATTTTCCATGAATCGCTTTCTATGTCCAAAGCAGCCATCAGTCCCCTGCCCCGCACTTCTTTTATTTTCGGGTTCTTCTTTAACCCCGCCGTAAGTTTCTCGCCTTTCCTTGAAATCTCCGCAAGGAAGGCAGGCTCGCTTATAGTTTTTAACACTACAAGCCCTGCGGCGGCGGCGAGAGGATTGCCGCCAAACGTGCTGCCGTGATCTCCTACTTTAAAAACCTCGTGCGTTTTTTCTCCGGCTAATACAGCGCCTGCCGGAATTCCTCCGGCAAGACCCTTCGCAAGCGTTACAATGTCAGCTTTAACGGGGTTTCCTTTCGTGTCCTTGTACTGTTCAAAAGCGAAAAAGGTTCCTGTTCTTCCAAGTCCGCACTGGATTTCGTCAAACATAAGAAGTATGTCCCTTTGTGCGCATAAATCCGCGGCGGCGGCAATGAATTCCTGCGATTGCGGCACTATACCGCTCTCGCCTTGTATCGCTTCAATAAAAAGACCGGCTACTTTGTTTTTATCCAACGCTTTTTCAAGCGCGTCAATGTCGCCGCCTTGTATGTGGACAAAGCCTTCCGTAAAGGGACCGAAGTCTTTGTGGAATTTATCCTGTCCTGTCGCCGATAAAGTTGTAATCGTCCTTCCGTGGAAACTGCCCCTTAATGTAACAATGGTATGCCTTCCCTGTCCGTATTTTTCAAGCGAGTATTTCCTTGCGAGTTTACACGCACCCTCGTTGGCTTCAGCGCCTGAGTTTGCCAGAAAAACTTTTTTCATTCCGGCGTGAGCCGTAACTTGCACAAGTTTTTCGGCAAACGCCTCGCTTGTATCGTTTTGAAAATAATTGCACACATGAAAGCATTTTCCTGCCTGCTCCGTAACAGCTTTAACAAGCGGCGGATAATTGTGTCCAAGAAGGTTTACGGCTATCCCGGAAGTTAAATCCAAATACTTCTTTCCGTCTGTATCAAAAAGCCACGAGCCTTCGCCTTTGGCTAAAGTTACAGGCAGCCTGTGATATGTATTCATAAATACGTTATTCATGATATTTCTCCAAAATAAATTTAAATATTATTTTACTGAACAATTAAAAACTTAACCTGAGGTTTCTAATTGTTCCCCTTCATTCTTGTATCAATAGCGGTAACTTCTTCTTTGTTACCCAGAGCTTCATAAATAGCCCTTGATCTTTTGTACGCTTCCATTGCATCGTCGTTTTTCCCCATTTTACGGTAAATATCGCCTATCGCTCTCCAGTTGGCGGCAAGACCAAAGGAATTTTCTATACGGCGATCAATTTTTATCGCCGACTCTAAAGCCTGTAACGCTCCGATAGAATTTCCCGCCATGGAACGTATAGACGCTATAGTATACCAGTCAAAAGATGCATTTTCAAGAGCCTTTTCATTCTCGTTTATTTCCAAACTTTTCTTTATTGAAGCTTCGGCTTCCGTGTATGAATTTAAATCCCTTTGAGCCAGACCTTTTGTCTGCCATGAATAAGCTATATAGAGTTTATTTGTTTTTACATTGCCGATTTCCCTGTTTACCTCATCCAGCACGGATTGAGCGGAAGCCCTTCCCGAAAGCAGGTTTCCCCTCGCCCTGAAAATCCTTGTTACGGATAAAAGTTCTTTATCGCCTAAGCTTTGGGCTTCGGCTACGGCTTGATCCCATTCGGCGTAAGCTTCGTCTGTTTTTCCCAATGACAGCAAAACATTCCCGTAAGACAGACAAATCCTGATTATCAGCGAAGAATCATCTGCCATAACCGCTTGTTTTTTATATTCTATCAACAGATTCATGGCGTTGGTAAAATTACCCTGTCCCGCTGATTTATTGGCGGCTTCCAAGCCTATCTCAGCGGATTTTCGCAGAATGTTAATATCGCCGTTATTTTTAGGCGCTGTTGAGCAGGCGCTAAGAGCAATAATTATTAATATAAAAACTGCTGTAATTTTATTCATTACTTATTTCTCCCGCTGTTAAAATTTTTGGTTTCTCGGACTTGCCCCTGTAGGACCTGTTTCATTGCGTTCAGGTATGCCGTTCTTTAAGAGCGGATTATTGGCAATAGATGTTAAAACATCCTGAACTTGTCTTAGAACTATATTAAGTTCATTTATCGCTACTGAAATCTGAGGAAGCTGGGCTGGAATAAACTCGCTTGTTTTGTTAAGGTTTTCAATTATTCCCGCAAGTGATCTAATACCTTCATTCAACGGACCTTTTGGATCGGAAATTTGCGCTGTAAACGATTCAAGATTTGTTATCAGCGGTTTTAACTGCTCGTTAAGTTCTTTGGTAATTCCTTCTACATTGCCGACAATTTGTCCTACAGTATTTTCGCCGTTAGGACCTATAAGCCCTTGGTTAATAGTATCAAGTATCGAGTTAACCTGATTTACTATATTGCCTATGCTGTCGTTTGTTTTCGGAATATCAGTCAATCCCATTGCGATATACGGCTTTGCTTCAGGCGAATTAACTTCGGGGATAATGCTTCCTTCGGGTATTTGTTCCGTCCCCTTGCCGAAGTAAAAAACAAAAGAGCTTCCAAGTCCAATCGGGCTTTCCTGCACTTCAACTACAGAGCCTTCCGTTACCTTGTGAGCGTATTCTTGAAAAACCGTAAAAATTATTTCCACACGATCATCCTCTGAAAGTGAAAGCTCCTTGACGTGTCCTATGGTAAAACCTTTATGCTGAATCGCCATATTTCGGCTGATTCCCGAGGCAGATGAAAAATAAGTCTTATATTCACTGTCTTTTACAAACCAGCGCTGGTTTTTCCCAAGCATAAAAACAACAAAAACCAAGATCACAAGCGCTAGAACTACAAGAATACCTACAATTTGATCGGCAAACCTTATTGAAAATTTCATGACGCTATCCCTATCTTTACAAAATCATTAAGCAATAAATCGCTTATTATCGAATCCTTCGGAGCGTTTTTGGTTACTTTACCGTCATCCACTATTACTACAAAATCGGCTAAATCCATTATAATCCTCATATCGTGACTTACAAATAAAATCGTTGCGTTTTCTATTTGTTTCCTTCTTACAATTTTAACAAGCCTGTCGGCGGAATTTTCATCCAGTGACTCTGTCCATTCGTCAAGAAAAATGACCGACGGATTGCATAACATCGCCCTTGCGAAAGCAATCAATTTTTGCTCTCCCATTGAAAGCCTTGACGGACGGATATTCAAGTCTTTTCTGTAACCAGCCTGCGCTGTTACCTCGTTTATTCTATCCTGACGCTGTTTTTTTGTCATATTAGGAAAGTGTATTTTAAGCGGCAGCTCAAGCGCCTGAAAAAGATCCATATTCGCCCAAAGAGCCGAATCCTGAAAGACAAAAGCCGCTTCCCGCCTGAAATCAAGCGTTTCGCTTCGGGACATAAGGGCGATGTTCTTTCCGTTGTATAAAACTTCCCCTTGATTAGGATGAATAAGCCCTGCGGAAATTTTTAACACGGTGCTTTTTCCGCCGCCTGACGGTCCTACAATAGCGGTGGTTTTCCCGGGACGGAATTCAAGGGAAATATCCTGAATTATCTTTCTGTCGTCGTGGTCTGAGAAACTTATCTCTTTTAATTCAATACTATTTTCCATCATGCCAACACTACATAAAATAAAGCTGAAATAATAACGTTTACGACTATACACAGTGCAAATGCGCCGCTGACAGCCCGTAAACCCGCCACAGGAACTTCGGTGCTTGCCCTTTCCACCGAAAATCCTTCAATTACAGCGCCGATAGATATGACCGCCCCAAAGACGACGCTTTTTATTATAGAAAGAAGAACGTCACTTATAGCCAAATGCTGTAACAGGTTTGTAAAGTAGTAGTCCATTGATGTAGGTGTAGAGCTGAAAATCTTAGCGACAATATATGAACCGGCAAGCCCGAAAACAGAAAAATAAATATTCATCAATACCAGCGAAATGGTAACGCCAAGAAACCTCGGCACCGCCAAATGTTCAATCGGGTCTACCCCGATAGAAATATACGCTTCTACCTCGTGCGAAATAACCATTCCGGCTATTTCCGTAGCGATAGCTGTCGCAGAGCGGGCGATAACGATAAAAGCCGTTAAAAGCGGACCCAATTCCCTTGTGATAATGATAATTAAAAGGGTATAAATCAGCTGCTGCTGGTTTATTTTGGTAAGAAAAGGCGTTCCGATAATATTTACAGCCGCTCCGATAGCCAGAGCAAGAAGCGTTGTAATCCCCAAGGCGTAAACGAAGGTAAAAAGTATCTGCATAATAAGAATTTTAAAAGACGCCCGTGAATAACGTATAAAATTGGCAGTTCCTTTTAAAGTTCTGGCAAAAAACCCCAGATTATAGAACGCGTTTTTAACAGGCGCAGCAGGATTCCACATAGTATAATTATACAAAATTTTAGCCAAAATTGGTAGTATTTGATAGTATTTACAAGAATACCGCTCACTTGACTTTTTCCCCGTATTCTAATAAAAAAGAAAGGGATAAGGGCCATTAGCTCAGTTGGTTAGAGCAGAAGACTCATAATCTTTTGGTCCGAGGTTCAAGTCCTCGATGGCCCAATGCCTGATAGAATATTTACAAGCCGCCTGTCCAGCGATGAATTTCCAAAAGATTCAATCTTGGACATTTCAAGCGGCGGTAAAGTACTGATAATAAGCGATCTCCACATGGGAACAGGTTCAAGAGACGACCTTTACCACAACGGGGAAATGCTAACTTGCATCCTTGAAGAATATTATTTTAAGAACGGCTGGATTTTAGTCCTTAACGGCGACATAGAAGAACTTCAGCGTTTCTCTATTGGTGAAATAAGAGAAAAATGGGGCGGACTTTACAGGGTCTTTAATCTTTTCGCTGCCGAAAACAGGCTGTATAAAATAATAGGCAACCATGACGAACCGCTTAACCCCGCGCTTAATGCTTCCTCTCCCTATCCTATTCATACTGCGGTTAAAATTGAAACAGGAGTTATTCCCGCTTATGTGTACCACGGACATCAACTGTCTTATATTTACAGCAATTTTAACTGGTTTATAGGATTGCTTATTCGTTTTTTTATGAGGCCTTTCGGTATAAAAAACATAACGGACTCAAGAAGCCCTACAAAGCGTTTTAAGATAGAAAAAAAAGCGTACGCTTTTTCAATAAAAAATCATTGCCTGTCAATAATCGGACACACTCACCGTTCCCTCTTTGAATCTTTGGGACGTTTCGACTACATCAAATTCGAGATTGAAAGGCTGTGCAGGGATTATCCGGCATCTGTGGGGGAAGACCGCAGCCGCATAGAAAACGAAGTTATCGCTCTTCGCAAAGAGTTAAGCAAACTAAAACAAAAAGAACGCCGAGACGTACTGCGCCAAAGCCTCTACGGAGATGAATTGCCCGTTCCGTGTCTTTTCAATTCGGGGTGCGCCATCGGCAAGAAGGGGCTGACAGCGATAGAAATGACAAACGAGGATATCGCCCTTGTATACTGGTTCATCGACGGAAAAAGCAAAAAATTCGTTACCCGAGGAGGCTACGACATTGTAAACATTCCCGGTAAACCGTATAACAGAGCGGTGTTGAATTATAATAAACTTGATTATGTTTTCGCGCGGATTAAATTGTTGGGGAACCAGTAGATTCCCCCTATCACACTACTATATAGGTTGAAAGTGTCATTTTGCTTGACTGAAAATAAATTTATTTTTGAAAAAATTTACCGCCTAATATTTTACAGTCAATAATGTTTGTGATATAATAAACATATGGGTATTGTTCACACGGAAATAACTATAAAAAACGCAAGAGACGTGCTTAATGTCAGATATGAGAACGGAAATGCTCCTAAAGTCCGTCAAGCAACATTACAAGTTGTGGTAGATACCGGAGCGATGACACTGGTCATCAATGAACAAATGCGCCTGCAGTTGGGGCTTGCTGTAGTGGGAACAAAACAGGCGACACTGGCGGATGACACAAAAAAAACAGTGCAAATAGCGGAGCCCGTAGAAATTCACTGGAAAAACAGATCAATGACATGTCAGCCTTGGGTGGTTAATTCGGGAAGAATTCTTTTAGGCGCAATCCCCCTTGAAGATATGGATTTAATAGTCGACCCTGCCAAACAAGAATTAATCGGCGCTCACGGCGACGAAGAAGTCGGTCTTTTACTGTAATAGTTTGTAAATTTTATGATGTTAAAGTGACTTGACCCCGTTTTTACGCCGATAGATAATAGTAAAGTATGAAAAGCTTAATTATTTTATTTGCCGGTAATCTGTCCGATTGCGCTTTTGAGCCTGTTTTTAACGGGAAAAACTCAGTCCAATTGTCCGTGGAACAGGCGAAAAAGTTCCCAAATACGGGAAAGACTGTCCTCCTTGCCCGCACGGACGGGGATTTTTCGGGTATTTCGGACATTCAAATAGAAAAAAAAGACCAATGGACTAAACTAAGTCTTTTGGAAAAAATTAGCGAGCTTCAGGCGGGCTTTGACCTTACATTTTTCGCCTTCGCCGACTGCCCCTTCCTTGACCCTGTTCTTGCGGGCAAAGTCGCCGAGAGGCACATACAAGGAAAAGCCGAATATTCCTACGCCGACGGTTTCCCGTTCGGTCTCGCTCCTGAAATCCTCTCCCCGGGGACAGCGGGCATTTTGGCGAAAATATTGGGCGATGACGGCGGACAAATTGAAAAAGACATTATTTTTTCCGTACTCCAAAAAGACATAAACGCCTTTGACATAGAAACCGAAATTTCCGCCGTTGACCTTCGCAGTCACAGAATTAACTTGTGCGCCGACACAAAGCGCAATTTATTCCTTCTTAAAAATTTTATCGCCGCATCCAACGGAAAAATTCCTTGCGCCGACGAAGTAGAAAGCATAGTAGAAAAACAGCCGCAAATTTTAAGAACACTGCCCGCCTTCTACCCTATTCAAGTTTTCGGCGGCTGTCCGCAGAAATGCGCTATCTGCCCCTATCCTCAACACACGGACACGGGGCGCAAGGATTTTATGGACAGTGATAAATTTAAATCGCTGTTAGATAAAATAATCGCCTTTTCAGGCGACGCTGTGATTGACCTCTCCCTCTGGGGCGAATTAAGCCTTCACCCCGAAAAATTAAAATTAATAGAAGAAGTTGTCTCCCGCCCCGAGTTAGCGTTAATAATCGAAACTTCGGGTGTCGGTTGGAAGAACGAGGACGCGGAAAAATGCGCCGGCATGGTAAAAAGCGCGGGCGCAAGGAAAAACGCTCTGCCGCCTTTATCGTGGATTGTCTCCATGGATACCTGTGATCCTCAAAAGTACTCAGGGCTGCGCGGCGCGGGTTTTGCCGAGGCGGAAACTTTCGCCAAAAAACTTTTTTCGCTGTTCCCGAATGACGCTTATGTGCAGGCGGTGCGCGTAAAAGGTTCTGAAGACGATACCGAGAAATTTTACCGTTATTGGAAAACGGCGGCTCCAAAAAACGAAAAAAATATCATTATTCAAAAATACGATGATTTCTGCGGCGTTCTTGAAAAAAAACAAGCGTCCGATATTTCGCCTGTTATACGGCAATCATGCTGGCACATTATGAGGGACTTGCCTGTTTTAATAAACGGAGATGTCCCATTATGCAGAGAAAATATTTCAGCTTTAAAGGGAGAAAAAAAGGATGTACTCGGAAACGTATTTGCGGACTCGCTTGAAACCATTTGGCAGAACGGAGAAAAATTCTACAAAGAACAATGCGGAAAAAAATACACAGGGCTTTGCGCGGAGTGCGATGAATACTATACCTACAATTTTTAACGAAACAATCATTCCCTACACCGCTGTCGGCGGCAAAGAGAAAATTGCGTCAACGGGAATTTCAGCGGTTGTTTTAAATCGTCCCGGTCAGTATCAAAACAGAACGATTTTTTCGGAATTGGAAAAAATAGGCTTTGATAATATCATTTCGATAGAATCATGCGCTCCCCACTACGACATAGAAGACCTATCGGGACGTTTCCCGTTTGTGCGCTTCATTCTGCCCGAGAATGAATTAAACTTAGGCGAGCAGATAAACATAGCCGCTTCCGATATTGACACCCCTCTTTTTTATGTTTTTCACAGCGACATGAAAATAATTGCCGGAGGAACCGCGAAACGAATGGCTGAAAGATTAAATGTCAATTCCGATGAAAAAGATAATTTTGAAAGCGGTTATAAAAGACTTTGCACTGTCCCAATAATAATGAATTCAAATTACGAGGTATTACCAACGATTGTAGTTCCCATGACACATCGCAGAAAAATGAATCCTGTTTTTTCGGAACCGCAGAACGAAGACGATTTAAGTCTTTATCCTTTTGACGGTACCGGCATCTATGACAGACAGCGATTTATCAATATGGGCGGGTTCGATACAACATTAACTGCAACTTTTTGGCAGTTAATGGATTTTGGTTTCAGGGCAAGCCTTTGGGGGGAAAAAATATCTCTCAGCGTTCAAATAAAAATTTCATATAACGGTGATTTACCCGCGGAAAAATTTACCGTAGACGACAGTTACAAGCGTTTTTACATGAAAAATCTGGCTCCCGTATTCAAAAACGATTACGCTTATCTGCCCTTTTACAGTTTTCTTTTCTTTTTATTTAAATCCGCAGATGATCCTTTTTCCACTTTGGAAGAATTCAAGGAATGCAGAAAATGGGTGGAGAAAAATAAATTCCGCTGGAAACGCGACGCCAGAGATGTAATAACTCAATGGGGCTCAACGCCCGAAAAAAACGAGGCTTAATTGACAGCCGTAATATTACAGGCAAGAATTGATTCCTCAAGACTGCCGGGAAAAAGTCTGCTCTTACTGGACGGAAAGCCGCTCATATTCCGTGTAATGGAAGCGTTAAACCAAGTACCCGCCGATATCAGAATACTTGCCTGTCCCGAAGATTCGCTTGCTTCTTTTGAACCTTTAGCGAAGGAAGCAAAATTTGAAATACTTGCCGGTCCCAAAGAAGATGTCCTTGAACGATACTGCATGGCGATACGCAAGTATTCGGCGGACAGGGTTATAAGAGCGACAGGCGACAACCCGTTTGTATTTGCCGACGCCGCCGCATTTCTTAACGATGAAGCCGCCTCCCTAAACGCCGATTACGCAGGTTACACGGAGCTTCCCTACGGCGCGGGCGTAGAATCGGCCGCCGCTTCCGCCCTTCTTCGCGCCTGCGAGCAGGCAAAACTCCAACCTGAGCGCGAGCACGTCTGCCCGTACCTGTACAACCACCCTGAATTGTTTAATATTCACCGCCCTCCCGCTCCCGCCCGCTGGCATTACCCCGATATACGCATTACCGTGGACACAAAGGAAGATTTTGACAAGGCAAAAGAATTATACGCCGAGCTAAAAAATGAACAAAATAGATATAATGGAGAGACAATTATAAAAAAATATGCGAAAATGTTTTAAATGAACCCGACATGGATATTGATTGTTCCCTGCTGTGAGGAAGGGCGCGGCGGCGGTCATTTAAACAGATGTATTTCGCTCACAAATGAGCTGCGCTACGCGGGGCGCGAAGCCTATCTTTTAATACAGGAAAAAACCGAGTTAATCACAAATCTTTTAGAATCAAGAAAGTTTAACATGTCATGGGTTTTAAACAAAAACCAGGTTAACCGCCCCTTTGCTCTGATTGTTTTAGACCGTTACCAAACTCCGAATGCTGAGCTTCTGCACTGGAAAAAACACGCTCCTGTAATCGGTATAGACGAAGGCGGACGGCATCGAGACAATTTTGATTTTCTTATAGACATACTGATCCCGGAAGGATTTGCCCCCCCTGCCGCTAACATAACTTCCATAGGTTTACTGGAATTACCCAAAAAAAGAAAAAGCGAAACTGACAAAAAAAACGAAAAATTAAAAATTTTAATAAGCTTTGGTCAGGAAGACGCCGCAGGTCTTGGGCTTAAGGCGATTAACAAACTGGCTGAAAGCAATATAAAAGACGCTGAAATAAATTTATTGAAAGGCGGCTTAAATAAATCGGAAACTCCTATACCCGATTATGTAAATGTACTGGAATCTATTCCCAACCTTGCGGATCATCTTTACGAATACGACATAGTAATAACCCACTACGGCATAACAGCCTACGAAGCGTCATACGCCGGTGTAAACGTTTATCTTGATCACCCCACTCCGTATCATAAAAAGATAGCCAAAGCCGCAGGTTTTTCTGATATTTCAGAGTTAGTCGGGGCTGAGTCTGTTAAAGAGTCAGGACTCCCTCATGTTGGTTTGTGGTCGGAAATAAAACAAGAAAAAATAGCGAACCTAATCAACTCATTTAATCCGCAGATAAACAAAAATTGCCCAGTCTGCGGGAAGGCGACGAACAAACACAGTATTGCCCGTTTCCCTGACCGTACTTATCGGCGCTGTTCCAAGTGCGGGACAATTTACATGGACAGAGCGAATCCCGCGCCGATTGAGTATGAGAAAGATTATTTTTTTGAATCATATAAAAAGCAATACGGGAAAACCTATCTGGAAGACTTTCCGAATCTTATAGCGATGGCAAAACGCAGACTAAAGGTTATTTCGCGGATACTTCGCTTAATGAGCGCGGAAGAGCATAAATTACAAAACCCGGGGAGCATTTACTATCCGCCCATTGTCCTTGATATCGGCTGCGCTTACGGGGCGTTTCTTTCGGCGGCGAAAGAAGAAGGATTTTTACCGTTTGGAATCGATCCCGCGCAAGATGCGGTAACTTATGTGCAGGAGACTCTCAGTATTCCCGCCGTTCAGGGATTTTTCCCTAATTACCCTCTTGTAACCAGCAGCTCCCAGCTCTACGACGCCGTTACACTGTGGTATGTTATCGAGCATTTTACAGACTGCGTTCCGGTGTTAGCCGAAATAAAAAAACTTTTAAAACCCGGCGGAATTTTAGCGTTCTCAACCCCTTCGTTTTCTGGAGTAAGCGGACGAAAATCTCTTCGCGATTTTTTAAAAAACAGCCCCGCTGATCATTTTACAATCTGGTCGCCTAAAATGTGCAAAAGGGCGCTCTGTATCGCTGGCTTTAAAGTAAAAAAAATAGTAATAACCGGCTGCCACCCCGAACGCTTCCCGTATCTGGGAAAATACGCGCAAGACAAAGAAAGCCGCTTGTATAAACTGCTTATGACTGCAAGTAAAATTTTGCGTTTAGGCGATACATTTGAAGTTTACGCTAAAAGAAAATAATAACTGTCGTTACGGTAATTCAGGGATACGGTTAACCGCTTCGGCAAACATATCCAACTGACGTTCAACAGTTTCAAATATTACAATATCAGGTTTGAATCGGCTGACATATTCTTCAATGTATTCCATATTTACAAAATGGGTCATAATCGTTTTACTGAAGGTTTGGGCAATAAAATCACCGGACATATCCTCGTTAGAAAAACTGGTACGCAGAAGTAATATTACCGGCAGATCGGTATCTTTATTTTCAAAGGCATGATTAAAAGAACTCGCAAAAAATGGAATATCGGCAAAATTAACACCATCAAAAAAAGATGCAGGAAGCTGCTTATAATTCTTTCCTGTCTTCAAAGAAACGTGCGATATCATATTTTTATCGTAGCTTATAATAATATCATTCAGTTCAAGTGAAGTCAGTTCGGGAAAATACTTATTGATATGTCTCATTAATTCACGATACGCAAAAAACGCCCCTATTTTGTTACAGTGGGTTATTGCATTTGTATCACCATTCACAGGGTACAATAAATAATTTTCTTTTTCCTCCAATAAAGCCTTCCTGATATTAAAAACATCAACGCTGGTATGGTCATTAATGTAGTTAGTTAGCACATCCAACGGAATTGGTTCAGGTCCTCTAATAATTGCTTTTGGATATAATTCCGGATAAATCGACTCTTTCATAGTATAAAACATAACTATAAATGGTATACCTTGTTTATCAAGATATTTCTTTACTTTCTCAAGTTTTACAGCCATAGTTTCCAGTTGTTCATCTGAAAGATAAGGTTTCCCCTGAAAAAACTGTGTTAGTAGTCTGTCTGCTGGACCCGCCCAAAACAGATTTCCTTGTTCTCCTACAAGAAAAAGATACGTTCCATCTGTAAACTTGACGCCGTTCAGCCAATTATCTTGAGTAATAACATTGTATAACGCCAAAAATTGTTGTCTAAAGCCGGTACTGTCTTTAAACCATGCGTCAAAATCTCTGATAAATTGTCCCTGATGGTGTTTTAAATCATTCATATTTGGAAATTTCGCAAGCGTACGATTTTCCGGAACAGAGACTCTGTCTCCCGATGATAAATCGATAAAAACAAGGGGGAAAGATATCATTAAGAGAAATATAAAAATAAAACATATATTAAAAAATCGCAATTTCACTCCAAAACTAAAATACCAAGTCCGTTTTTCTATACCGCTTCGGACGGCAACTACGGAAGTTCATGCATATCTATAACATTTTTTGCAAATATGGGTATAGCCCGTTCCGCGGACTCAAGTACAACAATATCCGGCTTATATAAATTAATGTATTCCTCAAAATGATTTATAGTAAAATAATGATGCATAATTACTCTGCCAAAATGTTGAGGTATAAAATTTTTAAACCATTCCGCATAACTATCACATATAAGTAAAAGTGTAGGTAAACTTAAATCTTCATTTTCAAACTCAACAGCATCATCAAAAAATCTTGGTTCAATCTTCTTAAAATTTTTTTCTTGTTTTAAATTTACATTTGAAGAACCGTTAATAAGATATGTTATATCCACATCGTCAAATGTAAACGACTTTAAATTGGGAAGATATTTATTAATATGTTCCATTAATTCCCGATAGGCAATAAAAGAACCTGTTTCATTGTAATGGCATAATTCATATATGTCCCCTGTTTTTGGATACAACAACCAGTTTTCTTTTTCTTTCAAAAGGTTTTCTTTTATACAAAAGAAATCTATACTTGTATTGGCGGAAATATAATCTACAACAGCGTCCAAAGAACTTGGCTCAGGACCTTTAATGACAAAATCAGAATAATATTCAGGGTATATGGATTCCTTATCTGTGCAGAGCATAACAATAAAAGGTATTTTCCTTTCTTTCAAATATTTATTAATACTATTCAGTTTATTGGATAATTCAAAAGATTGAGTATCATCTAACCAGCGTTTTCCCTGCCATATCGGCAAAAGCTGGTTGCCATGCGTATGAAAGTGATGTCCCTCTTTCCCTATAATTACAATTGATTTTCCGTCAAGATAAGCATTCTGTCCTAAAAAACCGTCAGTTTTTTTATACAAACTTATAAGCTTTTCTCTAAAACCGGTACTGTCTTTAAACCATGCGTCAAAATCTCTGATAAATTGTCCCTGATGGTGTTTTAAATCATTCATATTTGGAAATTTCGCAAGCATACGGTTTTCCAGAACAGAAATTCTATCCTTTGATAAATCCACAAAAACAAGAGGCAAAGTCAGCATTAAGATAAAAATAAAGATAAAACATCTGTCAAAAAACTGCATTTTTATCTCCTAAAACCTGAAATAAATAAACGGATTGTATGATGTAGAAGTAACAATAACTATACATACAAAGAAAAGAGCCAAAATCATTATAGATGTTGCCCATTTCGGAATAATAATATTGCGTACTTTGAAATGTTCAATCAACAGTTTCATAGCCGGAGTCGAGGCAAAAACAGCCAAACACAGCATAAAAATTGTCCCCGGATTAAAATAATACTGATAAGTAAAGCCCACATTTTCAGGTTTTATAACGCCAAACATTATTCCAAGATACTTCAAAGCATAACGCAGACTCGGAGAGCGGAAAAAAACCCAGCCGACTACAACAGCAAGCATGGTAATAACATAACGCAGCGGGATAAATTTTTTATTATTTACTTCCCTTCCTTTAAACAGGCGTTCAATCATTAAAAACAAACCGTGCCAAAGCCCCCACACAATAAAACTAAAACTGGCTCCATGCCAAAATCCTGTCAGCGCAAAAACAATAATTAAATTGGCATAAACATTTCCTTTTCTGTTTCCTCCAAGAGGTATGTATAAATAATCTCTAAACCACGATGAAAGTGATATATGCCATCTTCGCCAGAATTCCGTCATTGTTTTTGATATATACGGATAATTAAAGTTTTCCAAAAATTCAAACCCGAACATTTTTCCAAGACCGATAGCCATATCGGAATAACCTGAAAAATCAAAATAAATTTGGAATGTATAAGAAATTATTCCAAGCCACGCAACAATTGCAATATTTTCCGTTGCCGAATTTGCGAATACAAGATCGGCAACATAACCCATGTTGTTCGCTATGACAAGTTTTTTCGCAAGCCCTAGTATAAACCTCTGCGCACCGGACACAAATTTTTCAACAGATTCACTGCGGTTGTATATTTGTTTTTCAATATCGATATAACGTACTATGGGTCCCGCTATTAACTGCGGGAAAAAAGAAATATAAAAAGCGAGCAAACCGGGATTTTTTTGAACACTTACCTTTTGCCTATACAAATCAATCACATAGGACATTCCCTGAAAAGTAAAAAACGATATTCCTATCGGTAAAACAATATTACGAAGCGCAATACCGGTATGAAGAGCTCTGTTTACCGTAGTAATTGTAAAATCCAAATATTTAAAATAAAACAGAATACCAAGATTGAGGGCGACCGCAAGAGCAAGTAAAATCTTTGAGAGTATTTTCTTTTGAGCGGATATACTGTTATGGATAAATAAACCAAAAGTATAGTTTATTACAATTGACAGTATCATTATTAAAACATACTTTGGTTCGCCCCATGCGTAAAAGAACAAACTGGCAAGCATTAAAAAATAGACACGGTAGTTTTCTTTAAGCAGATAATAACCAAAAATAACCAATGGCAAGAAAAAAAACAGAAAAATTGACGAACTAAATACCATATAATTACCTCCTTATGGTACAAAATAATATAATAAATATAATTATTGGGTCTCATTTAACACCTTGCGTAATGGGGGGGGTACGGTCAATTCGGGAATCAGGTTGAAAAGAGAAGGTACACCTGGAAAATCCACAGTTTCAAATACGACAATATCAGGATTATATTTTTCAACATATTCTTGAAAGCGTATAAAGTTTGAAATATGAATAAAAATTGCTTTACTAAAATGCGAAGCTATAAACTGTTTAATGTATTTTTTTTCTAAAACAGAATTAAAATAACCGCTAAAACTGTCACTAAAAAACAAAATTACAGGTAAGTTAGTATTTGTATTTTCATAAGCTACATTTTCCCATAAAAAAGGGCGACCAACTTCTACATCGTCAAAAAAAGACGCATCAAGTTTTTTGTATGCCGGTTTTGTTTTTAAGGATACATCAGGTATACCTTCATTATCATAACTTATTTCAATATCTTCTAATTCATAAGGCGTAATCTCGGGAAAATAAACATTGATATGCTTCATCAACTCGCGATACGCGAAAAACCCCGCAATTTCGGTATAATGAAAATCACCGAAAGACACAGTGTACAACAAATAATTATTTTTTTCCGCCAGTAAAGCTTGCTTTATATTAAAAGTATCTATACCTGCGTGCTCTTGAATGTATGCGGTTATCACATCCAATAGAATAGGTTCAGGACTGCGTTTAATCGCCTTTGGATAAAATTCAGGATATATTTCTTCTTTTAACGCGCAGAACATGATAATAAAAGGTATACCTTTATTATCCAAGTATACTTTAACCTCTTTAAGTTTATTTGCCATACTCGACAACTGTTCATCAGGAAATAATTTTTCTCCTTGATATCTTTTTATAAGATAACCATCCACTCCCGCATAATAATGATGCCCGTTTTCCCCGACAAGATAAACAATGTCCCCATCCTTATAGCGGACACCGCTATACCGTGAATTAATTCCCGAAATATTGTACAGTTTCAACAATTGTTCCCTAAAGCCTATACTATCCTTAAACCACGCGTCAAAATCATGGATAAATTTTCCATAGTTATGTTTTAAGTCAGCCAGCTTGGGATGTTTCGCAAGCATACGGTTTTCCTGAACAGAAACCCTGTCCTGTGATAAATCAACAAAAATCAAAGGAAGTGTCAGCATTGTCATAAAAAGAACTATAAAACAGTTAATTTTAAAACGCATTTTTTTCTTCTCCAGAATTGAAAATGTAAAATTCTATGTTAAATTTATACAAAAATCATTAAAATAGTCAATACACAGTTTATGGATAAATAAACCGAAAGTATAGTTTATTACAATCTTATGGTGCAAAATAATATAATAAATATACTTATTGGGTCTCATTTAACACCTTGCGTAATGGGGGGGGGGGGGGGGTACGGTCAATTCGGGAATCAGGTTGAAAATATGAGGCGCATTAATAATATCCATAGCTTCAAATACGACAATATCAGGATTATATTTTTCAACATATTCTTGAAAGCGTATAAAGTTTGTAATATGAATAAAAATTGCTTTACCAAAATGCGAAGCTATAAACTGTTTAATGTATTTTTTTTCTAAATCAGAATAAATAAAACCGCTAAAACTGTCACTAAAAAACAAAATTACAGGTAAGTTAGTATTTGTATTTTCATAAGCTGCATTTTCCCATGAAAAAGGGCGACCAACTTCTACGTCATCAAAAAAAGACGCATCAAGTTTTTTGTATGCCGGTTTTGTTTTTAAGGATACATCAGGTATACCTTCATTATCATAGCTTATTTCAATATCTTCTAATTCATAAGGCGTAATCTCGGGAAAATAAACATTGATATGCTTCATCAACTCGCGATACGCGAAAAAAGCCCCTATTTCGGTATAATGAAAATCTTCAAAGGAATTTTTATAGTACAACAAATAATTATTTTTTTCTGCCAGTAAAACCTGCCTTATATTAAAAGTATCTATACCTGCGTGCTCTTGAATGTATGCGGTTATCACATCCAATGGAATAGGTTCAGGACTGCGTTTAATCGCCTTTGGATAAAATTCAGGATATATTTCTTCTTTTAACGCGCAGAACATGATAATAAAAGGTATACCTTTATTATCCAAGTATACTTTAACCTCTTCAAGTTTATTTGCCATACTCGACAACTGTTCATCAGGAAATAATTTTTCTCCTTGATATCTTTGTATAAGATAACCATTCTCTCCCGCATAATAATGATGCCCGTTTTCCCCGACAAGATAAACATATTTTCCTTCTTTATATTGTACGCCGCTATACCATGAATTAATTCCCGAAATATTGTACAGTTTCAGTAACTGTTCCCTAAAGCCTATACTGTCCTTAAACCATGCGTCAAAATCATGGATAAATTTTCCATAGTTATGTTTTAAGTCAGCCAGTTTGGGAAAATTCGCAAGCATACGGTTTTCCTGAACAGAAACCCTGTCCTGTGATAAATCAACAAAAATCAAAGGAAGCATCAGCATTGCCATAAAAATAAAAATAATAACAATATTAAAAAAACGCATCATTTCCTCTTTTAAAAAACTAAAAATAATAAATAAATACCTAAATTTCAATGTTTATTATAACAATCATAAAATCAAACAATGTATGTGTCAAGCATTTCCACTCCTTTGACGAACTTAAAAAATATCAATAATATCTTAATATGAGCGAAAAAATTATTATCCTTGGCGCCGGCGTCATGCAGGGACCGGTTATCCATATAGCTAAAGAGTTGGGGTTCTTTGCCATCGCTCTTGACGGAAATTCCGCCGCGCCTTGCGTTTCTTGGGCGAACCAGTTTGAACAGATTGATTTAAAAGACAAGGATGGCATTGAGGCGTTTGCCCGCTCCATTCAGGGAACGGCGGATCGCATCGGAATAATGACGGCGGGGACGGATTTTTCCGCCAATGTAGCGTGGGTAGCGGAAAAATTAGGGTTACCCGGTATTCCTTACGAGTCCGCCCTTAACGCCTCCGATAAATCAAGGATGCGCGAATGTTTTAAAAACGCCGCTCTGCCGTCCCCCGATTTTATAACCGTTACGGAAGCGGATTTGCCGCTTACTCAAAACGGCGGCAAAATATCTCCGTTACTATCAAATTTTAAATTTCCTATTGTAATAAAACCCGTAGACAATATGGGAGGGCGGGGCTGCCGCCGCGTTGACACTGCGAAGGAATTAGACGATGCGGCAAAAAACGCCATCAGTTTTTCAAGATCCGGCCGCGCCATTTTGGAAAAATATATGGAAGGTCCTGAGTTTTCCGTAGACGCTATTGTCTATCACGGAGAAATCACTATTTGCGGCCTTGCGGACAGGCACATTTTTTTTCCTCCGTACTTTATCGAAATGGGGCATACAATGCCTACGGTCATCAAAAAAGAAAAACAAGATGCCATTCTGGACACATTCCGCGCCGGTATCCATGCCCTTGGGCTTGACGGAGAGGAAAGTATAGGCGCGGCAAAGGGCGACATCAAATTAACGGCTAAAGGGCCGATGATTGGGGAAATAGCGGCGCGTCTTTCAGGCGGTTATATGTCGGGGTGGACTTACCCCTATTCGTCCGGCGCGTCGCCGATTAAGGGCGCTATCCTTGCGGCAATGGGACGCAAACCCGAAGGACTTGTCCCCGTTAAAGAATGGACATGCGCCGAAAGAGCGTTTATTTCCATTCCTGGAACAGTCAAAGAAATTATAGGCGCAGACAAAGTAAAAACCATTAACCACGTTAACGACTTTTTCCTGAGAATAACAGAAGGCGGCAAGGTTTCCTTCCCCGAAAATAATGTAACAAAATGCGGCAATATTATCGCGTCAGCGGAAACAAGAGAAAACGCCGTCCAAGCCGCCGAAACCGCCGCCCGTTCAATCTTAATCAGACTTGACCCGTCAGACTCGGAAACAAAAGAGTTTTTATCGTCCAATTCGGTTTTTCCGCCCGACGCTTTCAAATTAACCGATGAGCTAAAAACCTACCTTTACAAAATACCCGATTTTCCCGCCAAAAGGGCAAACGCATCTCTTTCAACCGCCCAAATTTACCCCTTCCCTGCCTTTACTTCCTCAAATTTAACTGATTACATGGGCAGAACCGTGGAAGTAACCCTTAATATAGTCCGTTTTTTGACAGGTTTTTCTCTTCCGATGACTTCAGAAAATGCCGAAAATATAATAAGACTCGGCAGAGCTTTCTGGACGGCGCTGATACGCGGCTCTTATCAGGGAGCGGTCTACTACATCGATAATTTGGGAGAAAATATTGATTCAAAACCATTTCAAAAAACTTAAATCGCTCTTTATATTTTTTGTAATTTTTCAATCCGCCGCTCTTTATGCCCTCTCTCTCGATGAAACTATAAACACGATAAAATCCATATCTCCTAATGAGCAGGTGCAATTCCGCTGGGATCCTTTATTTAAAGACGGCAGTTTTAAATTAGGCGAACATTTCGGAACATTTTCAGCGGCGGCAAAAGAAGGCGAAACAGGCTATCTTATATTTGACAACCGCGAGCTTTTCAGCGTCCCCCTGCCGTACAACAACAGCGGAATTTTAGTCTTCCCCGACAATTTTGTTTCCACCCTTAAAAGCACATTCGTGCGACTGTATGAAAACGATATGACCCGTTTCCGCGTAGCCGCAATCGTTATCGATCCCGGTCACGGCGGCAAAGATCCCGGCGCAATAGGGAATTTAACCGTTAACGGAAAAACCACCCAAATATGCGAAAAAGATATAGTCCTTAAAGCGGGGCTTGCGTTAAAAGACAGGCTGATAAAAGCCTATCCCGATAAACGTATTTTAATGACCAGAGATACCGACAAATACATCACTCTTGACCAACGGGCGGAAAAAGCAAACGCCGTAACGGTAAAAAATAACGAGTCTGTAATTTTTATATCGATTCACGCAAATTGCAGCACCAACCCAACAGCCCGCGGCTATGAGGTTTGGCACATAACATCGGGTCAGCGCAGGAAACTTTTAGACTCTTCAAAACAAACTTATTCTTCGGACATAAACGCGATACTGAACTCCATGCTTGAGGAAGAATTTACAACTGAAAGCATCACGCTGGCGGACTCCATATTGGAAGGACTTAAGGATTCCTTCGGCAATACAATGCCGTCAAGGGGGCGGAAAGCTAACGACTGGTTTGTCGTCAGAAACAGCCGTATGCCGGCAGTCCTTGTAGAGCTGGGTTTTGTGTCAAATCAGCAGGATGCTATTTTCATGACAGGCGAAGAAGGCTTGCTTAAATTTACCGATTCGTTGTACAATGGAATATCAAATTTTATTGGTATTTTTGAACGTTAATGAAAGAGCATATAAACACGGCCGCCAGATCAATTTCCGACTTTTTCTCATCAGCAGTAAAACGCTGCCTATTTTTTATAGGGGTTTTAGGTCTTTTGGCATTGACACAATTTCTGGTTTTGGGGCTTGCAAGAAGAACTTTTATATTCTATACTGTAGATGACGGGAAAATCGTCGTAGAAGACCGGATGTTAAAGCATTCAAAATCACGGGAGGGTGATATTATCCGTTATACGGAGGAAATGCTTCTAGGACCCGTTTCTCCCGATTTATTGCCTCTTTTCCCTCGGGAAACTAGGCTTAAATCGCTTTTATACCGAAATGGGGTGGTTTTTGCTGATTTTTCAGCCCCTGCCGCCCTGCCGCCTTTAGAAGGGGGAAGCACAAATGTCAACTTCCGTACCTTTTATGCCGGTATACTAAGGAATTTCCCCTATGTAAAAGACGTGCGTTTTTTCGTTGAAGGGAACGCCGTTACCTTTGAAAGGGACTGAATTTTCTTATAATTTTCCTAAATTTGGTATTATAGAAAATTCAAAAAAAAAGTGAAAATTTAGTGTTTTGCCGTTGACAAAACATTTTAAATTTTATAAAATGAGAATTAATAGATTTTAAGAAGTGTTTTAAAGGAGAGCTTTACATGAAAAAGATGCTCATTCTAGTCGTAATTGCGATGATCGCGGTTCCGTTGTTTGCGGAGGAAGCAGTACTTATTGACTTCTCTACCCTCACAGCGGATATTCACATTGACGTAAATCCCAATGACAAAAATACTGCGCCTAACCAAAACAGGCAGACAGTTATGGATTTCTCCCATACTGCCGGAAGCAGTTTTACAGCCGAACAGAAGAAAATGATGATTACTTCTCTGGCTATCCCAAACTGGGAAGTACACTTAGCGTCTTCTTCAAGGTTTGTAGACGCTTTAGCGCTCAGCTTTACAAAAGAAGCTGACTCAAAAGAGTACAAAAAAGTATTGGGCGTTAGGATTCGTTTCCCCATTGAGCCGTATAACTCATGGGCGAAGGTTACACCTCCGTTTGATATTCCCGCCTACGAATTATCAACAGTCGGCGAAGACGGTAAAATTACCGCCGCGGATCAATCACAGGGTATAACCAACATTAAGAGCCGCTTTGAAGCGCAGGAAGAAGGCGCACCGGCTTACGGCGTTATTAAGAACGTCGGTGTTATCAGGGAAATAAAAGTAAAAGTATACGGTCTTAATTTCCCCCACGGTCTTTCAACCTGTCTCGTAGACAGCATGGGAATTGAAAAGACAATGTTCATGGGATATATGCAGTTTGACGGCTGGGGAGATCTTATTTGGAGAAACCCCGCTTACATGCAGGAAGTAAGAAACCGCGATCTTAGGATTGTTCCTTTGTATCCGTTCAATACTCCCTTTATCAAATTCGCCGGATTCCTTATCCAGCGCGATGCCGCTAAAGAAGGCGGAGATTTTGTTACATACTTTAAAGACGTAACCATTATCTACGACTTAGCGGTTCTTGATGCCGATAAAGACATCAATGACGAAGCTACTTGGAACATCATCCAGACCCGTGAAGAACGCCGCAAAGCGTTTGAAATGGAACGCTTTGGACAACAGCAGGTTCTTCGCTATATCGAACAGCAGAAACAGGCCACTGAACTTCCGTTCAATGATCCTAAACGCGAACAACAGCAGACACAATAGTTCAATAAAGACTGTTTAAGGTCTTAATAAAAAGCTGTCTGGAACATCGTTTTCAGACAGCCTTTTTTTTATGTATTAAAATTTATGAAAAAGAATAAAGAAGAAATTGTAGCTCCTCCCGAAAAGAATCGTTTACAAAAGGAATATGATCAGTACGCGCAAATTCGCCTTTCCATTGTTAACGACCTTAAATTACAGGTGGATAACATTCTTTCCTCTTTGGATTCCCACCCTGTTGTAAGCGGCAGAATTAAAAATTTTTCCAGTTTTTATTCCAAATATATACGTCTTTTAAAAAACGGCACAAAGGACCCTCAAATTACGGACCTTATGGGTGTTAGAGTTATCTGCCCTTTTATTGAAGATTTAATGGTCGCTGAGGATATAATAAAAAAGTATTACAGCGTTGTTGAGCGTGAAATAAAGGGACATTATACATTTCAGGAATTCTGTTATGAATCAACCCACCTTTTAATTAAGATACCTCAACCCTTTATTGATAAGTACGGTGATCCCGGCACGGACATAGCGGAAGTGCAAATACGCACCATTTTACAGGATGCGTGGGCTGAGGTTGAACATGAACTTGTGTACAAGGCCGAATTCAGCCCCTTTGACGAGCCTATGAAAAGAAAACTTGCGGCAGTAAACGCCAGCCTTTCTTTAGCGGACATGATTTTTCAGGAAATACGCAGTTACCAGCGGAAATACAGCAAGGAAATGGAAAAAAGGCGGGGAAGCTTTTTCCAAAAAATCGAGGAATCGACAGATCTCCTTTTATTTGACGAGGAAAATATAAAAACCCCGTCCCCTGTTACTGAAAACGTTCATCATCATTTTGCAACCGAATACAATGAATCAATTGACGACTTGCTTGTTAAAGCGCTGTCTTCCCACAACAATAACCAATTTAACGAAGCAATCAGCCAATACACAAGGATTTTAGAGTTAAAACCAAACAACAACATATTATCGATTATTTACAAACACAGGGGAATGGCAAATTTCGCCTGCTCCTGCTACAACGAGGCGATAGACGACTTCAGCCACTCGCTTAATCTTGATAAACAGTCCTACAAGTCGGCTTATTACAGGGGCGTTGTCTACTCCGTTATAAAACAATACGGAAAAGCGATAGACGACTATTCGCTTTCATTGACAATAAACCCGTATCAATCGTTTTGTTTATTCAGGCGCGGGCAGGCGTACTACCATTTAGGCGATTATCCCCAAGCGTTATCCGACTGCGAAAATTCCCTTGCTTTGGAGCCGAATAATAAATTCGTACTGAAGTTTAAAGAACTCATTCTATCCAAGTTAAAAATGTAATGATCGAGGAGAGAATCGAACTCCCGACCAGTTGCTTAGAAGGCAACTGCTCTATCCACTGAGCTACTCGACCATGTGTTTATTATAAAAAAATTAAAGATAAAAGACAAGAAGGACTGGATCAAGAAGACCTCACACTAAACACAAAGGAAGAGAAGATCACAAAGGGGGAAGAAGGGGAGACAACCCCTGCTCCTCTCTTCCTTAGTGTCCTTTTCTTCCTCCGTGTCCTTTGTGAGAATCTCTTCCCTTATCCTACAGTAAGCTCTGCATTGTTAAAACCATCGTGAAAAGAGCGACGGTTTCGATAACACCGATGGCGGATACGTACTGGGCAAAGCCTTTTCCTGATTCAGCCAAGGCATCGGCGGCGCAAGCACCGGCTTTTCCCTGGAATACAGCCGAGAACGCAATAGCTACCGCAGACGCGATACTAAAACCGAAGTTCAGTAAACTGTAATCACCGTTAGATGCCGCGTTATCACGTATATTGTTCATCATAATATAAGCGTAGAAAACCTGTGTTAACGGAGCGCCGATAAATACCAGCAATGTCATTGGGGCAGGTTTGTTTGTTAAATAACATTTTTTCCATGCGCCGACAGCCGCCTGTGCGGCGGTTCCAATGCCGAATCCTGATCCGACAGCCGCAATACCGAGTACCAACCCGGCTCCTAGTAATCCTAAATTCATACTCCACTCCTTAAAATTTATTTAATTTCTTTTTCTTTAAAAGGCTTATAAGCCGTGCCTGACCAGGCGAGACCCACATGCCCTGAAAATTCCAATGTGTTAAGACGCACTCCGTGTACCAATACCGATAACACGTTTAGCACCATGTTTAAACCATGTCCGAAAATCAGCAGGAGAATTCCCGCAAAAATCATGAAACTGCCAAGCATGGGACCTGCCATTTTATTTATTGTTTCCGCTATAGCAGCTCCCGCAAGTCCTACCGCCCAAAGCCTGATATATGACATTATATCGGAGAATACGTTTACTACTCCGAGAATAACGCTGATGAAATTCTGACAGCTGTTTAATATTGATTTTATTAAACTGCCTTCGTAGGGAGAGAAAATAAAACTAAGGAAGAACCCGCCGCCAATCATATATACGGAAATAGGCAAAGGAAATAAAGCTCTATCTTTACTGACAATCAAAAATAACACTACGTTATACATTCCAATTAACATCCCGATTGTTCCCAATTCTCCGAATATTTTTAACGATTTGCATTTAAATATTACAACAATGTGCGCTATCACTAAATGTACTACCGCCAGGGAGAAACAGAACATTTGCAGATTCTGGCTTACTACAGTAGGATCTGTTTTTGCCGTAGAGAAAAACGGCAGCGAAATATCTTGTAAGACATCTGGGATGTATTTGTTATCCATTGCGAACCAAGAGCATGTAATTACACCCCATGCCGTATTAAGCAGTCCGAGCAATAAAAGCATTTTTAAAGGAGTTCCAACAGGCTTTCTGTTTTTTAACGTCGCAAGCATGCCGATTATCGCCATAATTGTAATAATTAAACCGTATGCAGCGTCTCCGAAAAGCATAGCAAAGAATATACAAAAGAAGACTAAGAAAATCGGCGATATATCAACCTCGCGGTATCCCGGGTTAATGTCAAGGAAGTTTGTAATGGGAGTAATAAGCTGGACTAGCTTGTTGTTCTTTAATTTTGTCGGCACTACATCATCGCTTTCAGGAGGTTCATCGACAGATAACGCCCATCCGTTATCCGCCGCCACTTTTTTTACAAGATGTGCGTCTTCCGCCGGCACATAACCTGTCAGCCATGAAAGTTGGTAATCGGCAGGAACATCTTCCACCTTGCTTAAACCGGCGACCGCCGTTTCAAATTCAAGTTCATATTCAACAAGTTCCAGTTCTTTAAGAAGAGCCGGACGGCGATTCGCATAAGATTCCAATTCTTTATCTATATCCTGTAAATCAAGATCACAATCTTCAATTTCTTTTTTATATTCGCTCAGGGATTTTTGCGGCAATTGAAACGGCGCAATACCCGGTATTGTTTTTTCTGGAACTAATATGCGTACAAACGACTTATCGCTTTTTACCTTGATATACTGAAAATCTTTATCCAGTCTGTTAAACGCGTCTGTTGGTATTTCATAAAGGTAAAGAGGCATGGTTTTTGAAATTTCATCCACTATTGACGGGTCAAAATCGCCCCAGCCTTCTATGCGTGAAATTTCTTTTGTGTCCGCTGTCTCTTTATCTTTTATTTGTTTGCGTTCTTCGCCTATTTCGTGCATTAAGTCGGGAAGATACGGTCTTGGTTTTGCAGTTACAGCGTCAACCGAATACGGCGATTCTTGATCTGTTCCGTAAACATCTTCGGTTCTTCTTCCCCTGCGAAGACCAGCCGGTCTTTGTCTGCGTTCAACCAACGGACCGTCATCCTCAATTGCGTCGCGCAGTTTATCCTTGGGTACTTTATAATCCTGTATTAAACCTAGAGCTTCTTCTACTTTTGCTTTTCTTTTTACCGCGCTTGAGTTGGCGTCTAACGGTATGTTTCTCCGTTCAAGATGCACTACGCCTACAGCGCGTAGTTTTTTAAGCGCGTCATCATGGGATTTATCTTGCACCAAGAGGCATATTTTCTTCATAGGTACAATCATATTACTTAGCCTCCAATCCGCTCTTAGCGATTTTACCGCGTACAACGGCTGCTGTCTGCTGGTCGCCCAAATAAACTTGAATCTTTTTTATGTTGCTTTTTGATTCGGGGATCTTAATTTTTTCAAAAAGATTTACGCGCTGAGTTGTTGTGCGTAACTCTTTATCCAGTCTTCTGCGCTGTTCTTCTACAATTTCCAATTCCATTTGCAAGGCAAGCGCCTTCTTCATACATTCAATAGCCAAGTCAAGCCAGAGCGGAGTTGTCAATAAATTATAATCGGCAATTTCAAAATCCGCGCCTTCAAAAACGGGAATTGAAACGCCCGCGATATTTCCGTGGCTTGTTCTTACGTCGGTAATTTTTAATAAATCTTTTGTAAAAACGCCTTCTTCGCCGAAAACACCGATCCATGATTTAAATGATTCGTCTAATTGTTCTTCGGCAAATTTTAATTCTTTCAGGCGCATATCGGTTAATCGAATTTCACCTTGAAGCTGCTGTTTCTTTAACATCAGGGTAGGCAGATAACGCCTGTACATTTTAAGAGAATCTTTTTGTTTTTTCAGCTCATTTTTTGTGAGCTTAATTTTTGCCATATTACCCTATTCTTTTTTCGGCCAGAATTCATTTATCAATTCTGTGCGTAATCCTGTTTCTTCTTTGTTAAAGCAATCCGCAAGGATTTCCCAGCCTAAGTCCAGCGCTTTTTCAAGCGGAATATTTACGGAAAGATCCATCATTCTTGTTTCAAATTGAACGCCGTACTTTAAAAGTTTTTCGTCCCAAGGAGTCATGATAAAGCCCATTGCTTTCTTTTCCAGTGTGTCGCGGAAAGCGGAATAAAGTTTAATCATACCGTCCATGAGGGCGCGGTGGTCTTTGCGTGTCTTGCCGTTAACCTGCTGTTTAAGACGAGAAAGAGAACCAAACGGCTCAATGCGTCCGTTTTTAAGATAATACTGACCTTCTGTTATGTATCCTGTATTATCCGGCACAGGGTGGGTTACGTCGTCGCCGGGCATTGTGGTAACGCCCAAGACTGTGATAGAGCCGGCGGTTTCAAAGTCAACCGCTTTTTCATAGCGGCTTGCAAGCTGGCTGTAAAGGTCGCCCGGATAACCGCGGTTAGAAGGAACCTGTTCCTGAATGATCGAGATTTCTTTCATCGCGTCGGCGAAGTTTGTCATGTCGGTAAGAAGAACTAACACGTCCTTGCCCTTCAGAGCAAATTGCTCGGCGACAGCGAGGGACATATCGGGGATCATAAGACATTCAACCGTAGGATCGCTAGCGGTGTGAACAAACATTACGGTACGCGCAAGAGCGCCGGCGTTTTCCAAAGTATCTTTAAAGTTAAGATAGTCGTCGTGCTTTAATCCCATACCGCCTAAGATGATTACGTCAACTTCCGCCTGCATTGCGATACGAGCAAGAAGCTCATTGTACGGCTCTCCTGATACCGAGAAAATCGGCAGTTTCTGTGAAACTACCAATGTGTTGAATAAATCGATCATCGGGATACCTGTGCGGATCATTTTGCGCGGGATAATACGCTGGGACGGATTTACGGAAGGTCCGCCAATCGGGATTTTGTTGTCCGTTAACTCAGGACCGTTATCGCGCGGTTTGCCTGAACCGGTGAATACCCTGCCCATAAGGTTATCGGAATACGCAACCTGCATGGGGCGTCCGAGGAAGCGCACTGTATCGCCTGTTGAGATACCGCGGCCGCCCGCGAAAACCTGCAGTGATACCGTATCTTCGTGAAGTCTGTTTACCTCGGCTAGAGATGTGCCGAATACTGTATCGACTTCCGCCAAGTCTCCGTAGCGAACACCGTCAGCTTTGACGGTTATAACGCTTCCTGTTATTGATTCAATCTTGCTATATACCTTGTTCATAATTCCCGTCCTAATAAATTATTTTCTCGGCTGATTTATCAAGTCCCTGAGATTGGCTCTTTACAGACGATTCAATCTCGGCTTCAAGTTTGTCAAAACGATCACTCTTCCAGGGGCTTCCGTTGTAATCGAGGAATTTCTGTCTGAGTTTGTTAAACCATGAACGCGCCTCGTTTTTGTCGGTAAATGTAAATTTTGAACCGAGAATAAACAGTAATTTGGCAAAAACATATTTCTGTCTGTCGGGTTTTACCGCAGCGTCTACTTCATCGAATGAGTTCTGCTGGAAGTATACGGCGTCGATTAAATCGCCCTTCAGGAAGATAATGTAGTCTTCTATACTTGTTCCTTCTTCGCCGACGACCTTCATCATCTGCTCAACTTCGGAACTTCGGCGCATAAAACCATGAGCGTAGGCGACTTTCTCGCCGGGAATAATTCCCTTGTATTTTGACCATGAATCAAGCGGGTGAATGGCGGGGAACTTACGCGCATCGGAGCGTTCGCGTGAAAGACCGTGGAACGCGCCTACGACTTTCAATGTAGCCTGCGTAACAGGTTCTTCAAAGTTACCGCCGGCAGGGCTTACCGTACCGCCGATTGTTACGGAGCCGAAACTGCCGTCCCGCAGGCGGACAATACCGGCTCTTTCGTAGAAGCTGGCTATTGTAGATTCCATGTAAGCGGGGAACGCTTCCTCGCCCGGAATCTCTTCCAAGCGTCCCGACATTTCACGCATCGCCTGTGCCCAGCGGCTTGTAGAGTCCGCAAGCAACAGGACGTTTAATCCCATCTGCCTGTAGTACTCGGCGAGCGTTACAGCCGTGTAAACGGAAGCTTCGCGCGCGGCGACGGGCATTGAAGATGTATTACAAATAATGATTGTTCTTTCCATGAGGGAGCGGCCTGTTTTTTCGTCTTTTAATTCGGGGAACTCTTTTAAAGTTTCCACGACTTCACCGGCGCGCTCACCGCAAGCGGCTACGATTACAATGTCAACGTCCGCGAAACGGCTTGTGATTTGCTGGAGAACCGTTTTTCCCGCGCCGAAAGGACCGGGAATACAGTAGGTTCCGCCGCGCGCTACAGGGAAGAATGTGTCGATAAGGCGTACGCGGGTAACCATCGGCTCTGTGGGTTTAAGACGTTCTTCGTAGCAGTCAATCGCTCTTTTTACAGGCCAGCGGAAACTGAGTTTAACAGGAACTGCGTTTCCTTTTTCATCTTTTAATTCCGCGATTGTTTCACGGATATTGTATGATCCCGATTCTTTTACCCATGAAACCGTGTAGCTTCCGTAGAGGTTAAAGGGAACCATGATTCTGTGGGTAAAGGAGCCCTCGGGGACTGTTCCCAGAGTGTCGGCTCTTTCCACTTTATCGCCCGGTTTTACCTTGGGCGTAAATTGCCATGTATTTGATGTCGGCAGAGCGTCAAGGTAAACGCCCCTTTCCAGGAAGAATCCCGCGGCTTGCGCAAGCTGAGGCAAGGGGTTTTGCAGACCGTCGTAAACCTGTCCGAGAAGCCCCGGACCTAATTCGACGGACAACATATCGCCTGTAAATTCAACTTGATCGCCTACGGTAATACCTTTGGTGATTTCAAAGACCTGAAGCTGGCTGATTCCGCCGCGAATTCTGATTACTTCGCTTTTAAGCCGTTTATCGGCTACTTTTACATAACCGACCTCGTTCATTGAGACGTCGCCGTCAAATCGGACGCTAACCATGTTTCCGTTAACGCCTGTAACTGTTCCTTTAGTTCCAATCATTTAGTTTCTCCCGAGGAATGATGTGCGCTTGCTAATATTTCAGCGTACAAATTTTTATAATCCGCAAATCCTTTTTCTATATTAAATCCCTGCCTTCTTTCAAGCAGTAATAATTTTAAGTAATAAGCGTATATGTTGTTTACGCTGTAATAATCCCTGCCGGCAATTTCGTCTATGGCTGTCCACCGCGCTTTATCCAGTAAATACTCGCCGTCTAAAGGTGATTTTTCGTCTACCGCTTTAACCGCCGTAATTGACGCTTCCTGCGGAAAAAACGGAATTTCTCCGTCGGGAACCGCTCTTTTTAATTTAATCGCTCTTTCTTTTGCAAGATTTAATTTTAAAGCGCGTTCCCAGTTTCTCCAGTTTTTTACAAAGGCGCAACTGCCTTCCGGCGAAAACGGGTCGTTAAACGAAAGATATTCCATTACTTTTAAATCGCTGTCTTCCAATAAATCTTCCGCTAGCGATTTAAAATGCGCGGAAGACATGGGCGGTTTTTGACCGTAAACCAAAGAAGGAAGCTGTGCAATAAAGTAATAGTATTCTCTCACCTTATTTTCCTTTAATTACTTTTTTAAAAGCTCTGCCAATTTGGGATTCAAGTAGGCGGAAAGCTGTTTGGCGACCGCTTCAGATGAAAAATCGTAGTAAACAGAACCTTCTTTATTTGAGATTCTGAAACCCGAAGCCAGCTTGCGGTTGGATTTTAATTCCACTCCCTTTGAAAGCTCAGCTTTTAATTTTTCATTGAAAAAGCCCTGAAGTCTGGAAAGCTCGCCTTCCGGCAAAACTACCGAAATATCATCGCCTTGCTTCTCAGCCCATTTTTTAATCAATTCGGGCAGAGCCGATTTCAGCGTGTCATCGTTGTAAGCGCCGCCTACATTGTTCTTGATTACTTTGTCCAGTAAAGCCTGGATTTCGTCTTTAAACGCCAAAACAAGGTTGCGTGAAGCCTGTTCCAACGCGGCAGTACCGGCTTTTTCCGAGCGTTCGGCATCCTGTTTTGCGCGTTCAATCAGATTGTCAGCTTCTTTTTTAGCGGTTTCAACAATTCTCTGAGCTTCGGCGCTTGCCTCGGCTTTGATTTTGTTGGCTTCATCCGTTGCGGCTTTAACTCCGTCTTTTTTTATCCTATCGATAAGTTCCTGAACCTGAATTTCCATATCTCACTTCCTTATGATAAATAACTGTATAAATATTACAAAGAATTGTAATAAAAGTCAATAAGTTAAAAAGCTATTATTATATCTGTGTGCAAAGGTGCATTAATTGTACAAAATAGTTAATTTTCTTAAAACTGTTTATCATTCTTTGATTTATAGGCTCTTTTGAGACCAAATTTATTTCCCTCCAGTTTATAAGCAGTTCCGGGTGCTTTTTCTGAATATCTTCTATTAGATTCTTTATATGCTTGCCTACCACGATAAGGGCTTGAACAACCGTGTTAATTATCTCTATTGCCTGATCGTTTACCTTACCCATTATGCTGTTTATATAACGCGCCTGAGTGGGGTCTCTGTCTATCCTGAGCATAGCCGAGCGTAAACGGGAGCCGTCCGCGCCGTCCTCGGACAGGACGGTATCAAGGTCGGCTATTGTGACTAAGTTTTCCTCTACTGTATGCAGAGCTTCGCTCATTTCATGCGCCATAGTGTTGTTTGTCCATTGACCGCGGATAAGGAGGATATCGCTTAATTCTTTAATTTCTTTTTGAACATAGTCATCCAGAAAGCATTTAAGGTAATTAAGCCCTTCTGCGTAAAAAAAGTAATCAACGCGTTTTTTTCTGTAAATTTCGCTTACATGCGGGTTGTAGTTTTCAAGGCTTGTAAAGTCTTTTGACTCGAAAATCTGCTTGGTAAGGGCGCTTATTTGAGCGGCTTTTTTGGTATTGTTTATCTTGGTAATAAAGGCTTTTGCCTCGCTTTTCTGGGTTTCCAGCCATACATCGCCTATTGTCTCGTTAATAACGGTGTTTTTGAACTGCCAAACGGGGTTTCTAAGGGTGTATTGTATCATTAATTCGACGATTTTAGAGGTATGTATCTCCCTTAGGGTTTTCATCATATTAACGAACTGGTCTTGGACGACTATATCCTGACCCTCGCATTTCTTAAAAATGGATAAAAGCCCCGCCCAGTCTTCTTCAGGGCGCAGGGCGTGGGTGGCGGTCAAAAAATCCGCCATAGGGTCGATTATAAGAATCGCCTTTATAGCGGGAAATTTAGGCTCTACAAGGAAGCTTCCGTCCACAAAATGGGGGTCGAATTTCTTGAAAAAACCGACAAAATTGTAGTTTACAAGCTGATTCAGCGCCGAAGCCAGCTCATACCGATGGTTTACGGTGGCTATGTGATTATGGTCAAACTGGCTTATCAGCAGGTTCATATCGGCTTGAATTGACTCAATTACCTTTTCTCCCGGGTTAGTCCTCAGTTTTGCTTCTAAAAACGCAGGATCCAGACGGCTTATTGTGTCTTTTATGTTGGGATCTATGCATGATTCCACGGTATAATGACGTAATTGCGCCATTTTACCCTCATCTTTCATGAATAATTTGATGGGGTATATTGTCTTATAGACTGAAAATAAAAACGATATAAACGAGGGATCTACCTCTTCCGTACGAATTCTGAAATATTTGGTATATTTGCTGTGGCTTAGTTCTTTCGCAATGCCTTTAAGCATGTTTTGTTTTTCATCTGTCAGCCCTTCGCCGGAAAACAGTGAAAAAACTTTGTCCATAATGTCTTCGGCCATATTTTACCCCTAATTGGAAATATTATAATATTTTAATAAATTTATCAATAGATAGATAATTTAAAAACCTGCATAGAACCGTATATTTCTTACATATAAAATTTATCCTTTTTTATTGAAATTCCCCTTGACATATTGCTATAAATAGTTAAAATTTATAATAATAAGTTAATAATTGTTTAAAAATATTATTTATAAGGAGTTTTGACATGACAAAACGACTAATTGTAACGGCTCTTATTTCCTGCCTGGTCTTAGGTACGGCATTTGCGCAAACCAAGGCCAAAGACTATATAGCTCAGGGGCAGGAGAACATGAAACAGGGTAAATTTGCGGAAGCGGTTACTTCTTTTGAGGCGGCTATTAAGCTTGAACCTAAGAACAGCAGTGCGGCAAAACTGCTGAACGAAGCAAAGCAAAAAAGAATGGAAGAAGCTTTTTCACAAGCTCAGAAACTTCAACAGGAAGGAAAATACGCGGATGCGATAGCAATGTATAATACCGCGATACGCTCCGCTCCTGCAGGTTATAATACACGGAATATACAGAACCGCAGGGATGAGGCGCAAAGGGCGTTGGCTTTAAGCGAACAGCAAGAGCAGAATTCCGCTTCAAACGCAGAGCTTCAGGCACAGCAGGCAGCCCAAGCGGCGTTAATTAAAGAACGCGCGGAAGCGGCTAAAGCTGAAGTCACAAAAGCGAATGATTTCCTCTTGGGCGGAAAATACCCGGAAGCTATAACTCAATATGAGAAAACAATTGCCGACGGAGGATTAACACCGGCTGAAATAACCGAGACCAACCGCCTTATCGCTGAAGCGAAAGCTTTACAGGAAGAAATGGTAAAATACAACAGACCTTTACAGGACAGTGATTTTGAAGTCGCGCAAGCCGGCAACATTATTACAATTACCAAATACAAAGCGTCTGTAGAAAAGAAGATAACGGTCAACGGAGCCACCCACACGGTATATTTCGGCGTTCTTAACGTAGTTATCCCCGCAAAAGTTTTCGGTCAGAATTTATCAATTATCGGAAATGAAGCGTTTAAAAACTGCGGTGTTATAAGCGTAGTTATACCGGACACTGTAACTGAAATCGGCTGGGGCGCTTTTGCCAACAACAAACTTGAAAAAGTTACATTGGGAAAAGGTTTAAAGGTAATTAAAGGCGGAATTTCTCAGGGAAGCGTTGAAGTAACTGAAATCGGCGCGTTTGAAGGCAACAAAAACCTTACGGAAATCGTAATTCCCGATACTGTAACGGAAGTGGGAGCAAGAGCGTTTAAGGACTGCGGACTTAAAAGAGTAATATTCGGTAAGATGGTTCAAATCATCGGCGAAAGCTCCTTTAGAAACAACCAACTGCCCGACGTAGCGTTCCAACCGTCTGTAAGATCTATCCGACGTTTCGCGTTTAACTCAAATCAGATAAAGAATTTATTCCTTCCCAACGGCGTAGCCGAAGTTTACGACGAAGCTTTTACAAATAACCCGATGGAATCAGTAGTTATACCTGCGTCATTGGCTACATTAACACCCATGAACAATATGCCCAGCCCGCGTATTGGAGGATATAACTCCAAATACACGGCTGCCGCTCCTCTTACTTTCCCCAATACTCTTATTATGGTAACATTCCCCGGCAACCTGCACGACGACAACTTAGCGACATTCGAGCAAAGTTTAAGGGATTATTACATCAGCAACAGGAAGGCACCCGGAGTTTATATAAAGAACGGTCCTGTTTGGACGTTCAAGAGGTAACTCCTCTCCCGGTTAACAGAAAGCCCTGTCTTAGGATGGGGCTTTTTTTTTGCATGGTAGAATGAAGATTTCTCACAAAGGACACAAAGGGGGAGAAGGACACGGAGGAAGAGGGAAAGAAGGAGTTTCTGTCCGTTATCTTATCGTGAAGTTCCACGCTTAGCTTTCGAACAAAAACCCCTTATCCTCTCCGTGTCCTTCTCTTTCTCCGTGTCCTCTGTGTGAGGTCTTCGTGCATAATTCCGCGATTTTATTTTTTAAGGAGTCTAACCCTATTTTGTCTTTAACAGAAATTGCTACGCTGCCGGCAAAACGAGCTTGTAAATCAGCTACTTCCTCACCCGACAATCTATCGATTTTATTAAGCACCGTAATTACCGGAATATCAAGAACGGGCGTATCTTCCTTGTTACGCCCCTTTTCTTTTTTTCCCGATAACTCGGTTAAAACATTTATTGTTGTTTTGCAGTTGTTTTCTATATCGGGGTCTGAAGCGTCCAAAATATGGATAAGAATGTCGGCTAACGCGGCTTCTTCCAAAGTTGAACGGAACGCTTTAATGAGCGAATGAGGCAGGGCGCGGATAAAGCCTACTGTGTCGGTAAGCAGAACATTTACGTTGGGGGCGGGCTGGAAGCGGCGGGTAACGGCGTCAAGAGTACAGAAAAGTTTATCTTCCGCAAGCACCTGTGCGCCCGTAAGTACGTTTAACAGGCTTGATTTGCCGGCGTTGGTGTACCCTACTATGGCGCATACGGGCAGATTGTTTCGCTCTCTCATGCCTCTTTGGGTCTTGCGCTGTTTGCCTACCTGCTCTATTTCTTTTTCAAGTTTATTAATTTGTATTTCTATTTTTCTGCGGTCAGTCTCAAGCTTGGTCTCCCCCGAGCCTTTTGTTCCGTAGCGCCCTCCCCTCTGCCGTGAAAGGTCTATATACTTGTGCGTTAATCTGGGTAATAAATAAGTAAGCTCAGCGAGTTTTACCTGCAATTCCGCTTCTCTTGTCACGGCTCTCTGTGAAAAAATACGGATTATCATTTCCTGCCTGTCCAGCACAGGAAGTCCCGAAAGTTCCTCCCAATTTCTTTGCTGTGATGGGTTTGGATTCCAGTCAAACACCAGCAGATCCGCTTCTGTTTCCGCCGCTTTTTTTGACAATTCCTCCGCTTTTCCGCTTCCCATGCCGAATTTAGCGCTTTTTTCCCTCACTTTTATTTTTTCATGCGCGGCGATTTCAAGTTCCAGAGTTGACGCAAGTCCTTCAAACTCACGGCACATGGCGTCGTCGCTAGAGTTACCGTTTAATATGCTGACTAAAAAAGCTCTTGGGGGTTTTTCTTTTGTGTCATAGAGTTTTGCCATGATGGGATTATAGCATATAAAAAAGAATATTTACCATGTGAATGATGTGTTTTTGCAGGAAACAGCGGTTATTTTTTACTTGACAAAAATCACTGAAAAAACGTAAAATATTTTTAGTTAGTAAAAAAAATACTAAACAGTGAGCTTTTTAAAAGAGGGGACATTTATGAAAAAACGAATTAAAAAAAATATTTTGATAATCATCGGATTGGTTGTTATAAATATTTTATTTATAAGCGCAGAACCAAGTTTTGGAACACCAACACCTTTTCAACAAACAATAAATCAACTTATAGGTCTAATACCGATTAATATTGCGGGGAAACAAATTAAAATCTCATTTGAGGGAAATACTTGGCGAGGAACGCTAAATGGGGCGGATTTATTAGCCGGTGAATGTAAATTTGAGGAAACCGCTGACGGAACAATCATACACATAAAACAATCATGGTTATACGCTAACAGCGGACAAATAAACCCTATTACAAAAAAACCAATCGCCACATGGGTTGAGACAAATGGACCGGATTTATTTTTTGAATATAAGAAAGGTCCGCCTCCGTCAATTCTACCCATATCACAGGAAACAGCTGAACAAATAGCCGGAAAACCGCTAAGTATCGATGCTAATACTGAAGCAGCACAGCAAAATAACAGGGGAGCAAGCAACAAAACAGAAAAATCAGCTAATGTAAAAAATAACTGGATGTCATATGAATTAGCTTTTATGGGAATTGGTATAAGATATGAACGAATGCTAAGTCCTAAAGGATCGTTCGGTTTAAATGTTTATTTTAATCCTTTTCCCGATCTTGCTACTAAATATTTCGAAATAAATACATTCTTCCGCGGTTACCCATGGGGTAAAACATTCTTTTTAGGTGCAGGATTAGGTTATCATCATGAATTTATTCATTATGAAGTTATAAATGGTAGTACTATTTCTTATAATGTAACTTCTAGCGGATTTACAATTATTCCGGAAATAGGTTGGAAAATTGATGTTGGAAAAGCCGGTGGTTTTTATATAATGCCCTCTTTATCAGTTCCTTTAGTTTTTGGAGAAGCTGGATTAACATCCGGACGCAGGTTAATTTATTTTGGTATGGGTCATGCATTCTAAATAATAAATATGCGGTTGATTTCTTCCCCTCTTCACTCTACCCTGCCATTTATGCTAAACTACAAACATGACAGCTGACGAATTACGTACAAAATATATCAATTTTTTCGTTTCCAAAGGGCACGCTCAGATACAGGGCAAATCGCTCCTGCCGGAAAATGACCCTACGGTGCTTTTTACAACAGCGGGAATGCATCCGCTTGTTCCGTATCTTTTGGGGCAGGAACATCCCGAGGGCAAGAGGCTCGTGAACTTTCAAAAATGTATCCGCACGGGAGACATTGACAGCGTAGGCGACCCTAGCCACCTTACCTTTTTCCAAATGTTAGGCAACTGGTCTTTGGGAGACTACTTTAAAGAAGAAGCGATTAAAATGAGTTTTGAATTTCTCACGTCGCCGCAGTGGCTGAATATTCCTATCGAAAAATTGGGCGTGACGGTTTTTAAGGGCGAGGGCGATGTTCCCAGAGACGATGAATCCGCGGCAATTTGGAAACAGCTTGGCATTCCCGAAAACCGCATATCTTTTTTACCGAGAGCGGACAACTGGTGGGGTCCTGCCGGAGCGACAGGTCCTTGCGGTCCTGATACCGAAATGTTTTATTACATAGGCGACGCTCCCTGCGGTCCCGATTGCAAACCGGGTTGTTCCTGCAAAAAATGGCTGGAAATTTGGAACGATGTTTTTATGCAGTACAACAAGAACGCACAAGGCGCTTATGAGCCGCTTACCCGAAAATGCGTCGATACGGGCATGGGCATCGAAAGAACTGTGACCGTTCTTAACGGCAAAAAAAGCGTTTACGATACCGATATTTTCGCTCCCGTTATAGCGGCTATTGAAAAGGCGGCTAACGGGCACAAGTACGGACAGGATAACGATAAAGATTATTCGATACGGATTATAGCCGATCATGTGCGCTCCGCGGCTTTTATTCTGGGAGACCCGAAAGCGGTAACTCCTTCTAATGTAGGAGCGGGTTATGTTCTTCGCCGCCTTATACGCCGCGCCGTCCGCCACGGACGAAAACTTAACAATCAGGAGTTCAGTCTTTCCCCCATAGCGCAGGTTGTTGTGGATCAGCTTAAAGGCGCATACCCGGAACTTGAACAAAACCGCAGCTTTATAATAAGTGAGCTTGATAAGGAAGAAGCGAAATTTTTGGAGACATTGCAAAAGGGAGAGCATGAGTTTGAAAAACTGCTTCCCAATCTTCTTAAAGACCCCAGAAAAATCATGTCAGGACGGCTGGCTTTTAAACTTTACGATACTTACGGCTTCCCTATAGAGCTTACGGAAGAGCTTGCAGCCGAGTCGGGAATGAAGGTAAATAAGGAAGAATTTGACGAGGCGTTTCAGAAACATCAAGAGCTTTCACGGTCTCAGAGCGGCTCTTTTAAGGGCGGGCTTGGAGATCAGGGCGAGATGGCGGTTAAATACCACACGGCGACCCACCTTCTGCACAAGGCGTTAAGGACTGTACTTGGGGATCATGTCGCCCAGAAAGGGAGCAATATCACGGCGGAGCGGCTTCGCTTCGATTTTACCCATGACGCGCCCATGACGCCTGAACAGGTTAAAAAGGTGCAGGATATCGTTAATGAGCAGATAGAAAAGGATTTTCACGTATTCTTGGAAGTTATGGCGCTTGAGGAGGCTAAGGCAAAGGGAGCTATCGCCCTTTTCGGGGAAAAGTACGAGTCGCAGGTAAAAGTCTATACTATCGGCAACTCAACGACTGATTTCTTTTCTAAGGAAGTCTGCGGCGGTCCCCATGTGGAAAAAATCGGTATTTTGGGGAAATTTACCATTCAAAAAGAGCAATCTTCCTCCGCCGGTGTACGCCGAATTCGGGCTGTTTTAGTTTAACCTTTCTGTTTACCAAGTGTTTGAATTTATGATATATTAAGATATATTAAAGGAAACTATGAAAAAGATATTATTTGTATTATTAGGGCTTTTTATCGCCCTGCCGAGTTTTTCTCAATCTAACTTACAAACTGTAGCTACTGTAAATTTAACCAAAACCGAAGCAATTACGGTTGGTCAGCTTCGCACCGAAGTACAGCGTATGGAAAAGGCGTCGGGAAAAACATTAACAAAGCCTGAGCGGCTTCAAGTGCTGGATGTAATGATCAATGAAAGACTTGTTATGCAAGCCGCCGAACGCGACAGGATAATGGTTTCTGAAAACGAGATTAACCAACAAATAGATCAACTTAAAAATGTGCTTGCCCAACAACTTGGCCGCAGACCTACGGACGCTGAATACGCGCAAGCCGTATTGAATGAAAGCGGTCTTGATGTTAACGCTTTTAAAGAGCAGGTTCGCAGACAATTAATCGTTCAAAAATATATGCTGGCAAAAAAAGGCGATCTTATTAACTCCATAAAAATGCCGACGGACCAAGAGATACAAAGCGAATATACGCTTTTAAAAGGCGAACTTGTGCGTCCCGAGACTATACGCTGCAGTATGATACAAGTTGCATACGGTTCCGACGCGGCGGCAAGGGCAAAAGCAAAAACACTTGCGGAGTCGCTGGTCAGAGAAATTAACAATGACCCCGCAAAATTTGACGAAGTTGCCCAGAGAAGCGTCGCTCCCAATTCAGGTTATCAGGCAGGAGACGCAGGTTATCTTCCAAGGAATCAAGAAGCCAGAAACCTTGTCGGGCAGGCGTTTTTAGATACCGCTTTCAGTTTAAAACAAGGACAAGTATCCAAGTTAATTGAAGGTCAGCAAGGGTTTCAAATTATCAAAGTAACCGAGAATTATGCCAGCAAACAGCTTGAGTTAGGTGATATTTTACAGCTAGGAACAAGAATAACGGTTAGAGATTATATCGGGCAGGGACTCTTAACTCAAAAGCAACAGGCTATTTTAAACCAGGCAAGCGAAGAAATCGTAAAAGAGTTAAGGACTAGCAGAACATTCTCAGTAAATGAAAACAACGTAAACTGGTAGAAATATGGCATCCAGGCGGAAGAGCCGAATTTTGGCGTTTCAAGCCCTCTACTTTTGGGAGTCTAACAGAGTTCCCGCAGAGGAGCTTGTAAGTTTCGCGTGGATTGATGAAGATAAATTAAAAAAACTTAATGAAGAAATGTCTGCTTTTGCAAGATTGATAATTACAGGCACGATTGAAAATATTGAAGCCGTTGACGATATGATAAAAAAACATCTGCAAAATTGGGATATTACCCGCCTTAACCGTGTAGACCTTGCTATCTTACGGATATCGACCTATACATTAATGTTTCAAAAAGATATACAGCCTTCTATCGTCATAGACGAGGCTATCGGCATTAGCGTGGAATTCGGCGCAACTGACTCTTTTAAGTTTGTTAACGGCGTTCTTGACAGTATTCGCATAACGCTACAGCAAAATCAGGCGGCGCAAACATGAGTATACATGTCCGCAACAAATTGCGTATTACAATACTGGCGGGATTAATACTTTTAGTTTTAATCTTAGGCGCGCTTATTGCCGCTTATTTCGGAGAAAGGAGTCTTTGGAAGTATTTCCGTAAGAATGACAGTTTCGCAAATATTATGCGCGAGTATGACGCGAATATGACTGAAATATACGGAACGCAAAGAGAATACGACCGCCTTCAGCATGAACTTGATCGTCTTGAAAAAAAAGCAATAAGCGTTGAGTCGTGGCTTTCGGTAATTAAACGCAGAAGATTTCTTGCGAAAGAACATCCGCCTTCCATGGAAAACTACCGTTCTACTGTAAATAACGCGTTAAAGGCGTACCCCTCTTCCGGACCTATTACCGCCATAGCGGCGGCGGCTCTTGTAAAAAATTCACCTATCAACAGGGAACTTGAAGCTAAAATTCGAGACTGGCTTCCTGATATTACAAGTCCTGCTTTTAATATGCTGCGTCTTTCTTTTTATGCCCTGCTTGGAGACCTTAATTCACCGCAAAAAGCGCAATCTATACCCGATGATATTCTTTCGGACGGGACGGAAGCTGTTTCAGTCAATTTGGCGCTCTTAAAAATCCTTCGAGGCGACTACCACAGTGCTTCCGGAGAGATACAAACGCTTATAAACGGAAACCCTTCTCTTGACGCCGTACGTTTTGCCGCTGAGTACAACTATGATTTTGGGGATATTATCCGCAGCGCGGAACTTTTTTCCATGCTGAATACAACAGAAGCGCTTGGCAGACAGGCGGACGCTTTGTACCTTGCAGATTACACGGATTCAGCCATATCAATATGGTTGATACTGGCAAAATTGTCCGATGAGACAAGTCTTTACAATCTTGCCGCAACATCGCAGGACAGCGATACGGCTGCCGAATATCTTGATACTCTTGTAAACTTAAAAACAGTGTCAAATTCAGACAGCCGTCAATTCGGTCTTATTCTTTACAGCAGATTTCTTGAATATACAAAAGCGCTCGAATTATTAAAAGGAACGATAAATTTTTCGCCTAAGGATTATCCGTATATAGATCTTGAAATCTGCAAACGTCTTGTGCAGGAACGAAACCCCGGTCTTCAAACCGCCCAAACATGGCTGCTTTTGGATCGACATGAAAAAAACTTAGAGCTTTACAAATGGGCAGGCTGGTTTTTCTTTTTCCAGCGTGAATATAAAGAGGCATTGATTCTTCTTAACAGAATGGAACAACTTCAAATCAATGAAGATTGGGCGGATTTTTACAAGGTAATCTATTCCATGATTGAAGGAGAGCTCGATGAGGCGCAAGCCCTACTGCGCCCGATGGTAACGCCGGAACATGATTGGTATATTTTTGCGAATTACGGGAGAATTTTAGAAGCAATGCATTCTTTTGGGCGCGCAATGGACGTATACGAGACGGCGGCAAATAAACTTACTACTATGAATCCGCCTAAAAACAAGTCCGCCGCAAATGTGCAAATTCATATAGCCAGGTGCTATAATGCGTTAAAACGACCCGGGGACGCTCGTCGGGCGCTTTTATTCGCCCTTGAGTTTGACCCCGATAATTTAACCGCCCAGCTTGAATTTGAGAAAAGCGTATATTGACCATAAATCTTGTTTTTTGTATCATATAATCACAAAAATTTTATTTATACGGAGGAAAAGATGAAAGTTATTCCCTTAGGCGACCGTGTCATGGTCAAACTTGAAAAAAATGAAGCTAAAACAGCAGGGGGTATCATTATTCCCGATACAGCGCAGGAAAAAACACAACAAGGAACCGTTACAGCGGTTGGTCCGGGCACAGAAAAAGAAAAAATCACCGTTAAAAACGGCGATAAAGTAATGTACGATAAATATGCCGGAACTCAGGTTAAAATTGACGGTGAAGAACACCTGATTTTAAGAATGAACGATATTATTGCTATAGTTGAATAGAATAAACCGTTTATTATTTTTATTTTCTCTTTTTTCAATACTGGCGGTTTCTTCATGTTCAAAATTGGGCTACGGTGTTTTACTTTGGTCTATTGACGATCCGCCTGTCGATTCAGGCACTATTCTGCCTGTTTATATCAAATCTAACATCGAAAAAATTTGGGTTGTTGGAATACCGAATTTAGCGAAATCGCACAAAGATTACAAAAAAGAAATCCCCTTAACTCAGCTTGAGTTTATCGGGAGCAAACGAAAAGCCGAAAAATGGGCTGAAAATTTCGCGCCGTACGCGATGCTCTATGCGGAAAATTTACAGGACGGACTTCCGATCCGCGACGGAACCGATAATAACGCTCGGCGCGTTTACCGTTTACGTCTTGGAGAAATTGTAAAAGTACTTGGAGTTGCAAAAGGCGTTCCGCCCATAAGCACAACAGGCGATCCGCTGCCCGGCGAATGGTACAGGGTGCTTACAAACGACGGTGTTATTGGTTATTGTTTTTCTTTCAGATTAAAATTATTTACCCAGAAAGACGGTTCTGTGCAATATGACCCCTCGTCTCCGAAAAGCAATCCTGATCCCGATCTTGATATGCTTCTGTCAAAAACATGGTCTCCCGAAATCTATTCGCAAATGATCAGTGGAGGACGGATAAATATTGAAGAGCTGGAAAAAAATTACCGCTTTGATCCCGGACAAGATACAGGCATCGCCAGAATTATTCTGCCGGATTTGGAAAAACAATTTACATACCAAAGAATAATTTCCGAGGGCGAACGCGCATGGGTTTTTGAAGGAACAAACCTTCAAATGACATTAAGATCCAACACTTCGCTTGCCGTACAATTTGCGGATAATTCCGGCGTAAGACGCACGCTAATATTTACTGCTCTTTCATCCAAGGTTGACGATATAATTATTCAGGAAACTGCGCGCCGCGAAAGCCAATTCATGGTAATTTATAATCAGGGACCGGTATTCTCAAGCAACAATTACGGCACACTTACGCTTTTACAGACCGGGGATTTTACATGGACAGGATACGATCTTCTTGTTCCGCAAATTATCTCGCAGGAAACAAAAGGCAGCGGCCGCATCAGCATGGATCTTTACATTCCTCCTTCTTACGAAGATAAATACAACGGCGCTTTTACTCTGCGTTTTACGGACACCAGACAAAACAACATTATTTATTTCTTATACGCTATTGATAATCAAGGATTGCGCCTTGAAGTTGTTCCGGATTACGGCATAGAAAATACCACCGTTATGCGAAGAGCGTCGTCCCCTGTGGTTTTATATTTCTTTAAAGATACCGCGCGATAAATATGTCGTTTGTACAATTTTCCAGAATAAGCCTTGCATTTGGAGACAGAGATATTTTAAAAAATGTTTCGCTCCGTCTTGCGGCAGGATCAAAGTCCTGTTTAACAGGAGCGAACGGCTGCGGTAAATCCACATTGATGAAAATTATCGCCGGAAAAAATAACGCGGACTCAGGCGACAGAGCCGTTCAGAAAGACACCCGTATCTCTTACCTGCCGCAATCGGGAATAGTGCATCACGGCAAAACGCTCCGCGATGAAGTAGAAACCGCTTTTGGATTTGTTCATACGTTACTTGAAAAAATGGAAAAAATAGGCGAAACTCTTGAAAAATCGAATAACGACGATTCCGCTACCCAACTGTTGATAGAAGAACACCACAATTTGCAAGAGCGGATAGAAGATACAGGCTACTACAGGAGAGAGGGGGAAATAGCGGCAGTTATTTCCGGTCTTGGTTTTTCCAACAAGGACATTGACCGCGATACGGGAGAGTTTTCGGGCGGCTGGCAGATGCGTATCGCCCTAGCAA
>Ga0268262_10000623_pt1 | contig 46035 bp, 40 predicted proteins | sample TergutNc150P3_FD_190354 | JGI IMG/M metagenome (GOLD analysis project Ga0268262, IMG submission 190354) | Nasutitermes corniger P3 segment gut microbial community from laboratory colony in Florida, USA - Nc150 P3 (SPAdes) (version 2) | ecosystem: Host-associated > Arthropoda: Insects >... | reverse complement strand
TTAGAAAAAGAGCCGCCCGAAGGTGATATAGAACCAATAGCAGGGCAGCCAGGGCATTTTAGAACAAGAGTAGGAAGTTATAGGCTTTTATGGCGTATAAAAGAAAACTTCATATTTATAACACACATTGATCCTAGAGGTCAGGTGTACAAAAAAAAGAATAAGGGGAATAAAAAATGACAGCTACCACATTAAGAAAAGAACTACATACCATTATTGATGTAATACCGGAAAGAAGTTTGCCTGCCGTTAAACCATTATTGACATATTTGGCAGCAGATGATTACTGGAAACCAGTAACAGAACCCGCAAGCAAAAAAGAAATAGCCATGATTGAAAAAAGAATGAAAGAATATGAAAAAGACCCTTCATGTTTCGTTCCTCATAAAAGACGCGCTAAGACATGACAAGAAAACCGGCGAAAATGGCAGGGGCTACTAAATCAATAAAGCCGACAAAAGCAGAGAAAAAAGTTACCTTTTCAAAATGGGATCCGGCTGAAATCATAACGACTAAGGAGCGTGTTATTGCCTTTCTTGAAGAAGCCCTTGAAGAAAACGATCCCGATTTTCTTCTGGAAACTATAGGACACGTAGCCCGTTCAAAAGGCATGGCGCAAATAGCCAGGGAATTGAATCTTGACCGGGTTGGCTTGTATAAATCGCTTGCCCCTGACGGAAACCCTTCTTTCAAAACAGTATACAAGCTGTTTGATATTCTAGGTCTGCGAATGAAACTGGAGCAAAAAAACGCACATTAGATTTAGATTTTTCTATCTAGTAATAAAGTAAGAAAAAAACGCAATCACCGTAATAAGAGCGATAAAAGTGACAACATAAGTCCAAAAAGGAATAGGTTCGGTAGTATAGTGTCCCTTAACCTTGGGCGGCTTCATTTTTTGGTTTTTCTGTTTGGGAGACGGGGGGGCAGAATAACCGCACATGGGGCAGCCGCCCTGAAACATCCTATCATGACCGGAATAGCCACAGGACGGACAGCGGACGGAGGCAAACAAACGCCCGCAGTACGGACAGCTTTTTACTTCGCTGCCAACTTCATTTTGGCAATAATCGCAAAAAAAACGCGGTTTTTTATTCAATGTGAGCCTCTAAAAATGCAGGTAATTTCTGAATACTCATCTCTGTAATTATCGGTAATTTTTTATGCCGGACAGGAGGGCGAAACGCCTTTTTTGGAACACTCACTGCATGGCGCAGGCGCCGCCGGGGCTGCCAGTGTTGATTGGGAATTTTCGCCGCTTTTGGGCTTTGCGTCAGGAGCGGATTTTACATCGGGTTCGGCTGTTTTTTTACCGGATTTTTTACCGGAGTTTTTATTCTTGTCGGTGACATAGAAGCCCGAGCCTTTAAAAATTACGCCTGTTCCGCCAAAAATGAGCCTGCGGACTTCATTGCCGCACTTGGGGCAGTCTTTTATGGGCGGATCATTTATAGACTGAAAAACTTCAAATTTATGTGAACAGCTTTTACATTCGTATTCATAAGTCGGCATGATTATTTTAAATATAATGAAAATGGGAATTTGGCGCAATAGCAAACTTCTCTCAGCTTTTTCATTTCTTATAGGTACTGACATTTTATAAAAATTGTGATAAAGCAAATATGTGGCAGATAAATTGACGCAAATACAAAATATGATTTACGAGATTCGCGGACAAAAAGTCATGCTTGACCGTGAACTTGCGCTATTGTATGAAGTTGAAATAAAACGCCTAAATGAAAGCGTAAAGCGAAATATAAAAAGATTTCCTGTGGAATTTATGTTCCAATTAACAGATGAAGAATGGGCAAATCTAAGGTCGCAATTTGCGACCTTTAGCAAAGACACCAGAAAATACAGACCTTACGTCTTTACTGAACATGGGATACTAATGTTATCAAGCGTCTTAAATTCCGACAAAGCAATTGAGGTTAATATACAAATAATGAATATCAAGTTTAAATTAAAAGTTTCAGTAAGGCTTTAATTTCCTTCTCGCTGAGGGGAGTTGAGCGGATGTCCAGGGCGGTACCGTTTACGGCGGGTGGATTGGTCAGGAATGCCGAAAGAAGCGGGTCTGTCGAAAAGCCGGAGGCAAGGGAGAGGAGCACTGCCATGCCTTTGGCGTGGGACGGGTTTTCAAATTGAAGTCTGATTATCGCTTCGTACTTCTCTTGCGGCGCCGGGAAAAGGTTGAAATAAAGATACAGAATGGACTGTGCCGGCAATCCGGCGAACATTTTGTTTAACAGTACCAGAGGGCTCGTTACCCAGCAGGAGAGGGGGGAGCCTTTGCGAAAATCATTAAATCCTTTGGGGATTTCCACTCCCGGCGGCGGCGTATACGGTTCAAAAGGATCATTGGAATACGAGGCGGCGGCGTAGGCATGGGAAGAGCCTATCAACACGGAAACTCCGCTGGAGGGAGAATACCAGTATTCGCCGCCTGAGCCGGAACGCCGCTTTTGCCAGTTTTTGTTAGCGGACAGGGCAAGAGCCGCATTGGAACTGGGATAACTGCCCTGCGCGGCAATTTGATAACGCCGTCCGCTCCCCTGCGGATATAATGCCGCGGCAAAAAAACGGGTTCTGTCCAACATCATCTTTGTCTCTGTGTTGTTCAATTCTTCAATGGGCAACAGATTTATAATAGACCGCGCCCGTTTCGCGTCCGCGAAGACGTATGTATAAGCGCCGCTTTCAAAGGGAAGGGATGTTGCCGTTTCAAGGTTTACGCTTGGAACAATGGGCATGGTTTGGCAGGAGATTAATAATAGAAGTAAAAATAAAGTGAGTAGTGAGTAGTGGGTAGTTGGTAGTGGTTTTGTTTGTAATCTAATCGTGTTGTCAACATAAATATTTTTCATATCACATTACCTCTTACCTATTCACTATTTGCTATTTGCTATTTACTAACCACTATTTTCACCTGCCATGTCTCGTCTCCGGCTTCGATGGGGATTTGTCCGTCTGCTTTTGCCCATTGGGTTTTAACGGCAAGAGTTTCAGCGGCGACGGTTTCACTGTAATTGTCCCATGCTTCTTTCAGGGAGTCCACACCATGTAAACAAAGTTCTATGCGATCGGTAACAGACAAGCCCATTTCTTTTCGCGCGTTTTGAATGCCGCGGATTAAATCGCGGATGTCGCCCTCCATTGAAAGTTCGCGGGTGATTTCCGTGTCAAGGCCGACTGTAAGAGTACCTTCGTTAAGGACGCGCAGATTCGCTTTTTCGATTCGGCGGATGTCAAGTTTGTCCGCCGTCAGTACAAGCGCCCTTTCGCCTCCTTCGCTGGGAACGTTTATGGAAAGGGACGCGCCTTGTACAATTTTTTGAATTTCCGCGTGGTTTAGCGCCTCTATTTTTGCGGCGGCGGACTTCATGTCTTTCCCAAGTTCTTTTCCCAGTACGCGGAAATTGGCTTTTACTTCGTACTCCACCAAGTCTTCTTCTTTATCCGAGAAGATAAGTTCTTTTACATTGAGTTCTTCGCGGATAATGTCCGCCATGCCAAGCAGGGCTTTTTTCTCGTCTTCATTGCGCGTAACAAGTTCCGCCTTGCACAGCGGCTGGCGGGCTTTGATGTTGTACTGGGAGCGCAGCGAGCGTCCGATTGAAACGGCGGACATGACCGCCGCCATGCGGAATTCAAGGGCGCTGTCGCGGCGTTTTTCGTCCGGGGTAGGATAGTCTGTTAAATGTACCGATTCGGGATCGGTTTCCAGCCGCAGATTTTGCCAGATGGCATCCGTGGTAAAAGGCATGAAGGGAGACGCGATGGTTATCAGTGTTTTAAGAGCGTCGTAGAGAGCGCCGTAGGCTTCGAGTTTGTCGCTGTCGTTTTCACTGCGCCAGAAACGGCGGCGGGAACGGCGGATGTACCAGTTGTTCAAAAGGTCAATGAAGCGCAGAATGTGGTCTATGGCGCGGCTTAGATCATAAGCGTCAAGAGCGGCGGTGGTTTTTTCTACAAGAGTCTGCGCTTCTGAAAGTATCCATTGATCCAGGGGGTTGGCGGGTTTTTCGGGAGCGCCTGTCGCGGTGATTTTGTCGATGTTGGCGTAAGTGACAAAAAAACTGTACGCGTTCCACAGCGGGATGATGATACTTTTCATTATTTCGCGCACGCCTTCGTCGCTGTAACGGAGGTCTTCGGCTTTTACTACCGCGGAATGTACCAAAAAGAGGCGCAGAGCGTCAGCGCCGAATGAGTTTATCACTTCTGTTGGGTCCGTGTAGTTGCGCAGGCTTTTGCTCATTTTTTTGCCGTCGCTCGCAAGGACAAGGCCGCTGACTATGCAGTTTTTAAAAGCCGGTTTTTTAAGGAGGGCCGCCGCAAGGACTGTGAGGGTGTAAAACCAGCCGCGCGTTTGATCCAGCCCCTCGCTGATAAAGTCCGAGGGGAAATGGCTGTCAAAAAATTCCTTGTTTTCAAAAGGATAATGATTCTGCGCGTAGGGCATCGCCCCGGATTCAAACCAGCAGTCGAGTACTTCAGGGACGCGAGTCATTTTCGCGCCGCAAGAGCAGGGAATTTTTATTTCATCGACAAAGTGTTTGTGAAGGTCTTCGGGGTAAACACCGGAGAGTTCTTTTAACTCGGCGCGGCTGCCTACGCAGATTGTTTTGCCGCAGTCGGGACAGCGCCAGATTGGAAGGGGGTTTCCCCAATAGCGGCTTCTGCTGATTGCCCAGTCTCTTGCGCCTTCCAGCCATTTGCCGAATCTGCCTTCCTTGATGTGTTCGGGAACCCAGTAGATTTGACTGTTCGCGTCCAGCATATCTTTTTTTATTTTTTCAACGCTGACAAACCACGAGCCTACAGCGCGGTAAATGAGAGGGCTTTTACAACGCCAGCAGTGTGGATAGGCGTGAAGTATCTGCTCGCGCTTTATTAATTTGCCTTCGCTTTTTAATTTTTCAATGATAGCCTTGTCCGCGTCTTTTACAAAAACGCCCGCGAAGTCGCTTACTTCCTGCGTAAAGCGGCATTCATCGTCTACCGGGCAGATGACGGGTATGCCCGTCCCCTTGAGCACGCGGGCGTCGTCCTCGCCGAATCCGGGAGCTGTATGCACTATGCCCGTGCCGTCTTCGGTGGTGACAAAGTCGCCGAGGAAAGTGCGGAAAGCGTTAGGCGCGTCTTTAAAGTAAGGGAACAGAGGTTCATATTGAAGCCCCGCAAGTTCCGCTCCTTTTTTACGCCAGACGATTTTGTATTGGGAGCTGTCTTTGTAATATGCCGACAAACGGGTTTCCGCTAATATGTAGTGATCATTAGTAGTTGGTAGTGGATAGTTGGTAGCGGGTAGTGGATTGGTGGCGTTGCCGCCTTTGGCAGTGGGGAGGTCTTCGATTAAAACATAGTCAATATCCGCGCCGAGTGTGAGGGCGAGGTTCGAGGGCAGCGTCCAGGGAGTGGTTGTCCACGCGAGAAAATATGTGTTTGGGGGCGTTGCGTTTACAAGTTTGAACCGTATAGTGATTGCCGGATCGTGCACGTCTTTGTAGCCGCCGAGGTTGAGTTCGTGGTTGGAGAGGACTGTGGCGCAACGGGGGCAGTACGGGAGTATGTAGTGGCCTTCGTAGAGATAGCCTTTTTCCCAGAGGGATTTCATGACCCACCAGATTGTTTCCATATAATAGGGTTCCATGGTTTTGTAGTCGTGATCAAAGTCCACCCAGCGGCCAAGGCGGGTGATAGTGGCGCGCCACTCTTTCACATAACGCAGGACGGCGGCGCGGCAGGCTTCGTTAAATTTGGCGACGCCGTAGTTTTCGATTGCGGTTTTTGAGTTAAGACCGAGTTCGTTTTCAATCAGGTTTTCAACGGGAAGGCCGTGGCAGTCCCAGCCGAAGCGGCGTTCGACTTTTTTGCCTTTCATCGCCTGATAGCGGGGTATTATGTCCTTGATTGTGCTTGGGACAAAATGCCCGAAGTGCGGAAGGCCGGTGGCAAAGGGGGGACCGTCAAAAAAGACGAATTCGCCCCGCCCTTCCCTATTAGATACGGATTTTTCAAAGATATGGTTTTGTTCCCAGAATTTAAGGATTTCTTCTTCCAGTTTGGGAAAATTTACTTTTGAATCAACTTGTTTATACACACGTCTCTCCTGCAATTCCGCTAAAGGCGGAATTGCTTAGGAGTTTTGCCAAAAAGCAAACTCCAGTCTTTATTGTTTTTTTTGCCATTGGTAAGACACTATACTTTTTAATAATGTCTTGCCTTTGGCAAAACTCCATGTTTAGATATATTTTGCCATATTGGGAATTTTTTTTCTATATATATTCGAGAAGCCCTCAAACAAAAACTCTCTCTTTTCTCTTCTTTGTATGAGGTTTTGGCGTAGTACATAAAAAGAAAACCGTCCTTTCGGACGGCTTTCTTTATTAACGGTTTGCTCTCTTAATTTAATTCACCGCGCCGGGCATTCCAGGCCAATTTCTGGGATTGCCTTTAAAGTCCGTTGTCGGGAAATTTAGAATGGCTGTAGAAGGCATAATTTTTAGAGCAGGAATCTCTTTAGGCGCAAAATTGTCTACAGCAGGATCAACAAACGGCGTAGGACCGGATAAGGTGATACCTAAGCCTGAGAACGTTTTGTCAGTTGATTGACCAGTCCAACTGCCTGAAGCGACTTCTACCAGCGCAGTGTCAGATACATTGTAACCGCCTGAAGTTACAGTCCCGCCGGCGCGGTATACTGCCGGTCCCTTGTTGGCGGGAGCGACATTCCCGAAGAACAAGTTTCCCGTCAGGGTAAGAGTTCCGGAGTTATTATAAATCGCTCCTCCGCTATTTGAGGCTGTGTTGGTGTAGAATGTGCAGCCTTTCACTGTCGTAGAGTTTTCTTGATTATTAATAGCGCCCCCATAAACTGCCGTATTGATTGTAAAGATACAGGATTCTACAGTGAGTTTTCCCCTATTATAAATACCGCTGCCCCTGCCTGCGTCACCCGAACCTGAATCTTTGCCGCTCTTAAAATGAACGCGCCTGATAGTCACATCCAACGCACTGCCTGGATTTACAGATAATAATGAGTTATTTTTATCCGGAAAGGTTGCGCTGGGCGTAAGGATTACGCCATTTCCTTCAATGGTTATTTTTTTGCCAATGGCTATCTCACTATTCAATTCAATGGTTGTTACCCCTGTACCAATTTCGATTATATCCCCATCATTTGCACTGGTTATTAAAGCACGCAATGATCCAGTGCCGGAATTGGCGCTACTGGTAACCAATTTTGAGAGTGTAAAGACAAACGCCGTGGAAAGCACATTACTGGAAGTACCATCTTTGATTGCTATGGCTTTTAGCGTAATTGTTTTGCTTGTTGCTGAGGTTACGTTAAAGGGTGCTGTGTACGAGGAACTGCTTGCAGTTGGTGTAGTGCCATCAACAGTGTAATAAATGTCCGCACCTGCCGTAGTGGTGGCAAGGGTTACGCTTACAGTTTTAGAGGTGGTGTAACTTCCCCCATTTGGAGTTGCCGTAGGCGTTGCCACAGAAGCGGCGGGCGGCACAGAAAAGACATAATCTGCGGTAGTCGCAGTGCTGAAAGAACCATCTTTGGCTGCAATGGCTTTTAATTTAATTGTCGCGACTGTTGCTGAACTTATGGTAATAGTGTTGCCTGGTACGCAAGGAGTACCGTTGATTACTGTCGGGGTAGAGTTATCTAAAGTGTAATATATGGTCGCCCCTGTCGTAGTGGTGTTAAGGGTTACAGGAACAGTTTGCCCGACGGTGTAACTTCCCCCATTCGGATCTGCCGCAGGCGGCGCCACAGTAATGGGCGGCGCGGCAAAAGTATAAGTTTCCATCATCATATCACTGTCAGTCATGCTTGCTTTGGCAGCAATGGCTTTTATCGTAATTGTTCCGGCTTCTGGTAAAGTTATGGTAAATGGGGCCGTGTACTCATTATCGGTGGTTTTTGTTGGAGGATTGCCATCTTTAGTGTAATAGATTTTCGCGCCATTCGTTAAAGTGAAAAGACTTACGGTTACATTTTCCCTAGTGTCGTAGGTCTCCTTATCCGGATCCGCGCCTGCATAAGGCAGTCCAACTTTATTGCCCGGTATTACCTCTCCGCCTTCGCCTTCACTGCCGGTTTTATCTCGCGTGTATAACCCTTGCAAAAGTTTTTTAACATCGTTACCAATATTCAATGTTGTTTCGCTAACAATATATGTAGTATCTCCTTCTATCTTAGTGGCGTTTTCCGTCATTTTAATAGTAATTTTTTCTCCGGTTGTCGTATAAAAATATTTTGCTTTGTCAGAAAGGTTTGCCTTATTGGTTACAATCAGTTGAGTGTCGGTAAATTCAATAATCAAACGGTCATCATTTTTGATCCATGTTCCCTGCAGCTTAAAATCCTCAATCGTCGGTTCTTCAGGCGGCGGATCATCTCCATCCGGACAACCCATAAATAATACTGAGAATACAAGAATAATTATCATTATTCCCAACCACAAATTTCTTCTTTTCATTTTTTCCTCCTAATTTTCCGCCGTATGGCGGCGGCGGCAGTGGGCCGCCATAAATATTATTTTGTTAATAGTAATATAACTTAAAAATTATTTTTTTTAAATATAAAATAAGAAAAAAATCACTACAGCAGTTTTCAAGACAAAATTTTCCGATATGTCAAATTGTTTGCGGAAGACTGTATAAAAACTTAAGGTGACACCCAAATTACACCTACGACGGCAAGAAATGGAGTTATAAACCGTAGTAAGCAAGGAGCGCGGTTTATTGCCCTCTTTGTGTTCTTTGTTACTTTTTGCTCTTGGTGAGAATTCTTGCGATTTAATTAGACTCCCTTTTGCCCTAATTGCAAAACTTACAATATTTTGCTATAAAATTATAAAGACAAAATGAAAAATTTACATTTTAAACATGGGGCAAAATACCTATTCGGTTTAATAGCGGTTATGTACCCTGTTTTGGTTTTTTGCGCTCTGGTCGTTCTTAAATTGCCGAAACGGTACTTTTCAATCGGTATTATAATATTTGCCATTGTCTACAGCATTATAAACAGCAGGCATTACAAGGGCAAACATACTGTGGCTCTTTTTGTCAGTCCGTTGATTCTTTGCATTATCGGAGTAATCAGCCTGTGTCTGGACGATTCAATTATTATAAAACTGTATCCGGCTCTGGCTTCAATCGCGTATTTAACCATAATGATTACTTCATTTATCTTCCCTCCGCCGCTTGCGTACTATTTTGTCGATATCTTTGACAAATCCATAAAAACCAAAATACCCAAAAAAATATTTGACGATTTTTGTTTCAAGGCAAGCGTTGTGTGGTGCGTGTTTTTTTTTGTTGACGCCGTTATTGCCGTAATTACAACATATCTCACTTCGGAATTTTTTTGGGTTATTTACAACGCCGGTATAACATACTTTATTATGGGGTTGATATTTGTCGGTGAATTTATTGTTTTAAAAATCATCGAAAAAAAGTATCTCCGGGAACACTCCCCGGCGGATACGGAGGAAGGTTCGGATGTCAATTCTTAAAGAAGGTTATCCTTTTATCTTTCCCACTCTTGCGGCGGGAGCCCCGCTTTTGGTTGTTTCCATAATAATGGGATTGACGCCGGTAACCGCGGTCTGTTTTGCGCTGGGGTGCGTTCTTATCGTCTTTGCGCTATTTTGCACTTACTTTTTCAGAGACCCAAAAATAGTGATCACACAGGGAGAGTCCTTGATTCTCTCTCCGTGTAACGGAACGGTTATGGAAGTGACTGAAGAGGGAGGGCAAAAAATTATCCGCGTGTTTCTTTCCATTTTTAGCGTTCATTTGCAGCGCTCGCCTGTAAGCGGGACTGTCGTTGACGTGACGCACAAGGACGGAAAATATTACGCCGCGTGGAATCCGCTGGCGCAGTCCCAGAATGAGCAGAATGTTATTACCATTAAGAGCGAAGACGGCGGCGTTTATGTGGTGCGCCAAATTGCGGGGTTTGTGGCGAGGCGGTGCGTGTCGTGGGTAAAAACCGGCGATACTCTGAAAATCGGGGATAAGATCGGAATGATTAAATTCAGTTCACAGGTTGATCTGCACCTGCCAAAAACGGCGGTGATAGACGTCAAAACGGGAGACAAAACAGAAGCGGGCATTACGGTAATGGGGAAAAAATAAAATGAAAAAAACAGTTTTAAAAGACACGCCGATAAGAAAGGGAATTTTTATCATCCCTTCCCTTTTTACATGCGGAAACATGACCTTCGGCATCCTGTCAATCTTTTCTTCTATCGGCGGTCATTTTATTCAGGCCGCGTGGCTATTAATCGGAGCGTTGGCATGTGACATTCTTGACGGCAGAATCGCAAGAATGACCAACACAACCAGCGAGTTTGGAATGCAGCTTGACTCGCTCAGCGATTTGGTTTCGTTCGGGGTCGCCCCGGGCATAATGATGTATTTGCTTGTACTGAACTCAATGGGGAAGATCGGCATTGCAATCGCCATACTGTATATGCTGTGCTGCGCCCTGCGCCTTGCGCGGTTCAACGTGCTTGCCCAAAGCGGGGAATTGTACAAACATTTTGTGGGGCTTCCCACACCCGCTTCAGCGGGCGTTATAATCTCCTTTGTGCTAAGCTATGAACTTTTAGGTCCGGCGGAAAAATACGCCCTTAACTTCAAGACAATCCCGATTCTGATGACGCTCATGCCGACATTTTTCAGGGTAATGCCAATCGTCATGGCCGTCCTTTCATTCCTCATGGTTTCCAATATCCCATATATGTCATTCAAGGGAATGAAGTTATCTAAAGTAAGAACCATAGAATTTCTCGCCTTGATGATCGTATTGATTATAGTCGTCGTCGTATATCCCCAGAATACATTTTTTATAATATTTTCTGTTTATGCCGTATCGGGTCTGTTGTTTTATGTGCCGGGAATCATTATAAAAAAAAGGAATGAAGAGAAAAACAACGAAGAAGAAAATAATGAAGAAGAAAAGAATGAAATGTGATTCCGCCGCCCCAAATCGTAGGAGACTGGCTTATTACCCACATAAAGGTCAATGATATAAAACTGGCCGCCTACCTGAAGTCCAAAGGTGCCATTTAAAAAATAACAAATAAAAAATAATAAATAACAAAACAAAATAAGGGTTTCCGTCTTTCTTTGTTATTTATTAACTATTATTTGTTATTTTTCTCTCTTCCTTGTTATTTTTTACCTGTTATTTTTTATTTATTTTTTTCTCTTGACATTTTTTTTCGCTTTTTGTAATATAAATTAAAATACTTAAAGGGGAGTTTTTTATGAAAAAAACATTTTTAGTTTTACTTGCAATTTTAGTATTACTTTCGGGCTGCACAAAACAGCAGAGTCAAAGCAAGGGCGCGGAAACATTTGATCTCGCTCTGGTAACCGACCTTGGCACTATTGATGATAAATCATTTAACCAGGGTTCATGGGAAGGATTGGTTCAATATGCCAAAGAAAAAGGCATTTCTCACAAATATTACCAGCCTGCCGAGCAGAGCAACGACGCCTACCTTACGGCGATTGATCTGGCGGTCCGCGGCGGGGCGAAAGTAGTTGTTACTCCGGGCTTTCTTTTTGAAACTCCGGTCTTTGTCGCGCAGGATCGCTATACCAACGTGAAATTCATTCTTGTAGACGGCGTGCCGCACAGCGCGGATTATTCTCAATTTAAAACAGGCGAAAATACCGTTGGAGTCAATTACGCCGAAGATCAAGCGGGCTTTCTCGCGGGATACGCGGCTGTCAAGGACGGCGCAAGGAAACTCGGTTTTGTGGGCGGAATGGCGGTTCCGGCCGTCGTCCGTTTCGGCTACGGCTTTGTCCAGGGCGCCGAATACGCGGCTGAGGAATTAAAACTCGCTTCCGGCGCAATTACAATTAACTACCATTACACGGGCGCTTTTGCCGCTACGCCAGAAGCCCAAACGCTCGCGGCGTCATGGTATAACAGCGGAATGGACGTAATCTTCGCGTGCGGCGGAGCGGTCGGCAACTCCGTAATGGCCGCGGCTGAACAGGCCGGTAAAAAAGTAATCGGCGTTGACGTGGATCAGTCAGGCGAGTCCCCAACCGTTATTACTTCGGCGATGAAGGGGCTTCAGGTTTCCGTATACGACTGTATTGACGATTATTACAACGGAAAATTCCCCGGAGGACAAACTTTAGTTTTTGCCGCCGATAACAAAGGCGTCGGCCTTCCAATGCAGACTTCCAAATTCCAGAATTTCAAACAGGCTGATTACGACAGTATTTTCGCAAAATTGGCGTCCGGTTCCATTCCCAGAATGGATAATCTCGACAGCGAAGGAAGCCCAAAAGTAGTCCCCGTTACCATATCCAGGGTTACGGAAGTTAAGTAAAAAGCAATGGACTACATTGTAGAGATGGTCGGGATTACAAAGATATTTCCCGGCATCGTAGCCAATGACAATATTACCCTTCAATTAAAAAAAGGGGAGATTCACGCCCTGTTAGGTGAAAATGGGGCGGGCAAATCAACCCTTATGAGCGTCCTTTTCGGCCTGTATCAGGCTGAAAAGGGCGAAATTAAAAAAAACGGCGAAGTTGTCCAAATAAATGGGCCGAATGACGCAAGAAAGCTGGGAATCGGAATGGTTCACCAGCACTTTAAACTTGTTCATAATTTTACGGTTCTGGAAAATATTATTCTTGGCGCGGAAACGGTCAAATACGGAATGTTAAAACTTGACGACGCCCGCGCCCAGATAATTGAATTGTCCAAACGCTACAAACTTGAAATCAATCCCGACGCCCTTATTTCCGACATTACGGTCGGAATGCAGCAGAGGGTCGAAATATTAAAAATGCTCTACCGCGAAAATGAAATCCTGATCTTCGATGAGCCGACCGCGGTGCTTACCCCGCAGGAAATCGAAGAGTTAATGCACATAATGAAAAACCTTATCGCGGAAAATAAATCAATTCTGTTTATCACCCACAAACTGGACGAAATAAAAGCGGTCGCCGACCGTTGTACCGTCCTTCGCAAGGGGACATATATAGGGACGGTTGACGTAGCCTCAGTCTCCAAAGAAGAGTTATCTGAAATGATGGTCGGCAGAAAAGTAAATCTGTCCGTGGAAAAAACTGAGCGTAAGGCGGGAGAGGTTATTCTTAAAGTGGAAGATCTGACCGTTAAAAGCAAAGTTCATGAAAAAGCGCTTGTAAATAACGCGAGTTTTGAAGTCCGTTCCGGGGAAATTCTCTGCATTGCGGGAATTGACGGAAACGGACAGCAGGAGCTGATCCACGCCCTTGCCGGAATGACGGAGGCCACGGGGCGCGTTTTCCTTGAGGGAAAGGAAATTACACATAACGATATCCGCTCAAGGGGTATGGCGCATATTCCCGAAGACAGGCATAAACACGGGCTTGTGCTGGATTACAATCTTGCTTTTAATCTGGTTTTACAGAGTTATTACACGGACCGTTTTCAGAAAAACGGATTTCTAAAGTTTAATGAGATTTATAAATACGCCGACGATTTGATTGAAAGATTTGACATTCGCTCTGGGCAGGGGGCGTACTCAATAACGCGAAGCATGTCCGGCGGCAACCAGCAGAAGGCGATTGTCGCAAGGGAAATATCGCGCGATTCGCGCCTGCTTATCGCAGTTCAGCCGACAAGAGGGCTTGACGTCGGCGCTATTGAGTATATTCACAAACAACTTGTCGCTGAACGCGACAAGGGAAAAGGCGTGCTCTTAGTCTCGCTTGAACTTGATGAAGTGATGGATGTCAGCGACAGAATCCTTGTCATATTTGAAGGAAAAATTGTCGCCGACGTTAAACCGAAAGAAGTAAGTTATAAAGAACTGGGTCTTTATATGGCGGGCGCCGCAAAGCAGGGTGCGGCATGAAAATAAATCTTCAAAAAGGAATAAACCTTTTAAACAGCGGACTTACCCCATCTGTAATTAATACCCTATCTTCCGTCGCCGCGATTTTAGTCGGCTTGATTGCCGGTTTTGTAATTCTCTTGTTAAGCAACGCGTCACAAGCCGCGGAAGGGTTCGGCGCGATTCTCGCAAGCGGTTTTTCCAATATGAACCAGCTTGGGCAGGTTTTATACTTTGCCACTCCAATAATTATGACGGGTCTTTCCGTCGGCTTTTCAAGCAGGACCGGGCTATTTAACATAGGAGCCGCAGGTCAGTTTATCACGGGCGCTTACGCGGCCGTGCTTATCGGCGTTAAGTGCGATTTCCTTCCTGGACATCTGCACTGGATTACCGCATTGGTCGCCGCCGTGCTTGCCGGCGCCCTTTGGGGCGCCATCCCCGGTTTTTTCAAAGCCGTCTTCAATGTGAACGAAGTAATAGCCTGCATAATGATGAATTACACCGGCACTTATCTGGTAAATTTTCTCGTAACAAGAACAATGTTTGATTCCCTTCGGAACCAGAGTATGCGAGTCCTTGAGACCGCCAACCTTCCAAAAATGGGAATGAATCATATATTCCGCGACGGCTATAATGTTTCAAGCGCAAACTCGGGCTTTTTTATCGCAATTTTATTGGCGGTATTGATCTATATTATTCTTGAAAAGACCACCTTCGGTTACGAACTTAAAGCCTGCGGTTTTAACCGCGAAGCCGCCCGTTACGCGGGAATCAACGAAAAGAAAAGCATTATCCTCAGCATGACAATCGCCGGAGCTCTTGCGGGCCTCGGCGGCGCGTTGTTGTACCTTGCCGGTTCCGGCAAAGGCATCACCGTAGTTGACGTGCTGGCGCAGGAAGGCTTCAACGGCATTCCGGTCGCCCTTTTAGGATTAAACAATCCCATAGGAATAATTTTTTCCGGCATGTTAATCGCGTACCTTAACGTGGGCGGCTTTAATATGCAGCTATACAGTTTCGCCCCGCAGGTAATAGAAATAATTATAAGCGTAATAATTTATTTCAGCGCGTTCGCGCTTCTTGTTAAAAACTTTTTAAACTCCCTTAAAAAACGAATGGGGGGCGAATCATGAGCATAGTATATTTTCTCGCGCAGCAAACCATGTTTTTTTCCATTCCGTTGTTAATAGTCGCCCTTGGAGGAATGTTCAGCGAACGCTCCGGCGTAATAAACATCGCGCTTGAAGGCATTATGATCATGGGCGCGTTTACCGGCGTTTTGTTTATCAGCCTGTTACAGCAATTCATTCCCGGACAGCCCATTCTGCTTTTGGCGGTGTTGGTCTCCATGATAACCGGCGTTCTGGTCTCGCTTCTTCACGCATACGCCAGTATCAACATGAAAGCCGATCAAATAATCAGCGGCACGGCGATTAATATGATGGCACCCGCGGTTGCAATTTACATTGCGCGTATGATTCGCACCGTCCAACAGATCCCGTTTATAAACCAGTTCCGTATCGAAAAAGTCCCGTTATTGGGCGACATTCCGTTTATCGGGGATTTATTCTTTAAAAACGCGTATATCACCACATTCATCGGTTTTCTTATCCTCGGGATTTCAGCCGCTATTCTTTACAAAACGCGCTTTGGGCTTCGTCTGCGCTCCTGCGGCGAACATCCGCAGGCCTCAGATTCCGCCGGAATAAACGTATATAACATGCGTTACGCGGGCGTTATGATCTCAGGCGCGCTTGCCGGCCTTGGAGGGCTTGTCTTTATCATCCCGACATCCACGCAGTTTAACGCGGAAGTTTCAGGTTACGGCTTCTTGGCGCTGGCGGTTTTAATATTCGGCCAGTGGAAACCGGGGCGTATTCTTTCAGCCGCATTTTTCTTTGGACTGATGAAAGCGATATCTTCCGCCTCTTCGGGCATACCTTTCCTGAGCGCGATTCACATTCCAAGCGTCATTTATAAAATAATCCCCTACGTAACCACCATGGTAGTTCTCGCGTTCAGTTCAAAATCCTCACAGGCTCCAAGGGCGGAAGGCATACCTTACGACAAAGGGAGACGGTAATGGAAAAACAGTATCACGTTGATTTTGATGACGGCCACGGCGCGTTATACGCGATTCTTCCCGGCGACCCGGGACGCGTTGAAAAAATAGCTTCGCATTTTGAAAACCCGCGCTTTTTTCATCAAAACCGCGAATACACGACATGGTTAGGTGAAATATCGGGAAAAACGGTAATGGCAATATCAACCGGAATGGGCGGACCTTCCACGGCTATTGCCGTAGAAGAACTGTATAAAACAGGAGTGCGTAATTTTATCCGCATCGGAACCTGCGGCGGCATGGCTCTTCCGGTTATGGGCGGCGATGTTGTTATCGCCACAGGAGCCATACGCATGGAGGGGACGACAAAGGAATATGTTCCAATCGAATTCCCCGCCGTCGCCAATCTTGACGTTACAAACGCGCTTGTTCAGGCGGCAAAAAATTTAAATCAAAAATGGCACACCGGAATTGTCCAGTGTAAAGATTCTTTTTACGGACAGCACAGCCCCGACCGTATGCCCTCAGGCTACGAGCTTAAAGACAAATGGGAAGCGTGGAAAAAAGCCGGATGCCTTGCCTCTGAAATGGAAAGTTCAACCCTTTATATAGTCAGTCAAATACTCGGCGCGCGCGCGGGATGCGTCCTCAATGTGGTGTGGAATCAGGAGCGCGAAAAAGCCGGAATGAGCAACCCCCATTGCCACGACACTGAAACGGCGATTAAAACAGCCGTGGAAGCGGTGCGGCTTTTGATTGAAACGGAAGGGAAATAATTTATCCATAACAAGCCATTGAATCCTGTATTCTCTTGTATAAATTTGTGTTTTTTGTAAACATTTTCTCTTGAAATTTTTTTTTTATATTTCATTGACAAATCTAATTAAAGGGATGACAATTATAATTAACTTATATCAATATTTAGGAGCAACAAAATGAAAATAAGTCATAAACTAATTACGATTATGGTCGCGCTTGGTATATTCGCCATCGTATCAGTCAGTATTACTATACTTATGCGTTCTCGAACAAGCATCATTGACCTTTCAGAACAATATGCCCTCAGCATGGCGCATGACTCAGGCGAAAATGTTGGGTTTTTTCTTGAGTCATTTCTGACCAAACTGGAAACTGTGGCTGACGTAATGGAACAGTATCAGGAAATAGCGACTGCCAGCCGCCGTAGTATATTTAATGTGATACTTGAAGGAATTGTGGAACAAGACATGAATATTATTGCGGCATGGTGCATATGGGAACCGGACGTTTTGGAAGGCGGAGACAGACCGTATATAGGGACAAAAGGAACCAGCTCCGGCGGGCGTTTTTCTCCTTATTATTATTGGAATAACGGAAAAGTCGAACTGCTTATTCTTGAAAATTTTGAAGCCCCCACATACCTTTTACCGAAAAATTCAGACAATCAAACAATTATGGACCCCTATTTTTATGACATAGGCAGAAATAAGGTATTTATAACCACGGTTTGCGTTCCTATACACGACATGTATGACATAAATAAAAAGGTCATCGGGGTTGTGGGCATTGATCTTCCCCTTAATCAGATTCAGAAAATATCGCAAGAGCAAAAACCTTTCCACGATTCCGTAACCGCCGTATTCAGCAACGATGGCACGGTTGCCGCCCACTTCGATCCCAGCCGCTTTGGAAAAAATATGAGAGAAACTGAAGCGGACATGGCCGGTAAGGTTATTACTGATTTTGTAAACGCCGTTAAAGACGGCAAACCTTTTACCTTTTCCAATTACATCGCGGCGTTAAATACGACCATGAAAATGTTTATCATCCCCATCACCATAGGGCAAACGACAACCCCCTGGAGTTACGCGATAGCCATTATGCAAAAAACTATAATGGCACCGGTCTACCAAATGATTTATATAATTATAGCGATAAGCGTCGCAGTAATGCTCATTTTGGTATTAATCGCCACATTCATGTCCCGGTCTATAAGTAAACCAATTGTCAATGTAGCGTGGACGCTCAAGGACATATCCGAAGGCGAAGGCGATTTGACCAAACGGATAGCGGCCAAGTCTAACGATGAAATCGGCGATCTTTCCAACTACTTTAACCAAACTATGGAAAAAATTAGAAACCTCGTATGGACGATAAAATACAAAATTAACGGGCTTAACCATACCAGTTTTGAACTTTCAACTAATATGGGTAAAACTTCGACGGCTGTTGAGCAGATCAGCTCGAGCCTTGACAACATGAAAATCCTCATGGTCAAGCAGGAAAGCGGCGCCGAAGAAGCGGGTAAAGCGGTAGGGGATATTAAGTCCAATATTGACAACCTTAACAATATGATAGAAAAACAGACTGAAAGCGTAAATATTTCGTCTTCAGCCATTGAGGAAATGACGGCTAACATTAATTCGGTTACCAAAACATTGGTTGAAAACAGCAGAAACGTCAGCATGTTAACCGAAGCGTCGGAGAACGGCAGGACGGGTCTCCAGACGGTCGCGCAGGAGATACAGGAAATAGCCCATGATTCCGAGGGGTTGCTGGAAATTAACGCGGTTATGAACAATATCGCCGCCCAGACAAACCTGCTTTCGATGAACGCGGCTATTGAAGCGGCCCACGCCGGAGAAGCGGGCAGGGGCTTTGCCGTAGTAGCCGACGAAATCCGCAAACTCGCGGAGTCATCCAGCAAGCAATCCAAGACCACCGCCGCCATGTTGAAAAAAATTAAAGCGTCCATAGACAACATCACCAAATCTTCCAATGACGTGTTGGCGCGTTTCGGCGCCATAGACTCAAGCGTGAAAACAGTTTCTGAGCATGAGCAAAATATCCTGAACGCGATGGAAGAGCAGGAAGTTGGCGGTAAACAAATACTGGAATCCATAAGCCGGTTGAGGGATTTAACGACTTCGGTTAAAAAAGGATCTGACAGCATGGCGGTATCGGGAGAGACTCTGGTTCAACAGACGGACGGATTTATAAAGACCAGTAAAGAAACGGTCAACGGCATGAACGAGATAGTGAAAGGCATTAATCAGATAAATGTTTCGGTGAGCCATGTAAACGACATGAGTCTGGAAAACAATAAAAACTTTGAATCATTAAAACAGGAAACGGAAAAATTTAAAGATTCTACCGGCGACGAGAATAAAAAAATCCTCATGGTGGACGACGACGGTATTCATCTTGAAATGGTGAAAACGGTATTACAGAATGAGTATGACGTGCATACCGCCACATCGGGCAAAGAAGCGTTGGGATTGTTCTATCAGGGACTTGTTCCACAATTAATTTTATTGGACTTAATAATGCCGGGTATGGACGGATGGGACACATACGGCAGAATAAAAGCGATAAGCGGCTTACATGATACCCCGATTGCCTTTTTCACATCTTCAAGCGATCCAAGAGACATAAAGCACGCGCATGAAATGGGGGCGGTTGATTATATCAAAAAGCCATTTAATAAGGATGATCTGGTAAAAAGGATAGGGAAAATACTTAAGAATTAAATAAGACAAGCGGATAAATGAAAACTTGACTAATACTATCCTTAAGTCTAAAATGTTTCCTTAAGAGGAAACATGCTGAAAAAATTTAATTTTATCCCCGGCGTTTTATTAAAACCCCTGCGTTTATTTAAACGGCGTTTTCCGCTCCTTTCCTACATATTAAACAGGCTTATAACAATGACCGTAATGCTCTTCCTGCTGGGGCTTGCGGTCTTTGGACTTATGGCGCTTGCGCCCGGCGACATTGTAGACCAGATAATGATGCAGCAAATGTTCAACGAAAATCAGGGGAAAGCCGGGCAAAACTGGCAGACGATGACCGACGACCAGCTTGCCGCCAGAAGAACGGAACTGGGGCTTGATAAGCCTTTTTATCAACAGTACTTTCTCTGGCTTAAACGCGTTATTGTCGAACATAACCTGGGAGTAAGCTTGATTTCCCGCGCGCCTGTTTCTTTTCTGCTTTCTACAAGAATAGTAAATTCACTGATTTTAAATATTATATCGCTTGTTTTTATCACTATTTTTTCTTTCGCTCTTGGCGTTTATTTTTCCACTAAGGCCGGAACAAAAACCGATTACGCCGTAACATTTTTCGCCCTTGTCCTTCATGCCTTTCCGGGATTACTGCTTCTTATACTGCTGCAGCTCTTCGCCTCAGTATCGGGACTTTTTCCGGTCACGGCATACCCGTCATTTCCTTTTTCACAGGCTCCCGGCAAGTTTGTCTTCTCTTATATGCATCACATATTCCTGCCTCTTTTTGCCTCTTTCCTTGGCGGGATTGGCGGCTCCCTACGCATGATCCGCGCCACCATGCTTGACCAGCTTGGCCAGCCTTACATCACGTCATTGCGCTCACGCGGCATAGCCGAATGGCGCGTTTATTTCGCCCACGCTTTCCGCAACACGCTTAACCCCTACATCACCGGCAGCGCCAATCTTTTAGCCGGCTTGTTTTCCGGCTCCCTGATACTGGAAATTATTTTCGCCTACCCGGGCGTCGGGAGGCTCATGTACGAAGCCGTCCTTCAACAGGACATTAATCTTGTGCTGGCAAACATAATGTTTATTTCTTTCCTTGTATTGACCGGCATGGTGTTAGCTGACATAATGCTGGCGCTGGTAGACCCCCGTATCAGATACGGAAAAGAGTAAGGCGTGAAAAAGTTTTTTAACTATATAAAAATAAGGCCTGTCGCCATGATCTCACTTATCTGCCTTGCAGTTCTTTACCTTGTGATGATCTTTGCGGAATTTTTCGCCCCATATTCGCCTAACACGTCTTTTGCGGATAAAAGTTACCACCCGCCCAATGTCCGTCTTTACAAGGGTAAATTTCAGGCGCAGGAATGTCGGACGACAAACACGGTGACATGGAAGTATGTGCGTATCCGCGATCTTTATTCACAGATTAACTTATTCGGCAAAGGAGAGCCGTATATGTTGTGGGGATTCATTCCCGCAAGCCGCCATCTTTTTACAACCTCGCAGGGCGATTATCCCGTCTTCCTCATGGGCGCGGACAACCTTGGGAGGGATCTGTTTTCGCGCATTGTCTACGGTTCGCGCGTCTCCCTTACCATCGGCTTTGTAGCGACATTTATCTCCCTTGCCCTTGCCGGTCTTGCCGGAGGCCTTGCGGGTTTCTTCGGCGGTTTTACAGACTGGTCCATAATGAGAACGTCGGAATTTTTAATGCTTATCCCGTCCCTGTACCTGATACTTTTCCTGCGCTCCCTTATGGCGTCTAACATGGATCCCGGCCAGTCTTACATGATGATAACGGTAATACTTTCCCTTGTAGGATGGCCCGGCTCCGCCCGCACGATAAGGGGCATGGTTCACGCGATAAAGCGCGAAGAATTCGTCCTTAACGCCAAACTGGAAATGATCCCCTCCGTGACAATTATTTTCAAGCATATAATTCCGCAAATAGCGAGCCTTCTTATTGTCAGCGTCGCCCTCAGCATCCCTGGTTTTATAATGACAGAGACCGTACTTTCCTATTTGGGATTGGGCATTACCGACCCCGCCGTAAGCTGGGGTTCTCTTATCAAGCGCGATTTGTCAACAATCGCAAATTTACGCGCCTTCCCGTGGCTATTAACTCCAGTATGGTTTTTGTTAGGTGTAACTTTAGGCTTTAATTTTATAGGGGACGCGCTAAGGGATTTCTACGATCCGTATCATATCGGCGGAACAGGAAACGCAAAATGGGGATTAGGAAAATTGATCCGAAAAATTTTCCGCTCTCACTCTTCCGACACGTCACTCCCTGTTCCCCAAGACGGCAATGCCGCTCCCCCACTCCCCGCATCTCCCCTTTTAGCCGTTCGAGATCTTACAGTAACTTTCAATGTCCAGCGCGGCAGGGATTATGTCGGTATTCAAGCGGTACGCGGCGTTTCATTCACCCTGCAAAAAGGCGAAACCTTGGGCATTGTAGGCGAAAGCGGTTCCGGAAAAAGCGTAAGCACTTTGGCGATTCCCGGGCTTCATCCCAGGAACGCGGATATTTACGGTTCCATTTGCTATGAAGGCAGGGAATTAATTAATCTTGAAACGGAGGCGTTACGCGAATATCGGGGGAAAAAGATTGGCATGATCTTTCAGGAACCCGGACGCTCTTACGATCCGCTGCAAAATATCGGCGGCGTATTTTTTGAAACGTTCAGAAACAGCGAGCCTGACATCACAAAAGAAGAATCGGCAAAACGCGCGGCAGCGCTTCTTGAAGAGACAGGGCTTGATAACGGCACGGAGCGCCTTTCCAATTTTCCGCATCAATTTTCAGGCGGACAGCTTCAGCGCATCGGCATCGCCCTTGCCCTTGCGCAGGGCTGCGAACTTTTAATCGCCGACGAACCGACTACGGCGCTTGATTTGACAATACAAAAACAAATAGTGGAACTTTTAAAAACCCTGCGGCGAAAGCGCAATATTTCAATCATCTTTATCAGCCACGACATCGATTTGGTAGCGGAAATATCAGACCGCATTATGGTGATGTACGGCGGCCTTATAATGGAATCCGCAAGCGCGGCTGAAATTACAAACAACCCACGCCACCCCTACACTACCGCCCTCCTTGCCGCCTCCCCGCGCTTCGGGAGTCATTATTCCAAAGAGCGTCTTTTAACCATTCCAGGAAAAGTGAGCGATCCGGCAAACCCGCAGCCCGGGTGTCCGTTTGCGCCGAGATGTGAAAAGGCGGGGAGTGAGTGCGCGAGGGAGATTCCGGCGCTGCAAATTAAAGATGGGCATGAGTTGCGGTGTTATAAGGATTGATAAAGAATTTTATCGGAAAATTTTCACACAAGAACACGAAGGGACAAAGATCACAAAGAGGGATGGATTGAACTTAAATTATTTTATCATATTTACAATTTCATTGAATGAATCATCAAATGAACGTTTTATTTTTACTAATTTTTTAACGGCTTCATCAGAATTTATTGATTTTTTAAGGGTATTTTCACTTGGTAATAATAGTTGAAAACTCTCAATTTTAAGGGCATCCGCAAGGCTTTCAAGGGTTTTATCGCTTACCCATGTTCTATGACACTCGATACTATTCACTGTTTGCCATGATATATTAGCCATTTCCGCCAGTTTTTCCTGGGAAAGACCAAGCATTTTCCGCTGTTCCTTGAGATTAACCGCCAAGATTATCTTTAAATCGGTTTTTTTCCCTTTCATTTTTATATAATCATACATTTTTGGATATTTATATTGACACGTATTTATATTAATGTAATAATATTAGTATTATGAGGGTCTATTATTGAAAAATAGATAAAGGAGGTTTTTATGAAAATAACGTCTAAAGGTTTAATCATTGTATTATTTACGGTAATTGGGCTTTCATTTATTGCCTGTTCCGAAGCCAAAAATGATTCGCCGCCGACAAACAATGCCGGACCTGTTATCAATACCAATCCTTCCCTTCCCGCGCTCACGGGAACGGTAAGTATAATCGGCGATGCCGAAGTAGAGGAAATCCTGACAGTAAACACCGATTTACTTGAAGGCAGTGGAACCATTTCCTACGAGTGGAAACGGGGCGGAACTGTTATTGGAACCGACAGAAATTATATTGTAAAAACCGCCGATATAGGTTCAACGATTACCGTAACCGTAACCCGCTCAGGTTATTCGGGCAGCGTTACCAGCCTTCCTACTGCCGTTGTTACCGCTGAACTCCCGCCAACGCCGGGACTGGCTTATATGCTGATGGGTAACGCATATTCGGTTTCCCGAGGCACGGCAACCGCCGCCAATGTTGTAATACCGACATTGCATGAAGGAAAGCCCGTGACCATGATAGAGAGCAATGGTTTTTCTTCCTATACAAATATGACAAGCATCAGAATACCAGACAGAGTAACGAGTATCGGTTCTAATGCGTTTTACAACTGCACCAGTTTGACAAGCGTTACCATACCCGACAGCGTAACGAGTATAGGCAATAACGTATTAACTGGCTGTAACAGTTTAACAAGCGTTACCGTACCGTTTTTAGGTTCAACTTTGGGTAGTACATCGCACATCGGTTATATATTTGGCGCGTCAAGTTACAGCGGTCAAAATTCTTTTATTCCGTCGTCGTTGAAAACAGTCATTATAACAAGCGGTAACAGCATCTCCAGTAACGCGTTCAACGGTTGTACAGGGTTAACAAGCATCATTGTACCCGGTGGGACAGGCGCGTCATCCGGCTGGAGCGTTACCATACCCACCAGCGTGACGAGTATCGACGCTTACGCATTCCAGAATTGTACCGGTCTGATGAGCATTACAATATCGGACAGAGTAACGGATATTGGATGGAGTGCGTTCTCCGGTTGTACCAGACTGACAAGTATCACCATACTGGACAGCGTAATGAGTATCGGCCAAAGCGCGTTCTCAGGTTGTACCGGCTTGACAAATATCACCATACCGGACAGCGTAACGAGTATCGGCCAAAGCGCGTTTTCAGGTTGTACCGGCTTGACAAATATCACCATACCTTTTGTTGGAACGGCTTTGAACGGAACATCAAATACCAATTTCGGTTATATATTTGGCGCGTCAAGTTACAGCGGTCAAAATTCTTTTATTCCGTCGTCGTTGAAAACAGTCATTATAACAAGCGGTAACAGCATCTCCCGTAACGCATTCAACGGTTGTACAGGGTTAACAAGCATCATTGTACCCGGTGGGACAGGCGCGTCATCCGGCTGGAGTGTTACCATACCCACCAGCGTGACGAGTATCGACACTGAAGCATTCCAGAATTGTTATGGTCTGATGAGTGTTACGATATCGGACAGAGTAGATCATATCGGGTGGGGCGCATTCTCCGGTTGTACCAGGCTGACAAGTATCACCATACCGGACAGCGTGACAGATATCTTACCAAACGCGTTTTCAGGTTGTACCGGTCTGACGAGCATTAACTTTAACGCGACGGCTCTGAATGATCCTATGAATGGTTCAAGTAATAATATATTCACAAAAGCTGGACAAAATGCGGATGGTATAACGTTAAATATCGGAGCGAACGTAACAAAAATACCGCGTTATTTGTTCGGTGGTTACACCACCGAAAATCGACCAAAAATAACCACTGTCAATTTTGCAGAGCGAAGCGTATGCCAAAGTATCGAAGAATACACGTTCTCCGGATGCACCGCTCTGACGAGCATAACAATACCGGACAGCGTGACGAGTATTGGTTATTACGCGTTCTCCGGATGCGCCAGTCTGACGAGCGTAACCTTTCAAGGGACGATTGCTTCTAGCGGGTTTGATAACTACATCACATTCCCCGGCGACTTGCGCAACAAGTTTTACGCAACAGATTCAAGCTACGGAACACCGGGAACGTATACGAGAGAGAGTAGCAGTAGTTCTTGGACGAGGCAAGAATGATTAGGGAGAAGCAGCTTATGCGTCGTCAAATAACAGCGGACGGCGCAAAAGGATTATAACAGTTGCGCCGTCTGTTTAATAATGAGAGATTCTTTAGGGATAAGTATCATGTTTTTTTTATTACAGGAATTTTTTATCTTTACAATAAATTTTGTTTGTTTGGAAAGGCGTTCTTGAATAACAACTCTAAAAAATTATCATAAAGAGAGATGTTTTATTATGGCTAAAAAACCATTGATAAGTTTTGATTTTGCCTGCTTCATATTTTTTACCGGGCTTACAGTTTTTTCCATTATAATTTGGGCCATACTAATGCATTATGCTCCGGAACTTGCAAATTCTATCCTTCAGTTACCTATCACTTTTTTCTCAGGTACGGCTCTCTCATCATTAATTATTATATTAAGGAATAAATATGAAGAGAAAGGAAATCAATGGCCTGTTTTTGGCTTTCTAATTAAAAAAAGTAAAATAGGAGTGTTGAAGATTTATGCAAAGAGACGCGAAACGGATAAAAAAGGCTATATACATGATTTGCTAAAAGAATTTAAAAATTTGGAGAATAGACATAAGAAAAATGACGATCCAATCAAAATGATAGGCGCGGCATTAGAATCATATTTTGGAACTGATAAAATTTTGTCAACGGCAATTAACGAATATTGTTCAGATGCTTATTTTAGAATTTTAATCTGTAGTAAAAGTAATCGTGAGTTACGCAGCAAATTTGATAAATTATTGTTACCTGAAGAAAAAGGAGATAAAACATTAGATGACATGCCCCTTATAAAAGATATTGATTATTCAATTTCCTCTATAAACACCATGAATAATAATGGCCACTTGGATTATCGATTATATAAAGATTTTTCACCATATGCGACAATAATTATTATTAAGGATAAAATATACTATACGCCTAATATGACAATATTTGAGAGCGAATATAGTAACAGTGAGCAATTCCGGGAAAGTGAATTGTCATTTTGCATAAAACGCGAATCAAGCGCTGGAAAAAAACTTGAAGAAAATTTTAATAGGATATGGAATGCGATTCTAATTATTCCTTTAGAAACAAAATAAGTGAGCAAAGTATTAGTCGTTACAAAGTATTATAGTCATAATGTAGAATACGACAATCCTCGAAGCAAAAGTTCGTGTTGGTTCGTGGTAAAAATTCTCCTTATTCCACTACTGGATAAATCATTCAAAAAGTGCTACCATACCCATACTATGAAATTAAACAACGAATCACTAAATAACAGCGTCTTTTGGCAAAAAGCGAACATCGCCCTGCCGCATTTTGAGCGGGAAAAAATGATTACCGCTACAAAGGCGGCGCCAAAGTGGGTGCACTTCGGGGCGGGAAATATTTTCCGCGCTTTTCCTGCCGCTATGATGCAACAGCTCCTTGAACAGGGAGTTGAGTCTACGGGCATTGTAGTCGCGGAAGGCTACGACGGGGAAATAATCGATAAAAGTTTTACCGCGTTCGATAACTTAACGATAGTTGTAACGCTTAAATCAAACGGAAGCACCGATAAACAGGTAATCGCCTCCGTAGCGTCTTCTATGCGAATGGACAATGAACTTGATACTCTTAAAAAAATTTTTACCTCTCCTTCATTGCAGATGGCAAGTTTTACAATCACTGAAAAAGGCTACAGTCTTATAGGCCGCGACGGAGCGCTATTTCCCGACGCGGCGGATGATCTAAAAAAGGGTCCATCAGCTCCTAAGAGCTACTTGGGGCGCATCGCGTGTCTTTTACATGAGCGTTTTAAAAACGGCGCGCTGCCGCTTGCAATGGTCAGCATGGATAATTGTTCACATAACGGAGACATTCTCTTTGCCGCAATGGAAACCATAGCGAAAGGCTGGGTGGAAAACGGCGTGTGCGGCGCGGATTTTTTAATTTATATACGCGATAAAAGCAAAGTCTCATTCCCCTGGTCGATGATCGATAAAATTACCCCGCGCCCCGATGACAGCGTGCGCGATATGCTGGTTTCATGCGGGCTTGAAGACATGCAAGGCGTTGTAACGTCAAAGAACACGTATGTCGCCCCATTTGTGAATGCCGAAGAAACCCAGTACCTCGTCATAGAAAACACCTTCCCTAACGGCAGACCGGCTCTTGAAAAAGCGGGCGTGCTGTTTACGGACAGGGAAACGGTAGACAGGGTAGAAAAAATGAAAGTCTGCACCTGCCTTAACCCGCTGCATACAAGCCTTGCGGTCTTTGGCTGCCTGTTGGGATACACGCGGATCAGCGAAGAAATGAAAGACGCGAGTCTGGTCAAATTAATAGAAGGAATCGGCTACCGTGAAGGGCTGCCTGTCGTTACGGATCCGAGTATCATCAAACCCAGGGACTTTATCGATCAGGTAATAAAAGTACGCCTTCCCAATCCATTTATGCCGGACGCCCCCCAGCGTATCGCAATGGACACATCCTTAAAAATGCCAATCCGCTTCGGCGAAACGCTAAAAGAATACATTAAAAGTGGCAAAAACCTTGACAGCCTCAAACTCATCCCCCTTGTATTTGCGGGGTGGCTGCGTTACCTCCTAGGCATTGACGATCAAGGCAAACCCTTTGAGGTAAGCCCCGATCCTAATTATAAAACCCTTGCTGCAAACCTTTCCGGCGTCAACCTTGGGCAGACAGGGCCGTTTCACAATAAATTGGAACCAATTTTATCGAATTCCGCGTATTTTGGAGTAAATCTTTATGAAGCTGGTTTAGGTACGAAGGTGGAAGAGCTTTTTACACAAATGCTTACAGGCCCCGGCGCGGTGCGAAAAGCACTTGATTTTAACGTGAATTTGTATTAGAATTTTAAGTCTGGAGGTCAAAAATGAAAAAAATCATTATTGTATTAATTTTTCTGGCATTAATTTCACCGGTTTTTGCCCAACAAGAGGAAGAAAGACCTGATAGGCGCCCGGCAGACCCTTTTTACGCAATCAATAATACCAGGAGCAGAGAGGAAAATTTTTATTACGTTAATGTCTCAGTTGAAAAAGTATATCCGACAAAAGAAGGTTATGTAGTTCAATACATGTGCGCTTCTTCCACAGTCGCAACAGCAGGCATTCCCAATGAATGGTTTGCAAACGCTGCGGGCAGGGCTGAAATAGTAAAATTACCGGTAGCGTCTGATTGGCCGACAATGACCGTGTTCTATGTAGATGGAAAATTCAGCCATGTAAGACTGTACGTTCATCCTGCCAAAAGCCATCTTACATGGGGAAACATCCCGCAAGGCGCTGATGTAAGTAAATTCTTTGACAAAGATACGCTTAACCTTCAATTTTGATGGATTCCGGTTTAGAAATTCTTGAGGTACCGGAAGAGCTTGTTAATTTTATAAAAACCTGCTCTAAATTCATCATTGCCGGTCATAAAGAACCAGACGGAGACTGCGTGGGGAGCCAGCTTGCCCTGTGCAGCGCTCTGTTGCGTATGGGAAAAGAAGCGATAGTTTGTTCCGCAGGCCCTTTTAAACGGACGGAAATAAAGGAATATGCGGGGCAATTTGTCGATATCCCGCCTGAAACAAATAAAACAGATACAAAAGTAATAATAGTTGATTGTACGGGAAAAGAAAGAACCGGAAGTATTAACGAGATTCTAAATGAATTTCCCTGCGCGGTAATAGATCATCATGCCGCCGTAACTCATCCGCCGTCAACAATCGAAGAACCGGTTTATGTTGATCCAAACGCGCCTTCATGCTCATTATTGATATACAAAATAATAAACACCCTTGGGCTTGAACTAACGCAAGAAGAAGCGTCCCTGCTTCTTTTTGGGATGTGCACAGATACGGGTTTTTTCAGGCATCTGACGGAAAAAAACGCGCAGGTTTTTGAATGTGTGGCAAAATTAGTCTCCTGCGGCGTAAGCCCCAAAAAAATATTCTATAAATTGAACGGCGGAAAAACTCTTGGTTCCAGAAAATTATTGGGAAATATTTTATCAAGAACGGAATCCTACTATAACGGAAAGCTCCTGCTTAGTTATGAAACATTGAATGAGTTTGAAACTTTTGGGTTTGAAGCCAGAGATTCTGACAATTTAAATCAAATGCTTTTAGCGGTCGAAGGAACGGAAGCCATTGTAATTATCCGCCAGGAGTGTGCCGACAATTGTACTGTGAGTTTAAGATCGTTGGATAAAATTGACGTGTCACAAATCGCGGCGTCCCTTGGCGGAGGCGGACACAAGAACGCGTCAGGTCTCACAATGAAAGGAGACGTTCCGTTTGTAAAACAAATACTGTTAAATTCATTTAAAAATGTTTTCACTAAATAAATAAAAAATTTCAATATGACAAACATCAAAAAAAATTAACTCATTCCGCATAATAATACATCCGTTTTCACGCCGCGCCGATATCAGGAATGAGGTAAACAATGCAGATAGAATCATTAAATAAAATTTATTCCGAATATCTTTCAGGTAACATTGAGCTGGGGGAATTTGAAGGTATTATTTATTCATATCTTATAAATAATCAGGAAAAAACATGCATCAAACACTGGAAACAGGATGAATATGAGGATTTTATTTCCTGGTTTTATCCCAGGTATAAAAATATAATAGGCTCTTATCAGGAAATAGGATCGTCATTTGAAGCGTTTTTTTACAGGTATATGCTTATTTCCGCAAAAGAATATCATGTGCGCACAACGGCTAACGCGGTTATAGAATATTCGGCATGGAGCGCCCGCGTTCCGGATATGTACGCGCATGAGGAACCACCGGTTTATACCATTAACCATACTGAAGAAGTAATAACAAAAATGATTATTGGAATAAAAGGCAAAAAAAACAAAAGGCGTATTTTAGCCCTTATTTTGAAATGTTATTATTATATTTCAGACGACTTTGCGGAAAAAATCGCCATATTGATTGAAATGGACTCCAAAGAATTAATTGAGATGTTAAACAAAATACGGAGAATGAGGCAGGATAAAGACGACAATATTTATTTCTTAAAAGAAAGAATTTTTTGTCAATTCTACAGGTGCATAATTTACGAAAAAAAACTTTCCCTGATGCGGGAAAATACATTGGCGTATGAAAGACTGTTTCGCCAGCGTGAAAGGGCCAGGGAGAGACTGGATAAAATGCGCGACCGCATAACCAGAATTCGCAAAGAAGCCACCCACAAACAAATTGCGGAGGTAATCGGCATAACAAAGGGCACCGTAGACGCAAGCCTTCACAGGCTTAAAGCAAAATGGGAAAAAATGTCAAAGAAAGCCCATTTGAATTAGTTACATGAAAACGCAAACACCGCTTTTTCGTGATAATCTTTTTCCGGTTCCGTAATGCATGAGGGGAAGCTGTTTTGATTCGGAGAGTCGGGGTAATGTTGTGTTTCCAGACAGAGGCCTGAATATTTTACGTAGACAGAACCCTGTTTGCCTTCAACTCTTTTAAGGTGGTTTCCCGTATAAAATTGAACACCCGGTTGCGTTGTAAATACTTTCAAGGAACGGCCAGAATCCGGTTCATAAACTTCAGCGCAGGGACGCAGTTTGCCAGGCTCTCCGTCTATGGTAAAACAATGATCATATCCTTTAAAAGATTTAAAAAAGGAAACATTGGAACAAATTTTCCGCCGTGTCTTAAAATCAAAATCAGTTCCATCAACAGGAAGCAACCGGCCTGTAGGGATGCCGTTTCTGTTAACATGAACATAGGATGACGAATATAGAAGCACATTATGGGAAAGTATACTGCCCTTCCCTTCCCCCGCTAAATTAAAATACGCATGATTAGTAAGATTGACAGGGGACGCTTTATCCGTCTTTGCGTAATAATCGCAGATTATTTCATTGGATTCCGTAAGCCCGTAACTGACTACGGCTTTTAAATTTCCGGGGAAGCCGCAGTCGCCGTCGGGACTCTCTACTTCAAAACGGACATAGACTCCATTACTTTCCTCGTAGGCTTCTGAGTTCCAAAGAAGTTTATCAAAACCACGCGGTCCCGAATGGAGGGAATTTTTACCGTCATTCGCTTGAAGAGGGTAGGTTTTTCCGTTTAAAGAAAAAGCGGCGTCTTTAATACGGTTGGCAAAACGTCCGACAGTAACGCCGATATATGGTTCATTATGCAGAAAACCTTCAAGGTTTGAATAGCCCAACAGTACGTCATCCTTAACGCCTTCGCGCGAAGGAACAAACAGGCTTGTCCATGCCGCGCCGAAATTTGTCAGCGATAATTTTAAATCGCCCGCGCTAAGAGTCCACAATTTAACTTTTTTACCATTGGAAAGAACGCCAAAAGTCTTTTTATCTATTTTCATAATATAATTATACACTTGTCAGCATATTACGTACAGGGTATAATATGGCTATTAAGGAGAATGATTTATGAAAAAAATAATAGCTCTTGTGATAGGTTTATCAGTCGCCACGGTATGTTTTGCCCAAAGCGATCCTGTTGAAGGATACTGGTTAAGCGTTGATGAAAAGACCAATAAAGTCACAGCCGGCTGGCAAATTTATCAACAAAACGGCGTTCTTTACGGAAAAATTTTATCGTTATCAGAAGACCCAAAAGGTACGATTGCGGACAAAGTCAAGGAAAGTTATAAAGACTTCCCCCTTCCCGGAAAAGTAAACAAAATGGAAGTTGCCGGTCCTCCGTGGATTTTCGGGCTTACCAAAAAAAATACAGGCGAATGGACAGGAGGCAAAATAATTGACCCCGCGGACGGAAATATTTACAACTGCAAGATCACTTTCCATAAAGCCGACGGCAAAAAGTATGCGAACGACACCCTTGAAATGCGCGGCGAAATCGGACTGGGCATAGGACGCAGTCAATACTGGCGCAAATCCGACGCGGCAACAGCGGGAAATTTGTGGCCTAAGTGATAAGTTTTAGACTGTCATTTTTAATATTTGATTAGAAAAAAAATGACGGTCTATTTGACTTTCTCGTACCGTGTATTTTTTCCGCCGTTTATAGCCCGAATAACTCCCTTATCTATCAATCCCCGTAGAAGCCGCACCGCCATTGCCTGAGAAATAGACAAAGCGGCCTCCACATTCTTCCTGACAATTTTACCCTTCTTATTAAGCAAGGCGATAATTTTTTCTTCTTTTTCGTTAAATGAGATCGGTAAAGTTTTTACTTCTTTTATCTTTTGATTATTTATATTTCTGTTAGGAAGAGTAATTTTAAAAGCATTGGCGGTAGATTGAATTTCCGGCTTCCTTATATAATCGGCGTAACTGCGCAAAATTTTTGGGATACCGGTGCCATAAGTTTCTATCAGGCGCAGCCGGTAAAAAACATTGGCAAGCTTGTCATTTCTGGGTACGGATACACCCAGCATTAAATCCTCAAGTGAAACGCCTTTTGGCAAACCGCCAATGGAAACAAACTCAATGCGGTCGTCAAATATACTAATAAGAGTACTGCTCGAAAAAGCATAATCCCTGTGAACCAGCGCATTAATCAGCGCTTCCCTTAAAGCATCCTCAGGATAATCCCGCTCTTCCCGGCGGACTAAATCTTTCACTTCAGCATGGGTACGATTATATATTTCCAGATATTCATAAGCTTCATTTAATTGTCTAAGCAGAGAACCTGACATTTCCCTGCGATCTTTAAAAGTTTCTTTTTCCAGTCCTTCAAAAACAGCTAACTTAATCGTGTGAATTGATTGATCTGAAAGCAAAAGCCCCAAATTGGTATAGATGCCATCAGTAGTCTGCAAACAGAGAGACTTCTGATGATTAGGCCCGAAAGGCAATTTTTCCGCATCAAAAAATTTTTTTGCCGCATTAAAAGTTAAGTCCTGGTTAAGCGACCGCATTCTCTCATACGTTTCCCCATCAGTCTCTTTTATCATATTGAGAATGACTGTTTCCGTAGCGGAAACCGTTGAAGCCCCCTGGCGGACATAGACGCCTTCAGGACGGATGCCCTTGCCTTCAAGATAATAAGGGCAGGCGGTTCCTTTTTGAACGTTTACAATTATTACGGTTGCTTTACCGACTTTAACCGTCTTATAATCCACAAACAGGGTAACATCCGGCCTAATGGCTGAACGTACCGCATTGGTTATCCGGCTCAGAGTATCATCAGGTTTTTCCACCCCTGCTATTGATTTATCGTCATTTATGCCAATGTAAAGCGTCCCCCCTGAAGTATTGGCAAAAGCGATGATTGTTTTTTTAATATCTTCAGTATATTCCCGCTTAAACTCAGTATTAAGGTCTTCACCGGCTTCGATTAGCTCCATGTCCAAAGTCATATGTTTCTCCTGCTTGCTAATACATTCTGATACATTCTAATCATACTAACACTTACTGATACATTCTGATACATTCTGATACATTCTGATACATTCTGATACATTCTAATCATGCTGATACTTGCTGATACTTATTAATACATTCTAATACATTCTAATCATTATTGTCAATATTAATACCTATAACCATTACCGGACTTAATCAGGTTCCGGTTATTTTGTCTTTTTCTCAATATCTTCCATATCTTTCAGGGATTTTATCAAATTAAGCACGATTTTCCGGTCTCTTTTGTTTAATGCTTCCAGATTTTTCAGAACAACCCGCGAATCGGGAAGCGGTGGAGAAGAGCCGCGCTCTTGCTGTTCATGCCCGGTAATTAAGTACTCCACAGTTACCCCCAAAGCCGAGGCAATGCGTACTGCGGCATCAGCGGAGGGCATAGAACCGTCTTCCCGCAGGTAATTATCTATAGTACGTCTATTTACCCCTGAAATTGAGGCTAATTCTTTAATCAGAATATTTTTGAAAGCCAATTCAGCCTTCAGGTTTTCCTTAAAACCCATGAATTTATTATTACTTAAAAAAACGTAATATTTACTTGACATAACGTATATTTAAGTGATATATGTTATATAAGCGTAATAAAACGGAAATAAATACAAGATTACGTGATGAAGGAAATTGTGCGCCATAAAACCTGAATTTTCTTGGAAATTGCAAATAGATACTTTTCAAGTAATTTCATTAGTTTATGAATTTCAACGCATAATAAATACTTTGTTGCCAAAGTAAAGGAGAAAATATGAAAAATAGGCTGTCTGGTTTAATTGGTTCTTTATTGATTTTAACGATATGTTTATCGTGTGTATCAATTACTGACAGGACAATAGCTTGGCATGATTATGAGAAAGCTAATGAACTTATTGTATTTGTTGGTACTGTAACGACGACTTTTACGACATATCAGCCTCTTCATATAATAAGTAAAAGAAGAATAATGCAAAAAGCGTATTCGCAATTATTGGTAACGGCACAATATGAATATGGTGCTGGGGTTGATGTGATAAATATTAATATTGAAGGTGTATATTCAGGACATAATTTTTGGTTTATAACAGTTGGAGGGGGAACTTCGTTATTAATTCCATATTTTGGTCCGTTTATAGGTATTCCTATTTTAGCTACTTCGCTTTTACTTCAAAATATTCAAAAAATAACCGTAACGGGTGATGTTATTAGGGCAACTGATCAAGTGCCACTCCCTATAAAAAGAAAATTAAATACAACTGAAACTCCAATGAAAAATCAAGGTAATTCCGAAGTACAATCTCATGAATCAAAACAGCCTCCTAAACAAGATTCTGTTCCAAAGATCAGTGAAACATCTGCCGGTTCAAGACCCAGCCAACAAACAAATGAAAAACCTGCTGTTCTACAACCCGGTGAACTGACTATATTACAACAAGGGTTGAATCGTTTGCCTGCGGTGCCTATAGGAGGAAAGAATTTAAAATTTGAATTTAGTGATGTTAATTGGACGGCAAAAATTAATGGAAAAAATTTTATGAATGGCGATTGCATATTTGAAAAAATTGATAATGGATATAATATAACATTAAAGACAAATAATGTATGGTCCGGGGCTGTTGAAGATGTTATTGACCTTTTTCAGATGATTGGAGTGCCGCTTGGTCCTGCGGCAGGGCCCCTTAGAGCGGCGGCTAAATTAGCTTCCATGGTTGCTAAATGGATACCTTTTAATGGATCACCTATTATTTTGGAATATAATGAAGGGCCGCCCGCGTCGCTTCGTTTAAATTCCAGTCAGAAATAGCATTTCGGCGGCGCTGCCGGATACCGTATTATTTTTGGTGTTTGTATGTATGAAATTTGAGCCTTGAAATTAACCGAAAAATACCGCTTGATATATTAGTTTATTTAAAAAAGTAACTAAATATTATTCAAAATATGCCTTTCGGCATATATGTTTTTATCGATTTTTTGTAAAATATGCCTTTTGGCATATATACAAATCCAATTACTGTACATAAAATTCTAGTAAACAATGAAAAAAATTAAAGTTATTGTGGACAAATTAACCGCCTTTATACAAAACAAATGCCGGAAAACAGCCATAACAACCCAAACTCCGGATTTAAAACTTATGAAAAGAATCAGGGTATTTTATTGTTTTTTATCTTTTTTTCTCTTATTTGTGGGTATGTCCATATACCTTTTTTTTAAAGAAAGAAACATTATAAGGTCGGCTGTTTTATGGATCTCTGAATGGATTCCGTCGGCAAATATTAATATAGATAATCTGCCGCTGAAACTAAAGCCGTCATTTTTCTCTCATGTATTGATGTACAATTTAGCCGATATGCTTTGGATTTTATCGGGAATTTTGTTTCTTAGATTTATATGGTTTTATAATATAAGAATACAAAAGATATATATACTTTGTATGTATGTGATTGGACTGCTTCTGGAAATAGCTCAAACATCAAAATATATTCTTGGAACTTTTGATTGGCTTGATATTCTTTTTATAAGTATAGGCGCTTTCGTAGAAAGCTTACTATATAATATTTTTGTAAGAAGGAGATTTGTATGAAAAAACAATGGATATTGCATATTATTGCGATAGCGGCTTTAGTAATGTTTATAATTATCGGAATTGGAAGCAACACACCCAACTTAGGCCTCTGGAGTAGAAGTATGTAAAGGCTAAAACTTTACACAATTAAAGGGTAAAGCCTTTTCAATTTAATACGCGCATCTACAGTGGTAAATTGCCAATCAACTCCTTTTTGAGACTGATTACGCCTGTTATGCCACAAGGCAAGATCATCTGCACAGGGACGCAAAGGTAAAAGGGTTTACACTCCTTCAGCCGCCGCTATTTTAAAATATTCAGCCTGTTGCGCTTTAAGCAGGGTAGGCACATCCAAGCCATAAGGGCAATGCCGTTTGCAATGACCGCAGCCTGTACAATCGTCAATAAGCCGCATGTTTTTTTGCCATTCCGCAGACAGCCAGTGTTCCTTAACCGCCCTTCTAGCCAAAAATGTTATACGCGCCGCGTTATTAATGGGGATGCCGACAGAACACGGCAAACAGTAGCCGCAACAACGGCAGAAACTGCCTGAAAGTTCCGTCTTATCGGTTTCAACGGCGCTTAACAGATTGCCGTCCAACAGGGGCGGATCATTTTCGTATAACAGAAATTCATCTAATTCCTGCATTTTCTGTATTCCCCAAATGGGAATTACATTTTCATATTGACGCAGAAAAGCAAACGCGGCTTTGGCGTTGCTAATCAATCCGCCGCATAAGGCTTTCATGGCAAGCAGACCCATGTTATGCCCGCGGCAAAGATCGATTAACGCCAATTCTTCACCTGTGGACAGGTAAGAGAGGGGGTATTGCAGGGTATCGTACAAACCGGATAACACGGCTTCTTTCGCGTTATCTTTACTGTGTGCGGTTATGCCAATGTGACGGATTTTACCCTGCGTCTTCGCTTTTAGAGCGCAGGCATAAAGACCGTCTTCGCCTTCGGGGCGCGGCACAAAGGAAGGGTTATGAAGCTGAAATACGTCGATATAATCCGTGCGAAGCATCCGCAGACTGTTTTCGATATGTTCCATTAACTTGTCAGGAGTTTGCGCGCCTGACTTTGTGCATAACACAATTTTATCGCGGACATGATTAAGAGCGGCGCCAATCCGGTCTTCGCTGGTCGTATATCCGTTGGCGGTATCGTATAGAGTAACGCCATGCTCGTAGGCGTGCCGCAGCAGCGCGGTACTTTCTTCATACGTAATACGCTGGATTGGGATACAGCCAAATCCGGTGCGGCTTACGGTTAAATCGGTCTTGCCGAAAATTGTTTGATGCATAATTTTTAAAACCAACGCTTAAATTTAAATGTTATTATCATTGTTATTGCGATTAATCCCATGCCGCCTAAAACAGCCGGGTACCCCCATACCTGTCCTAACTCAGGCATATAATTAAAATTCATGCCGTATATTCCCACAATAAAAGTTAAAGGTATAAAAATTGTTGATATAATCGCCAATACTTTCATTACCTTGTTCGTCTGATGCGATAAAACCGATAAATTTACGTCCATTATATTTGATAACCATTCACGATAAAGATTCACGGTTGTTTCCGCATTATGTAAATTTTCCAGCAAGTCCTGTACAAACGGTTTAAATTTATTTTTTAAAAGAAATTGATTCTGCCTTAAAATTATTGAAACATTTTCTCTTAACGGAGAAATTGCTTTCTTTATCTGTAAAAGATATTTTTTGGTATCCTGCAGTTCCTCAATAAACATATCATCGCTTGTTTTTGTCGCGCGGTCCTCATAATCTTCAATATCATCTTCCAGATGATTTAACACAAGAAAATATGCGTCAATAACCGCATCAATAATTTCATAGGTAAGATAATCAATTCCTGATTTACGGACATCTCCAATACCATCCAGAATTTTTTTTCTTATTTTGTCAAACGGATCTCCCGGTATTTCCTGAAAGGTTATCAGCGTATCTTTCATAATGACTATACTTACCTGATCAATTAAAAATTCATCAATTTTTTCTTTTTCTTTTTTATAGAACAGAAATGGCTTTATTTTTTTATTTTGATTGTGATGAAATTTCTTTTCCCGCTGTATTGTTTTGATTGATAAAAAACGATAGTTATCAAATATTTCAACTTTTGACTGTTGTTCAGTATTTAAAATATCTTCAATGGTTAACGGATGAATGTCAAATAATTTTCCCAATTCTTTTATTGAATCAATGTTTTTTAAACCGTTGATATTTATCCATGATCCTTTTGATATGTGTTTATATTTTGTTAATTCATCAATATTTGATAATTTAAAATATTCAGCCGATGCCGCATCATAAGTTATAATTGATAAATCCATTTCTAATGCGGGTCTGTCCCCTATATAAACGGGATTTTCAAGCGGTAATTCTATATTTTTTTTAAAGATCATTTATACACCTTTATTATTATTATACCATATAAATTAATTATTATATATGTATATATTTTCCTTTTATGAAACAATCTGTTAAGATTATTTGTCGGCTAATTCCCGTGAAAGCGCGTAAAAACGATTGAGTTGTTCTGCAGAACCAATGTCAGAACGGGGACCTTTAATTTGTACAGGAACCGGCTCAAAATAAACCGGCGTTTTTCCGGCATAGCCAAGGCGGATTAACAGTCCTTCCTCGCCTCCGTTCATATCATGCATTCCGGCAAAAACATAATTTCCCAGCGACCAGAAAATAAGTTTCCCATCCAGCCACTCAAACCCCTGCACCGTATGAGGGTGTGATCCGATAATCAAGTCCGCTCCGCTGAGCGCCAGATCAGTGTACAGGCTGCGGGTATTGGCATCCGGTTTCCATGTCCATTCATGGCCGCCATGAAACAAAAGCACATTGAGAACTCCGTCTTTTTTAACAAAATTCTTTTTAAGCCGCTCTACGCTGTCCTTTCCTGTAAAGAACATTCCCGCTTTGTCCACAGTGGCGCTGACCGAAGCGCCGTCCCAGCCTGTACGCTCACGTGGAAACGAAGCCATTCCAAAAACACATATTTCAAGTCCCTCCGTTGAAAAAATAAAAGGTGCGGAGGCGGCGGTAATATCACGCCCCGCGCCCAGAATGGCAATCTCGCTTTTTTCCAGGTGTTCCAGCGTATCCAAAAACGCAATTTCGCCGTAATCAAAGATATGGTTATTTGCGAGTAACACCGCGTTTATATTCGCAGCCTTTAAAGGCAGAACGGTCCGCGGATCAAAACGGAAATTGTAACTTTTTGCGACTTTAGCGCCGCGATTGCTAACCGCCCCTTCAAGGTTTACAAGGTTAAGGTCAGACCGTTTAAAATAGTCCGCCGTTTTTCCCAAAATGCCTTCAGCGCCTTCATCGATCAAAATGTCACCGCTGCCCCTGTCCAGCATAAGATCCCCCGCGGCGCATATCCAGACAATAGACGGAGTATTCTGTACAAGCGGCTTGGGCGCTTGCGTAAGCGTTGTTTCAAGCGCGGCAATTTTATTTTGAAGCCGCAACTTTTTTCCGCCGCTGTCATATGCAGCCCTGACGCGGATTGAAACATAACGCACCAGAGGATAATCATCATCCGCGACACTCAAGCCGTCTACCAAAAGCCCGATATTCGGCGGCGCAATTTCTCCAATGGTAACAAGTGTCTCGCTCCCGTCAAGGCAGGCGGCAAGACTTGTTCCGGTACGCGCCGCCAACGGGTTTTCCCTGGGTACAAACCATGTTTTTGAAATGGGAATTCCTTCAGCCTGCGTCCATGATGCCGCAAACTCAATGAGCAAGTTAGGTGAATTTGCGGCCTGCGCCTTTGTCCCTTCCTGTTCCCGCGTTTCGTTTTCCCGGATCAAACGGAGTCTCAATGTATCCTGAAAATCAGGCTGTGAAATAAGCTTCTCAAGATATTCCCGTTCTGCGGTGAATTCTTCTCCGTTCATTAACTGAATTCCGTCAACCGTATTTTTAATTCCGCAGGAAAAAATTAACAACGTATAAAGGCCTAAAGAGACGGTAATACTGGCCATAGTAGTACAGGCGATTATTGCGGCGCGGGAATATTTGAGTTTATTCATGTTTCAATAATATTTTAATTATGAAAAAAAATAAATACGGTTTATTTGGTTTCTTAAAATCTCAATCTGATTTTTGCGCTAAAATCAAAATATCGGCCAATGCGCTCCCCTGTTATGGGTAACAACGGTTGAAGTTTATCAGGCGGCACAGGTCCAAACTCGCCGCGGTTTCCATCGCCTGAAAACAAATCGTGGTCAAGGGGAACCTGCGCGGTAATTGTCAAAACCGCCCCCTGAAACAAGTCGTGGTTTAGAGTGATAACCGGCGTAAAGGAAATATCATCCAAACCGGAAATGAGCGCGGCGCTTATATTGGTGTAATCATTAAAGCGTAATGTTAAACCGGTATACAAATAATGATTATTGGAAAAACTGCCTCCATGCTTAAGCGCGGTTGACGAAGTTTCGCCGTTGTATAGGTATTCGGCAAGAATTATTAATTTACCGTCAAAGAAAGAATAATCGATGCCGGCGCTGACAGAAAGCCCGTCAAGTTTCGTATCCGCTTCATGGTTGTATGTATAAAGCGCGTCTATGACAAACCCCAATTCCAAATCGGCTTTTACAGAAAGTCCCGCGCGGTGAATACCGTAATCTGAATCTGTTTTTGGCGTTTCAAAACAGTACAGCGTCTGGACACTTGCCTTATTCCAGTGCTTGTCAAAAGACAGCCCCAAAAATGAGCCGTCGCCATTTTGCGAAAACGGATCGCGCGGCGCGGAATAAAAAACATTTAATTTTGTTTCTTCCGTCGGATACCAGAAAAAAGCCGCTCCTAGAATCGCGCGCGGGCGGGCATCAGGTTTTAACGGATTTCTTGTATTGAGAAAATCCGAAGACCCCCACACCTGGCCATAACCAAACGGAAGACGCATCAGCCCGCCGTCAAAATTCACCGTTTCACCTAACAGACGGAAATAAAGACGCTCAAGTTCAATGCCTGCGATGTAATTTTCTCCGTAAACATAAGGGGTCAAGTCGAAGGGAGAGCCGACTCCAAGAGCCGCCATACCAATCGCGTTAGCCGCATAATTTCCCGAAGCGGCAATTAAGTTCACCGCGCCGTAAACTGCCGCCTTGTCTCTGATTTTCGATTGAAACCTTATGTTAGCGTATTCTTCAAAACCCATTGAAAAATCCGGCGCGTCAGCCGCCCCTGCCTGCATGGAAAGAGAAGTATCCAATATGCCGGAAACAGTCATCTGCGCGGTAAGACTGCCGGTAATTGAAAAAATTATTAAAACGAATAAAAATTTTTGTCGTTTCATAATTACTCCTAAGACAATTAACAATGAGCAATTAGCAATGTCATTGTCCTCGATCTTATCGTGAAGTACCACGTACAGATTGGTCACTTCGCTAATTATTCATTGGCCATTGCTCATTGCTCATTGTTCCCTACCTCTCCAAATTTCTCTGACTGAAAACTGAGTCAGCAATGGGTTTATCCAGTACCACATTTTTCATAACAAAGGCGGTTTTGCTGTTTTTTCGCATAAAGTCGCGCATTTCTCCCTCAACCGGAAAACGGCGCCCGCTAATTATCTCTACTTTTAACAGATTGTAGTCTTTCAATTTAACTCCCGAAAGGGCGAAAAGTTCATAGCGTAAAAGATCGCCGTTTTCTTTGTCTATCCACAACTTACGCGATGGGTAGCTTTCGGTTTTCTTTTTTGCCTTTAGTTCCAAAACCCACGAATCCCGTCCGTTTACGGTTTCAGAACCCGCGACAACAGGATCATAGCGGCTGGTTAATGTTTCGTTATTCAGCGTGTCTTCGTAGGACATATCGGAGCCCATCATTGACTCCTTGAGCATGTGTCCCGAAATCAACATTACTTCTTCCGTATCGGGAGAATACACATAGAGTCTGCCGTCTCTTTTTAGGTACTTTGTTCCCCTGTCTTCGGGATTTGTAAACTCAACAAAACTGTGGGTGTTCCCCCTGCCCCACGCCTTCATTGTCTTCACATAACGGCGTCCCTGATACTCAATGATAATCTCGCCTTCGTACTCAATGGTTGAGTAAATCTCATTGTTGTCCACCTTCCGCAGTAATTCCGCCGCAGACGGAGTTTGAGAAAAAGCGAACACGGCTGCAAGTACCAATAACACATTTAAAAAAACAATCTTCTTCATAATTTACCTCCTCAATGCTTCAACAGGTTCTACAAACGCGCTTTTCAGCGATGGTATCAACGTAAAGAGGGACGTTACCACAACACCGAGAAGCCATGCCCGAATAATTATAAACGGACTAATCCCAAGAAATATGGCGTTGCCAAGCGGCATTTCGCTAAATGTATCTCCGTACATATCCCCCATGCGGATGGGATACACAGATCCGATTCCGGCAATAACACCACCTACAATCACTCCAGCAAACGCGCCGAACATGGCAAGAAAAAGAGATTCAAAGAAGAACACCTTTACAATCTCAGCGCGGGTCATACCAAGACAGCCCATCATGCCAATTTCTTTTATTCGCTCATGAACGATCATTACTACCGTATTAATGATTAGGAAACTGGCTACAATCAGGAATACAAGAAAGATCATCATGTAGATCGGCATTACCATTTCCATCATCGCAACCCAATAATTGTCCCGCCATTCTGTAACGACATTGCCCTGCCAAAGCATGCTTCGCACCTTGGCGGCAATCACGCCGCTTTCTTTTTCGTTATCTGCAAAAATCACCAGAGACTGCGTTCCTTCGCCCAGCACCAAAAGCCGCTGGAGCCGCTCAATATCCACAATGATAAATTGCTCGTCATACTTGATATAATCAAAATTAAAAATTCCGGTAATGACGGGACTCCATATCTTATCGGAAAATTGAGCGGAGACTGTTTTAAGCGGAATCCTGTCGCCGACAGACAATCCCGATTTGTGGGCAAAGACACGCCCTATCGCGCATTCATTGGTTCCGCCCTCAGGCCAGCGCCCTTCCAACAGACCATCGCTACGATCCGTCAAGTTAAAATGATTTGCCGCCATCTCGTCTTCTATACAAAGCCCCCATAGTACGGCGTGTTTGGTTGTACTTTCCTGTAATGTCGCAAGAGATGAAATTCTCGGGAAAACGGCGCGCACACCGGGGATTTTCTTAATCGAAGCGGCAAGTTCTTTCCAGCTTTTTCCATCGGATACAGGGTACTGTACGGGCATATACTCGTTTTCCGCATCATATTGAGACGAAACAACTTTAACGTGTCCCAAATCATAAATTTGCACAATGTCGATAATATTCTTGAGCATTCCTTCTATCATGGATGAATATAGCACGATAAAAAACACCGCTATTCCGACCGCCGCAATACAAAAAAATGTCCGCCGTTTGTTACGCCAAATATTTCTGTAAGCGATTTTGATTAACGTTACAGCACCGCCTTGCCTAATGCGTTGGGTAATTTTTATAGCAGCGCCGGTTCCGTCTTGTTTGTAGTCAACTGTCATTTTTTTCTCCTATTCAAACCTTAAACTTTCAGTAATCGGCATTTTTAACGCGCGATGTGTGGGGAAGAAAGCCATACATGACGAAATGATTGTCGCTATTATGCCGGAACCGATAATTACCGGTACATTCCATATACTGCGGAAAGACGACGTGGTGCGGAAACCAATACCGCTGCCGCCCATAAAATCAGCTATGGCGGTAAAATCTATACCGTACTTCACCATCGGATAATTGATAATGCAGCCAAGTATTATCCCCAAAACCGAGCCGATAAATCCAAGAAAGCCAGCCTCCAGCATATAGACCAAAATCATTTGTCGGTCGGTCATACCCATAGCCCTCATCATGCCGGTTTCTTTTGTGCGCTCCAGTATGGCAAGAAGGATCGTGTTTGAAATTCCAAGGAAGGATAACAGCAGTAACAGACCGGCTACCACCTGCGGCATTGTATTTTCTATTGCTTCGTAACCAAGATAATTCTGCATATACTCCTCCCATGTATGCACTTGTAGTTCATCAGGCATAACATACCCCTCTTTAGCAAGACCTCGTTCCAGCGCGGCGGTAATTACGGCGGCACTTTCACTTTTTCCCGGAAGGCGGGAATCAGGCGCGTTTTTTTCGCGGATAACAAGTTCCGTTACCGCGCCTTCAAGCATCATACCCGACTCGTCTTGCAAAACGTCCAGGGGGATATAGGCGGTATTGCCGTTGGGAAGCGGAGCCGGAGAATTTATAACCCCTATTACCTTTGCGTCTAAAATTTGATTCACATGGCGCACCGCTCCCGAATAGCCCGCGCGAATCATGGCGGCAAGAACATCGTTAAGCGCCTTTTCATCTTCCTCGACAAGGAGATAGCCGCTGATAAAATCCTGATATTCGTAGGCGGCTTCTACCAGCGGCTTATCCTCGTTACGCAACGCGGGGAAAAGCTCTCCTTCCCACTTGTCGGCGCGGATTGTTTCGGGTACGGCTTTAATGTCGATTATCGCGTTAATCCGCACATCGTTGCGGCCTGACGCGTCAAGTATATTCCAGTAATGTTCAAGATCGGAACGTGATGCGTCTTTTTTTAAGATCATACGCTCGTTGCCTTCTATTGTTTTTTTATTTATGTCCCAGAAAGCCTTTTTCCCTGAAGCGGCATCATACAGCGAGCGGATAAAGTCAGCGTCGGAACTGCTCTGCGAGGCGTAAACAATCAATTCTTCCAGTTCCTGCCGATACGGACGCGTGGGAATGCCCACTTTAAGTTTTTCAGCGGCATACGTTCCAAGAGCGATTCCAAAATCTCCGTTTTGCACATAACGACCGAAATCCACAAAGGGGACATAGCGCATTGTTTCCGCTTCAAATGCCGGGTCTACGCCATAAAAAACAATGGGCGCTGAACCTGATATTGAAAACAGCGTACCGGAAAACACATAACGCGGCGCGCTGACATAGCCTTCAGAGGAAAGCGCGTCACCGTATATTTCCCAACCGTAAAAATTTTCATAACTGGGCATCTCGTCTTTTTTCTCAAAGTAAAGTTTTGTTTGCAGTTTAGCCGCGCCCATCTCGTAATTTACAATATTTCTCCGCGAGTCGATTATCATTCCCCTTAACCAGCCGTTTAAAAAAATAAAAACGGCTACGCTTACCATTATTGCCGCCGAGGTAAGAATCGTTTTTACCTTATGCCGCGCAAGATTACGAAGCGCTATTTTCTTTAATTCCCAAATACCGGATAAAGTCATACTCCCTCCTTTACCTCGTCACTCTCAATCTGCCCATCGCGGATACGCACAAGACGGCGGGCGTAATCCATAACCATCTGATCATGCGTGGAGAAAATAAACGTCGTCCCTTCGGTTTTATTCAGTTTCAGCATGAGTTCAAGAATCTCGCGCCCAATGGTAGAATCAAGGTTGGCGGTAGGCTCGTCCGCAAGAATCAACACCGGTCTTTTTACCAGCGCCCGCGCGATAGCGACCCGCTGCTGCTGTCCGCCGGACATCTCTTTGGGACGCCGCTTCGCCATTCCATCAAGACCTACGTCATGCAGGGCTTTTTCGGTAAGCTCTTTGATTTCTTTTTGGGGAACGCCCTGCAGGGACAGTGGGAAGGAAATATTTTCTTCCGTTGAAAGCACAGGGATCAGGTTATAGGCCTGAAAGATAAAGCCGATGCTGTTCCGCCGCAGAAGCGCCAACTGCTGACGGGACATTTTTCCCGTATCCGAGCCTCCTATC
>Ga0268262_10000622_pt1 | contig 46045 bp, 40 predicted proteins | sample TergutNc150P3_FD_190354 | JGI IMG/M metagenome (GOLD analysis project Ga0268262, IMG submission 190354) | Nasutitermes corniger P3 segment gut microbial community from laboratory colony in Florida, USA - Nc150 P3 (SPAdes) (version 2) | ecosystem: Host-associated > Arthropoda: Insects >... | reverse complement strand
ACAAAATGGAAGAAATAGAACTGAAATATAAGCAGAGCTACGGAGCTTTATTTGCATATTCCGTTATGAATAAGTTTCTAGAGATGGAAAACTAGCGGTGTTTGGCATAATAGACTGGCTTGTGCTTGCGGCTTATTGGAGTCTTTCCATTTTTATAGGGCTTTATGCGGCTAGGGGCAATCGCTCCTTCAAGGATTATATGCTGGGCGGCGGTTCAATGCCTTGGATTCCGGTTGGCATCAGTTTAATTGCAACTTCTGTGAGTGCAACAACTTTGCTTGGAGTTCCGGCAGATGTTTTTGATGTGGATATGAGCCTGATAATGACCAATGTGGGGAGTTTTTTGAGCATTTTGGTTGTGGGTTTTCTGTTCATTCCTCGTTTTAGAAAATATGACATTCAAAGTGCTTATGAACTTTTGGAAAAAACTTTTTCGCGTTCGGTTCGCAGAGTTGCCGCGGTGTTTTACGCTATGCACTTGGTTTTGAGAACGGGTATTTTGCTGTTTGCTCCTTCCATTGTGCTTGCTTCAATTTTGCAAATTCCCGTTTGGGCGGCTATTTTAATATCTTCTTTTGCCGCTATTCTCTACACTTGGTATGGCGGGTTCAAGGCTGTTGTTTGGACAGATGTTATGCAGTTTTTGGTGTTTTTTGGCGGCGGTGTTTTTGCGCTTTTCGCTTTGGCAAAAGGGATAGGCGGCTTTGGGGAATTAGCAACCCTTGCCGCAGAGAGCAAAAAGAGTAACTGGTTCAACGGCTCGTTAGACCCCTCCAATGCCCGAACTTTGCTTTCCGCGGGTATTGTTTACGCGGTTTTGGAAATTGCGATTAGAGGCTGCGACCAGCAATTTGTGCAGAGATATTTGAGCTGCAAAGATGTTAAGGCAGCAAATAGGTCTAGCATTTTATCTATGGTTTTGGGGCTTGTTGTTTCGCTTTTGTTTTATTGGCTTGGAGCTGCGCTCTTTGTTTATTACAAGGTTAAAAATGTTGCGCCCTTGCCGGATAATTTGGGCGTAAATGATGTGTTCCCATATTTTATTGTGAATGGTTTGCCAACAGGTTTAACAGGTCTTTTGGTTGCCGCAATTTACGCTGCTGCGATGAGCAGCATTTCCAGCGCGATTCATGCACTTGGAAACACAACGGAAAAAGATATTCTGTGCAAAGCCTCCGGGCAAGAATCCATTGCAAGGACAAAGATATGTATTGTGCTTTGGGGAATTAGCGGAACCCTTGCTGCTTTTATCGCCGCTTCGCAGGCAGGCTCGCTTTTGAAAAACGCCTTGTTTTTCACAGGTCTTTTCACAGGTCCATTGCTTGCATTATTTTTGTTGTCTTTTTTTGCTCCGCGTTTGCGTTCATCTTCTGTTTTAACAGGGGTTATTTGCGGAATGTTTAGTTTGCTTTTGTTCAACAAAATTCCATTTATCTCTGGCTATGTGCCCCCGCTCACAAAAATCATAGTATTTTCTTGGCCCTGGAATCCGCTTATCTCCTGCACAGTTTCTGTGGGAATGGCTTTTTTTGTGGATTTTTTCCGCTTTACGCGAGATAAGTAGATAATTTTTAGCATATAACCTTGTATTTTTTACAAAAATTTACTATTTTAACCTTGTATTTTTTACAAAAACCTCTGGTTTTAGGCTTGGAAAAATGACAAATCGCTATATAAGCAGGAAAATAGATGGTGAATTGCTAGCTTGGATGCGAGAAAGTCATCGCAAGCCTCTGTTGGTCAGAGGTGCTAGGCAAGTTGGGAAATCTTGGGCGGTACGGCATTTGGCTAAAAAATTTGAGCATTTTTTGGAAATAAATTTTGAACTGGACAAACAAGCAAGGGATTTGTTCGCCAAAAGCGATTTATCTCCTAAATTATGCCAGGAATTAGCCGCCATATACGAAGTTCCAATAATATCGGGAAAAACCTTGCTCTTTTTGGATGAAATTCAACATTCTTTGCCAGCAATTTCCTCTCTGCGTTTTTTTTATGAAAAATACAGGGACTTGCACGTTATAGCCGCAGGCTCTCTTTTGGAATTTGCCTTGCAGGAATTGCCTTCTTTTGGAGTTGGAAGAGTGCGCTCAATGTTTATGTATCCTATGAATTTTTCCGAATTTTTAAACGCTTGCGGCAATAGTTTGCTTTTGCAAGCCATTCAAAGCTCAAATAGCAAAAATCCTTTGCCAGAGCCTGTTCACGAAAAAGCTCTTGAACTTTTGAGAAGGTTTCTTATACTCGGTGGCATGCCCGAAGTTGTGTCTGCTTATGTGAATAAAAATGATTTGCTGGAATGTCAGCGCATATTGGATGATTTAATCATTTCGCTTCGCTCGGATTTTGCGAAATACAAGGAAAAGGTTTCCACTTTGCAAATTTCAGCGGTGTTTGATTCTGTTGTTGCGCAAATGGGGAAAAAATTTGTTTATGCAAATGTTTCTGGTGGCTATGTCCATAGGCAGTTAAAGGAGGGTTTGGAACTTTTAAAAATGGCAGGCTTGGTTATTTCGGTTACTCACACATCTGCAAATGGTTTGCCGCTAGGAGCAGAAATGGATGCAAAAAAACAAAAAATGCTCCTGTTAGATACCGGTATTTTTCAGAGATTGCTTGGGCTTCCTTTGAGCGATTTGCTCATTAGCGATGATTTTTCTTTGATTAACAAGGGAAATATTGCGGAATTATTCACGGGCTTGGAACTACTGAAATCTACTTCGTGTTATGAACAAAAAAGCCTCTATTACTGGCACCGAGAAAGCAAAAGCAGCAATGCAGAGGTTGATTTTGTTTTGCAAATTGGGCAAAACATTGTTCCGATAGAAGTTAAAAGCAACGCAAAAGGAGCAATGCGAAGTTTGTTTATGTTTTTAGAAGAAAAGAAATCCTCTTATGGTATTAGGACATCATTGGAAAATTTTGATGAATTGCCAAAAGTTAAGATTGTTCCGCTTTATGCCATAGAGAGAATTTTCTATATTTAAATCACGTGATTTTAACAAAAATTGGTAAAAAATGATAAAAATATTGACAAAGATGAAAATTTTTTGTATTTTTATTGTGTAGTAACCAATAAATGGGGTATTCCTATGAAAAAATTTTCCTTTGTCGCATTGCTTTCAATGTCTGTTGCGTTTTTGTCTTGCAACCCCAATGATGAGGATGTTGAGATAAACAATGGACCCGGCCATGCTAGATGCAAAATTGCAGCTAAAAGCCGCCTTGAAGAAGTGTATGAAACATTTGATGGCTATAAAGGGCTTGACGAGCTAGACCCAAGCTGTGCCAGCGAAGAAAAAAAACTCGTTGAAATTCGTGATACCAACATGATAAACCATCCAGATTTAGACAAACGTATGCACGAATGTTATGCCACCTATGCCACCTTAGATGAAGCCTATGCTTGTAAAGACGAAGCAACGAAATACGGGGATGAGTGGCGTGAAGAACATAAAAAAAGAGATTTGCCAATTCCATGTGTTGCTATTGGAGAAGGAGTTGATTGGTGGGCAGCATGGCTCACAGATGATGAAATTGCAGAATTAGTGGAAACTTATGGCGTTTCTTCTTATTATTCTGATGGGAATGATGAGGTTACAGAAGACGGTGTTGCCATCGGTGGAAATGCCGGCGGAAATCCGCCACCGCCAACAGCTGGTTGCGGAAAATAAAACGCCTAAATTTCGCTAAAAATGGCGAAATTTAGAGAAAATTAAAGAAAATAAATAAAAAGTAGCCCACAATACGAAAAAAATATATTTTTAGTAAATGAGGGCTATTATGAGAGTTTTTTCCTTTGCCGTACTGCTCGCGACATCAGTTGCGTTTATGTCTTGTAGCAATGGCCCGGTGCTAGAATCTGGAATGTTCAAGCAAGGCTATTACGAAGAAGAGCTATACGACGTAGCCCCTCCAAATACAGATATAAGTTCAGATGAAGTGGAATTCTTTTGCAGAGATATGTCATTTGAAGAAAGTATAGATTGCGTTGCAAGTTTAAACGACAAAAAACAAGAAGACTATAAAACTTGGCAGAATAAAAAGGTTGAACAGCCTAAGAAGACTGCACAGAAAAAACAAACTGCACAAAAGAAACCCACCAAAAAGACCACACAAACCAAAAAAACTACACCTACTAAAAAAACTACACAAACTACACAAAATAAACAAAAAAAGTGATTTTCTATATTAACCCCTGATGACAAACACCTATACCGAACTAGCAAATGCCCTTAATTCAAATTTGGGCTCATCTGTAGCTATGCGCGTTCTCTCGGAGCGAGGGAAAAAAATTTACTTTCCGCACAAGGGTATTCTGGGACAAAGCGCAGAAGCCAAAGGTGCGGAGATTAACGCCACAATAGGAACGGCTTTTGAAGACGATGGCACACCGCTTATGCTCCAAACAGTTAAGAACGCCTTTGCCATGCCAGACCATATAATTCATGCGGGCTTTCTTTACCAACCAAGTTTTGGCAAAGCCCTGCTTCGCAAAAAATGGACAGAAATGTTGTCTAAAAAAAATAAGAATTTGCAGAACATAAAATTCAGCGAGCCTGTTGTCACAGCCGCTCTAACCCACGCTCTTTCCGTATCTGCCGGCTTGTTTCTAAACCCCGGAGATACCATTATAATTCCAGATTTGTATTGGGATAACTACGATTTGATTTTCTCCGAGACGTACGGTGCGCAGATTAAAACATTCAACACTTTCAAAAATGGGAATTTTGATGTAGCGGCTCTCGCTAAAACTTTGGAAGAAGGCGCCAGTGGCAAAAAAGTGGTGCTTTTGAATTTCCCAAATAACCCAACGGGCTACACGGTCACAGAAACCGAGGCAAATGAAATTTGCGAAACACTTATAGCCTGTGCTAAAAAAGGCAGCGATGTTGTTGTTCTTTTAGACGATGCTTATTTTGGCTTGGTTTACGAACATGGCATATACAAAGAATCCTTATTTGGGCTTTTGGCAAATGCTCACGAAAATCTATTGGCCGTAAAATTAGATGGCCCAACAAAAGAGGATTATGTTTGGGGTTTTAGAATTGGTTTTATAACCTTTGCTTTCCACGGAGCAAGCGTGATGCAGCTCAAAGCATTAGAAGACAAAGCCGCCGGCATGGTGCGTGCCACCATATCCAACACCGCAAGCACATCTCAAGAAATTTTGCTGAACGCATATAGCAGCGAAAGCTACGAAAAAGAGAAGCACGAAAAATTCCATACTTTGAAAATTCGCTACGAAAAAATAAAGCACGTTTTGGCAGCTCACAAGGAATACGAGCAGTCTTTCACAGCTATGCCTTTTAACAGCGGGTATTTTATGTGCGTTAAAATAAACGGCGCAGACCCCGAAGCCGTGCGACAGGAATGTTTGAAAAATCACGGGCTTGGGGTTATAGTGCTCTCCGGGCTTATTCGCATAGCATTTTCCTCTGTTGCTTTAAACAAAATAGAAGAACTTTTTGAAAGGCTCCACAAAGCGGTGCAGGCGGTAAAAGCATGATTTGCCGCCAACGCTCAACGATCTCTGTTCCGGGGCATATAGAAAAAATGCACGCAAAAGCGTTTGCTTCTTCGGTTGATGTGGTTATGCTGGATTTGGAAGATTCCGTTCCTGTTGATGCCAAGTACTTGGCAAGGGGGCAAGTGGTTAAAACTTTAACCAGCGTTGAAGTTAGGGAAGGCATGGGAATATCTGTGAGGGTAAATGGCACAGATACCCCCTATTGTTTTAGAGATGTTATAGAAGTTGTGGAAGCAGCAGGCGCAAAAATAGATTCCATAGTTTTGCCAAAAGCAGACAGCGCAGGAGATGTGCATTTTCTCTCTCGCTTATTAGACGGCATAGAAGCGGAACTCGGCACAGAGAAACAGATAGCCATAGATGCGAGCATTGAATCTGCCTTGGCTATTGAAAACATCTCAGAAATTGCAGCTGCTCCAAGGGTGCGTTCTTTAATTTTTGGAATAGCAGACTACAGCGCTTCCATAGGAGCAAGACTCAGCAGCATTAGCGGGCACGGCGAAGAAGATGCCGAGGTTTATCCCGGGCATAGGTGGAACTATGTAATGTCTAAAATAGTGCAAACCGCAAAAGCCCATAATTTGCTCGCCATAGATTCGCCTTATGGAAATTTCAAAGATTTGCTGGAACTTGGCAAAAGCGCAAAAATATCTTCCGCATTGGGTTTTGATGGCAAATGGGCAATTCACCCGAGCCAAATAGAGACCATAAACAACGTATTCTCGCCCACAAGCGAAGAAATAGACAGAGCAAACCGCATTCTTGAGGCTGCGAGAACAAACCCAGGGCGCGGTGCGGTTGCCATAGATGGTAGAATGGTGGACAGAGCAACCATAAGGTTGGCTAAAAAATTGGTAGATTCTATTAGATAATGAACAAGTTTTGGACAATTCTGCTCGCATTTGTTGTGACGAGTTATTCGCAAGATGGTTCCATTTCTTTGAATAGCATGGAGCCGCCTAAAACCGAATTGTTTTATACAAATGAAATTCCAAAAATAGGCGATACCCTTCGCTTGAAAGTTATTATACCGCAGGGGTGGCATATAAATGCAAACGAGGTTCCAGACGATTTTTTGGTGCCGAGCAAATTGGCGGTTTCTGTGCAAGGCGTTGAATTTGAACCTGCGCTCTGGCCCGAACCGATGAAACAGCACAACGATTTGTTGAATATGGATTTGCTTTTGCTGCAAGATACTTTTACCATTAGCCTGCCGATAAAAACCCTTCAAAAAGATAGCGATCCTTATGGTGTAAAAGTTAAATTCACCTATCAGGCTTGTTCCAATATATGCCTGCCGCCAAAAACAATTGAGATTTCTTTAGGCGAAAAAAAAAACTCTGGCTTATTAAGCAATAGTGGCACCAGCAGCGGCAATAGTAGCCCCAGCGAAACTTCATTTTTATTATATCTTTTGCTCGCAATGCTCGGTGGCTTGCTTTTGAATCTTATGCCCTGCGTGTTGCCAGTTTTATTTTTGAAAATTTTTGATTTGATGCGAAAAACAGGAGAGGCAAGTCTCAATACGCTAAAATGGGCTTTTTCCACGGCAGCCGGCATAAGTTTTTCTTTTTTTATCATTGCTGCTATAATTGTAATTGTTCGCTTAACAGGAAATGCCATTGGCTGGGGCTTTCAGTTTCAGCATCCCGCGTACATAGCAACAATGGCTATCTGTATTATGATTTTCGCTTTGAATCTTTTGGGGATTTTTGAGATATGGATGCCGGGCAATATAACTCAAAATTTGGAAAAACATTCAAAAAGCGGTGATTTTAAAGGTTCTTTTGTTCATGGAATTTTGCTGGTTCTTTTATCCACTCCCTGTTCCGCACCCTTTTTGGGCACTGCCGTGGGTTTTGCCTTTGCCGCATCCATTCCAAAGCTATTTGCGATTTTTGCTTCTGTTGCAATAGGGTTGTCCCTGCCATACTTAATTCTCGGCATATTTCCGCAATGGACTAAGAAAATGCCGCGACCAGGGCAATGGATGGAGATATTAAAGCAGCTTTTGAGTTTTCCAATGTTGTTAACCCTTGTTTGGCTGCTTTGGGTTTTTGCACGTGAAACAGGGATAGGAAGTTCTGCAAAGCTCGGCGTGTTTTTGTGCATAGCCTGTTTTTTTGCGTGGCTATCGGGTTTAATTGCAAAACCGGGGAAACCTTGGCCGCGTTTTGCCATTCTATGGCTAGTTTTTATTATCATATATATATTCTCGTGGAATTTTTGGATTTACCCGCAAACGAGCGATTTAGGTGCTGCCGAGGTAAGTGAGGAGTGGATTAAATTTTCTACAAAAAAGCTGGATAGCCTGCAAAGCGAAGGTTTGGCTGTTTGGGTAAATGGTTCGGCAGACTGGTGCATAACATGCAAGGTAAACGAAAAAGTATTTGAAAGCGAGGCGATTAGAAAGATTTTTGAAGAAAAAGGCATAGTTAAAATGCGCGCAGATTATACCAACTCCAATGATGAGGCACTGAAATTCTTTGAATTTTATGGGCGAAGTGCAGTTCCCTTTGATTTATTCATAACTTCTCGCGGGAAAGAGATTTTAATGAGTGAAATTCTCACTGAGGATGCTGTTATTGAGGCGTTGGGGAGATAAAAATCACCGTTTTTTTACATTTTTCACAAAAATCTACCTTTTTTCTTAAAAATAATTTATATTATTTTCTATATTTAGACCAGATGTTTAATATACTTATGTATATGTTGAAAAGTTTTATTAGGGAGGGGAAATGAAAATTTCTGTTGTGGGTTTGCGTGGTTTTTCCGGCGTTCAAGGAGGCATTGAAACGCATTGTGAAAATTTATATGCAAGACTTGCGAAAACAGATTTAAACATCACCATTTATGGGCGCAAAAAATACAGGGTGCGTGATTCAGTCAATATAAAAACAGTTTGGTTGCCTTGTATTCACAACCAGTATTTAGAAACCATTTCCTATATGTTTTTTGCATTTCTCCATATATTATTATTCAATAAGCCAAATATAGTCCATATTCACGGCATTGGCCCTGCGCTTTTTGCGCCTTTGTTCAAGTGGATTGGTTGCAAGGTTATTTTAACTCATCACGGGGCAGATTACAAAAGAGGCAAATGGGGATTTTTTGCGAAAAAAGTGTTGAAAACAGGAGAGAAAATAGGCATTAAATACGCGAACAGAGTTATAGTATTGAATGAATGCAGCAAAAAAAGTCTAAGCGATTTTTATGCTGAAAAAATAATCGTAATTCCAAATGGTATTGAACTTTCAGAGCGCAAAAACAATGGGCAGGGTAAATTTATTTTTGCCATAGGCAGGTTTGTAAAAGAAAAGGGTTTTGACGATTTGTTAAACGCCTTGCCAAAAACAACCCATTGCATAATTGCGGGTAGAGCCGATCACAATTCAAAGTATTCTTGGAATTTAGTCAGAAAAGCAAAAAAATTAGGCGTTGAACTGCCTGGTTTTGTTCAAGATGAGGCAAAGGAAAAATTGTTTTTGGAATGTGGTTTGTTCGTTATACCCAGCCATCACGAAGGCTTGCCTTTTACGTTGTTAGAAGCGATGAGCTATGGTTGCCGTATTTTGGCAAGTGATATTCCTGTGCACAGGGAAGTTGGGTTGCCAGAGGAATGCTATTTTCCCTGCGGGGATGTTAAGCGGCTTGCTGATAGTCTGAACCACAATTTACAGGATTCTAGGACCCTAGACTATGATGATATATTATCAGAGAAATATAATTGGGATAAAATTTCATTAAAAACCAAGGAGGTTTACGATGCACTCTAAAGCCGCCTTGCCTACTGATGTTTCTGTGATTACCACTTATCGTTGCCAAATGAGATGCAAGATGTGCGGGATTTGGGAGAATCCTACAGAGCCGGAAAAGGAGATTAAGGCAAAAGAATTGGAAATTTTGCCAAAACTTAAATTTGCAAATATAACAGGCGGAGAACCGTTTTTGCGAGACGATTTGGAAGAAATAGTGGAAGTTCTTTATACAAAAGCATCTCGCATTGTAATTAGCACGAGTGGTTATTGGACTGAGAAAACAGTTAAAATGGCGGAGCGTTTTTCTGATATTGGCATTCGTGTTAGCATTGAGGGAATGGAGCAGACGAATAATTTTTTGCGCGGCAGGGAAGACGGTTACGAGAGAGGGCTTAAAACTCTTAAGCTTTTACACGAAATGGGAATTAAGGATATCGGTTTTGGGCAAACTCTTAGCAATCACAATTCAAATGATTTAATTCCACTTTACGAACTTGGCAAAACAATGAATTTTGAATTTGCAACGGCGGCTTTTCACAACGGCTATTATTTTCACAAGTTTGATAACCAAATTTCAAATAAAGAAGAACTCTGCAAAAATATAGGAAAATTGATAAATCGTTTGCTGAAAGAGAAAAAACCGAAATCATGGTTCAGAGCATATTTCAACTATGGTTTAATCAATTACATAAAAGGAAATAAACGATTGTTGCCCTGCGAGGCAGGCACTGCGAACTTTTTTATTGACCCTTATGGCGAAATTTATCCCTGCAATGCTTTGGAAGAAAAGCATTGGAAAAAATCTATGGGAAATATTAAAAGCGGAAAAAGTTTTGAAGATATTTGGAATTCAAAAGAGGCTTGCGAAGTTCGCAAGTGCGCCCTAAATTGTCCAAAAAACTGCTGGATGATGGGAACAGTTGCTCCCGTTATGAAGAAGCATATTTGGAAAGTTATTCCGTGGGTAGCACGGAACAAGGCAAAGAGCTTGTTTATGAGAAATTGAGATTACATTAATGCGATAAAAAAATAAAAATGGAGGGGACATAGATTATGAAAATTATCGTAATCAACTATCGCTATTTTATAAGCGGCGGACCAGAACGCTATATGTTTAACGCAATGGAACTTTTGCAAAGCAAAGGTCATACGGTTATTCCGTTTTCCATTAAACATAATTTAAATAGGAAAAGCAGATATGAAAAATACTTCATGAGTCCAATAGGCAAAGGAGATGAAGTTTATTTTTGCGATTACAAATGCTCTGAGCCCAAAAATTTTATAAAAATTCTAGGCAGAATGATTTATTCTTTTGAAGCGAAAAGGAAATTAACCAAACTTATAAAAGCAGAAAACCCAGATATAATTTATTGCTTGCAATTTCAGAACAAAATAAGTTGCAGTATTGTTGATGTTGCAAACAAATATAAAATCCCTTTTGTGCAAAGAATTTCTGATTACAATCAAATTTGCCCAAACAGATTTTTATATAATTCAAAAAAGAATGTGATTTGCGAAAAATGTGTGAATGGCACATTGTGGAATTCTGTTATATATAAATGTTATGGCTCTTTTTTAATGTCGTTTGTTAAAATGCTATCTGTGTGGTTTCAGAGGTTTTGTGGAATTCGCGAAAAGATAAACGCATTTTGTTTCACAAATCAGTTCGCTATGCAAAAATATATAGAAGCTGGTTACAAAAAAGAAAAATGCTTTTTATTGCCCACGTTTTTCAATCAAAATTTAATAGAGAAAAATTTAAATATTTCTTATGAACCGTATGCTCTTTATATTGGACGCTTGGATAGAGATAAAGGAATGGAAACGTTGCTTAAAGCATTTGTGTTGAATAAAAAGCCGTTAAGAATAATCGGTTTTTCGTCAGAGAGAAATTATGAAATGGAATTAAAAAATATGTTAAAGAATAAAAAACACAATATTGTATTTTTGGGCGAAATGAAATTTATCCAAATGCAAAAAATACTCGCAAAATGTCTTTTTACAATAATTCCCAGCGAGTGGTACGAAAATTTGCCCAATACGTTATTGGAAAGCTATGCTTTAAAAAAATGCGTGATAGCAACGAAGATAGGTTCTTTAAAATATGCGGTTAAGGATGGAGAAACGGGATTGTTGTTTGAGCATCGCAATGAATATGATTTGGCAAAAAAGGTGGATTATTTGTTTGAGAAAGAAGATGAAGCTGTACAGATGGGAGAAAATGCTTGGCAGGAGGTCAAAGATGTTTATGGGGCAGAGTCTCATTATGAAAAACTGATGAAAATATTTAATATATTATAGGTAGCATGATACCCATATTTGTAATAACATTGCCGCAAGCAACTCAAAAGCAGAAGCAGATAAAAGAACGTTTGGAGAGTTTGAATATTCCTTTTGAATTTGTAGAGGGTGTAGATGGAAGACTTTTAAGCGAGGCAGAAGTGCAAAAAGTATTTGATAAAGAAAAAAGCTACAACTATTATAAATGGTATCGCAATAGAACAGGGAGCGCAGGTGTGGAGTTAAGTATAGGAGAGATTGGCTGTACGCTTGCTCATAAAAAAATTTCCCAAAAAATTGTAGATGAAAATATTGATAGTGCTATTGTATTAGAAGATGATGTTTTTGTAACGGAAGATTTTTTACCCATTATAGAAAAAGTTATAACTTGCTTAAAATATAATTCTGTGAAAAAAAATCTTATTATCAAATTAGACGATACAATATTAACGCATTATGGAACTTTAGTAAAAGTAAAAAATTTTTTAACTCATTTTCTAAGACCAATTCAAATTAGAATGGATAAAGACCTTGCTATAGTAAAAACTGTGATGAATTTTGGTGGTGCACAAGGTTACTATATAGACAATGCTGCTGCACGTGCATTTTTGAATATCAATTACCCAGTATTTACAACAAGTGATGAGTGGAACTACTTTGCTCGTTTTATAACAGTTAGAGCACTTAATAAAATTATAGCTCCTATTAAAAATATGGGTTCTGATATTTGGAATAATGATGCGTGTAAATATATTTCTGTACCTTTAAAATATAGATATATAGGCATAATAAAAAAGATGATCATAAAAATTTATTTGTTTTTGTGGAGGTAGAAAATGAAAAAAATAGTTTTTGGAATATCGCGCTTTGTTTACGGAGGCGCTGAATTTATGCTTAAAGAATTGATTTTAAATTTGGATAAAGAATTATTTGATATTTATGTAATAACTAAATATGGTGATAATGGAACAGAAATAGAACGGGTTTTAAAAGAAAATAATATAAAAATAATATATTCAAACAGCAAAAGGAGATTTAGTTTAGAATTTTTGTTTAAATGCTACCAGGAATTATCAAGAATAAAACCAGATATTATACATACGCATTTGGGTATTATTATTTATTTTTTGCCATATATATATTTAAATAAATGCAAATCTTTTCACACAGTACATAATATACCCAAAAAAGAAGGGAAAAAGATATATAAATTTTTTTACAGGAAAAAAGTTAAACCAATAGGAATTTCAGAAACGATAGCCCAAATGATAAGAGAATTTTATAACATCAAATATAGAATACCCGTTATATACAATCCTGTAAATTTATCTAAATTCAAGGAAATTGTACCTGCGAAATATGATAATATGATAACTCTTATAATAGTAGCGAGATTATATCCGCAAAAAAATCATAAATTATTGCTAGAAGCCTTTTCCCAAGTGATAAAAGAAAATGTACAACTTAAAATTGTAGGCGATGGTCCTATGAAAAATGAGCTTATTGAATATGCGAGCAATCTAGGCATATCTAAAAAAGTAGAATTTCTAGGACAGCGTGATGATATTCCTTATTTATTGAAATCATCGGATATTTTCGTGTTGTCTTCGTTATGGGAAGGCCTGCCGCTTAGTGTGCTAGAGGCTATGGCGGCTGGGCTTCCTATTATATCTACAGATGTTGGAGGCGTTAGGGATATAGTTAAAGACAATGGTATATTGGTTGAAAATGGCAATGCAGAAAAATTATGTGAAGTGATAATAAAACTGATTGATGATAGCACATTGAGGGGAGAAATGGGTAAAAAATCTTTAGAATATGCCAAACTCTATGATAGTTCGGTTATGGCAAAAAAACATACGGAATTGTATTTATGCCCATAGTTTCAATTATTGTTCCGGTGTATAAAGTTGAAAAATATTTGCCGCGCTGCCTAAACAGCATTCTTGCGCAAACATTTGCTGATTTTGAGTGCATTCTTGTAGATGATGATTCTCCTGATAACTGCCCAGCTATTTGTGATGAATATGCGAGTAGAGATAATAGAATTGTGGTTATACATAGAGATAATAAAGGAGTGGCGGTGGCGCGGGATACGGGATTAAAAAAAGCTAGGGGCGAATTTATTTGTTTTGTTGATAGCGATGACTGGATTGAGCCAAGAGCTTTGGAGTTATTGCATAAAAAACAACAAGAAACAAACGCAGATATAGTGTTAGGGAGCATGAAAAATATTTTTTTATGGAAAACAGATACCTATATAAATCCAGAAATACCTAGCGATATACCTCCAATAGTTTATTTTTTATTCTATGGTTTCAAAGGGCCGGTTGCAAAATTATTTAGAAAATCGTTATTTCAAAATTATATAATTCCAGACACGCACGTTGGAGAAGACCTTATAGTTAACGCTCAGGTATTTTCAATGGTTAAACTTGGGAAATTGCAAAAAATAGATGAGATAGTTTATGTTTACGACAGAAGAACAGATGGCGTGATAAACAACACAATAAAAAGTATGAAAAATTATGATTCATATTTAGAAGACCCAAACATTAAATCTCGTTTATGGGTAAAACAATATTTTGATGCCCCCGAACAAAACAAATTAGTGATAATTGCCTGTTTGTATATTGTATATGAAGCAATTATACAATATATGAAATTTTGCCGCGGGAATATTAAAAAAAATGAAACTAGTCTTTTTTACAAAGAATATCATAAAAAGCTCCTTAATGATAAATGCTTGAAAAATATACCCATTCGCGATCGCATTATAGTTCCTATATTTTATTTTTCAATGCCACTTGGAAAGGCATATATCAAAATTTTGAATTTTCTTTACCGCGTAAAAAGATTATTAGGGAATAAAAATAGATGAATATATTTCCGCTGATATATTGCCCTATACTCATATATGCTTTTGGCAGTTATCATAAAGCTGTTTTGCTGTACTCAGTGATGAGATTGGTTCTAAGCCCCGTCATTCCATTCTTTAATATACCTGGGGATATACTTATTCTATTGCAATTTTTTATGGATAGTTGCATGATTATGCTTGTGTTCATTGGTTCAACCCCAAGGAAATTTCCGTTGAAGAACGCTTTTTTAGTCTTTATATTTTCTATTTCTATTTCTTCTTTGATGTCTCCTCTTGCAACTCTTTTCCCCGCCATAAGAACAACCTATACTTCCATTGTGCCATTTATTTTTGTATATTTGCTTTGGAGGGAGCTAAAAACTTTGAAAGATATTCAATTTATCATAAAAGGATTTATGATTGTTTTTAGTGTTGCAATAATATATGGCTTTTTTGAGAATTTCAATGATTTTGCCAACCCATTTATGGAATATAAATTATCATTGCTTTCTTCTAAACAAGAAGGAGCGTGGATGGTACTGGGTAGTGAAGATGAGGGTAGAAGACGCATTGTATCTATTTTCGATAATCCTTTGGACTGCGGTGGTTATGCGGCACTTGCATTTGCTTTTTTCTTTTATTTAAATATGCAATATAAAAAAATATGGAATACACCAAAATTGTTTAGGATTTCTTTTTTGAGTGGGTTGTTTATTCTTTTATTATTTGCAAATAGTCGTGGTGCTATGCTATATTTTGCAATTTCATTATTATTTATGTTAGATTTAAAAACTATATTGCGACTCTTTTTATTTTTGCCATTTTTTGTAATATTGTTTTATGGTTTTATTGCTCAATCCATAGACACTATAAAATCCATTGCTGATGCAGAAAATTCAGAAACCGTAAAAGGTTCTTCTTTGGCAATGAGGATTATGCAGCTTTCGGCTGTTATTGACATACTAAAATCCAATCCTTGGATTGGATATGGGGAAAAAGCAGAGGGGTATTTTAGGGCTGAGAATTCAAGTGTGTTTGGTTTAGAAAGCGTTTGGTTAAAATTATTGGCTAAACAAGGAATTATTGGAGTTGTTTCTTATATATATATGCTTCGTTCATTGTTCAAATTAGGTTTAGGCAAATCTAAACGTTATGTAATGGGTTCTATAGTGGCATATATTGCTCTTGCAACAGCGAGTATTGGCGGTGACTTGTATTTTCAATTAATGCTTCTTTTAATAGCGTATCGTTTGGAGGAAATACAATGCCAGTAATTTCAATTATCGTTCCTATATATAATGTTGAAAAATATTTGCCTCGTTGCCTTGATAGTGTTCTTGCACAGACATTCACAGATTTTGAGTGTATTCTTGTAGATGATGGTTCGCCTGATAACTGCCCTGCTATATGCGATGAATATGCGAGTAGAGACAATAGAATTATAGTTATACATCAAGAGAATAAAGGAGTGGCTATAGCACGTGACAGGGGATTAAAAAAAGCTCAAGGAGAGTTTGTCCATTTTGTTGATAGCGATGATTGGATTGAGTCAGATGCATTGGAATTATTATATAAAAAACAGCAAGAAACGGATTCAGATTTGGTTTTAGGCGGTTTTTACCGTATATATAAACAATACAGTGAAACATATATATATCCTGAAATATCTAATAATGTTTTGCCAATTCTTTACTATTTGTCTGGGCCTAGTTGCATGTGGGGAAAATTATATAGAAAATCCTTGTTTGAAAATTATTTATTAGTAGAAGCAAATACAGCAGAAGATTTGACATGCAATGTTCAAATATTTTCAAAAATTAGAGTAGAAAAATTGCAAAAAATTGATAGTATAATCTATAACTATGATTGCACATCGTATGGTATTACAAGCCAAAGAAAATACAATTATAAGTCATATTCAGAAGACCCTTGCATTAAATGTTATTTATGGGTGGAACAATATTTGCGAAAAGCGGGGCAGTATTATTTAGTTAAAGATATTTGGTTGAATTATGTGGTGAATATGGGTGTTATACCTTATATAAAATATAACTATAGAAATTTAACAAAAAACGATATAGATTTTTTTAACAAAAACTATTATCGAGAATTTATAAAAAGCAAGTATCGTAAAAAAATTCTTATTCGTGATAGAATTATGATGTTCGTATTTTGTTTTTCTATTGCGCTTGGTAAAATATATTGCAGTATTTTGTATTTTGGGCGTTACATATTAGCAAAAAAGGTTTCTAAATGATTATCATTAAACTTATGGGTGGGCTTGGCAACCAAATGTTCCAATATGCTTATGGTTTTGCTTTGGCAAAGCATAAAAAAACAGATTTATTATTGGATATGTCTTTTTTTAGTGAAAAAAAAGCTGCAACGCCACGTATTTTTGAACTAGATCAACTTTGCATAACGCAGAAGAACATTGGACAAAAACCCTTTTTAGCTAAAGTTCCAAAAATTGGCAATAAACTTAAACTTTTTCTAAATTATTTTGAGGGCTATTTTCAAAGCGAAAAGCATTTCGCAGACTACACGGCAGAAATTCGCAAAGAGTTTCAGTTCCAAAAGAAGCTTCAAATTCCAGAAGGCAATACAGTAGCCCTTCATGTTCGCAGGGGAGATTATGTTAAATTTGCAGATACTCATTTAGTATGCGCTCCTGCTTATTATGAAAATGCAATTGCTTATGTTCAAAGCAAGGTGAAATCTCCAATATTTTATGTGTTTAGCGAAGATTTGGAATGGGTTAAACAAAATATAAACATTCCGAACAGTTCTATTTTTGTAGATTATAATCCTAATTTGCCCAGTTCGCACGATATGCAGTTTATGAGTTTATGCAAACATCAAATAATTTCCAACAGCAGCTATAGCTGGTGGGCAGCTTGGCTTAACCAAAACCCAAATAAAATAGTTGTTGCCCCAGATAAATGGTTTGTTGGGGGCGAGGAGACGGATATTTACACAGATTATATGGTTAAAATATCTTAATCTTTTTTCGCTCATCTGCATTTAACCCAATAAACATAGTGCTTACCGCAAACATCGCCAAAAAAACTCCAAGGCATATCAAAAATCCCTGCCAACCATTAATATTTAAGGTTATATAAAAAGGCAAAGAAATGGAAATTACTCCAACTGCAAAACATTTAACCAAAGACTGGCTAATAAATTTTCCAATAGGAAAGTTTGTGAGTTTATGAATGACCAGCACTGCAAAAATCACTCTGAAAATATTTACAAATATGTGTGAACAAGCATAACCGATAGGTGAAAAATGCAAACCCAAATATGCGAAAAGAAAAATAGACATAACCATTAGACCATCAATAGTTCGCATTTTTTTTATCTTTCCTGTGGAGGTTATTCCATGCCAAATTGGATAAAATGGAAAACACAGCAATACATTTATTATACTCAGTTGGCAAAAAATATTTGCATATTCTGGTACTTCTTTTAACCATACGTTTAAAACAAAATCCATTTGCAATATGAGAGGTGCCATAAACATAAAACTCAAAAGAAAGCAAAATTTGCTTGAGCGGATTATCAAATTGTAAAAATAATCCATTTCCCCTGCTGCCAAAGATTTAGTTATTTGCGGATTGACAGCCGTTAAAAAATTTGCTGTAAATGCATTTGACGCGTTTATCACTTGTTGAGATACTCCACTTGCCGCATTCAATAAAACTCCATAAAAACGATTTAGCAAAAAAATTCCGCCTTGTATCGCTAAAATCCCAGAAATCCCCCACAAAAGCTCAAACCCTCCAAACCCTATTCTCTCCAAAAACATTTTTTTATCCCAAAACCATTCAAACCGTGTTTCTTTGAAACTCCTGCGGCAATAAACATAATAAAAACCATTCATTGCAACAAAAACCACAAACATCAAAACAGAATAGAATTTCAACTTGTCAAAAGTCGCAAAACCGAGAGCAAGCACAACGGCGAGCTTAAACACAGCATCTGCAATTCCGGCATAAGCAAAAACTTTCATCCTTTCGTGGGCGGTAATGGCAACCATATATGGCACTTGCAAAATCCCAACGCAAGCTGTGAAAATTGTAAACTGATATGCAAAATTCGCTGCCTCCATTCTCTCTTCTGGAATAACCAACTGCGAGTTCAAAAACCACAAGCCAGCAGTTTCGCCCAAAATAAAAATGAGAATGGCGGCAAAAATGTGGATAATCACACTCAAACTAAAAGTTTTTTTTAATTGCTCAAAATCGCCTTTTCCTAGGTCAAAAGTAAAAAACCTGCTCGTTGCGCTGTTCATGGCACTTTGAATAAAGCTGAACAGCACAATAACCCCGCCCACCACATTGTAAATGCCAAAATCGCTAACACCCAGCTGTGCTAGCACCTCGCGGCTTGTGTAAAGCCCCACGACAAGGGTTAAAATGCTACGAAAATACAGGAACAGCGTGTTCTTAGCTATGCGCTTGTTGTTTTCTGTTGCAGAATATTGCATTTGGCCTATGGCTAATATAGAATTTTCTATATTTCACACATTATGAGTGGAAATTCAAATAGCATAAGCAAAATAGCAGTTTATATTCTGCTGGGTTTGGTATTCGGCGGTATTTTGGGCGAGAGCCTTGGGTGGCTCTTTGGCTACATAGGCACGCTTATGAATGCGGGTGGCGAAGACAATGTTGTCCGGAACTTTTTTGTGAAAGCCTGGGAGTTAAAGCTCGGCTACTCGGAAAATGGCAAACCAATGCTTGTGGATCTATATATGCTGCAATTCAACTGCGGCATAACGTTTAGGCTAAACATCATCAGCATTGTTGGCGTGGCAGTGGCTTTGTATATGATGAAGTGGTCGAGGAATAGATGAATTTAAGCGATGTTAAAAAAAAAATTGAAGCTAGCTCAGTGGTAGCTGTTGTAGAAGAAGTTTTTGAAAAAATTGAAGAAACGCACGACCTTAACGCTTATATATCCACCTGCAAAGAACGGGCTTTAAAAGCAGCAGCGGCAACCGATGAACGGCACAGGAACGGCAAAAGCCTCTCTGTTTTAGATGGAATTCCCATTGCCATTAAAGATAATATGTGCTTAGAGGGTGTAAAAACAACCTGTGCCTCTAGAATTCTGGAAAATTTTGTTTCTCCATACACAGCCACGGCTGTGGCAAAATTGGAGGCTGCCGGAGCCATCGTTGTTGGCAAAACCAATTTAGACGAATTTGCAATGGGTTCTTCCAACGAAACATCTTATTTTGGAAAAGTTTTGAATCCTTTGGCAAAAGACCGCGTTCCCGGAGGCTCTTCTGGTGGCAGTGCGGTTGCGGTTGCAAGCGAAACTGTAGCTTTGGCACTAGGCTCCGATACCGGCGGCTCCATTCGCCAGCCAGCCGCCTGCACAGGCACCGTTGGCATAAAACCAACTTACGGCAGAGTTTCTCGCTATGGCTTGGTTGCTTACGCTAGCAGCTTGGATCAGATAGGTGCTTTTTCAAGCAGCGTTAAAGATTTGGCACCTGTTTTGGATTTTATGTGCGGTCAAGATGCAAGAGACAACACAACCGCCGCCCGTTCCGCAGGCAATTTTGGCAAGCATATAGGCGAAGGCATTAAAGGCAAGGTTATAGGACTCCCGCGTGAATATTACGCAGAAGGCTTAGACAAAAAATGCAAAGAAGCAATAGAAGCCTCACTTAAAAAACTTGAAAAAGAGGGTGCAGTTTTAAAAGAAGTTTCGCTCCCTTCCATTCGCTATGCAATTGAAAGCTATTATATAATAGCAACAGCAGAGGCTTCTAGCAACCTTTCTCGCTTTGACGGAATTCGCTACACGCATAGGAGCAAAGAGGCAAAAAATTTGATGGAAACTTATGCGATGTCCAGAGGCGAAGGTTTTGGCAGCGAAGTGAAGCTCCGTATTTTGCTTGGGAATTATGTTTTGAGTTCGGGCTTTTACGATGCCTACTACGTGCAGGCTCAGAAAGTTCGCCGCATAATAACAGAAGATTTTGAAAAGGCCTTTTTAGAGTGCGATGTAATTGCAAGCCCAGCAATGCCGGGGCTCCCACAGCCTCTTGGCAAGTGCGAAGAAGACCATTTGAGCATGGTGCTCTCTGACCTTTACACCGTTAGCGTTAATTTAGCGGGCTTGCCCGGCTTGGTTCAGCCTTGCAACAAATTAGAAGGCTGCTCCATTGGCTTGCAGTGGATTGGCAAATCTTTTGACGAAGCAAATCTGCTTGGCATTGGCGATGCAGCCGAGCAGATATTTTTGAATTGAATAGGATTATTTATGAACTGGTTTATTTCTCTTTTATTTAACGAGGGCATTGCTCACACTATTTTCATCTTTGCATTTGTGATTGCGCTGGGAATGAGCCTTGGCAAAATTAAAATATTCGGGATTTCGCTTGGCATTGCTTTTGTGCTGTTCGTAGGTCTTGCCTGTGGGCATTTTGGATTATCTGTGAATGAGACTCTGCTGGGTTTCATAAAAGATTTTGGGCTTGTGCTGTTTGTGTTTGCTGTTGGTTTGCAAGTGGGTCCATCGTTTTTCTCCTCGTTTAAAAAAGATGGATTGCAATTGAACATAGTGGCAGTTTCCGTTGTGTGTTTAGACATAATAGTTGCCATAATTCTCTACTACATTTTTTCTTCCCACGTTTCAATAGCGATGATGGTTGGCATTTTAACGGGAGCAACCTTGAACGTTCCCTCGCTTGGTGCGGCGCAAGAGGCAATGCGCCAACTGTCAATGACTGAAAACATAGCCTTAGGCTCTGCGGTAGCTTATCCTATTGGAATTATTGCGGCTATACCGCCTTTGGCTCTTTTGAGGGTTCTTTTAAAAATAAATACGGCAGACGAAGCAAAAAAAATAGAAAGCGCTGGCGGTTCAAGCGAACAGCCCATACACTATTCCGTTTTGCTCGCCAACGATGCCATAGCAAACAGGAGCTTGGAAGATGTAAAAAAATTGGTAGGGCGCGATTTCATAATTTCCCGATTGAAGCGAGGCGAGGAATTTTTCATTCCGCAAGCAGGCGAGATTTTGCGTTTAAACGATTCGCTTAAAATTTTATCTACTCCGGTAAATAAAGAGGCAATCGTAGTGTTTATAGGAAAGGAAATTGAGGTGGATTGGAAACCCTCGGAACACAAATTAGTGTCTAGAAAAATAGTGATAACGCAAGACAAAATAAACGGCAAAACTTTGGGTTCTCTCAGCTTGACGGCTTTTGGCATAAGTATAACTCGCATTAACCGTTCTGGGATAGATTTGCTTGCCAACCCGAATTTAACCTTGCAATTAGGCGACAAAGTGTCAATCGTTGGCGAGATACAAGCCATTCAAAAAGCGGAATATTTGCTAGGCAACACATTGAAACGCTTGAACGAGCCTAGTATAGTCACAATATTCGTAGGAATTTTATTAGGTATTTTGCTAGGTAGCATACCCATTTCTTTCCCGAATATGCCGCTGCCCGTGAAACTCGGCTCGGCGGGTGGCCCTTTGGTGGTGGCAATTTTGCTAGGGCGTTTTGGCTACAAATTAAAACTCATAACTTATACCACGCAGAGTGCGAACTTAATGATTAGAGAAATGGGCATTTGCCTGTTTTTGGCAAGCGTTGGCATTGGCGCGGGTGCTCAATTTGTGGAAGCGATAACTTCCCAAAACGGATTGCTCTGGCTCTTTTGCGGATTTTTGATAACTGTGCTACCTTTGATTATAGTCGGATTTATTGCCGTAAAATTTGCCAAGTTCAATTTCCTTACTCTGATGGGCGTGTTATCCGGCAGTCGCACAAATCCGCCATTACTCTCATATTCCAACTCCGTTGCTGCTAGTGATGCTCCTGCGGTTGGTTATTCAACCGTGTATCCGCTAACAATGTTTTTGCGAATACTCTCAGCTCAGGTGTTGATACTCGTGTTCTGCGGGTGAATTTAAGCTCCTTTAATCCAACTCCAATGGCAAATTAGAAACAATAATATTTTCTTTTAATTTATATTGAGATTTAACCGGAGCAACTATGTAAATCTTGTCTGCTTTGATGTCTTCTATGGCGGAGTAATTTCCGCGTGAAAGTTGCGGAGCAGTAGAGGCTTTGCATTCAACTGCAATTCGCTTTTTGCCTGTTTCAATAACAAGGTCTATTTCGTTGCCACTAGATGTTCTGTAAAAAAAGAATTGAAAATCCTGATTTTCGCTGATTATATTTTCAATAACATATCCTTCCCAAGAAAAACCAAAAACCGGATGCGAAAATAAATCGTTTAACGTGCCTATTTGCAAAATCTTGTGCAAAAGACCGGTATCTCTTATATAAACCTTCGGCGATTTTATCAACCGTTTTTTGATGTTATTTTCAAAGGGCTGCAAAGTCCGCATCACAAAAGAGTTTTCCAGCAAATCTATATATCTGCGGATTGTTGGGTGTGTTAAGCCAAGAGATTCTGCAAGTTTTGATGAATTTAGCACCTGAGCTTGATTGTGCGCGAACATTGTTAAAAAACGCCTTATTTGAATTGCTGGAACATTTATGCCAAAATTTTGCAAATCCCTTTCAATATAGGTTCTCAAAAATTGTTCAAGCCATATAGAGGCAGCTTTATTGTCTCTTGCAAGATAGCTATTTGGAAAGCCCCCTCTGAGCCATAACTTATTTTGTTTGTCTTCGTTGTCTTCGCTAAGTATTTCGCTTTTTGTGAATGGCGAAAGTTCAATAAAGCCTACTCTTCCGGCAAGAGATTCAGATGTTTTTTGAATAAGGTCTCTAGAAGCGGAACCGAGCAAAATAAATCTTTCGGGTTTTCGGTGGCTGTCTATTGCAGAGCGTAGCACGGAAAACAAATGCGGTGCTAATTGAATTTCGTCTATGCAAACAGTTTTGTCGGCATTGTTTTCAAAAAAGAATTCCGGTTCCTGCAATTTTCTCAAATCACCAGAGCTTTGCAAATCCAAATAGACAAAATTTTTAGATTTTTGAACAAATTGCTTTATCATAGTGGATTTTCCGCATTGCCTTGGTCCTAGAACAGCAACGGCAGGGAAAATTTTCAAATATTCACGCAATTTTGCCTCTGCGAGCCTTTTTATATATCTTTGCATATTGAAAACCTCATTTTCAATTTACAAAGATAGAAAATTATTTTTACCGCATCTGTCAAAAAAATGTATATTACTATTACCCTCCCAAGGTAACCTTGTGAAAATCAAGGGCAGTCCCGCTACTGTAATTGTAAGGGCAACTCCACGTGGTTGCCCTATCAAAAGCCAGAAAACTTGCTTGGGGGCAAAGCTCCATAAGGCGTTTTGCAACAATGTTCCGAGGTAGAATATGATACCACAAAAACTGGATTTGCGTTTTGGCGTAATTGCCACAATGATTCTCTTGGCGGCACTCAGCCGTCTTATCCCGCACCCGCATAACTTTTCGCCCATAGGTGGAATGGCTCTTTTTGGAGCGGCTTATTTCACTAAACGACAATGGGCATTTATTGTGCCCTTGGTATCTATGTGGATAAGCGACCTCGCTCTGAACAATATAGTGTATAGGGAATATTTTGACCACTTTGTTTGGTTCTACAGCGGCTCTCTGTTCACTTATGGTGCTTTTGCGTTAATAGTATTGCTGGGAATGTTCGCTCTGAAAAAAGTACATATCTACAACTTAACGCTTTCGGCTTTGGGAGCTTCGGTAATATTTTTTATAGTGTCTAATTTTGGCGTGTGGGTTTCTGGAATTATGTACCCAAAAGATTTGAGCGGTCTTGCGGCTTGCTATGTTGCGGGAATACCGTTTTTTCAAAATACCATTTTCGGCGATTTGTTCTACAGCGCGGTGCTGTTTGGAACTTTTGAGTTGAGCCTTAGAAAAGTGCCAAGGCTGGCTATTGGCTGAGATACTCCGCTTCGCCACCGCAAAATTTTGTTGTTAAATCAATAAGCTCTTTTGCTGTTTTGAGAATATACTCTGAAGGAGTTGCTCTGTTGCCTTGCACAACATAAAAACAGCTAGTTGTGTTTTCGGTGACTTTTGTTTTTTCTCCTTGACGTATTTCTAATCTGCATATAATCTCATTTGATGCATCGATGTAGCAGTATTCGCCTGCTTTGATGGATATTGCTTTGGGATAACCGAGGGGCCAAAACGGTTCGGTTCCATTTGTCAGTCTAAAATCTATATCCCCATTTATGAACCCAGTATCGTGCGCTCCTATTGCCAGCTCGGAACAAAAAGATATGTAGTTGTAAATATCAACGATGAGGTTGATATTTGGGAGATTTTTATTGCTTGCAAAATAATTAAAAAGATTTTCCGAAGCAGATACGTATTTTTTGCCAGAGCAATTCACCGCTTGGTGAAGTTCTCTAAAGCCTCGCAAAATTTCGCTGTTTGCTATTTTATCGTTAATTGAGTTAATGTCAACCTGTTGCAAAAATGAATCCTTGATTTTATCAAACTCAATATCATTTTTTTTGTTTCTCATTCCATTGATAACAAAATACACTCCATTTGCACCAAGAGCCTTTACTTCTTCGGAAAAATTGAAGTTCATACGCCCAATATACAAATTTCTATATTATCTTTACCCTTTCAAGGCAACCTTGTGCAAATCAAGGACAGTCCCGCTACCGTGATTGTTTCGTAGAAACAAAAGCCGGAAAACTTGCTAGGGGGCGAAGCTCCATAAGGAGCTTTGCAAAATGTTTCGGAGTAAAACTATGAATTGGTTTCTTTCGCTTGTATTGGGCACTGGCATTGCCCACACCGCTTTTGTCTATGCGCTTGTAATTGCATTGGGTATGTGTCTAGGCAAAATCAGAATCTTTGGGATTTCGCTTGGCATTGTTTTTGTGCTGTTCGCTGGCATTGCTTGCGGGCATTTTGGCTTGGCTGTGAATGAGCATCTGCTCCATTTCATAAAGGAATTTGGGCTTATACTTTTTGTGTTTGCCGTTGGCTTGCAAGTTGGTCCATCGTTTTTCTCTTCTTTTAAAAAAGAGGGATTGCAGATGAACATAGTTGCAGTTTCCGTTGTGTGCTTAGACATAATAGTTGCTATAATTCTCTACTTTATTTTTTCCTCCAAAATTTCAATGGCAATGATGGTGGGCATTTTAACGGGAGCCGTCACAAACACACCCTCGCTTGGAGCGGCACAAGAGGCATTGCATCAGCTCTCCTTGCAGGAACCCGTAGCCCTAGGCTATGCGGTGGCTTATCCTCTGGGAGTTGTAGGGGCTATAATGGCTTTGATTATTTTGAGGATTATTTTTAGGGTAAACACAGAAAACGAAGCGAAAGAATTTGAAAATGCAGGCAATTCAAATGAGCAGCCCGAACTATATTCCGTTTTGCTAACCAACAACTCCATTGCAAACAGAAGTTTGGAATATGTCAAAAAACTGGTAGGGCGCAATTTTATAATATCTCGGTTGAAACGAGGCGAGGAATATTTCATTCCGCAATCAGGTGATATTTTACATTCAAACGATTCGCTGAGAATTTTATCTACTCCGTCAGAGAAAGAGGCAATCACGGCGTTTATAGGAAAAGAAATTGAGGAGGATTGGAAACCCTCGGAACACAAATTAGTATCCAGAAAAATAGTTATAACGCAAGACAAAATAAATGGCAAAACACTTGGTTCTTTGAGTTTGCAGGCAGCTTTTGGCATAAGCGTAACCCGCGTTAACCGCTCTGGCATAGACTTGCTGGCAAGCCAAAATTTAGCCTTGCAAATAGGCGATAGCGTAACGGTAGTTGGCGAGATACAAGCTATTCAAAAAGCAGAAAAACTGCTGGGCAACACATTGAAACGCTTGAATGAGCCTAATATAATCACAATATTCATCGGGATTTTGCTTGGCGTTACGCTAGGCAGCATACCCATTTCTTTCCCGAATATGCCTGTGCCTGTGAAACTCGGCTTGGCAGGCGGTCCTTTGGTGGTTGCAATTTTGCTAGGGCGTTTTGGCTACAAATTAAAACTCATAACTTACACCACGCAGAGTGCGAACTTAATGGTTAGGGAAATAGGTATATGCCTGTTTTTAGCGAGTGTTGGCATTGGCGCGGGCGAGCAGTTTTTTGAAACAGCAATTTCCGAAAACGGCTTGCTGTGGATATTTTGCGGATTTTTGATAACTTCGCTACCTTTGCTCGCAGTTGGATTTTTTGCCAGAAAGTTTGCCAAATTCAACTATCTTACTTTGATAGGAGTGTTATCCGGCAGCCGAACAAATCCCCCCTTGCTCGCTTATTCCAATTCCGTTGCAACAAGCGATGCTCCTGCGGTTGGCTATTCAACTGTATATCCGCTCACAATGTTTTTGCGAATACTCTCGGCTCAGGTGTTGATACTTGTGTTTTGTGGGTGATAAACGGAGTAAAAAATTTTTTTTAAAAACCTTGACGTTTTGAAAAAAATAATGTATATTACTATCACCCTCTCAAGGTAACCTTGTGAAAATCAAGGGCAGTCCCGCTACCGTGATTGTTGGGGCAGACACATAGGTCTGCCCGTACAAAAGTCGGAAAACTTGCTAGGGTGCAAGGTATCATAAGATATTTTGCAACAATGTTTCGAGGTAGAACTATGGATATGGAATCTAATTCCCTATTGGCTGAAGAAAACCAGCTTTGTGTTGAAAAAACTAGCGAAATTTTCGCATTTGCCCCTAATGTCAGCGGAGATTCGGAAACGAAAAAACCTACAAAAGTCCTATTTATTATGTTTGGGTGATTTTTTCTAGTTATGGGTAAACAGTTTGGAACGGAAAGAAATTTGCGTTAAAACCGAAGCAAAAGAATTGATGCATCGCTACCGCGATGCAGAAAAGTTTATCGGTTATTGCAAAGAATGCAGCAGGTACAACGCTTGCTGGGCTTGTCCGCCATTTGATTTCAATGCTGATGAGTATTTGGCACCTTATGGAATAGCCTATATCATAGGCACGAAAATCATTTTGGATAAAGAGACCATAGACAAGCATCAAGGATTTGACGAATGCAAGGAAATATCCTATAAAATAATGAAAGAAGCACGAAAAAGCATAGATGGCAATCTTTTGGAATTGGAAAAGCAATATCCCAAAAGCAAAGCTTTCTTTGCCGGCTCTTGCCAAATATGCCGAGAGAGGGAATGTATGCGAGTTGCTGGAAAACCGTGCATTTCACCCGAAAGAGTGCGCCCTTCGCTGGAATCTTTGGGATTTGATGTTAGCTTGATTTCTGCCGAACTGCTAAACATTGAAATGAAATGGAGCCAAAACGGCATTTTGCCAGAATATTTTACGCTTGTGAGCGGATTTTTTTCTGTTGATGAAGTTCCGTCAATTATCTCCTATTTTTGACTGCAAAATACACCCATACCTTGAAAAACTCCTAAAAATTTTCTACTTTTTATAGGTATGCCTTGAAAAAGATAGGAGTTTTATGGTTATTCGTGAGAAATTGTTGAAAAATGTTCGCCCTTTTTATGGAGTTTTTGATTTGGTAAAGGTAATAATCGGTATTCGCCGTGCAGGAAAATCGGTTTTTTTAACGCAAATTGCAAACGAATTAAAAGGAATGGGCGTAAAAGAGCAACAAATAATTTTTATGAATTTCGAATTGTTTGAGTTTTCGCACATCAGAACTGCGCGGGATTTGAACAAATACATAGAACATCGTATCAAAAAAAGCAGGGATAAGTTTTACATCTTTTTGGACGAAATTCAGAATGTTGAACAATTTGAATTGGTTGTAAATTCATTGAGAGTGCAAGGCAAAGCAAGCGTCTTTATCACAGGTTCAAACGCACATTTGCTATCTGGTGAATTGGCTACGCATTTATCGGGGCGTTATGTAACGTTTTTGCTCACTCCGTTCACTTTCGCAGAAATGTTGGAAATAACAAAAGAGAAGAATAAAAAAATTGCCTTTGACAATTATATGCAATGGGGAGGCTTGCCAGGGCGTTTTGCGTTTGCAGGCGAAAATGAAGTTGAGAAGTATTTGCAGGATGTGTTTGACTCCACAATTTTACGCGATATAGTTATGAGGACAAAAATAAGAGATTTGAATTTGCTCGACAATATAATTCAATTTTTGCTTGACAATATAGGGAATTTATTTTCCGCAAACACTATTTCAAAATATCTGAAATCACAAAGTCGCAATGTGTCGGCAGAAACTCTTTACAATCATATAGGTTATATTATAAGTTCGCTTCTTTTTTGCAAGGTGAACAGATATGATATTAAAGGGAAAAATATTTTTTCCACGCTTGAAAAATATTATATTGCCGATATGGGTTTATTGCAGTTGAAGCGAAGCCGTTTTGACGAAAATTTAGCAGCTCGGCTTGAAAACATCGTGGCAAATGAGCTTATCGCAAGAGGTTATAAAATAAATGTTGGCGTAATGCCAAATGCGGAAATAGATTTTGTGGCAATGAAGAACAACAGAACCAAATATATTCAGGTTTGCTATAAAATAGATTCCGACAAAACCTTGAAAAGGGAGCTAAATGCTTTTAAAGGCATTCCAGAGAGAAAACTTCTCATAACAACGGATACTTACGATTACAGTCAAAATGGCGTAGAATGTGTGAATGTAGTGAAGTGGCTTTCTCATAACTATTCCAAGTTGGAATAGGCGTTTTTAAAAAAAGTTACCACACCTGCCTAAAAAAATATACATTAATACTATCCTCTCAAGGCAACTTTGTGAGAATCAAAGACAGTCCCGCTACCGTGACTACTGTCGGGGCAGACCTGTGTGTCTGCCCATAGCGTAGAAGCCGGAAAACTTGCTAGGTGCAGTGTATCATAAGATGCTCTGCCACAGTGTTCCGAGGTAGAACTATGACCGAAAGAATCCTTTTGGCTGCACGTAGGTGCTCCATTCTTATGCTCCCAGCCCTTTTAGCTTTAATGCTATTCGCGTGTGGCGACCACAACTTTGAAGACCCAGTCAACTCAGGCTTAGGCTCAAGTTCCAGCAAATCAATCTCCAGCAATATCCCTATACAAAAAGAGAAAATATATGGCGTTGCGCAAAAAGGTCCCTTTGTGGATGGAGCCGTGGTTAAGATATACGAGCTGGACTCAAAATACGAGAAAACGAAAAAATCGTTCAGCGGAAAAACCAATAGCAAAGGTTATTTTGAGATAGAGGTTGGCAAGCTGGCTTCGCCTTATGTAATAATTGAGGCAAGCGGAAAATACAACAACGAAGTGAGTGGCAAGCCTTCAAACGGTGCCATAACCCTTAAAGCGGTGGCAGATGTATCTAATAAAGACAATGTCAATATAAATGTTTTGACAGATTTGGAATCTGAAAAGGTTTTGAAACTTGCCAAAAGCGGCAAGAGTTTTGAGGCTTCAAAGAAACAAGCACAAAAAGAGGTGTTGAACGCTCTTGGCGTAAGCGAGGCAGTGACAAGGAACAGCGAAGATATGGCTCTTTTTGGTGGCAATGCGAGCGACAATGTGCTGCTCACTGTTTCTGTTGCGTTGCAGAATAATAAGACAGAGGCAGAGCTTTCTGCTTTGCTTGCCGATTTGAGCGGCACAGGAAAATTCGATGTTGCAAAAGAATTTGAAAAAGTGGATAAGAGCAAGGTTAGGACTAACATACTAGCTTTGGAACCTTCTGCCAAAGTGCCCGATATATTTCCTGCCGCTACCGGACCGAACACTTCCAATGGTTCTGGCAGTGGGTCGGGTAGCGGTTCAGGTTCAGGTAGTGGTTCAGGCAGCGGCTCTGGTAGCGGTTCGGGCAGTGGCTCTGGCAGTGGATCCGGTAGCGGTTCGGGTAGCGGCTCTGGCAGCGGCAATAGCGGCAACAGTGGAAACAGCGGAAACAACAGCAACAATAACAACGGTGGCGGAAATCCCCCGCCCCCTCCTCCTATATGTGTGAATAATGTCATAACGCCAAACTGTGTGCTTGTGTGTGCTGGTGCCGGAGACTATTACCCTGCAACGCAAGTATGCGTGAATGGCGAGGTAAAAGACCCAATATGCGGCACGGTGAAATACGACCCAACTACGCATTTCTGCACAAGGTCTGAGAGCGATCCCCAAATTGTGAAAAAATGCGGTGGAAAAGGTTATGATACCAGAAAGTATCGTTGCGAAAATGGCTTCGTGGTACTTACCGAGATAGAGGTATCTGATTTCACATTTGACGACATAAAGTACTGGGTTGGCACAGGTGATAACAAAGCAATACTGATTATCCAATGGAACGATGGCAAAAAACCCGAAGCCTTGGCGTGGGGTTATAAATGGGAAGAGGGGCAAACGAAATATGGAATTGACATAATTAACGACATAGCGAGCGTTGACGAAAGGCTCTTTTATCTAAGGCATAATACCGGAGGTTTGGGTTTTGCCATTGGCGGGATTGGTTTCTTCGATGGTAGCGGCGAAGCTAAAATAGGCAAAAATGAAGAAACTTGCCAGTCGCCCGTTGACGGTTCAGTAAAAACTACTAAATATGATTATGATGATTGGAAGATATGCAATGGTGCTGATGCACGTTGGTATGGCGGCTGGTATAACGGATATTGGAGCTATTGGACCTCTGATAACGGTGCCAGCAATTTGAAATATGCAAGCGTGGGTGCTTCTTCAAGAGTTTTGAAAAACAACAGCATAGATGCGTGGAATGCCGCCCCTGACATGGAAAGCTATCCCCTTTCGGCTATTACTCCTATAGCACCAAATCCAAATGGCTCCCAGCCAAAGCCAAGCTCAAGCTCTGTTGAGCTGAGTTCAAGCTCTATAATACTTTCTTCGTCAAGTGAGGTTGTTTCGAGTAGTTCTTCTGCGGTTGGTGGTGGTGGATTGTGTGCAGGTTTCACAGAAGGAACAAAAAGAGAACATCAAGGAAAAGAAAAAGCCCAGTTCTGCGACCAAAGAGACGGAACCAAATATGTGTATGTGGATATAGGTAACCAAACCTGGATGGCGGAGAATTTGAGGTATTCCGCAAACGGCACAATGGGAAGATGCGCCCAAGGCAAACCCGAAAACTGCGAAACCTACGGCAGATTATACACGCTTGACGAGATGTACTGCACATCTGGCTGCAAACAAGAACAGTGGGGAGTTGCAGATCCAAAAGAACACGCTATAAATATTGCCTGCCCTATTGGTTGGCATTTGCCATCCACTGCTGAACTAGAAGAACTTTTGAAATTTTCAGACCCGAACTTTAAGCAAGGCTCCAATGCAAGTGGCTTAGGCAATAATAAATCCGCAATAAAGTTAAAAGTCACAAGCTGGGGTGGCACAGACGAATTAGGTTTTTCTGCCTTGCCAGGTGGCTATTGTGGAAGTGGTTGCACTAATGTCACTACTGGTACTCAACAGTTTGAAAAGATGAGTTTTTGGTGGTCTCACGCTTATGGTGCCCCTGTGCCTTTGCCTAAATCGTGGCGAATGACCACTGGTGACGTAGTGGACGATGCATTTCAAAGCTACAGCACAAGTGCTTTCTATACGCGGTGTTTGAAGGACAAATCCAGTGGCTCTCCCGTTGTGCCAAGTTCAAGTTCGGTTGTACCTAGTAGCTCTTCCGTTGTGCCAAGTTCAAGCTCTACAATACTTTCTTCGTCAAGTGAGGTTGTTTCGAGTAGTTCTTCTGCGGTTGGTGGTGGTGGATTGTGTGCAGGTTTCACAGAAGGAACAAAAAGAAAACATCAAGGAGAAGAAAAAGAACTATTCTGCGATTCAAGAGATGGAACCAAATATGTTTATGTTAAAATAGGCACACAAACTTGGATGGCAGAGAACCTTAATTACAATGCAAGTGGTAGCAAATGTGGCAATGGTTCCTCTCTAAGCGATGCAAATACTACGACTTGCGATACTTACGGCAGACTTTACGATTGGGAGACTGCGGTTGCTCTGCCTGGTTGCAATAGCACAAAATGTGCTACAACCACGAATCATCAGGGCGTTTGCCCGTCTGGTTGGCATCTCCCAACAGATGCGGAGTGGACAACGCTTACAAATTTTGTTGGTAGCACCGCCACAGGAAACAAATTGAAAGCTGATTCTCCTCTGTGGAATAGCAATGGCAAAGGCACGGACAATTACGGTTTTGCGGCTCTGCCGGGCGGCAACGGCAAATCAGATGGCAGTTTCAACTATGTCGGCGACAACGGCTACTGGTGGGCCTCCGAGATCAGTGCTAGCAACGCCTACTACCGGAGCATGAACTACAACAGCGAGTATGTCGTCAGGAGCAACAACAATAAGAGCAACTACTTGTATAGTGTTCGTTGTCTCCAGGACTAGGCGCGAAGCGCCGTCGCTAGCGGAGCAAGCGGCGTAAAACCGCAATCCGCCCTCTGCCTTTGGCGGGGGCGGTGTGTTTTTTGCTATGCAGTTGCAGAGCGGGTTTGTTTGAGCATCGTGCGTTTGGAGGCGGTTTTGTGGCTGCTCCTTCGCTTCGCAGTTGCAGAGCGGGTTCGTTTCAGGAGGTGTTTCTCAATATCGGCTGCAGTATAGCCTTGCTTTATGAGGTCTAGAATTTCTTTACGGTTTTTGTTGCGCTCCTTCTCACGTCCATCCTCCTGACCCTCCTCATACCTAACCGCTAGGGCTTCATCCATATTCCATTCACCTCTTATCAACATATTTAAAACCTCCGAACTATGCCTCTCTAGGAAAGATACTAAAATATTTTTGCTAATGCAAGTATTAACCGCCAATTTAATGGCTTCGCGAAGCTCCATAGATTTTAAATTCTCTTTTATCTCCGCTATGAACTCCTCGTAACCGCTCAGAACAGGGCTTCTATTCGCCATCTCCGCATTGCTGCCTTTGTTTATGTTGTACACCTTAACTACTAGCTCCAAATATAAGTCGGGGGTTTTAAACTTGTAGGAATCAGATAACTTCAATTCCTTGTAATCTGGGAATTTTTTATCACCGTTGTACAGAACTATAAACTCAGGTGCTGGTATCATCATCCTTTTCTGCTTGTAGAGGCTTTTCTGGTCTATTATCATGCCATATTCCGCCGACAAATACTGAAGCATTCTCAGCGGCATATTGTTGTTGATTGAAGATTGGTGCTCAATGAGCACTATAAGCCTGTCTTCAAGCACAAAGGCAATATCGTTGATTTGATTCATATAAAGCACATCAGAGAGAGTGACTATCTCTATATTTGTGCTTTTCGGGTAGCTTTTGCCGCTAATTGCGCCATATAGCTCCAATAGGTTGCTTTTTTCACTGAAAAGCCGCGTAAAAACGCTATCTTTGTGATTGCGATTGGTTTTGGTCTCGGTCATTTTGAACCTCCATTTTGTTTGTTACTTACTTAGACGTAAAAAAACGGAAAAAAATCCAAAAAAAGTGACTTTTGCCTACATTTTTTTAAAAAAGCCTATAAATAAATGCTTTATCAAATGGCAGGCATACTTATTTGCAAACAGATGTTTGCAAATTTGTGCATTTTTTTTGTATATTATCCTTACCCTTTCAAGGTAACCTTGTGAAATTCAAGGGCAGTCCCGCTACCGTGACTACTGTCGGGGCAGACCTGTGTGTCTGCCCATAGCGTAGAAGTCGGAAAACTTGCTAGGGTGCAAGGTATCATAAGATATTTTGCAACAACGTTCCGAGGTAGAACTATGACCAAGAGAATCATACTCTCAACCCTTATCGCTTTAACGCTATTTGCGTGTGGCAACCACGACCTTGAAGACCCAATTGACTCAGATTTAGTTTCAAGCTCAAGCTCTAAAAAATCTTCATCGTCAAACAAGGTTGCTCCGAGCAGTTCTTCCCTAACCATAGCAAAATGTGGCAACCACGACTATGACCCTGCAACGCATATTTGCAAAGGCGGCGAATTACAAGAAATCTCACCAAGTTCTAAATCGTCAAGTTCTAAAAATACTTCCTCGTCAAGTTCTAAGAATGTTTCCTCATCAAGCTCTAAAAATACTTCTTCGTCAAGCTCTGAGGCATATTCATCGTCAAGTTCCAAAGAAACTAAATGCGGCAAAAATCCTCAATCTTATGACCCGAATGTGTATGAATGCAAGCCGGAGATAAATTCAAATGGGGTATATTTGAAACAAAAACCAAAAGATTCACAAGGCAATGAATACGAAGCTGTTTTAATAGGCACCCAAATATGGATGGCGGAGAATTTGAATTTAGACAAGGATAGTGGCAAAGATATAGGCAGGTGTTTTGAAGACAAGCCTGCCAACTGCGAAAAATTTGGGAGAATGTATATCCTTGCCGAAGTTAAGTGTCCCACAGGCTATCGTTTGCCAAGTAGTGCAGATGTGGCAAAACTTTTGAAATATGTTGACCCTAGTTATAAAGAAGGCAGCGAAGGGACTGGATTTGGGAATAACTCTGCCGGACCAAAACTAAAGGCAAAAAGCGGCTGGTCCCCTGATTATGAAGGGAAAGACGGCAATGGCACTGACGATTACGGCTTTAACGCTTTGCCGGGCGGCTATTGCGGCACGGGGTGCGGTGTTCACGAAGAAGACGGTAACCCCACTTGGTCAATACTTTACCCGCCTGTGGCTGGCAGTGCGGCTACTCCTAGCAGCCGTGCAAACCCATCAAGTTTTTGGTGGACTACCTCAAAAGGGCAACCCGTGGCACTCGCCATTACTTGGCGAATATCATCTGGCGTTGTGGTGGACGATGCCTTTCAAAGCTACGATACAAGCCGCTTCTATGCACGTTGCTTAAAGGATAAGTAATGATTAGGCTCTTTTCATTTGCCCTTATCGCTTTAACGCTTTATGCTTGTTCCGATGGTGAAAGTGCAAGCACTTGCGTAGGCATAGAAGGCAATTCCCTTTTGTTCAGTTTCACAAGCGATTTTTCAACAGGAGAGCTTCGTTGGATGTCTCCCGATTCCACAACGTATTTGCCTGGTGCTTTGAGTTTTGGGCAAGACACTTATGTATCTGCCGCAGGCGAAAATCTCTTTATTCTCAGCAGATACCCAGGTATTTTGAGTTGCGTTAAAGCGAGGGATATTGGCAATGAAAAAACGATAAAGCAAAAAAGGCTAGATGGCGAAAATCCTTACGAGGTGGTTGTTATAGGCGACAAAGGATATATGGTTTTATGGGACACGCATTATATACAGGTTTTTGACCCAAACACTTGTACCCCAACCGATAAAATACCCCTGCCGAACTTGCCGCCGCTTAAAGAAGGGAATACTGCCATATCGTCTAGAAATCCAGCTTCAATTAAAGCAAGCGGAGATACTTTGTTAATCGCTATGCAAAGGCTTGAATGGGATAATCTAGGTATGAGTCCAAAAACGCCCAATGGTCTTTTGGTTCGCATAAACGCAACCACAAAAAAAACCATAGATACAATATCGCTTAAACTCTACAATCCGCATAAAATTGTTTTGAGCAGAGGCAAACTCTATATTTCCCAAAATGGGCTTTATGACCCGAATATGGAAGTAATTATTGACGGTGCTGGGCTTGAAGTTGTGGATTTGGCAACCGGAACAACTGAGGTTCTTGTTAAAGGTTCAGAGCTTGGCGGTGGGGTTCAGACCATCGCGTTAGACGAAGAAGAGCAAATTTTGTATATGCTTGTTTACAGAGAATGGAGAGATGCACCTATTATTCCATTTGATTTGGTTGCAAAAAAAATAGGCGAGCCTTTGCCAAATGTGATAGACGGCTTTGGCGGTTTGATATTTGACGATGTGGCAAGAAAACTTTTCATTGGGGAAAGGGATATGAACGAATTTGGTCTTAAAGTATATGACCCAGCAACCAAAACAACCACTTCAATTATAGATAATCAGAAATACCCCCTGCCCCCCTATTCGCAGGCTATAGCGAGGTGGTAAAATTATGAATGCTATAATCCCACTACTCCTTTCCTGCTTCCTTGCAGCCCTTGCAGAAGAAATGGTTTCCGTTTTGCCAGAAAGCATAGTTCAACGCGGTGAAACGGAAAGCAACGAAAGAATGCTTGAGATAAAAAGCTCAGACTGGGAAGGCAAAAATCTCTCCCTCGCCGATGTGCTGGCTACGTACGCGGGCATTCAAACGAGGCAGCTCGGTGGGATGGGGAGTTTTCAAAGCATATCCATAAGGGGAATGCCGGGCAAGCAAATTGCCTTGGCAATAGATGGGGTGGTTTTGCAAAGTTTTGGTGCAGCAGATTTAGGCAGCATAGATTTGAACCAGTACGAAAAAGTGGAAGTGTACAAGGGTTTTATACCTGCGAAATTCGCAGCCAACGGAATGGGTGGGCTTATAAATCTCGTTTCTAAAGATGCCGCGGCAAAGGGCGGCAAATTCTACGTATCTTATGGAAGCTACAACAGCAGAATTCTCTCAATGCAAACAGGCTCGCCTCTAACTGATTCCCTATTTTGGACAAGCAACATAAACTACCGCGCCTCAGACAACGATTTTCCCTACCTCAACCGCAACGGCACTCAATACAACACAGAAGACGATTTTTGGACTAAGCGGGAAAACGCTGATTATTCGCAAATGTCCGGCAACCATTCTTGGACATTTGTGCAAAAGAGAAATGTCGTTTTAAGAGTTGAGCATCACAGCGAAGCGGGCGGAATTTCTGGGCGCGAATATCAGGTTATAAAAACAGCGCGTTCTGCAAACGATGCAATTCTCGCAAGTTTGGAAATTGAACCCAAAGATAAAAAATTTGATTTTGGATTTCAAGGTTTTTCTGGCATTGAAAAAAGCACGAGCGTGTGGCACGAACCTATTGATAAAATGGGCTACGCGCAGGAGGAGCGTACGCAAAGCGGACTTTTGGTGAAAAATGGGGGGGGGCAGGGTTCTTTTTATTTTGAAAATGATATTTTAGAAACAGAGCTTCACGCTTATTTAAGCTACCAATATTTGGAATCCAGAAATAACTCTGTGATACTTTCCAATTACGAACTTTCAAACACTGTTTTTCAAGCCTCATTTGCTTGGACTTTTGCTCCCATTGATTTTTTCAATATAAGGGCAAATGCTGCGAGCAGGTACAGCAAGCAAAAGCTGGAAAACGGCAGAGTTCGCACTTTTTATATGGATGGCGAATTTAAAGAGCGTTCCAAAGACTTGTATTCCGGCAGGGCATCGGCGAATTTTGGAAAGTCAGATTCCGAGTGGAGCAGTTTTTTTGCGTTTGGACATTATTTCAGAGACCCATCTGTTTTTGAACTTTTCAGCACGGCTTTTGGAATTGTATCTAACCCGAATTTGAAACCTGAGCAGGGCGAGCAGGCAGAGGCGGGCGTTGGCTACAAATCAAAAAAGAGCAGGCTCTCCGCCACGATTTTTGCAAACAGCATAAGAGACCGCATAATTTATTATACTAGCGGTATGGTAACAAAGCCAATAAATGCAGAAGAGGGCAAGGTGTATGGAATTGAGACTGAGCTTGGGAGCGAACTTTTCAGCTGGCTAAAAATAAGTGCAAACGCAACTTTCCAAAACCCCGAAAATTTGCCAAGCGAACCGGAGCAGCAATATTACAGCTCCATGCTCTTTGTGCTTCCATTTTCCTTTGAATTAACATTAGATGGCGAAGCCCACAGCGAACTTTACCGCGACAAAGCGCAGAGAAAAGCCATTCCAGCAAAATCATTTTACCACGCCGGACTTAGCTACAAGCCAACCCCAAACACAAAATTATTCTTTTATGCAAGAAACTTGAACGGCGGCGAATACCAAAACATTTACGATGCTTACCCCACACCAGGGCGGGTGTTCAGTTTGAGCTATTCGCATAGTTTTTAAAAAAGTAACACTTTTTCCTACATTAGGTGTTTAATAGGTATGAAAAAGACTATTTTTGCATTTTCCTTGATTTTTGCGGCGTTTTTGTATGCTGCGCCTCAAAAGGTTGAGCGTTATCTGCTGGTTGCGGGCGCAAATAACGGGGGTACAGACAGGGTTAAGCTCCGCTATGCAGAAAGCGATGCCAATTCTTTTGCTAGCGTTATGTCTCAAATGGGCGGCGTGGATAAGAGCAATGTTCTGCGAGTTTTTGACCCCAATGCAAAAGCTATGCAAAACGGCTTTGCCGAACTTGAAAAACGCTTGCAGGGCAAGGAAGCAGGTGTTCGCAGGGAAGTTATTGTTTATTACAGCGGTCACGCAGACGAAAAAGGCTTGCGTTTGGGCGGCGATGTTTATAGCTGGGCGGAACTCCGCAAAAATGTGAATAACATAAACGCAGATGTGAAGGTTGCTATACTTGATGCCTGTGGCTCTGGGGCAATCACCAGAACAAAGGGCGGGGTTTCAAGGCCGGCCTTTTTGCAAGATGCGAGCAGCGAAATGAAAGGTTATGCCTTTTTAACCAGCTCAAACGAAAACGAAGCCAGTCAGGAAAGCGACCGCATAAAGGGCAGTTTTTTTACCCACTCCCTTGTAGGCGGCTTGCGCGGTGCGGCAGATATGACGGGGAACGGCAAGGTGACCCTTAGCGAGGCTTATCAATACGCATTTGACGAAACGCTCAGGAACACGCAAAACACAAGCGCAGGTAGCCAGCACCCCAACCGCGATATGAATTTGGCGGGGACAGGGGATATTGTTATGACGGATTTGCGCGAAACAAGTGCCGTGCTTACATTGGATTCAAATTTGGAAGGGCGGCTTTTTATACGGGATGAGCAGGGCAATTTGTTTGCAGAGCTCAACAAAATTCGTGGACGGCAAATAGAACTTGGGATGCCTGTTGGCAAATATTCCATTCAAATGGAGGCTCCTTCCAAAATTTGGATGGCAAAGGAGGTTCAAATATCCGATGGCAAAAAAAATGTGCTTTCTATGAGTGATATGCAGAACATAGCGCGCGAGAAGGCAGTTGCACGTGGAAATGCGGATTCCTCTGGAATGACGGGATTGGATTCGGCAAGGGCAAAGCCATTCAAATTCAATTTCAATGCTTTTGTATCTAGCAAGGAACCGGCAAACGAATTGCAACTAGGTTTCTTTTCACACGCCCAAAGGGCACTCTCTGGAACACAGATTTCATTGTTTGGAAACTTGGCAACTGATGATATGGCAGGCACTCAAATTACGTCATTTGTGAATATTTCTACTAAAAGCATTTATGGCTTGCAGGCATCTTCCGTTCTTAACATAGCAACGAATTTCAATGGTGTTCAGGCTGGTATCTATAACTTTGCTGGAACAGGCAAGGGTGTTCAGGCAGGCGTAATAAATCTTTACGCAGATAGTTTATACGGCGCGCAAGGTTCTGTAATTAATATTGCTCGCAAAGTGAGCTTTGGGCAAGGCGGTGTTATAAATGTAGCTAAGGATGCTGGCAAAGCGCAGGGGGGAGTGATAAATGTGACGGGTAGTGCAGAGAATTTGCAAGCAGGTGTTATAAATGTAGGTGGTCATGTTGGGCGGCAAATTGGCATAATAAACGTTTCTGCAAAGAGCGAAAAGACACCCATAGGTTTAATCAATATTGTTGGCAATGGCATTTTTGATGGAACTTTTTATGTTGATGAAACAGGCAGAGGAGGAGTTGTTTTGCATACAGGAACGCCTTATTTATACACTGTTCTTGAATATGCATTGAAGCCAACTCTCAGCGGCAACTGGAGCGATGCTCAACCTCAAAGCTTTGGCAGAGGTTTGGGAACACGCTTTGGGATGCGAGATAACTTCTTTAGCCTTGACTATTCCTACATAAATGTTTACAATGAAGAAAATCCGTTCAGAGATATAGACAACCAAAAAGACAACCAACTGCAAAAAATAAGGTTTGGAGCCGCTTACAAATTTTTGACTGGCGTAGCCCTTTCCAGCGGGTTAACGCTCAATGCTTTGTCTAGGCATAACGGCGAGGATTTTTATTTGGAACCTCGCGGCGGTTATCATTGGCATTGGACTTTTGGCGAGCACAAGGTTAGGTTGTGGCCAGGGTTGTATGCGGGTTTAACGGTGGGGAAGTTTTAAGCGGCAAGTAATTACCAGTCTATTTCTGCTTCGCCGCCTATTCTTTGCATGCTGTCTTTTGTGTATTGGTGAACTTCAAAGGCGTTTCCGTCTGGGTCTGTGAGCCATACTTGCCATGTGTTGTCGCATCCCAGTTTTTTATCCGTATGCAAAATACCCTGTGAGTCAAGCATTTGCACTAAATCATCTATGTCTGAGCTTTCAAGGCAAAAGTGCATAATTCCGGTGTTCACGGGTGCATCCATCTCTGGATTTTCAAAAAGTTCTATATAATGATTATCGCAAACTTCAAGATAATGTCCATAATGCTTGCCCTGCCTAGTGAATTTGAATTTTGGCTTAAAACCGAGTTTCTGGTAATACTCCATTGAACGTTCAAGGTTCTTCACGTTTAGGCTAATATGAGCAAGTGACAGCATTTTCAATCTCCTTTGCGGTAAAGGTAGAAAAATATTTTTTGAAAAATACTATATTGCCCCAATGCGAGTTCTTGTTTTAAATTGCGGTTCGTCTTCGGTGAAGTTTGCCATAGTGGATACTAAAACCGGAACATTCTCTGTGAGCGGCTTGGTGGAAGAAATAGGCGGAAATGCCCGTTTCACGGCAAAAAAGGGGGGGGAGAAGCACGAAAAGAAAATAGATGCTCCAGACCACGTTCAGGCTCTTGCCACCATACAGAGTTTTTTTAAGGAAACAGGTGAAGACAGCGATATAGCAGCTGTTGGGCATAGGGTGGTGCACGGGGGTGAAAAATTCTCAAAATCTGTTTTGATAGATGACGCAGTTATAAAAGCGATAGAGGAATGTTCTGTGCTTGCCCCCCTGCACAACCCCCCCAATTTGCAAGGCATATCGGCTGCCAAAAAGAATTTTCCAAACCTTGCGCAGGTGGCTGTTTTTGACACAGCTTTCCACGGAAGCCTGCCAAACTACGCCTATCTTTACGGGCTTCCTTACAAATTCTACGAAGAGCACAAAATTCGCCGCTACGGATTTCACGGCTCTTCCCACCGCTTTGTGGCAAAAAAAACCGCAGAAATTTTAGGGCAAAATATAAAGGATTTATGCCTTGTGATAGCTCATTTAGGGAACGGCTGTTCCGCTGCTGCCGTGAAATTCGGGCTTTCGGCAGATACCACCCTTGGTTTAACGCCTTTGGAGGGTATGGTTATGGGAACGCGTAGCGGTTCAATAGACCCCGGGATAATCTTGCATTTAATCAAATCTTTGGGCTATGATTACGATAAATTGAACAAGTTGCTCAACAAAGAGAGCGGCCTTTTGGGTCTTAGCGGCATTTCCAGCGATATGCGCGTTCTTTTGGGCGAAGCCGAAAAGGGTTCCGAAAGAGCCAAGATTGCAATAGAGGTTTTCTGCTACCGCGTAGCTAAGGAAATAGGCTCTCTTGTGCCAGCTCTCCCCAAATTGGATGCCCTTGTTTTCACCGGAGGAATAGGCGAAAACTCCGAACCTGTCCGCAAAAAAATATTATCTTTCCTAAACGTTTTCAAATTCGGCGAGCCAAATGGCCCTAAGGTTATGGTTGTGCCAACTAATGAAGAACTTATGATCGCGATGGATACGGAAGAGGTGGTTAAGAAATAACAAATTCCTGCAAACCAGGGCTTATGATTTTTTTGAAGTTTTCACTGATGGAATTTAAATCAACAATATCCACTCTCATGCTTATATAGCTAGCTTCAAAGAAATTTTCCAACTCATATTTAATTTTTGTCGGCATTTTTTGACCATTAAAATCTATTGCCAAATCCAAATCGGAAAATTTTTTCGCTGTGCCTTCTGCTCTAGAACCAAAAATATATACCTTGGAATTTGTGCCTTCTAATTCCATTTTCAGCAATTTCTTTGCTATTTTCAAATCATTTTCTTCAAGTTGCAGAGCCATCTTTTGCCTTCGCTAGGTTTTCTTGCATTTTTGCCAAAAATCTTTTCACTTCTTCTAAAAAAGCTGGGATTATTTCCAAAACTTGTTCGGCTGCTCCCTCGTTGTATGTATGCGATGTTATGTTTCTCATTCTGCGGTATTTATTCCAAGTTTCATAAGGCTCTGTAAAAAGGCTGTGTTCATTTGCTATTCTAACCAGTTCTGCAAAGGAGATTTCAGAAACTTTTACCTGCGGCATTGGCACGTGCCAAGACAAATACCTCCGCAAAATTTTATGCGAAAATTCAAAAACATATTCAAATCTTTGAATAGACGAATCTCGCAAAACCTCCTTGTATTCACCATCTTTTTCCGCTAAATAAGCCGTAATGGATTTCTCCAAACTGGCTACGGCATTTGCATAGTCAGTTAGGTCTAAGGCTTTGGTGCTTTGGGTGTTCATTTGACAAGCATGCCCAAGTTTGTAAAATCCTTGCGGAGGGGCCAGCCTTCAAAGTTGTCTTCTGTGAAAATGCGGCGCAAATCGGGGTGACCTTCAAAGGAAATACCAAACATATCGTAAACTTCGCGCTCTTTCCACTCAGCGGCGGGGTAAATTTCGGTGAGGCTTGGGATTGCGGGCAATTCCTCTTTGTTTTCCGGCTTTGGCAGGCTGCATTTTGCAAAAATTTTGTGCCCCTCGTTCAGGCTCATGGTTTGCAGAATAACGTCAAAATGCTCAGTCCAGTCTGCTGCCACCATATCTATTAGATAATCGCAGTTCAATTCGCTTTGCAAAAATTTTGCGAATTCAATCCAATCCTCTTTTTTAACGGATAGCTCTTTTTCGTCTGTTATATAGGGGAATTTCTCTTGAACTTTCTTTAAAATATTTTCTTTTGAACGCCCGATTTGAGGTTCTGGTACTCTCCCCACCAGTGGCAAATCCTCTTTTGGGAGAGGTTTGGGTTTGAATGTGGATTTATAGTCGGGATTTTTTTCCTTGAATTCCTCTCTTGCCGCTTTCATCTCCTCGTCTTTTATTTTTTCAAGTTCCTCCCAAGCGTGTGCTGCCTCTGTCCAGCGGTCGCCATCGTCTTTTTCCCTTATTTTGCCCTCTTTCCAAGGATTCCTGCTGGATTCCGTTGAGCGGATTTTTTCCCTCAATTTCAAAATTCCCTGAAACAAAGCCTCTGGTCTTGGTGGGCAGCCCGGGATAAATACGTCCACTGGAATTAGTTGGTCTGCGCCTCTAACCACGCTGTAATTGTTGTAAACAAAGGGACCGCCGCTTATGGTGCAAGCTCCCATTGCTATTGCATATTTTGGACCCGGAATTTGCTCCCACAGGGTGACCATCGCTGGTGCCATTTTTTTGGTTATTGTTCCGGCTATGATGAATAAATCTGCCTGCCTTGGGCTTGCCCTGAACACCTCGCTCCCAAAACGCGCTATGTCGTAACGAGCCATTGAACTGCTCATCATCTCTATGGCGCAGCAACTTGTGCCGTAGGTTAGGGGCCACAAAGAATTTGCCTTTGCCCAATTTATAACCCAGTCCATTATATTCACAACGTATTTGCCGCATGGCAAAGGGTCTAAAATTTTAGGTGCTATATTTGTGATGCCCATAGCCTTAATGTAGAAAAACTAATACCTAACCGCTTCCAAAACTAGCCCCTGCGGAGGTGCCCAAGTTCTCTCCCCTTTGAATTCCCCGCTGAAAATTCTATTCACAGAGCTGGGTCCATAGCGACCCCTGCCAATATCAAAAAGAATGCCCGTCATTGAGCGCACTTGTTTATGCAAAAAACGGTTGCCGCAAATATGCCAGCAAATCAGATTCCCATTTTTCTCCAAACGAAATTCCGTAATATTGCAAACCGTGCTTTTGCCGTCTTTCCTCGCTACCGAAAAAGCCTTAAAATCGTGCGAACCCAAAAAACATTTAGCCTCTTCTGCCATAAGTTCTGCATTTAGCTTGTAGCCGCATTCCCAAACATATTCCCCACCCAAAACCACAGGCTCTGTGCAAAGCGTGTATATATAATATCTCTCTTTTGCGTTGTAGCGGGCGTGAAAATCTGAGGGGCATAATTCCAAATTCCTTATGCACACATTTTTATCGCTCAGGGCATTTACCGATTTTTCCAAAATTTGGAAGTTCAAATTCTGCTCTTCGCAGTCAAAATGCGCAACCTGCCCCCTTGCGTGAACTCCGGCATCTGTTCTGCCTGCACCCACAATGTTTATTTTTTGCCTAAGAGCTATGGAAAAAGCCTTTTCCAACTCGCTTTGCACAGTTTTTTCGCGTATAGCTCCATTTTTGAGCTGCTCTTGCCAGCCGGAAAATGCAAAGCCGTTGTATTCGCAAGTAAATTTGCAACGCATTATGCTAATTTGTAATGCTCCTTCTTCTCAAAGCCTCTCATAAACCCTTCCACGAATTGACGGATTCTGTGAGTGCTTTGAATTCTAGTCAAGCCACCTGCTACGCATATATATATATCTGTTTGTTCCACATTTATAATATACAAAAATTTATGCCTTTTGTCAGAACCCCGATGTCCCCGATTAAAGGATTAACAGGATTGCTGAATTTTATGTTTGTAAATTCCCTGCCTTTCGACAGGGGTGAGTGTTACTTCATATTAACAAGAACCCATCTTACTTCTTCTGTTAGAATATTATTTGTACTTTTGTTACCACGGTAATAGACTTTATTCCAACCTAGTTTGGCATCTATGTTTGTACTATGGATAATGCCAGAATCACATTCCTCTTTGGAATAGACAGAACCCTCTCCCCCTTCTCCTACTGCACAGTCTATTTCATATCTGAAATTGCAATTTATTTTTCCGGCTTTTGAAAAATACATATACTCAATGCCTTGATATTCATAATCACTTTTATCTCGATTTTGATCGATTCCAATAACTAGCTCGGTAATTATGTCTCCATTGCTATTGGTTAGTACAAATCTTCCCCGAAATGCTTTAATATCTTTGGGATAATTAGTACAATATTTTTGCTCATCTTCATCAATCCAAGGTTTTAAATATCCATCAGAGATTGTTGTAGGCAATTTAAAATTGACAATTCCATCCGTTACACTACCTGCGCTTATATTATCAATAATTTTATATTCATTTTCATCATCGTTCCATACATATATTTTAATGACTCCGTTGCCCTTATAGGGGATACCATCTTCTCTGTAAACTTGTGAGTTTTCATTAAAAGGAACGCCTTGCCCGTTTACAGAAGAAGAACTGCTGAAATCACCAGAACTACTAGAGCCTTTTGAACTACTGCTCTGCACAGAAGACGAACTAACAACTACCGAAGAACTACTACCCTTCATAGAGGAAGACGAACCATTAGGGCAATTATTGCTCAACTGACCAGTGCAAGTGCTAGCGGTAAAAGGACCCGTTAGGCAGGTATTGCCTGCTATAATGCAATAATTGTAGCTTTGCTCACTACCGCTATTACTCTGCACAGAAGAAGACGAACTTTTATTCTTGCTAGAGCCGCTTCCCCTAGACGAGGATATTTTAGCATCAGAAGACAAACTGCCATTTCCCTCAGAACCGCCGCCATCGCCCGAAGAGCAAGAAAATGTGAATGCTATAGCAAGAAAAATACTTGCCGTGAATAGAACAAATTTAATCTTGTTCATAAGAAACCTCTCTTTGTTTTTGTTGTGGAAATAAATTTTTTGTAAGAACCCTGCCAACGGAGCCGAGAAAATAGGCGTTTATACTGGGGGGG
>Ga0268262_10000621_pt1 | contig 46071 bp, 34 predicted proteins | sample TergutNc150P3_FD_190354 | JGI IMG/M metagenome (GOLD analysis project Ga0268262, IMG submission 190354) | Nasutitermes corniger P3 segment gut microbial community from laboratory colony in Florida, USA - Nc150 P3 (SPAdes) (version 2) | ecosystem: Host-associated > Arthropoda: Insects >... | reverse complement strand
TATTTTGAAAAAATTTAATGAAAGGCAAAAATAAGAGAATTATCAAAGATTTAGTAAAACCTCTGGAAAATGAATTTAAGTCATCATATATGCGACTAAATTCCAAAGCCCTGCTGAATGATGAGTCTTGGCGAGTAGAAAACATAAACTCAAGATAATGTAAAAAGTAGCCGAACCAACCGCAAACTAAAAGAAAAACAAATCCAAGCGAAACAGCAATAGCCAAAGGCAAAGCAAAACGGCAAAGCCAATCTTTTGTATCTTTACATAAAATTAAAGATACTCCAAAAAGTGGGAATAAAAACGGCTCCTTAAATCCGCAAGCACCTAAAATTCCAATAGTAGCAATAGATGTCCATAATATTCTCCTTTTTTCAAAACTGGGCATTGCCATTGCAAATGCTGCTATGCAAGCAAAAGCCGCCCCAAGAGATTCCACTTGGAATTCTCCCGAACGTTCTGCGCTATACAAAGCGAGCAATAATCCCGCGAGCATAGAGAGGGCGAATTTCAAAATTGAACGATAACTTGATAACAAAAAATAAGCAACAATGGGAACGGCAGCGGTTAAAATCAAAACAAATGCTTGAAAATAATATGTGAAAACTGGACTGTCAAAAAATTTAAAAGAAATTGCACTCACAAGGAAAATTCCAGGTGGCTTAATCTCATAAAGTCCACCCCAAGGAGCAATACCGTTCACTATTCCTCTGCCAACAGCATAGTAAATCGGAGTATCCCAAACCTGATATGCCCCAGAAAGTTCATAATTTATTCTGATGCAAAACTCTATAAAAGCGTAAAGCACAAAAGGAAAAACCAAGACACAAGTAAAAATTGTTTCTGAATTTAATTTTACATTATGCAATTTTATTAAACCAAAAACAATAAAAAACAAAAATAACAAAACAAAAATATGCTGTATTAAAGAAAGTGATTTAAATGTGTTGTAAGGTATTTCAACCCGAAATCCACCAGGACCAGCACCGTTCTGAATACGAAATTCAAAATGATTCAATCCTTTATTAATATATTCTGAAAAATCTAAATTTACTCCATTTGCATAATCGCAAAGCCCTTGAATGCCGTCAAGTGGAACATTTTCGCCGTTAATCCAAATTTCTTGTATGCAGTCATCTGGAATCACTTTATATTCCACAGTTTTTTTATTTCTAACTTCTAAATTGTAAGATATTATAAACTCTTCATTATCTGCCATACCCACCGAATAGGGCAATTTTATATCTTCTGTTTTCCCGTCTCTTGTTATTTTTATATCTGAAAATTCCATTTTGTCAGGAATGAGAACCAAATACAAAACAGCCAGCAAGGGTAGCAAGTAGAATAAGGGTTTGTGCAAAATGCGTTTATAATTCATTTATGTGAGAATATATAAAATTGCTTGCTAGTATAATTAAACACAAAAGCTACACCAGTTCCGGTTATTTTTGAAATCATATTTGGAAAACCCAAAATTTCCACGCAAAAGGCGGTTGTTCCCAAGTCTATGGCTAAACCTATTGCCCCCACAAGTATTACCATTGCAAATTCAGTGCGTTTTTTTCTGCCTTCTTTGGATTTGAAAATAATTTTGCATAAAACAAAATTTACAATTGCACTTATAAAAAAAGAGAGCAATGCCGCAAATAAATAGTATATTCCCAATTTAGAGTCTAAAAAATAAAAAACGCCCCAGTTCACAAATGCGCAAAACAATCCAGCAAAAAAATACTGTATGAACATCGGTGCGAGCGATTTTAGGAAATCCCTATTTACCTTCATGGTAATCCTCTTCGCTGTTCACTCTCCAAATTGCAGATTTGTCTTTTGAGCCGCTACGAATGGCATTCACGGCTTCTTTGGCACTCAGCATTGAATGATCCATGTTGTTGTATCTGTGCATTCCGTTTCGACCAATTAAAAACAAATTGTCTATGCCATCTAGCCAAGTTTTGAGTTCGTCAAATTTATCATAAGTTCCAAAATATGCGGGGTAGGCTTTTGGAACTTTAACAACCACGGTGTCTAAAACATTTTCTTTTTTTGCCATTCCAATTTTCTCAAGCTCAGTTATGGCAAATTTTGAAAAAACTCGCTCGCTCATATCCCACAAATCATCGCCTTCGTTTGCAAAATATTCCATACCAAGCCATATTTTGCTTTTGTCTTTAACAAGATGCTCGCTCCAGTTATTGAAAATTTGCAGCCTGCCAACTTTCACATCACTTTCTTGAACATAAATCCAGTTGTCTTTAATATTTCCTATTTCAAGTTTTTCTAAAAGCACTCCAACCGTTATAAAATCCCTGTACACCAAGCCATTTGCAATTTCCTTGATGTTTGGGGGAACATCATCTATGGCATTCACCAAATCTTTGATCGGCATTGAGCTTAGAACATAGTCGTATTCTTTTAAATTCAATTTCTCTATTTTTGTGCCAAATTTAATTTCCCCGCCCATTTCCAGAATTTTGTTCGCAGCGCGCTGCCACAGGTCGCCTGGGCCAAGTTTGGGGTATAAAAATTCATCTATTAAACTTGTCTCTTTGGAATTTTTAAAAAGCGCGTGCTTTATTGTTTTTGCAATGCTCAGTCCCTTTATTCTCTGCGCACCCCATTCCGCGCTTATCTGCTCGCATGGAATGCCCCACACTTTTTCTGTGTAATCTTTGAAAAATGTTAGGTAGAGTTCTTTGCCAAAGCGGTTCAGCATAAAATCTTGCAAATTTTTTTCATTTTTAATTTTGAACAAACTGGATTTTAAATAGCTTGTGCCTATTTTTGCCATTCTCCATAACCCAAGCCCTTTTATTGTATTTGCATTTAGCGATACAGGGTAGTCAAAAAATTTTCGCATATAAAGAATGCGGGAGAGGCGCGGGCGTATCATCATATCTGAGTATATTGTTTTCCACCATTCCATAACCCAGTTGTTTTTGCTGAAAAACCTGTGACCGCCAATATCCATTCTATTGCCGTTATGCTCCACTGTGCGGCTAATTCCGCCAACAAAATCTTCTTGCTCAACAACTATGGGATGAACATCACCTTTTTTAAGGAATTCAAAAGCAGCGGTAAGCCCTGCTGGGCCGGCACCTATGATGAGGGCAGTTTTCATAGAGCTAAATATAGAAAATTTTTCTACATTATTTTTCCCAGTGAAAATACAAAAGCTAAAAATTTTCGGTTTTAAATCCTTTGCGCAAAAGGTGGAAATCCAATTGGAAGGAAATGGATTGACCGCCATAGTTGGGCCAAATGGTTGCGGAAAATCCAATATAGTGGATGCTATTCGCTGGGTTATGGGCGAGCAGAGAGCTGGACTGCTAAGAATGGACAAAATGCAGGGGGTTATTTTCTCTGGAACAGAAGAGAGGCCTGCTATGAGCATGGCAGAGGTTTCGCTTGTAATTGAAAACGATAGAGGTCTTTTGCCATCTGAATATGCAGAGGTTATGATAACCAGAAAAGCCTTTAGCGATGGCGAGTCTAAATATTTGATAAATAACCAGGAGTGCCGCCTTGCAGATATAAAAAATCTCTTTGCAGATACCGGTATGGGAGCAGGCTCATATTCGCAAATGGACCAGCGAATGGTGGACGCTCTACTCAGCGACAAAGCAGACGAGCGCAGAACAATTTTTGAAGAAGCCGCAGGTGTGAGCAAATACAAAAAGCAAAAAAAAGAAGCCGTGTCTCAGCTTGAACGCGTTAGCGCAGATATGGAACGTATAGCCCTTGAGTTGCAACACGCCAAAAACCAGTTCAAGCAACAAGAGAGAATGCTCGCCCGCGCCCAAGACTTGCGCACACTGAAAACCCGCCTAAAAGAACTAGATGTTTCTATTAGCATTCACAAATACAAAGAAGGCAAGGCTTCTCTGCACTCCCTTTTAAAAGCTAAATCTGCCGATGAAACCGAACTCAGCACACTTAGTGCAAAGCAAACAGAGCTAGAAACCAAAATAGAAGAAAAACGGCTTTTGATATCAAGCGAAGAGGAATATTTTAGAGAATGTGAAAAAGTTTATTACGACACAGCCGCAGAAATAGCAAAACTCAATTCAGATTACATAAATCTCCAAAACAGGGAAAAAGAACTGGAAGAGAACAAAGCTCGCTGCGAGCGCGAAATTAGCGAGAGTGAAAAGAAAATTTCTGAATTGAGCGCAGAAATGCAAAATTTGGGAGATATAGAAGAACAGGGAAAAAAGGAAACAGACATATTGTTAAACTTGCGAAGCGAGGTAGAAGAGCTGCGCAAAAAACACAGAGAACTCTCAGACAAAAGACTGCTCTCTGTTCAAGAACAGGGAAAACTGCAAAGCCACCTGCAAATAATAAACGCCGAAATAAAAATGTTGCAAGAGCGACTCCTGCAAGCCACAAAAGACATTCAAAACCTCGAGGCTCAAATACAAGAGCAAAAAACACTAAAAAGCAACAAAGAAAACGAAAGCGAAGAGAGCAAAAAAAATGCAGAAACGCTCGCAGAGAACATAAGCGTTTTAACAAACGAAAAAGATGCTCTTAGCGAAACCCTTGAATCTTTGAAAAACCAAAGAATGGAAACTATTGGCAACAAAAGCCGATTAGAAGCCAGGCTAGAAACCCTGCAAAGCATAAGCGAAAATATGGATAATGCAGAGGGCAACAAATGGCTTTTAAATCAAAAAACCGAAGAGGGCATTCTTTTGCTCTCCAACCAAATAGAAGTTTTAGAAAGCAAATTTGCACCCTTGGTTGAATTTTGCCTAGGCTCTTCTGTGCAAGCCCTTTTGATGCAAAACCAAGAGACTGTTTTGGAAAGCGCAAAACTTTTGAACAACGAAAATTTTGGCCGCGCATTGCTAGCCTGGAACACAAATTTATTTGAAGAAAAAAACGGCATAAACGAACCAGATGTTGCCCCGCTTGCCTCACTTATAAAATGCAGCGAAAAATCCCACGCCCTGTTAAACTCCCTGCTCTCAAAATATTTTTTGGCAAAAGACATTGAAGCGGCGGCAGAGCTTGCAAAAAAATACGTGGGCAAGGATTTATGGTTTTGCACCGAAAATTGCCAGGCCTTCAGCTCGCTGGGCATTGCAAAAGTTGGAAGGGAGCAAAAAGAAAATTTGGGCATTTTGCAACAAAATGCAGAGATGAAAAATTTAAAAACCGCCATAGATTCCTTAAACGAAAAAGCAGAGTCTGCAAGCGCGCAAATTAACGCGGCAAGCGAAAAACTGCAAGAACTCTCCATATTAATCTCAAATTCCGTGGAAGAAAAACAGAGCGCAAACACACGCGCAATAAAAGCTAACTCAGAAGCAGAAATTGCAAATGCCGGCATTTTTACCCTAAATGCCCAAAAAGAAAAAAACGAACAAGACATTTCAAAATTGGAAGCTCGCTTGCAAGAGCTAAAAACCTCCAAAGACTCAAATACAGAACTAAATGCCGCAGGCCTTGAATTGGAGCAGGCAGAGCAGGAATTTGCAAAAACAGATTCTGAATTGCAAAAACAGGAGCAGGCCTTAAAAGAACAAGAAGATTTGGTTGCCAAACTTGCAAGCTCCCTAAACCGCTTAGGTTCGGTCAAGGAACAGATAAAAACCATAAACAATACCACTGTTTTGCGCACAAACGAGCTAGAAGAAATAAAAGACAAAAAAGAACTTTTAAAACGCGATCTTGAAGAAAAGGCTATTCATATAGAAGGGCAAAACGAACTTTTATCAAAAAAAGAAAAATTGCGAGACGCGGCCAGAGAAAAATATACGATTATGGCAGGCGATATAGAAGAATGGAGAAGCGAACTCCGAGAAATAAACAACTCTCTGCGCGAAAAAGACAAAAACACCCACAGCTTGGAGCTTGCAATGCAAGATTCCTCAAATGCGCTAGAAAGAATAAGGGAGCGCATATTTCAGGAATATGAATTTGACTTGGAAAAAGAGCCTGCGGAGCAAGGTTTTTCACCTGTGCCAGTATATGAGCGCGAAGCAAATGTTGAAATACACGACCTGCGCGAGAAAATAAAGGCAATAGGCCCAGTTGCCATCTCTGCCGCCGAAGATGTTGAAGCGGAACGCGAAAAAGTGCTTTCCATAGAAGCTCAATACAACGATTTGAGCAAAGCGAAAAGCAGCTTGGTTGCCGTTATGGAAAGGTTAGACATAGTGGCTAGAGACCGCTTTGTGGACACTTTCCGCAAAATACAGCACAACTATCAAGAAGTATTTGCAAGTTTAATGCGCGATGGCGAAGCCCTGCTAACCATGCAAAACGATTTAGACCCTTTAGAAGCCGAAATTGAAATAAATGCCCGCCCAACAGGTAAAAAAATGAGAGGAGTTAGGGCTTTGTCTGGCGGAGAACGCGCTTTAACCGCCACTGCCCTGCTTTTTGCTCTTTATATGGTAAAGCCCTCGCCATACTGCATATTAGACGAAATTGATGGGCCATTAGACGATGCCAATATAGGGCGTTTTATGGCACTGCTACGCCGTTTTAGCACCCAAACCCAATTTGTGATTATCACCCACAACAAAAGAACAATGGCGGCAGCAGATAGGCTATACGGCGTAACTCAAGAAGAAAAAGGCGTTAGCAAAGTGGGTTCTGTGCGTTTAGAAGATATAAACGAATAAAAGGCAAATTTTTTTTCTAAATTAAGGGCTAATACATTTAATGGAGATGTTCAATGAAAACTTTGCGTTTTGCTATTGCCGCAGCAGCCGTAGTCGGTAGTGTGTCTGCCTTTGCGACCAATGCTCGTGTAGAGTCTTTGGGGAAAAGTTCCACCTTTATTATGGACGACGTTTCAATTTTCGATAATCCTGCCAACATCAATCTATATCCTAATTTTTTAATAGGCGAGTTGGGCCATTACCTTTACCCCGCAGGCAGTGTAGCACCTGGAGAAAATAGAGACGCACTTGATGCTTGGTTTGGCGGTATATTTTCGCTAAAAGTTAGTGCAGATAATTCACTATCCATTGCTGGCGTGTTAAATCGCAAAGAAGAAAGATTGTTAAAATATTTTCCAGATAACATAACAGATAACAGCGGCGTTTCAAAAAAAGCCCCAGTGCCTGTAACAAATTTTGATGGCTTTTTGGGCGCAAATCTAGACAACAAAGCATTTGGTATTCACGTATATGTTGCTCATCAAGACGGACTAAGCGGAGAAAACGAAATTACCGCAGGTGCTTTTGTATCTGCTGTGCAATTGGACTTGGGCACAAACATTGAAATTTCAAGCGATTATGCCGTGGAAGCCTCTGTTGGCACCGCTCGCATTCAATATGGGCCAAGCAAACGCAATCTCTTTGAATCCGATTTGCTCTCCTTCTTTTTTGACACGCGTATGTTTTCAAGAATAAGTGCTATAAACGGCCATTTAATTCCAGTTGTTTCTTTTCGCGATATGAATGCACCTGGCCGCAGTGAGTTAGATGTTAGCGGAGGCATGGGAGTTGACGCTGCTTTTGATAGGGGTTTCTTTTGGCTTGGCTTAAAAGGTTTTTACAATAAACAAAAAGCCGGTTCAACTTGGACAAAGAATATATATGGCGAAACAGTATATGCAGACTTAAACGATGATAATTTTTGGGGTAATGAAAGAACATCTCTGTGGCAAGCTGGCGGCATAATCAGTTTTGGCATTGAAAGAAATATTTGGTGGGACTGGTTTGTTATTCGCGTTGGCGGTCAAAAAGTAATTGCTTACGCAGACTACAAAAGCGGAGACGAAGAAGGCGTTAGCATTTTGTGCCCAACAACAGTTACACGTGGCGGTTGCCCCCCTGAAGGAAATTACTTTGTAACTAATCCATCTAACGATGGCACAAAAAACGATAATGTTGGCTTTGGCTTTGGAATCAATATAGAAGAAAAGCTGAAAATAGACTTCACCGTAGCCGAAGATGTTATGTTTCGCAATCCGTTTCAGGGTGAAGGCCGTTTAATAAGCAGAGTTTCTGCGACTTATTCGTTCTAATATTTTGTGGTATAAGCTCTCAATTTCAATATTGTTATTGCTGGTCTCTTGCGCAGACCCAGCATTTAGGGTTCACGAGCGGCTGGAAAAAACCTTGCAGCAAGATTTGGAAAGCATGGTGGCTCAAATAATAAAAGGCTCCGGCAAGCAAAACGTTTTAGACACACCATATTTTGTAATCAAAGATTTAAGGGAATTTCATGGAGATACCGCAAAAATTTATTCCGCTTATGCAGAGGTGGAGTTTTATTATTTAAAAGATATAAAGGTAGCCGAAAAGCGCAAATTTCGCTACGATGCAAACCGCCATTACTGGGACAGGTACTTTAAAGAATTGTTCTATTATTCAACTGAGCCGTAAGGCACGAGATTTTTTTTCTATCTTATCCCCGACCTATGACCCACAGCCCCAAACAAGCCACCCTAACCGAGCCTCGCCCACAAGCTCTGTACGGGCAGACCTGCGTGTCTGCCCCTGTGGTTGCCTTGCCCCCCCCCCCCCCCCCCCCCCCCCCCCCCCCCCCATAACTCCTTGCAATATAAGGAGTTACGACTTTATACTTACATTTTTAAAGAAAAATTGGGTGGCAAAAACTGCCCAAAGCAGATTTTATTTAAAGAATTTCAAGCAATTCCGCTTGGGAATAACCCTAAACAATGGAGGTAACAAAATGAGAAAACAATTCTCAACACTCGTATTCACGGTAGCTTTGATGCTTGCCATAACATTCACATTTTCCTGCTCTGGCAACCCCGATGATGACGGAGGTGGCAATGACCCAAGCGGTGGGGGCGGTAATATGATAGACGGCGGTACGTTCACGGATAGCCGCGACAATAGGTCTTACAAGTGGGTGAAAATCGGTTCCCAAACTTGGATGGCTGAGAACCTTAGGTATTCGTCAAATGGCAGTTGCAACAATTATTGCCCGACTTACGGTCAGTATTACAGCTGGACTGTGGCAATGAACATAGAATATGAATATGGTTGGAACGACTGGATCGGAGGCGATGTAAAGCATCAGGGGATATGTCCATCTGGCTGGCATTTGCCGAGCTATGCCGAAGTGATAACGCTGACGAATTTTGTCGGACCGTCAACTGCTGGAACGAAGTTAAAAGCAAGGAACGGCTGGAAATACGATGGAAACGGTACGGATGATTTCGGATTTTCGGCTCTGCCTGGTGGATACTTAATGGGTGGCGGCGACCAAGAGATTGGTAGCCAAGGCTGTTGGTGGACTGCCACAGCAAATCCTTCCACAGCGACGACAAATGCTACCTACGCGTTCTTCTGGAATGTGAGTTCTCAATACTCCGATTTTGGTATGCAAGAGTTTAGTAAAGCCGCACAATATCCAGTACGTTGTGTCAAAGACTAAGGAGGATTGAATATGAAAATGAAAAAGATTAAAGCAATCGCTGTATCTTTGGTGTTTTTCGCATTGGCAGGGTGTGAAGAATCAAAAGAGATTTCAAGGGTAAAAGGCGGTTCATTTGTTAAAATGTGCTCGGATGTTACTATTGAACAAATGGTTGATGCCTATCTAGAAAAGCCTAAATGGAAACAAACCACTGATAAAAATGGGATTGATTATGTAGATGTCAGCGGAGTTACTGCTAATGGCAAACCTGCTAATGTATTTATGCAGTTCTGGATAAGGAATGGTGAATTTGGTTTTCAAACGCTTGAAATAGATGGAAAAGTTATAGAGGGTTCAGATGTACTTATGACTATGTGCAGACTTGCATATCAAGAAAAAGCCAAAGCAGAAGCTGAGAAAGTTCGCACTATTTCCGCAGAGTCTCTAACTGATTCACGTGATGGCAAAAAGTACAAAACCGTGAAAATAGGTGAACAGGTTTGGATGGCGGAAAATCTTAACATAGAAACGGCAGGCAAATCTGTATGTTATAAAAATAAAGAATCTAACTGCGATAAATATGGGCGGCTTTATGGTTGGAATACGGCTCTGAAAGCTTGTCCTAACGGTTGGCATTTGCCAACCGCTGTCGAATGGGGAGTACTTCTGGACTTCGTAGGCGGCGAAGAAATTGCTGGAAAGAGGCTCAAAGCGAAAAACGGATGGAATGATAACAAAGGAAAATCTGGCAACGGTATAGACAATTATGGCTTTGCGGCTTTGCCTGGCGGTGAAGGCAATCCTGACGGTAATTTCAAAAGTATTGGCGACAAAGGCTATTGGTGGTCTGCTAACGAGGCCGAGTACGCTAGTAGCGACCTTCGTAACCTTGGTGCCTACATTATGGGACTGAACTACGACACCGAGAGTGTATTCTACGGTATCGTCATTAAGACCAGATTGTTAAATGTTCGTTGTGTCAAGGACTGAAAGTTGAAAGAATTTGCAGTAAAGCAAAAACCTTGTCAAGTTTCATTTCTCTGCGGATATTTGGCAAGGGTAAATAAACTAGCGGAGAAACATAGGAGTAGAAAATGAACAAAATAGCAATAATAGCATTGCTAATCTGCACAGCGGCTTTTGCCCAACAAAAAGGTACTTTCACCGATCCCAGAGACGGCAAAAAGTATAAATCCGTAACCATAGGTAAGCAAACTTGGATGGCAGAGAATTTGAATTACGCAGGCAAAAATGAATGCGAAGACTCTTCCAACTGTAGTATGTGTTATGACGACAACCCTGCCAACTGCAAGAAATATGGGCGGCTTTATGGCTGGGAAACAGCTATGGAAGCTTGCCCTAACGGTTGGCATTTGCCGAGCAAGAATGAATGGCAAACCCTCGTGAATTTCGTAGGAGGCGAAAAAATAGCCAGAGAGAAGTTAAAAGCAAATAGCGGTTGGGATAGCTATCAAGGAAAATCAGGCAGCGGCACAGACAATTACGAATTTTCGGCTCTGCCAGGCGGTAGCGGTAGTTCACTTGGCCCAGATTTCGACGGTGTCGGTGAACGTGGCTACTGGTGGACTACCACGGCGGAAATTGCCTACGCCTACACAAGCAATAAGAGTTTAAGCTACTACGATATGAGCAGCAGTAGCAACGTTAAGTTCTACCTATGCTCTGTACGTTGTCTGCAAGATTAAGAAACGTGCCAACAACGGCACAAACCTTGCCAAACTCTATGTTCCCAGGGATTTGGCAGGGCAAACAAAAACGGGAAAATCGGAGTTGAAAATGAAAAAGATAAAATTGGCACTTATTGCTATGGTAGGAATCTTTTGCTTCGCTTGCGAAGAAAAAGAAGTAGCAAAAGAGGTGAAAAATGTCGTGCAAGAGACGGCAGAATTGCAAAAACAGTCGGCTAACTTTACAGACTCTCGCGATGGCAAAAAATACAAAATCGTGAAAATCGGCGAGCAGGTTTGGATGGCTGAGAATTTGAATTACGAAGCAAATGGCTCAAAATGCTATGACAACAAAACAGAAAACTGCGAGAAGTATGGAAAGTTGTATAATTGGGAAACGGCTATGAAGGCTTGTCCGAGTGGTTGGCATTTGCCAAATAACGCAGAATGGGATAAGCTATATCGTTTTGCAGATGGCAGCAGTGGGTCAGAAAGTCCATATAATAGTATTACTGCTGGTAAATACTTGAAAGCAAAAAATGACTGGAAAGAACCCAGCAATGGCACGAATACGCACGGTTTTACGGCTCTGCCTGGTGGCTACGGCGACCCTTATAACGCTTTTCGCGATATTTACGTTTACAGCTATTGGTGGAGCTCTAATGAGAACAATGCTAACAACGCTTACGCTAGATATATGTTTAATCTTTACGAAGGTGCCTATTGGGTGGAAAACTTCAGTAAGAAGAACTTGTTGCTAAGTGTTCGTTGTTTGCAGGACTAAGTGATATGAACAAAACAGCAATAATAACACTACTAATCTGCACAGTGGCTTTTGCCCAGCAAAAAGGTTCATTCACAGATGCAAGGGATGGAAAAACCTATAAGATGGTTACCATAGGTGAGCAAACTTGGATGGCACAGAATTTGGATTACGCAGGCAAAAATGACGATATTGGTGTATGTTACAACAAAAAACCAGCAAACTGCCAAGAATATGGAGCATTATACACTTGGAACGAAGCAATAAAAGTTTGCCCTGATGGTTGGCATTTGCCAAGTGATGCGGAATGGCAAACCCTTGTGAATTTCGCAGGTGGCGAGGAAATTGCTGGAAAGAAACTCAAAGCGAAAAACGGCTGGAACGAATACAAATGTAAATACACAACAAAGGAAACAACTGGCCGAGGCAAAGTCATAGAAACAGAACACGATGAGTGTGCCACAGACGAATTCGGCTTTACTGCCCTGCCTGGCGGCTACGGTGGTTTCAGCAGTTTTTTCAGCAAATTGGGCAACGATGGCAGCGATGTCGGCAGCAAAGGCAATTGGTGGATCTACGAGAACGGCAGTGCTCACTACCTTTATATGACTTACTACCACGAGGGTGTTTACAAGGACCACGCATATATGGGTCACAACTTGTTCAGCGTTCGTTGCGTACAAGACATGGCAACGGCAAAAACCGAAACAATTGCTAAGTCATCTACAGTTGATATGACCCCGTGTGGCGAATATGGCAAACGCTTTACTTATTTCCGGCAGAGCAATGAGTATATGTATGAATATTGCCACTGGTTTATTTGGGAGGGGCATTACGATGCGAAAACGGGTAAATTATTGACTTACAAACCTACAATAAGTGAAGATACTTATCAGCATATACGAAACGATTTCTGCACGGTTATTCCAGAATGGGGCGACCGTTACGTTGATGAAAAATGCTTTCAAGAAAAAATAAACAGTATGCAAAATATTTTCTTTCCGAAACTGTTTGACCAATTAAAAGAACGTGTGAACATATACAGAGCAGGTTATGAAAACCTAGGGGATTAATAATTTTCTATATTATCAAATGTTTAGGGAATATTCTTTTCATTTAATCCCGTAGCCCTAAACCAAATTGAACAAAAAGGTGCTTCTATGGAGAAAAAAGACCTAACAGCAGCAGATGTCTGGGCGATGTTCGCCGAGACCGACCGTAAAATTGCGGAGAACAGGCAGGAAACCGACCGACAAAGAGAGGAGGATCGCCGCTTTTTAACCGAAAATCTTGCCGAGACCAGACGCATATTACAGGATAACGATCGTGCTCTCACCGAGAAATTCGAAAAGCTTGGCATTACAGTCAAAGACATAAATTCCAATGTAGTTGGCATTGGCAAAAGCAATGGCGAATATGCGGAAGATTATTTTTACAATTCCTTGAAAAATAAAATGGAATTCGCCGGAGTGCATTTTGACGACATCAGCACAGATTTCAAACTTTTGAGAAAAACCACGGATGGCAGGAGAATAGAAGACCAGTTTGACATAGTTATGCTAAACGGCGAAGCAGTGGCTATAATAGAGATTAAATACAAAGCGAGAAAAGATGACCCTAAGCAAATTGTGAACCAGAAAGTTTCCAATTTCAGGTTTTTGTTCCCCGACTACGCGAAACTCAAAATTTATTTGGGCTTGGCAGCTTTTACTTTTGAAGAAAGCGCGGAAAAAGAAGCCAAAGAACTCGGCATAGGACTGCTTAGGCAAGTAGGCGAAACAGTTGAATACGAAACCAAATGGGTGAGAGCGTATTAGAGGGATGTATGCCCATTTCCCATAAATTCCACTTTTTGATAAACCCTATAAGCGGCGGAGGACAGGGCAAGGAAGTATTTGATTTTTTGCCAGAAATTATGCGTTCCATGGATTTTAAGGAAGATGAATGGAAGCGGGAATTCAGCGTTAAAGAACTTTTTGAGGAACAGATTAAAGAGGCTTTGGCAGGTTCGCAGTGCCTTATAGCAGTTGGTGGAGATGGCACAATGACAGCCGTGTTCAGCGTTCTTTTGAAGCACGAGGAATTTAGGAACATAAAAATTGGGCTTATACCCCTTGGAACAGGAAACGACCTAGCAAGGGTTTTGAACCTCTATTCTGCCCTTGTTGACAGGGGCCTGTTATACATAGTTCGCAGACTTGTTGTGGCAAAATCCAGAGAACTTGATTTGTGGCAGGTAAATGGGAAATTTGCAATGGCAAACTATTTTTCCGCTGGCATAGATGCCCACATTGCCTACGATTTCAACAGAGACAGAGCCGAGGGGAAAATAGCGGGAAATTCCGTGTTAAAAAACAAATTGCATTATGTGAAAAGATTTTTTGCCAATAAAAACTACCATTTAAAGTCTGGAGAGCTGCAAATAACAGATGAACTTGGCAAAAAGACAATTTTTCCCCTGCAAAACAACAGCACGGTTATAGTGGGGAATATTCCTAGCTTTGCCGGAGGCAGCAACCCTTTTGGAAAATCCGATATGGCAGACGGCTTGCTGGAAGTTTTGAGAATCAAATCCATTAAAAACTTTTTGAGAGCCATTACAATTGGGGCAGGCAGCTATGTTGTAAAAGCCAAGGAAATTGAAATTCACCTTGAAAAAGAGGAATTTATCCAAATAGACGGCGAAGACTTCAAAAACAAGCTAGAAATGCCGATTTTGATAAAATTTGGCGGAAAAGTAAATATGTTGCATTTATAAGGATTTTTAAAAAAAAATAGCTAAAGTTTTTCAGAAATCTGCCGATATAAGGGAAAAGAGGTGTGTATTACTGATGATTAGTGCTGTTTCTAGTTCACAAAATGACTATTCTCTGGTTGTAACCGCAGAAAATAGCAAAGACACCACAAATAGTGGTGAGCCAAAACGCTCAGATGAGGAAAATTTGGGCTACAAGCTCTCTTTATCCGATGAGAATTGGAAAACCTTGGGCAAAAAACAAGAACAGGAACTCAGCGAAGATGACCTCAGAATGATTGAGGAACTGAAAAAAATAGACAAAAGGGTTCACATTCACGAGCAAGCTCATTTAAGCGCAGCAGGGGGCTATGCACGCGGTGGTGCTAATTACAATTATGTAAGGGGGCCAGACGGCAATAAATATGCAAACTCAGGGCACGTGAATTTAGATACAAGCAGGGAAAAAACTCCAGAAGCAACCATAAGAAAAGCAAACATAATCCAAAAAGCCGCTCTTGCCCCAGCAGACCCCTCTCCAGCAGACAAGCAAATAGCAGCCAATGCCGCAAAAATGGCCGCAGATGCCCAGAAAGAACTCGCAGAAGAACAGAAAGCTAAACTGAAAAGCTCCGAAACAAAATCGACAAAATCGGCAAAATCAACAAAAACACCCGAAACGGAAACACCGGATACCCCAGATGCACCGCAGGTAGCGGTTAGCGAATCTAGCGGTTAATTATTTCTTTTTCTTTTTGTAGTCAATGTGGGGGCGCAAAACTTGGCCAATGGTCACCAAAAGTGAAATCACGGGTTCTTTGCGGTCTCCAGAAATATCAAAAGCGGCAACTCCGCCGTAGCCATTTGATTCAACAGCCTCGGCCATAGCCCTAACAGAGGGAATGCCGTTGAAAACTATGGTTTCATTATCGTTCACAGCAACTTCGCTTTTTGAAGATTCGTCAAAAGACACGCTATAGGCATCTTTTTTGTTGAATTTATCCATAATCTCTTTATATTGCAAAACACCATCGTTGCCAGAGCCTGCGCCTTGGTGGGAAGAACCAAGCCCGCTTGCTTTGTAAAATGATTTGCCATAAAATGGTATTATTGGCACAAGTTTCTTTTTTGGAACGCCTGCATCTGCAAAGGCGGCTAAAATTTTAATATTCTTGCTTGTGTTTGAATTGGGCTTTACCTGCGAGTCGTTTGCAGATGCTTCGTCTGTGAACCATAAGGAAAAATTATCTATTCCGCCCAAATCTGCGCCAGAAATTGCGCTTGCGAGGGATTCTGTGCCAGGAATTGCAATGCTCATCGTAACGCCATCACTTGCCAAATCCGCTGCCTGCTTCAATAATTTTGGCAAATCTTCTGCGCTAATTGCGCCGCCGTCTAGTTCAAAAGCGTCAACCTTGTATTCCCTTTGAAATTTTTTAACCGCTTCTGTTAAACTCTTTGATTCATAGGCTTCTTTCATAGCGGCTTCGCTGCCCAAACCACCCACAGCAACAGTGAGCTTTACATTGGTAGCTTTTGCCTGATTCACAAGGGCTAAAAAATTTTCTTTGTCGGATTCATCGGCAAAAAGCAAGTCCGAGCCAGATGGAGTTAGATAGCCATAGCGAATATCCGTTAACAAATCGTAACGCACATCTTTAGGGGTAAATTGCGAATACTGCGCCCAATGGGGAAAATAGGCTATTACCCTGTTTTGGGCAAAAAGCGTGGCTGCGCATAACAAAACAAAAAACGGCAAAAATTTATTCATTGCAAACCTCATTGTGCTATATATACTTGGCCATTTTCCAAGCAAAAAGTATATTTGCCATAATCATAAAAATTTCCTCGTACAGTTGCAAGAGTTGTATCTTTTATTGCGCCGTGCCGCCCATTGCAGTATTTATATGGCATACCATCGTAGCGGCCTGTTTCAAAATAATGCCATATTGCAAGTTCAGAACTAAATTTTTGACCAAAAACAAGTTTCCCATTATCTAAGTAATAAAAACCTCTCAAATAACTTTCTGCATCGCTTGCATTTTCTGCCGGAGGCACAAACATGCACATCATTTTAATCGTTGAATCTGCTTTTACATTTCTTCTTGGAGTTCCTGTGTATTTAGGCAAACTGTCTTGGAAAAAAGGTTCAAGGTCTTCCCATCCATTGTCCCAGCAAGCCCCCTTATTCGAAATAACCTCATTATCTATAAACCAATCGCAAAACGCATATTCTAAATATATTTTTCTCGCAAAATTTTCATTTTTCAAAAGATTAATGCAATTACTAACCGCTTTGCTTGTGGAATCGCGTTTATCTACTGTCGTGTCTTTATATACCTTGTTTTTTTCAATAATATCAAAATATATCTGGCTTATGGCAGCATTTCTATTTACATCTGCATATTCCTGATATTTGAAATCTGCTGGCAAATCATATTTTTCTTCTGGGCTTGGAGCCATACTTGAACAAGAACCCAAAAACAGAACTGCCGCACTCAAAAAAACATACAACATCTTTTTCATAAATCCTCCCTAAAACTCCACATTTACCATACCCGATACAATGAGTTTATCTAAATTAATATCTCCTTTTACAACATCGTTTGTCGTATAAGAAACTGAATTGGAAAGCGTGGCACCCTGCAAAGTGAAGTTTGCTCTTTCGCTTATTTTTATTTGCGGCCCGCCAATAATCAAAGTCTCGCTAGTTTTATTTATGCCAAAATAAACACTCTCACCACTTACAACCATATAAGGGGTTTCAAATTCCTTTGCAAGTTGCTGAAAGCCTCCTATCAAAGAAAGTCCGCGCCACACGCCAACTTTAAACCCAGCTATAATGCGATTTGTTTGAGGGTTCAAAAAACCACTCTCTTCTTTGTTCTGCTCATAAGAACCTGTAATCACCAAGGCTTTGCTTAAATCTGCGAGGCGTGCTATATTAACTTCTGCCCCGCCGCCCAAACGGGTGTAATTTACCCCTTCTTCAGAAGAGAACTTCCCAAACACTCCTCTAAGGCTCACAGCTTTGCTCCACGTAAAGTTCAAGTTTGCGTCTCCACCACTTCTATTTGGAGTGGCGTAGCCATAAGGCAGGGCCATATTTACAGAAGGGTCTAAAAAAGAAAATTTGCTGCGCTCCAAACGGGTATAGGTTTGCTGCGTATAGGCATTGCGGTAATATTGAGCGAGTTTGTAGTTATTTGCCAAGCAAGTGGCTTGATAAAGACTTATGGTACTGCCTGCACCTGTTTCATTGCATGCGTTACCCCTTATTGCATTGTTAGGCGCTGGCATTCCTCCTTGGCGACCGCTCACTATTGTAATGGCATTCAGAGGCAAGGTATAATAAAGGGAATAGTACATATTTTCCAAAGAACCTGAGCGGAACTGACCTAAAAATCCCAAATCTGAGTCACTGTTCAATATGGGCAGGTTTGGCAAATATGCAGGAGAAGCAGCTAACTCAGATTCAAAATCTTTGTCAACATTTAAAAAGTTACCAGAGAGTTTTGCTTCAATAGACTCATCATTAAAAGACAAAGAAACACCTGCAAGCAAAGCACCTTTATTCTCCAGCGCATCCACTTGGCTAAGTTCATATTTATACATAGAAATAGGCACAGCCGTTTTATAATAAGGATAATAATAAGCAGGGCCTGTGTATCCCGGAATTATTCCATCTATATTAGCTATTGTAAGAGATGTTTCCGGTTCTGCCAAAACTCTTTTATCTTGCCTGTGTCTCCACATAGACAAAGCGTATTCAACTCCAAGGTCAAAACCAATGGGGCTATCACTCAGCAAGTTTTTGCTGCTGTAATTTAGTGCAAAACTCAGCACATTGTTTTTTTCATAATCCACCAAAGTATCTGTTGCAAGATTTTTTAAAGAACTGCTGAATCTGTTAAAGGTATAAACATCACTCACCACAAAAGATAAATCATAAGCTTCAAAGCCTACACGAGCTGCTGTTGAATACCTGTCTTTGTTTGGGTCAAAGTCAAAGAATATTCTATCTGTGCCATCTGCAACTTTGCGAAGTCGCACAATGGTTCCTTGCAAAAAAATCTTATCGAACACACCCGCAGATATGGCGTATTCTGCATTCAATCCCTGCAAAAGCCTGCGATTTGTGCCATCTAAATATCTCTCTTCCATTGCATCTTTTTTCATTTCAGAAAATATTTCTGGCTCCATTATCACATCTGGCTCTGGCAAATAAATGGTGAGCGGAGTGTAAGCAACGCGCATTGTTCCCAAATTGAACTTTAGCCTTTTACCTAATACATTTCCATCGTAGCTCCACCATCTTATTATGGGAGTATTGTTGCCTTCGCGATAGGCAGACTGCCAATCTTTATGAAAGCGCAAATCAAAGGTGGCTTTTGTTTCGTTGTTTGGACGTATGGAAATGCCAAGAGTAAAATCGGTAAAGGCAGAATATTCCGAATTTTCTGGCTCTTCTTGGCTAGACCCCAAAATGCCAGCTTTTGCGTTCCCGTTCAGGGCAAAGCCAATAACGTTTTCTTCTATGCTGTCTAATGCAGAAATAAGCTTCTCCTGAGCAAAAGAGAGGCTAGTAAACAAACTCAAGGCTATTATTGCATATCTCATATTCACCTCTTAAAATTCCACATTGACGGTTGCTTCAAGAATGTTTCGTGAAAATTCATGCTTTAACTCCTGTTTCCCTGCTGCTCCATTAACCACTAGATAGCCTGGCAAATTCGTTCCCAATTTTACGCTTCCATCATTGCTAACAAAACCGTTCATGTTGTAAGTATTTTCCACACTCATAATGCCATAGTTCACAGAAAGCCAAGCGTTAGGTGCTACGGTGTAATCTAACCCAACCATTCGCTGGTTTTGCACTGAGTTCACAAGCGGCACAACAGAAACTTTTAAATTATTAGTTATCCGTTGTTTTTGAACCTCTGCTCCAGCCGAATTCAAATCTGAAGTTATTTGCTGGTAGCCAAGAGTTAGTCCAAATCTTTTGAAGAAACGCCAATATATACCAGCGTTTACAAAATCGCTGTTATATTCCGCTTCGCCATAATTTCTCCACTCCTGCTTTTTTTCGCTGTGCTTGTAGCTGCCGCTCAGTTCAACCCCCCAGAGGTCAACTTTTGCGCCGCCGCCAAACTCTGTGTATTCTGCTATTCTTGCGCTACGCTCAGATGCGAGCTGATTATATTTTGCAAACAAACCTTTAACCTCTGCCAAGTTTTGCCAGTTAGCAGTTAAAACTTCTTGAAAGCCCGCGCGGTTAGAGGTTGCAAAACCGTTTGGCAAAGCCATTTGCAAATTGAGGTCGGAAAGCTCTTCCAAAAGAGCAAGCTCTTTGCGCGTTAAAACAGAAGGATTCCAAGATGTTTTGGAGTATGGGCTGTTGTTATAGCTAATGGTTTGCGCAGTGTTTTCTGGCTCGCCAGCTTTTAGAATAGCATTCATAGGTGAATGCTTGGGCGTAAAGAAATAAAGTGCGTCAAAGGTGGAATAGAGAGGCGCATAAACCCCATATTTGCTTAAATTATAAGTTTGGTCTGTGCAAGCTGAACTACCCGAAGAATTGCAGCCCACGTCTTTATCGGAATTCAGCACCCTGCGCGCAAAGAAAGAAGGAGACTGCGCCACATTGTTGAACCAAGCGGAATCGTTGCGAATAAAGGAACTGGAAAGCACCACATTTATATCATCGCTTTTGTAACCTAAATCCATTTGCGCAAGAACAGCCTTGCCATCTTCTTCGTGTTGGTCATAACCAACCAAGTCGTTAGACATTGCTACTTCGCCTGTTAAATTTGCAACCAATGAACTGATTTCGAGTATTCCAGCAATATCTGCCCCTAGCCTTGCTGCATAAACATTTGTTTTTTGCGGCAAGGAATCCAAAGTGTTGAGCAAAGAGTCTTTGTCAAAAGGTCTTAATTTGCAATCTTCGCAAACATAGTATTTAGAAGTGCCTTCAAAGTCTTTAATGGTTAAATAAGTTCCGCCAATCAGCAAATTTTTATTAAGGGGCAAAAGCTCAAGATTGCCGGCAAACAAAAATTTATCAAAACGCCCCGCTTGCGTTGCACCCGGAATGCCCTCGTTGGGGAGCATATTGCCCATAGCACCGCTCGCATCTAAATATCCTGCGCGGCGGAGCCTTGCTCCCAAAGCCTCAACGCGCAACTCGCCTAAAGTCTCGCCGAGCTGTGGGCGGAACTGCAAATTAACACCCTGCAAATTTCTCTGATTGCCTTGAATCAAGGCTTCTTTTTGAGCCATTTCCCTTTTGCGCGCAAAAGCCGTTGGCTCGTACATAATGTCTATGCCAGGCATATAAAGGGTTAAAGGTGAGTAAGCCTGCCTAAAGTCTCCAACAACCCAGTAAAAATCCTCATCTAAATTGCCTTCAACATTCATCCAAGGAGAGTTTACCGTTGTAGAGGCGGCGGCAAAATATTCTTGCGCACCAGCACCCAAGCGGAGCTGCAAATTAGCGGTTATTGCGTCCCAAGGGCGGAATTTGAAATTCAAATCCACCTGCACAAATTCAGAAATTTCGTGGTCTGGCATTCTGTTTGTAGAAAATCCGCTTGCAGCATTTGGGTTTTCGTTTGGGGATTCAAAATTAGATTTAAAAGAAGCACTGCGAACGGTTCCGCTTATTTCAAGTCCCTTGCGAGCGTTAATATCTTCTACTCTATTCTCTATTTCTTGCTCTATGTCTGTTGCATAAGCAAAAGAACCCAGTGAGCAGGTTGCAAAAAAAGCAAAAATCAATTTTTTATTCATATTTCACAGCCTCGCTTATTAAAACCAAACCTTTGTTTCGGCTTGAACATAGTGAACATTCCAATCATTCTGCGGCAAATTTTCATCTTTACTGGTCAAATATCTATAACGGAAATGCAAACCTGCACGTGCGGCAAAATCCCAATCAAAACCAAAACCCATAGAAGTTTGCAAAATATTTATTGGAGAAAGGCTGTAGTCGCGAAACCCGCGAGGGTACAAAGATGAGTTAGCACTACCAGTAACCCTAGTTTCAGCATAAGCCTTTTCTGCTCGGAACATTTCAAGACCAAAAATCAAAATCGCATGGAAATTAGGAGTAATGGCAAATGCCGGCTCAGATTGCGCAAACCAATTCCACATAAGCATATTCTCATCGTATTTATCTGTATAGGCAACTGGAATAAAAGAAGATGAAACACCAGAAAGAGCGGTGTATAACTGAAGCATCACACTCCTCTCTGTGCCAAACCAATGCCCAATATCATAGCCCATATCCAGCACAACAGATGAGTTCCATTTTATGGTCGTGGGCATAACGCAGGGCGCATCGGAAGCACCTTCTTTGTAAAAATTAATGGAGTTGCAATAAAAAGCATCTTGAACGCTTGCATAAGGCGCAAAGGCATCCCAAGTTTCTCCATAACCGCTGCGCAAACCACCCTTTTGGTCACTCAGTTTGAAAACAGATGGACCCGGCATTCCTGCAACCCTATAAGTATATTTTCTATCGCCGCTATAACCAGAATCGGCTAAAAAGAACGGTTTGTGCCTAGTCCAACTGGTTGACGTTTCCCATAAATACCTTCCGATTAAATTGTATTTGAAGTTGATTATATCTGCTCCCTCTTCAACCTGCTTGTGAATGCCATATTGCAAATCAAAACGACCTCGGTCAAATTCGGGTTCCAATTTAACATTTGCGCCCACCATATTTGGCCCATAGCGAAAAGTTCCAGCACCAACATAAAATTGGTCTTTGCGCCAAGAAGAAACTCTATCGGGGTTTGCCATTGAATATGGTGAATAAAAATCTTTTGGCAAGTAGATGGCTTCTAAAGTTATTGGTTTCCAGTGCTTATCTTGAGCTTTTATGTAAAAACCAAAAGCAGGGCTGGATTTTGCAGAAGTGTAGTTGGCTACATTATAGCAGTATTCTTTGTATTGCAAATCACAGCCATCAACGGCGCGAAACGTTGTGGTATCGTCCCAGCTCATCGCTACATCAAAGGATAAAAAGAACTGCGGGTTTAAATTGCCTTTTAAATCAATAGAGGCAACCCGCAAATTTTCAAATCTCACACTACCATCGGGATAATTGAAAAAACCATAAACCAAAGGTTCGTATATCTGTTCTCGGTCAAAATCTATGCCCATATAATTTGCACCCAGCGTTAAGCTCGCTTGGTCAAAATCAATTTTCTCTTTTGCTAAACGACCGCCTATAACCGAGCCGCGATAGTCATAAGTACCTACCATTGCAAATTCGCTATTATCCCTCGTGTTTAAACGCAGTCCATCTCTGGTTCCAATATCCACGCTGTTGGGTTGCGAAAGCAACACCTGCCCTCTTAAATCCCAAGGCAGGGTGTGCACATCTAGCAACATTCCGCCAAAGGAACGATTTGTCCAAAATGCCCTGCCACCCTCTTTAACGGGTTTAAATCCTTTTTCTTTGTAATAGGTGCTCACAACCTTTTCTTCTTCGTAAAGTTCGTATTGAGAAATAAAGCGCGGGCTGGTTTCACGTTCATATACGGTTAGCGGGCTTTGAGTTGTCCAAATAACGCCGCCCATAAAAAGCGTTGCGCCAAATTCCCCACCGCGCATATCCAAACCCACAAGCATATTTTCTGCAATAGAAGCTCCATAAAAATCGCTGCCAGGGTGGAACCACTGCACTCTTTCACCCGTGTTGCCAAAATTCTCTCTATTGGGCTGAAAAGCCTGACTGTTTGTATAAAATCCGCCAATATCAAAGGGCAAATAGAGGTTTGAAAACACTGTTAAAAAAGATGCCGGAGAAACAACAATAAAAGCGTTCAAGGCCGAATTAACAAAGGTGCGCATTTTTTCATCGCCCTGCAAGGTGGGAACCGTGGTATATTGATAATGACCTAACCTAACGGTAAAATCACCAGAAACGGCAACGGGAGAATCATCTTTGGTTATAACCGTGGAACCTGCATAATCTCCGAGCGAATCTAAACGAGCCTCTATTTGAGATAAATCGCTCTCGTTTTGAGAGTATGCAAAAGATACGAAAAAGAACAAACCGAATAAAATTTTTACTCTCATGCAATCCTCACAAAATATTGCGGAAAGGATAACCCTCCGGTCCCTTGTATTCTTCGCCAACTTTTTTGATTATTATATCGTCTAACCAAACTTTGAATGCTTGGTTTTCATCTTTGCGCACCTCTATTCTAAAGCCCTTTACATTATTCCAAGAGAAAGGCATAAAAACCTCTTTTCGATTTTTGGCATCCCAATAAACGCCCATATTTCCAAACAATTTAAGAGGTATGCTTATTCTTTGCCATTCGGTTGTTATGTCTCCAAAACTTTTGGAACCTATTTTCACCTGCAAAGACTCGCCTCCGCTTTTAACGCCATCGTCAACAAGAACGTATTGAGCAACTTCGCCGCCTTTATCTCCCCTAATCCAAAATTCCAAAACGCCCTCTTCCATATAGGGAGTGACGTCTGCGGAGCCGGCTATACATATTGCAACACCAGAATAATCGCTTGCTATCAGTTCTATTTCCATTGATAAATCGCCTTCCATAGCATATTTATCCGTTAGTCTCGGTTCTGGGTTTTCGCGTGGGTATTGGTATGTGTAGCCTCCGCCTCTGGGTATTCTCTCACGCATAATAACAACCAGCACGTCTTGGCCTGCGTGGAAGGGTTTAACGGATTTTTTTAAAAACCGCTCGGAATCGCGGTTTCTGTGCTCGTCAAAGGCGGCAAAAGCATTGATAGAAAGCAGCGCCGCAAATAGAACTACAAATCTGAAAATCATATCCATAATATACATTTTTTCCACAAAAAAAATTATTTTTTGACAATTTTAACGCTTTTTGTTTGAGACCCCTGTTTCAAAAGCAAAATGTATGCTCCAGCTTTCAAATTAGAAAGTGAATTTCCCGCTTTTTTGCCCTGCAAAGAGTATATTTCAATAGAAGCCTCTCCCGAATGCAGAAAATTCACAGAGAGCTTTGTTGGCTCATCTGGCTGCTTCCAAGCTGCGGTCTTCTCATATTCATTCAATTTATTGAATATGTATTTGCCAGATTCGTTCATTTTAGTTGTATCTGCCCAGCTCACCATATCAAATTTCTTTGCCGCGCCCTGAATGCCAAAGAATGCAGAACCCGCATATTTATCGTTCACCTCCCACGCTGCCGAAGATATTTTTTTCTCGTCCATAAAGTTATGCCACGCATTTGTCCTTCCGGCATTATGCGTATCGTAATGCCCTGCGTTGCTTTGCCCGCCATCTGCATCGGTTGTGCCATATTCGGTCACAAATATGAGCAAGCCATTGTTAAGTGCTATCTCTATATTATCCCGCCAATTATTCAAAGGATGGGTGTTTGCATAAAAATGCAAAACATAACCCACATTGCCATCATCAATAGCATTGCCCACAACAGCCGTAACTTTTTGAGAATAATTTGGAGTGCCAACAAGAATAAGGTTAGTGGAGTATTTGCGTATCACTGGAATAATTTGTTCGGAGTATGTTTTTATATCTGCCCAAGTTGCTGGATTGATAGGCTCGTTGTATAGCTCAAAAATAACATTATCTTTATCGCCATATTTCTGCGCCATATATTCAAAAAAAACCTTTGAATTTTCCACTTCATTTTGAGCGTTATGCGAATGAAAGTCTATAATAACATAAACATCGTTTGCTATGGCGGCATCCACCACCCGTTCTACGCTCGCACGGTTTTCAGTCGCAGTTGAGCTGGTAAAAGCAGACGAGGTTGTACCATAAGCAGCTCTAACAACTTCTGCCTTCCAGTCTTTTACCATGTGTTCCACAGCAGTAGCCGCAAACTCGGCTTGGTAAAAACGACCGCTTTCCCAGCTTGTGTTGCTCCAGCCAAAACTCACGCCTCTTAGCTGCACTTCGCTGCCCTTTTTTTCGCCATCTAAAAAAGCTGCTCCCTCTCTAACTTTCAATTTGCCGTAATAAGAAACAGGGCCCTCTCCCGCAAAGGAAAGGGCAAAAAATAAAGTTATGATTAAAAATATGCCCCTCACAATTCACAACTCAATTAGCGATTCTCAATGTCTTGACCTGCGACCCCTGGCTGAGTCGCAAAATGTAAACGCCTTTTTGCAAATTAAGACTCTTTAGCGAAACTTCATTTGAACCAGCGTTTTGATACCCGTTCAGCAAGCTCCCAATCTTTTTTCCAGAAATGGAATAGACATCTAATTTTGCAACACCGCTACGCGCAAGATAAAGCTGTATTTTGCCAAAACCAAGGGAAGCAAGCCCTATGCTCTTAGCAGCGTTGAATTGATATATAGCCTCAGGTGGTTCGGGAGGTTCTGGTGGTTCTGGTGGTTCCGGCGGTTCTGGTGGTACGTAGTTGGGTATTTCAGTTGGCTTTGGCAAATCGCCTATGGGCGAGCCACTGCCCGTGAGCGTTATATTCAAGCCACCAACAGGCGAATTCTTAGAGCCGTCTGTAATCACCGCCAAGAAAGTAACCACACCTGTTTTGTTTGGGTCTGGAGTGTAAATAACTGAGTCTGGGCTTATCTTTACCCATGTACCTGGGTATTGGTCAGCCAAATAAAATTTATCAAAAGATATTGCATCTCCATCTTTATCGGCACCAGCAAATAATTTCATTCCAATGCCAACAGGAGCATTGTTTGGATAAGAGGGCGCATAAGTTCCGCCCATAGACCTTATTGTTGGCGCAAAATTTTGAACATTCAAAACAATGCTCCCAGTATTGGTCAGCCCACTTTTGCTTGTAACCGTATATTCAAAGGTTGCATCTGTAGAAGAGGCATTTGCCATTGAAGCAGCAGGCGTGAAAACCACGGCTGTTTTAGCAGAATTAATAGCGAGCGTTCCAACAGAACCTGGAGTAAGAGAAACATTGGTAAATTCCACGCCTTGATTGTTAGGGTCTGTAATAGATAAATCGGTGAGTTTTATTTCTGTTTGGACTTTGCGGCTAACAGCCATAGGATTTTTTTGGGGCACAAGGGGCCTCCTCCCTAGCTTTATTGTTATCCTGCTTTGAGTTACAACGCCGCCATCGGTCACTTCGTATATCAACTTAACCTGAGATGCCTCTGAATTGCCGGTTGGAGGTGTATAGGTGATGCTATTATCGGTAAAAGTTGGTGTGCCAATTTGCTTAGAGCTAGGAGCAAAGCTAACTTTTGTAACCTTTCCTTTTAAGCCAAGCTGAGAGGTTAAAACAAGAGCTTTGCCTTCTTCAGTGGAAGTATTTACATCGTTGCCTTTGGGGTGTGAGCTGGGTATTAGCGATGTCCATTTGTTTTTGCCCATATAGGTTTGGAAATACTTACCTGAACCAGAGGTTAATTCACTAGCCACAAGAGAAGAAGGAACTGCCTTTAGAGTAAACATAGAGGAAGCTTGGGGGGCAGTGGCTTGGTAATTTTTCTTTGCGGCACTGGCACTCCACATACAGCTGCTAACTTTGTTTTGATCCATCCAGTTTGTCCAATTATTTGCTTCATTTTCATTCTGCCCACCGTCTCCATCGGCAGCAACCGAACCCCATTCGCTTCCAAAAACCGCAGCACCGTTCATCGTAGTCTTTACCCGATTGCCATAGTCACCGCTTTGTTGATGGGTGGCTGCGTAAAAATGAAATGTGAATGCAACGTTCTTATCTCTGCTGGTGCCCCAATCACTCTTTTGCTCATCTGGCTTTGAAGACCATCTTGGGCTGCCTATAAGCACCAGATTTTGGTTTCCAGCAGCGCGAAGTGCACTTATTATAGTATTTGCGTGGGTAGTTACCGCTGCAGTACCCTGTTCAAGAGGCTCATTCCACACCTCCCAAATTATGTTTGGTTTGTCTTTGTATTTTGGATTTTTAGCTATTGAATCCACAAAAAAAGTTTTTGCCAAATCAGTTTCTTCGTTAGCAAAGTGGGAATGCCAGTCAATTATAACGTATATATCGTTTTCTATGGCTGCATCTATCACCGCCTTCATAAGGCTCATCTGTGCAGGCTTGTCAAAATAATAGCCCTTAGTTCCACCCGCATTATCTATGGGGTCATTTTTTTCCCTATACCTTATTGCCATTGCCGCACGAATAACGCCTATCTGCATTTCGTCAACAAACCAGTCCACAACTTCGGCTCTATAATAAGGGGCACCCTCGCCATCGCTCCAGAACAAGCTTGGGCCTTTAACGAAAATCGAAGTTGAAGTTCCAGTTTTATCGCCGCAAATATTGCCCCCACCCGCAGTACAGGCAACTAGCCTGCCAAAATGGCTAACAGGACCGGCAAAGGCGGCACCAACAAAGAATAACGCCAATGTAAGCAATGGAACACGTAATGCCCTCATAAGAACCTCAAATTAGACTATACATAAAGTAATATAGATTATTTCAATTCAAAGTCACAAAAAAATAGATATTTCGTTAAAAAACGTCATTTTTTTGTGATTATTCCCTACTGTTCTGGCATTTTCAACGCTTTGAATAAAGAAATCAATAGCGAACCCTGATTGTTTTCAGGCGTTTTGCTATCGTATTCAACAACCCATAGGAATTTTGCCACCTTTGAAATATCAAAAGAAACACTATCTGCAAAAGAACCCATGCCCTTAAAATCACTCAATGGAATCTCTATGCTCTCCGGCTCTGCCGATGCGGGAACTTCGTATTCCCAAAAATCTTTGTCTTTGCCATCCACGGGGGCAGCAATTGCGCGGAACTTGTGAACTCCGCCTTGGCGGGTATAAGCAAGGGCGTGTATTCCATTTAGCTTGGTTATTCCAAGTTCCCCAATGGTTTTGCCCTCATTGGAACCAATTCCCACGTTCAAGCCGAGCGCGGCTTGGTCGCCGCTTGCTCTGATGTTGTAGCTGGTTAAGCCAATGCGAGAGGTAAAACCATCCTTAATCACAATATCGTAATGAAGGTCTGAATATTGATTTGTTATGGTATTTTGCAGAATGGCCTCTGCCGCTTTTTTCTCCACCAATTCACAGCCAGCTTTGGGCTTTGAAGTCTGCGATTTTGTTGGGCATTTAGGAATGGAATCCCCAGTAGCACTCACTGTATCCGGGAGCATTGTCATATCCCAAAATTGGGTTAAATCTTCTGTGCTATCGGCTTTCAATGCAAATCCATAAGGGAAATTGTCGCCACCAGTGCTAAATAGCTCAGAGGCTTTATTGTTAAAACTTGCAATTTGAATTGTCTCTACTTGCGGCCCTGGGTCGGAGCTGGAACTGCTCAATCCCTCATCTTGCGAAGAACTGGAATTATCCCCACCATCGTCTTGCGAGGAGCTGGAATTAACTGTGCTGCCTTGGGAAGAACTGGAAATTACCTGCGAAGAGCTGGAAATTACAGCTATATCATCTAAATCATAATTATCCTTGCCCGTACATGCAAAAAGCACACATACAGCACCTGCCGCAATTATTTTCTTTAACATAAAAACCTCACGGTTAATATAGAAAAAAAGTAGGGACAGCCACGTGGGGCTGTCCCTGCTTTTTAAAAAACGCGATTATTTAAGAACTGCTTTGCTTGTGTAGCCAAGAGCTGGAACGCGAATCATATAGATGCCTGTGGGCAAGTTGCTCAAATTCATAATGCTGTTTGAAGACATTGTTTGCGAATAAACAATAGCACCCTGCAAATTGATTACCTGAACAGCAACGGGTTTTGTCGCAGAAGAAACAAGGTTGAAAGTTCTGCCAGCTTGTTTGAAACTTACGTTTGCTGCTGCTGGGCTGCGTGAAATAATAGGTGTGCTATTTCCGCCGCCTATGCACTCCTCATCGTCACGCATGCAGGCTTTTGTATCGCATTCGCCTTTCCAGCCAAATTGTATAAGCGTGAATTTGATTGGGCCAGCTGGAAGATATGGAGTTTTTGGAACTTTGAGCCTAATTTTAACAGAACGCATTTCACTAGTAGCTTTTGAAAGGGGCCAAGGTGCTGGCTTTGCCCAGCCATCCTGCTCAAATTTGCTCCATTCAAAATCCTGAACTATAATCCCATCCTTTTGAGGAATATTATGAAACCAAGCATCATAAGGTATTTTCGTTGCATCTGACTCTTGGGAGGCACCATCATCGTCCCAGCCCAGTTCCATTGCAAAATTTTCCGGTTTTTCCAAGCCAGAAAGTTCGTAAGTCATGCAAAAACCGCCTTTGCTCGTAAAATCTCTATTTGTTGGCGGCGCAAATCCGGGTTGTGGCGGTTGGCTAAAATTAACGCCTATTGCTGCAATAGCTTGCTCGTAAGTGGCATCTACGCCAGCACCTATGTTCAATTCAAATTCAAGACCGCGGTCTATTATATAGTTTCCGTTGTCTTTATTTGTGAACGCAGGCCCCTCGCAATTATCGTTATCAGGCCCATTGAAAGACACCCATTGACCATCTATTTTAGCCTTTACATAATTTGTGCCAGTTGTATAGGCTTCGTTCCTCTTTACATCACATGCGGGTTTCACAGGTCCAGAGCTTGGACCAGCTACAAAGCCAAACCACCAGCCACCCATATCTCTATAGCAAGTGGCAGTTGAATCTGCTTCGTCAAAATTAGGGTCGCTCATACACGTCTTTATCCAGTCAAATTGCGCTATTCCATAAGGAGCCCCTACTCTCCATAAAGAACCAGAAGCGAAAACTATGCCAGCGGCAAGAATAATCGCCAAGCTGACTTTTTTAAACCTGTTCATATAAACCTCCCATAATATGTTACATATCTAAATATATATAAAAAATGACAAAAAGATGTTAAAATATGGTTAAAAATGACAAAAAAAGGGGAAAAGTGTGATTTTTAACTAAAATTTAACAGGAATTTAAGAATTTCTATATTAATTTCATTATGAAAAAAGTCCCTCTCTTTTTAGCTTTATCCTTGTTGTCTTTCGTTTTTGCCCAAGAAGGCCCCATAAGGATTAAAATTCCCCTTGACTCTACGGGTATGCTTATAGCCACACCTTCTAGGTCTGAGATGCCAGCGCAAAAACTTGGTCTTTCTTCCAACAGGCAGCTCAACTTGGCAGAACTCTCCGCTAAAGATACCGCAAGTTTTGAAACCTACTCCCGCAGGCTCGCCTTGGTACAAGACAGCATAAATGCCACGCAAAAAGAAATTGATAACTCCAAAAAAAGAACCGCGTCTCAAATGCCACCTTTGGAACCAAAAGGCGAATACGAAAAACAGTCTGAATTTGATGAGCGCAAAGCAAAAAGGGAAAGAGAACTTGGCGAAAGAATGATGCGCGACTACAAACCCTTTGCAGAAAGGCTCTCCGAGCTTGAAAAAGCAAAAAAGAAAATAGAAGATAACAGGTCTTCTCTATATTGCACCTTAGAAATAAAAACAAATTTGCCAGCTTCCATTTTATTAAACAACGAAGAAATTGGCACAAGCCCCTCTAAATTCGACCGTGTGCTGCCAGGCAACACTGTTATAAAACTCCAAAAAGATAACTACGAGCCTTGGGACACAACCCTAACCCTGCAACCAGCGCAAAAATTAAAGCTGAGCGTAACTCTGGAAGAAAAGAGCATTTTCAGCAAAGAGAACGAAATAAACTTCTCCAAAATCATCGCAAGAGATACCACCGTGCAAGGCTACCGTGCTAGAATGGAAAGGGTCAAAGCCAGAATTAAGCAAGTTGACGGCGAAATAAAAATAATCCTTGAAAATTTCCCCAAAACATATCCACCCCTTGAACCTAAAAGGCCAGAAGAAACAGCACAAGATTTTGAACGCAGGCAAATCGTTTGGCACGATGAGGAAATTAGACAAGCGGGAGTGTTAAAATTTAAGCACGAGGCATACACCAACCAATTGGTGCGCTCGCTAAACACCCTTGAAAACAACATAATAGCCACAGAGAGCCAACTAATAGCAGAAACGCCTCCAAACGCTCAAATAACTCTCGGTGCTTACGATGTGGAAAGAGAAATTTTTGAATTTGGAGTGCAAGACACCGCAAAAGTTAAAAGTCCTTTTATCTTCACAGGCAGAGTAGGTATTCCGCGCGACACGGCAAAAGCCATGAACCGCAGCACAGACGGATTTTTGGTAGGTGTGAGTTATTTGAATTATCCTTTTGTTTCCAAAGATTCTTCGTTTAACCTAGCTATGAAGAATCTTGCCCTTTCCCGCAAGGCGGTTTCTCTTAAAGTGGAAGGTGATTTTAAGCCCCTGAGCAGGTTTGAGATTATGGAAGGCTACGGCAAATGGCGTGCCCACGCAGATTCGCTTTTGAACGGAGCGTTAAAAACAAATAGCTGCCTAGATTTGGATTATGTTATTGGCAAAAAAAGATGCGAAGGATTTGGAGGTGCTGATGTTGCTGCCGTAGCCGAGCCTTCCACCCAGTCTGGGTCGTCAAGCGGCTTAGGCTTAAGCCTGGGTTGGCGAGGCTGGACAAGAATTTTCACATTCAGCGCAGCAGCAGTGCTGGGAACAGTTGCAGTTATGAAACATTTAGATTCTGTGAAGTACGCAGACAAGGCAAATGAAGAGACAAAGAAAATGCAAAGCGACCCAAACAGATACAATCCAAGTTTTCCTGTTTGGGAAGAAAACCAAAAGCGTTACCAAAATAGGTCTAATGAAAGCAACAACGAAAAGGTTAGTTTTAGCATAGGTGCAGGCATTTTCGCCATAGCTGGCGGCTTGACTTTTGTGTTTTGACATTACATGCTTTTCTACATCCCAAACCACTTGCATAGATGGTGGCATTCACTCAACTTTTTCTATGCAGAAAGGCAAACCACGGAATCAAACTTAAGGCTTACTTTTGCACTTACCGGTCTTTAAGCATACAAAAAACTCCCATCAAGCCTCTCTATTGAGTCCGCAATATCCTTTCCACCCGAAAAATAAATTCCATCGGAATTCACCTCATTTACGCCACGTAAAAAAATGTAATAGGCTCCGCCGAATTTTTCTTTGAAGTTGAAGTTTTCGTGTATTTGCTCTAGCCAGCGTTTTAGGGCGGCTGCGTAAATATAGTATTGCAAATGGTAAGCACTGCCCAGCATAGCTTCTTCCATTCCAGCTTCTGAAAAATCGCCGAGGCTGTTTGATTTCCAATCCAAAATATAATATTTTTCGTCTTTGCCCAAAAACACCAAATCCATTGCGCCTTTTATGTATTTTGCAAGCAGGTCTTCTTTTTCAAAATCCAAGATTTTTTCTTTCATAATTTCTTTTATTTTTTTCAAATCCAAATTCTCCGCTTTCATAAAAAAATTCAACTCCGCCACTCTGTTGCTCGCATCTATTTCACAAAGTTTTCCAGCTTCGCCTAAATTTTTGTTCAAAACAACTTTAATCTGCTTTTCTACCCAAGCTTTTCTTTTTTCTCCATCATCCGTATTTTTGGAAAATTCCTTAAAGCCGCCTAGTTTGCGTTCCACCAAATCGCGAATCTCGTTTTCGTTTGCGTCAAAATCCACATTTTCAAAAATGCTGTGCAAAAGAGTTCCAATCACTTTCCCTGCGGGAATTTTTATTTCTGCCTCTTGCAAAACATAGGTATGGTCTTTATGTTCCAAATTCAGCGAAATTGCCGAGAAACTCGTATGTTGCCAAGCCGGAGTTATTTGGAAATCTTTTGATTTGGGCGGTTTTAACTGCTTGGTATTTTCTTTTTTCAATTTTAAATGAGAATTTTTCGGATATTCAATATCTGCAAAGCTATCCACCACCTGTATATTTTCATCTTCCAATATTTCACCGCAAATTTTTTGCCCAGCAGAAAGAATTTCGTTTTTATTCAATTTTATTTTATGAGCATTCACTATATATAACCTGTAAATGGGGCGCGTAACTGCCACATAAAAATTTCTCGCAGATTCTTCCAAAAGTTCGTTTTGCTCTTTTAACCTTGCGTTATTCTCGTCTATCTTTCTACTGGAGATTGCATATTCCACAATAATATCATTTTTGCTATGATAAATAGGCGGCGTTCTTTCGTAAACGGATAAATTTCTCATTTCTCCAGCAAGCATTATGTCTGGAACAAAAACTATAGGAAATTGCAAACCCTTTGATGTATGAATAGTCATAATCTGAACTGCATCATCATCTGTTTCCAGTTTTTCCTCGCATTCCTCCCCACCGCCCTGTTTAATTAATTCCGCAAATCTCCTGAGCATTCTTTCGGGAACTCTGCCAAAAAGTTTTTCTTCTTCATTTAAAATCCATATAAGCTGCCTTAAATTTGTCGCGTTTCGCTCGCCATTTTCTGCGTTCAATATTTTTCCCCAAAGGTGCTTTGAATCAAAAAAAGAATTTACAGCCCGCATTATCCCATAACGTTTCCATATATCAAAAGCCTCTGCAAAAGGTTTTATATCTTCGCTGGATAACTCCTTTTTCTCCATCAATGCCGCTTTCACTTGGCTCTCTTTTTGCGAGTGCACAAAAGCCGTCAACAAACGCATAATATAATCTGCGGCATCGCTTTTGAATACGCTATCGGAGCGGCGAATAACTGCGGGAATGTTTTTCTCGCTTTTTCTAAGGGCATCTCTATATTTTTTTGCATCACCATTTGTCCTAGTTAAAATTGCTATGTCCTGAGCTTTTAGCCTTCTAATTTCGCCCGTATCTTTATCAAATATTTCCGTAGCAGTTTGGTGCAGCAAGCGGGTTATTTCCTGTATAATTTCCTGCTTAACAGGACTAAGCTCGTTTTTGTTTTTATATTCCGCATTTCGCAGCACAAGCGGTTTTTGCGCTTTGCCGTTTATTGCAAGTTCGGGCAAGTCTCTTCCAGATTCAACGTTTATGTATTTTATATCTTCGTTTTCAAAAGGATTCTCTATATTAAAAACTTTATTCAATGCGCATAATAATCTTTTTTGCGAGCGGAAATTTTTTTCCAATGTATATTGGTATTTAGATTCTTTTTTTGCAACCAAGTAGGCATAAACATCTCCGCCTCTAAATCTGTAAATGGCCTGTTTTGGATCTCCAATCATAAAGAACGGTTTGCCTTTAAACAGATAGCTGAAAATTTCAAATTGCATTTTATCCGTATCTTGAAATTCGTCAACCAAAATAGCTTCATATTTTTTTTGCACAGCTTTAAAAAGTATTTTTTCACCGTCTTCTTTTACCGCTTTATAGGTATTTATTATCAAATCGTCAAAACCCATAACTTTCAATTTTTTCTTCTCTGCCCGCAAAGCCTCCAAAAATTCCTTCCCCATTTTATGCTGCAATTCAGCAATTAAATTTTCACCAGTTTTTTCCAGTTTTTTGTCTTCGCATTTTATTTTTGCATCGGGAAAATTGATAATACTCTCTATCCCCGTTCTTAAAATATCTGGAGAAAATTTATCCGGCAAATTTAATATCTCTGCATTTCCCAATTTTTCAATTTCCCTCCGCCAAAAATCCGCCACTACCCTATTCTCTATATCTTTTTGATTTACAATAATCTCCATCTCTTCAAAATTCCCAATTTCATAAGCAAATTCACTGAGCAATCTTTTGCAAAAGCCGTGAATGGTGAAAACAGGCATCTCGTCTATGCGAGCAATGGCATCCAACAAATTTGCTTTTTGTGTTAGGCTTAATTCCTCGCTCTTTTTTGAAGTATATTCTCTAATCCTCTCCGATGTATTTTTTTTTAGTTCCGCGGTAGCGGCCTCTGTGAAAGTTATTAGAACTATTTTCTCTATGGGCAAAAGTTTTTCCAAAAGCAAACGGAGGACTATCAAACCTATGGTATATGTTTTGCCTGTACCAGCACTTGCTTCTATTAGGACTTTTTCGTTTAGCGGCAGGGTGTTGATGTTAAGAGGCTGCATTTTTGTATAAGGTAGAAAATAGAAACAAAAGGCTAGACCTTGCAGTGGCAGCAATATATGGCTCATTGAGATTTTTCTATATTATTCCCACTGTGAATTTTTCGCAACGAATGATTTTGTCTATGTTGGCGGTGCTGTTGCTCTTTGCCTTGATAAATGGGTTATTGGTTTATTCAATAATTAAGGATTCCGATTCAAAAAGCGTAGAGAATTTTAACGAAATATTGCAAACAGACAGCGATGAGACTATGGATTCGTGGCTCAACATAGCCTATGCCATAGTGCATCCTTATGTTATTTTATCCCGCAGAGAGCCAGATAGCACAGAAATTTATAAGAACAAGGTGGCAAATTCGCTAAAGGAAATTCATTGGTGGCGTAGCAATTACGAATTTTACCGCAATACAGACAAAAAATACAGCGGTTTTTACTTTATTTTAAATTCAAAAACTGGAGATGCTGTTTTATTTATGGATTCGCTGGGCAATGTTGCGCAGTCTGGCAAAAATGTACTTGAAGTGGCAGATGTAAACGGCAAAAAATTTGCAAAGGAAATGATTGACAAAGCTGTTAGCAAAGATTTTTCTTCAACAAAATTCAAATACTTTAAGCCAGGCGCAGGTTCCCCTCCTGTAGAGGGTCTTGCAAAAAGCATTTATATTGAAGACTGGGACTGGGTTGTGGCAACCGGTAGCTATTCAGATAAAATAAATAGGGTAGCAGAATTTTTCACAAAAAAATTCAAAGATAGCCGCCTGAAACTTATAGGAAACCTGTTTGGCATAATGCTTGTTTCCTTTTTAGTGGGCTTGTTTATGATCTTTAGGCAAATGAATTCGTTTGTTGTTCCATTAAATAATTTGTCTGACTATTTGCATAAATTGGCAAGAGAGGGCATTCGCTTTGGTGATTTCAATATGGATTTGAATTCACAAGAAGAACTTAAAACTCTTGCCGCAGATATTAACGCTTTGATTCGCAACATTGGTTCTTTTATTGATAATGTGCGCATTAGCGCAGACAAGGTTTCTGATTTAAGCGGCTCGTGCACCGATATGCTAGACATTGTGGATTACGATGCCAAGTTGGTTGGCCAGCGCACTGTGGAAATGTCTGTTTATTCCGAAGATGTTATAGACAATGTGAGCGGTATGGCGGTTGGCATAGAAGAAATATACATCAATTTGGATGGCCTAAAAAAATTGACCTCGCACATAGCAGAAAATACAACAGATATAAAGAATTCCATTTTGCAGATGAGCGAGTCAATGAAAGAGCTAAACGAAAAATCGCATTATATGCAAAACAGCGTTATATCGGTGACTCAGGCTGTAAACGATATTGGTCTTTCAACAGATAAAGAACTTGGCAAAATAACCGCGATAGATAAATTTTCTGAAGACTTGCTGAACGAGCTTCATATTATAGCCGTGCATATAGGCGATGTTCGCAAGTATTTAACCCTGACAAAAGAATCTGCCTCTCATACAAAAGAGATATGCGATACGGTAGATGAATTATTTAACAAAATATCTTCTATTCAAGTGTTGTTTACAAATTTGCATAGCGAACAAATTTCTTCGTTTGCGCAAATTATAGCAGAACGCAAAAAACTCTCGGAAAAAATATATTCAGATACTCTGGATTTGAATAACTCCATTGGTGGCGTGGCAACTCGCATAACAGAAATAAATTCCAATTCGCAATACATAAACTCAAATGTGAAATATATGTCTGGCGATATTAACGAAGCATATCGCAATTTGGAAGAAATTGTGGGTTCCACAGATACTATGAATGAACACGCCAAGCAAGCGATATTTAGAATGGACGAATTTTCTTTGAAGTTAAAGAGAGTGGAAGAAGCTCACTCCGCTATTGAACATACTATGGTGGACGCAAAAGATTCTATGAAGAGTTTGAATGATTTGAGCGCAAATTTGCGCAAAGTTGTGGATGATTTAGTTCGTTTGGAAAATAAGATTTAGCATTAAACACAGGAGAAAAATATGCGTTCTTACATAATAGCCGGAAACTGGAAAATGAACAAAACTGTTGCTGAGAGCGTGGCTCTTGCAAAAGAAATTGTTGAAAAATCCAAGGGCATTTCAAAAACCGAAGTGGTTATTGCACCCACATATTTAGCCGCTGCAAAAGTGGCAGATATAATAAAGGGCAGCAATGTGAAACTCGCCGTTCAAGACATTCATTGGGAAAACCAAGGAGCCTACACAGGCAAGGTTTCCATTGATATGGTAAAGGAAATTGGAGCGGAATATGTCATTATAGGGCATTCCGAGCAAAGGCAGTATTTTCACGAAACAGACGAAACAGTTAACAAAAAAGCCAAAAAAGTTTTAAGCGCAGGCTTAAAACCCATTATTTGCATTGGCGAAACTCTAGAACAGCGAAATGGCGGCAAACTGGAAACTGTTCTGACAACGCAGGTTGATGGTGCGTATAAGGATATTTCCAAAGAAGATGCTCTAAAAACCGTTATCGCTTATGAACCAGTTTGGGCTATAGGCACTGGCGTGGTGGCAACAGACGAGCAGGCACAGGAGGCTCAAAAGTATGTTCGCTCTTTGGTTGCAAAATTATATGGGGAGTCTGTAGCCGAGGCTATTCGCATTCAATATGGCGGAAGCATGAAACCAGACAATGCAGACGGCCTTTTGGCCCAAAAAGACATAGATGGCGGCTTAATTGGCGGCGCAGCCTTGAAAGCCGATTCGTTTTTTTCTATAATTAGTGCAGCGGAGAAAATCTAATGGGTGCTTTTTTTTGGATTTTGATTGTTGCGCACGTTGCTTTATGCGTGCTGCTTATATTGCTTGTTCTTGTGCAGAACGATAAAATGGGCGGTTTAGCCGGCCTAGGTGGAATGACAGCGCAATCTGCTTTTTCAACGGCAGGTGCCGCCACATTCATTCAAAAGCTCACTCGCTACGTTGCACTCGCTTTGTTTGCGGTTGTGCTAACACTGAGCGTTATGGCAACAAAACAAGATTCTGGTGCTCAGGGTTCGGTTTTAAGAGAAGCTGCTTTGAATACCGGCGGTCAGGGTGCTGTTTTGGATGATGGTTTTGTACCGGCTGGACCCGCTCCTGCTGGGGAATGAGCTTGCCAATTTATCCCGATTTCGCTCCTGTTAGTTTAGGCTTGCAGGAGGAAATTCAAAAAATGGTTCTGGAATCAAGAAGCGATATTTCCGCATTGACTTTTGCAAATCTTTACCTGTTCCGCAATAAATACGGGTTTAATGTGTCTTTGTTAAACAATAGCTTAATTGTGGCGGGCACTGATAAAAGCAAAACATTTTTTTCAATAATTGGAGATGTTCCGTCAAAGGAAATTTTAGATGAGTTGCTAAAAAAATATGATTACTGGAAAAATATTTCTGGCAAGCAGGCTTTGCATAGCCCCGTTGCTTTAGTGGAAGATAGGGATAATTTTGAATATTTGTATTTGCGAACAGACTTGGCAGAACTCCCCGGAAAAAATTTTCAAAAAAAGAGAAATTTGGTAAATGCCTTTATAAAAACCTATTCTTTGGAAAACACGGAAAAAAAACTTATTGACAGTGAAACTATAAAAGATGCTTTGCTGGTTTTAGATGAATGGGAAAAAAGCAAAGAGGAACACAGCGATTACGCTTCTGCAAAAGAGGCTTTGAATTTGCACTGCGAACTCGGTTTTGTCGGTTTTGTTTTTTATGTGGGCGGAAAACCGGTTGCCTATTGCCAGGGCGAAACACTTGCTAACGAAAAAAGTTTCGCGGTGCATTTTGAAAAAGCAATAGAGAGCTACAAAGGTATTTATCAATACATAAATCAGGAATTTGCAAAAAGCATTCCCAAAAGCATAATCTGCATAAACAGGGAACAAGATTTGGGGCACGAGGGTCTGCGCCAAGCCAAAATCACTTATCGCCCTGTTGATTTTGTTAGGCTTTTTTCAAGCAATGTTTCTACCAAAGTGGAATAATCCAGCCCTATGTGTTTTGCCTGCGCAGGCAAAAAAGATGTAGGGGTCATGCCTGGGAGTGTGTTTGTTTCCAGAACAAAAACCTTTCCGCTTTTATCTATGCGAACATCTGTGCGGCTATAGATTTCGCAATCAAGAGCTTGGTGAGCCTTGCGAGCGATATTTTGAATTTCTTTTATTAAATCTTCCGAAAATTCCGCAGGGGTAATCTCTATAACTTCTCCATTGTATTTTGCCTCAAAATCAAAATACTCCCTTGTTGTCATTCTTATTTCTGTTGGCGGCAGTGGCTCGCAACCTTCAATATAACCGCAGCTCGCTTCTTGGCCCGCTATAAATTGCTCCGCCAAAAGCCTGCTTGAATGTTCAAAAAGTTTTTCGCACAATTTACCCGCTTCATCAACATTTTTTGCAAAACCCATACCGAGCGAAGACCCGCCAAGCGGGTCTTTTATCACAAGGGGCGAACCCAAGTTTTTAAATGCTTCTTCTATCAATTCTTTTGAAAAGTTTTCACTCTGCCAAACTCTGAAATTCGCAGTTGGAATATTATTTGCTTTGTAAATTTCCTTGCTCTTTATTTTGTCCATAGCAAGTGCGCTAGAAAGCAGGCCGCTGCCTGTGTATGGAATTCCCGCGTATTCCAGCATTGCTTGAATGTGGCCATCTTCGCCAAAGCGACCGTGCAAAGCGAGCAAGGCAATATCCACAGGTTTTAGTTCTTCTAGAGAAGGGCGCATTTTTTTTTGCATATCATTTTCTGCACCCGCAAAAAAATTCACGCTGAAATTTTGAATTTGGTAAGGAGTTAGAGCTTTGCTGCCCCAAGTCCATTCTCCGTTCTGCGCAATTAGCACAGGATGCACATCGTATTTATGCGCATCCAAAGCGCGAACTATTCCCGCTCCGCTAACCAAAGAAACCGAGTGTTCAGAACTTGGCCCGCCCATAAACACAAAAACTTTTTTTCGCATATTCACATCTCCTTGAACCATACAAATGGATTTAAAGCGTTATACCTTAGTCCGCCAATATTTCGCTCGCCGTTCTTTGCTATTTTTCCAGCGGTTACGTGTACGTGAGGCCCAGTTGTGTGCCCAGAGCTTCCCACAGAAGCTATGGGGTCTCCTTCCATAACGGCTTGGCCATTTAGATAAAATCTCTGTTCGCAGTGCATAAAAACAAGCAAATCGTTTTCTCTTGCTATTGCAATCATCAAGCCGCCGCGTTCATCTTCCATTGTCCAAGCGGTTCCGCTAAAGGGTGCCAAAATTCTCGTTCCCTTGCGCCCTGCAACATCTATTCCATCGTGCCGCCGCGCCGTTGCGGTTTGTTGCGGATTGTATAATTCTGTGATGTATGCAAGGCTATCGTTTAATAGACCGGTAAAAAAATTCCACGCCCCTTGCATTGTTTTATGGTGTGGGTTATTGAAGGTTGGCAGTTTCAAGCGCAAAGTATCACCTACTTTGGGTTTGCTATCCAAAGACAATTCGTTTTCTTTCAAATATTCTTTGACCATAGCCTCTGTGCTAACAAGCGAGTTGTATTTGCCAATGGCAAATCTGGCTATTTGCGTTAAGGATTCTCCTTCTTTAAGAACATGAACTATATCGCCTTTTTCTGAATATTTTTGAACTTCGCTTGCAATGCTCCTCAAATTGCTAACCTGCTCATCTGGCTGGCTGGCTATTAAAAACGGCAAAACGCAAAGCAATATGGTAAAGAGCCAAGCATATTTTGCAGCTAAAAACAGAGGCGTTTTGGGAATGTTAATTTGTGCAATTTTGAGCTTCAGCAAATCGTCTATTTTTGCTTCTTGCAAATCGTTTTTGCTAAAAACAGCCAAGCAGGAATTTTCAATGCCTGTCAAAATCTTGCTGGTGCCCTCGTTTTTATCCTGTGGCAGCAACACGGCAATTCTTGCGAATTTTCTTTTTAATGCGCTTATATTGGCATAGCAGTTGACAATTTTTTTTTCGGGGTATTCAAAATGCTGATCATTTGAAATAATTTGCCATCCTGTTTTTTCGCTGAAATGTGGAATGGCATTAATATTTCCAAAAGCATTTTGCTCAAAAAGCGCGTTGTTCAAGGGTTCTATCAAAAGTCCTTTTTTATCGCCTTGCATCTCTGGCAGAATTTGAGCTAGGTCTGAGCGTTCAAAACCTCGCAACCCAAAAAAACACGCCCTGTCTAAAATTATTTCAAGCGTGGCTTTTTTCATTGTGCTAGGCTATGGCCTTTGATTTAGGGTGCGTGAATGCCGGAGGTGGAAGCTCTTGCAAGCGGCCCAGTTGCGTAGCTGCCTCTTCTGGGTTAATATTGCTCTGAATGATGAATTCCTTGCCTTTCATAGCCGCACGTCCTTTTAATTCGGCATCTGCGCTTGCTATAAAGGCTAGATTTTGTTTTTCAATCTGCGGCAATAGCCCAAAATAGCGGAACAGGCTAAAGTTTTTTTGCCAAGTTCCGCGTTCAAAAATAAGCCCAGAAATGCCTTCGGGCAGTTTTCCGCTCTCCAAAAATTCATTTGCGGTTAAAGTTATTATTTTATGGTTTGGAATTTCTCCACTGACCAAATTGGCATTTACCTTCTTCTGAAAGTACGGGTCGCAAATAAAAGCAAAAGTCATAATGTTGTTTCCTTGGGTTGGAGTTTAAATATAGAAAATAATTAGTGGGTTGAAATGATTTTATGTGGGTTACAGATAGACCTTGCTAAGGGAGCTTGATTATCTAGGTATTAGGCTAATTCCCAAATTTTCTATATTAGTACCTATGAATTATAAGGCAGTAGACTTTTTCTGTGGTTGTGGTGGTATGACATTCGGCTTGCAGCAGTCGGGGATTGAAGTTGTCGCTGGGATAGATTTTAATCCTGAATGCAAAGAAACTTATGAAGCAAACAATAGTTGTTCCAAATTCATAACGACAGATATAAAAAAACTTAAAGTAGAATATTTAGAAAAAGAATTGAAAATTGGAAAAAATGACGATAATATGATTTTCGTAGGTTGTAGCCCATGTCAGTACTATAGTATAATAAATACCAACAAAGAAAAATCAAAACATTCCAAAAATCTACTAATGGATTTTATGAAATTTGTAAAATATTACAACCCTGGATTTGTATTAGTAGAGAATGTTCCTGGCATTTTGTCAAATAAGAAAAGCATTTTTAAAAAATTTGAATCTGCCTTAAATGATATGGGGTATGAAATTAAATATGAGATAGTAAATATGAGTTATTACGGTGTACCTCAATCGAGAAAAAGATTCTCTTTAATAGCATCTCGTGTAAATAAAAATATAATGCTACCCAAGCAAGATTCCAAGCAAGCTTTGTTAAAAGATTTTATAGGGAAAGAAAATGGATTTGAAGAAATCGAGGCTGGACACAAAGATAGTACGGATTTTATGCATACGGTTCCAAGTTTGAGCAACATTAATTTAAAGAGATTGGAAAAAACTCCGAAAAACGGTGGGAATAGATTGGCGTGGAAAAATAATAAGGAATTGCAACTAGAATGTTTTAAAGGTAAAGATAATAGTTTTAAAGACACATTTGGAAGGATGTGGTGGAATCGCCCTGCACCTACTATAACAACAAAATTTTTCAGTATTTCCAATGGGCGTTTCGCTCATCCTGAAGAGGATAGAGCACTTTCTATAAGAGAAGGAGCTACGATTCAAACTTTTCCAAAAGATTATGTTTTCAAAACAACGAGTATATCCGTAGCGGCAAAACTTATTGGAAATGCTGTTCCACCAGAATATGCGAAGAGATTAGGAAAGGTAATAAACAATGGGAAATGAGGTTACAGAAACAGGTGAAGAAAATAATCTTACCGAATTAATAATGCGGTTTGACCCAAGTACTATTGAACATCTGGGTATACAGATGTATTCAACTTTACCGCCTGTTATCGCTGAATTGGTTTCTAATGCCTATGATGCTGATGCAAAAAAAGTAGAGGTACATCTTAATGATGAAGGAGAGAAATCTATACAAGTAATAGATGATGGACATGGAATGAGTTTTGACGATATTAATATCAAGTTTTTAAAAATTGGGAGAAATAGGAGAAGAAACAAACAAAAACAATTTACTATTCAAAAAACAGAATCAGGTAAGCGATTTGCCATTGGAAAAAAAGGATTGGGTAAACTATCGTTTTTTGGAATAGCGAAAACAGTAGAAGTAGAAACTATAAGAGACGGTATTAAAAATGTTTTTAAGTTGGAATGGGATAATATAATTAACCCAGCAAATTCAGAAGAATCATATAAACCTGAAATATTAAAAAATAAAGAAAGTACTCAAGAACCTAGTGGGACAAAAATAACATTGACCAATATTCAAAGAAAAACTGGTTTTGATCCAGAAAATATTGAATATAATTTAGCTAAAACGTTTGAAATATTCAATGAAAATGATTTTGAAACTAAAATTTTTCATAATGGAAAAGATGAACGTATTGTTAAGAATGAAATGAAGTTTAAAGGGATTGATATTGAATTTGAATGGATTTTTCCTTCGAATAAAAAATCCTCGGATTATAAATATTCAACGCAAATAGGAGGCAAAATAGTATCTGGTGTTGAGACTGTTCCTGCGAATATGAAGGGAATAGCCTTATTATCAAGAGGAAAATTAGTGAATGCTCATGAGTTTTATGATAATACTGCATCTAGTTTCGGATATGCTTATATTACAGGTTTTTTAGATGTAAGTTTTATTGATGAGTGGTCAAAAGATGTTATTTCTACAAATAGAAAATCATTAAACTGGGAAGATGAGGATGCTAGAAAATTGCGAGATTATCTGAATACTGTTGTTAGAGATATTTATAATGACAGAAAAGAAAAAAAGAAAGAAAAACAGATACAGGAAATTGAAAAAGTTGCTGGAATAAATATTGAATGGTATAGACAATTACAATTACCAAAATATGAATGTGGGTTGGCAAAAAAAATGACCGATTCTATTTTAAACTCCGAAGGTATTACTACACAAAAACAGGCCGAATTAGTTAAATATGTGAAAGATTCTTTTCAATTTGAAGCATTTAGAGAATTTGCAAACGAATTAGATAGCGTAGATGCTATTGAATCAGATAAATTGATTCAATTAATGAAAGAGTGGGAATTAATAGAAAACAGAGAAATGTATAAGTTAGCAATAGGAAGAATACAAACAATAGAAAAATTCAAAAAATTAATAGATTCTAATGCTTACGAAGTAAAAGAAATTCATCCATTTTTTGAAAAATTCCCTTGGATATTAGACCCAAGAATTAATATGTTTAAACACGAATTGCAGTATGCACAAATATTAAAAGAAAATTATCCTGATGAAAATTTAGAAGGAAAAAATAGAAGAATTGATTTTTTATGTACTTCAGTTTCAAATCATAAATTTATTATAGAACTGAAAAGACCCAATCATAATGTGACGAAAGAAGATATTGAACAGGCAAAAGACTATAGAAGTTTCATAGAAGAAAAAATACCTAATGACAAATTTTCTCCGAATAAAGTTATTGCCTATATTGTGGGAGGTGGAATATCCGATGACCGACTCACAAAAGAAGAGATTACAACACAGCAACAGGCAGATAAAATTTATGTAAAAACTTTTATCCAATTATTAGAGGATGCGAGAAATTATCATCGAGAATTTTTAACTAAATACGATGATATGATTATGAATAAAAATACCTCTCATATCTCCCCATCAACTCCGCCACAATCTCCGCCTCGCTAACATCCTTCCCAAACCCATACAGCTTCATCACCGCCCTATCAAGCTCCCTATGTGCTTTAAGCAACTCCGGCGGCATAGCCAAAGGGTCGTATAAATCCGCAAGCGAGCTTTCGGGGAATTTCGCCCTTGCATCCAAAACGCCCTGTGCCAATTTTTCTATCGTTGCTTTTTGCTCATCTGTTGCATTAGGCCAAATAAAATTGTTGTAAACAATATCTTTTGAGTAGCGGTAATCACTTTTTAATCTACCACAAACCACCCGCATCCAAGCATTATGCACATTTGATGTTAAAATGCCGAAATGGTAAAGTGTTGCATCTGGAATAATCTGAACGGCATTTGACACAATAGTATTTTTATCTATAAAGCCTATTGGAATATAATAACGCTGTTCTGATGATGTCGCAGGAACTATTATAAAGTCTTTTTTAGGTTGTCTAATTTCTTGAAACAATGTCGGTGTCGTAGCACTTTCTTGCGTAGCTTTTTTTTCGCTTGCTAATCGAAATTTCCGTACTTTTTCAATTCGTTCCATAACGAGCGGCATATTCCTTATTTCTGATGGTTCTACAGCAACAAGCCATAAACAATAACGGTCTCGGTTGTTAATATACTCGTCTGAACCATAAATTTTTTTAATGTATTTACGAGCATTTGGTTCATTTTTAATAAAACTTTCATATTCATCTGCTTCTATAAACAAATGCCCACCATCTGTTGGCTTATTTCCATAAACCATTTCTGGCACGTTGCAAATCGGTTTTGTCCTGCTTTCTACAAAAATATTCGGTGCATCAATTAAATAGGGATTTATGTTCTTTGCGCGGATTTTTGTGCCGTCTGGTTCGTATATGAACGCTCCGCCTTCGGCGGCACACCCCGTCAGCTTTGCTGACACCCCGCTAGAAGCGGGGAATTTTTCTTTAC